>Ga0194132_10000094_pt1 | contig 160160 bp, 157 predicted proteins | sample TA2KigOf80mmetaG_FD_148612 | JGI IMG/M metagenome (GOLD analysis project Ga0194132, IMG submission 148612) | Freshwater microbial communities from Lake Tanganyika, Tanzania - TA2015054 Kigoma Offshore 80m | ecosystem: Environmental > Aquatic > Freshwater > Lake | place: Tanzania: Lake...
ACCGGCGGAGCGGCCGGCGCCACCGGACCGGCCCATCGCAGACGGCGCGGCGCGCGCGCGGCGCGTCGTGCTCGTGATCGGCGGCGGCATCGCCGCCTACAAGTCGCTCGACCTGATCCGGCGGCTGCGCGAGCGCGGCTATGCCGTGCGCGTGGTGATGACGCAGGCCGCGCTCGAATTCGTCACGCCGCTGTCCGTCGGTGCGCTCGCCGGCCAGCATCCGTTCACCGACCTGTTCGACGCCAGGAGCGAATTCGACGTCGGGCATATCCGGATCGCGCGCGACGCCGACCTGGTCGTGGTCGCACCCGCGACCGCCGACCTGATGGCGAAGATGGCGCACGGCCACGCCGACGACCTCGCATCGACGGTGCTGCTCGCCACGACGCGGACGATCCTGCTGGCGCCGGCGATGAATCCGAAGATGTGGTCGCATCCAGCGACGCGCCGCAATCTCGCGCAGCTCGCAGCCGACGGTGTGAAGATTGTCGGTCCCAATGCGGGCGAGATGGCGGAAAGCAACGAAGCCGGCGAAGGCCGGATGGCGGAGCCGCTGGAGATCGCGGCGGCCATCGATGCCTTGAGCTCGGGCGCAGGGACCGGCGCGCTGCAAGGCAAACGCGTGCTGGTGACGTCCGGCCCGACGCACGAGCCGATCGACCCGGTGCGCTATATCGCCAACCGCTCCTCCGGCAAGCAGGGCCATGCCATCGCGGCCGCAGCCGCCGCGGCCGGCGCCGACGTGACGCTGGTGTCGGGGCCTGTCAACGTTCCCGATCCGCCGCGCGTCAACGTCGTGCATGTCGAAAGCGCGCGCGAAATGCTGGCCGCGACGGAAGCCGCCTTGCCAGCGGACATTGCCATCTTCGCAGCCGCAGTGGCGGACTGGCGTACGGCCGAAGCACGCGCCGAGAAGCTCAAGAAGGACGGGCGCGCGGCACCCGAACTGGCCCTGGTGGAGAATCCGGATATTCTCGCGACCGTGGCGCATCGCAAGACCAATCGGCCGGAACTGGTGATCGGATTCGCCGCCGAAACGGAAAACGTAATCGAACACGCCATGGCCAAGCTCGCACGCAAGGGCTGCGACTGGATCGTCGCCAACGACGTGTCGCCCGAAACCGGAATCATGGGCGGCGACAGCAACACCGTGCATCTCATCACCGCGGACGGCATCGAGCACTGGCCGCCGCAGACCAAGGAGGAGGTCGCATCGGCCTTGATCGCGCGCATCGCCTCCACGCTGGTTGCTCGCCGATGAAGCGCATCAAGATCGGGATCGTGCGGCTGCCGCACGGCGAAGACCTGCCGCTGCCCGCTTACCAGTCGGCTCTCGCTGCCGGCATGGATCTGCACGCCGCAGTGCCGGCCCATGCGCCGAAGACGCTCGCGCCGGGCGAATGGGCGTCGATCCCGACCGGGATATCGATCGCGCTGCCGCCCGGAACCGAAGGCCAGGTGCGGCCGCGCTCGGGGCTCGCGGCGCGCCACGCCGTCACCGTGCTCAACGCGCCCGGAACCGTGGACGCGGATTACCGCGGCGAGGTGCAGGTGCTGCTGATGAACCACAGCAGCGAATCGTTTGTAGTCGAGCGCGGCATGCGGATCGCACAACTGGTCATCATGCCCATTGCGCGGGCAACCTTGCAGGTGCGAAAAAAGTTAGGAAAAACAAGGCGCGGAACCGGCGGATTTGGCTCCACAGGCAAAGGGGCGATTGACAAGCGGCAGCGGCCGGAGTCGTAATACGTATCGTTATAGAATATAAAATTCGCTTGGAATCGCATGACACTCCTCTCCCGAAAGGGTCTCCTGGCTATCGCCGCCGTCATCGACGTCTCGCTCAATGGCCGCGGCCGGCCGGTTTCGGCTAAAGCATTGGCGTCCCGGCATGATTTACCCGCACGGCACCTGGAACCGGTGCTGCAGGCGCTGGTCCGGGAGGGCATCCTGCACGGCATCCGGGGTCCACGCGGCGGCTACGAACTGGCCCGCGACCGCAAGCGAATCACTGCCGACGATATCCTGCGCGCCGCCGGCACGATCGAGCTCCAGGACGAGCCCGCGTCGAGCGAATCGCCGCTGCTGAGCCAGGTGGTGATCCCGGCCGTTGGACAGGCCGAGCGCGCGTTCGCAGCCGCGCTCGGCAAGATCAGTCTCGACGAATTGACGCGGCGCGCCGAAGCCGTCGGCGACGCGACGGCATAACTTGGCAGGATAGGCCACACCTGTCTCCGGACCGCCATCGTTCACGGTCTGGACTCTTACGGCACGAATCCCCTTCCGGTTAAGGTCGAAAGCGATTCGCAGGCGATGGCGCGGCCGTTCGCCTGCGCAGGGGCAATTCTGGCATGCCGGTATCGGTCCGGGCGACAGGCGGGGGGCGCGGGCCTCATCCGCGGCGAAATGGATTCCGGGCGCTGGCCGCGGCGCCGGCGTTTGGGCTGCCGCTCGGGCTCGCTCCCTCGGCGGCGCATGCGGACGCCTTCAGCGAATCCTTCGGCCTGCACCGCCTGACGATCTACGCCGACGCCCTGGCGGCGCTCGACCGGCAGGAAGTTGCCGCGCTCGCGCTCACTCTGGGTGTCCTGCTGTTTGCGGTCGTCACGTCGGTTCTGCTGGTCCGCATGCGCATCCGCGCCGCGGTGTCGGACGCACGGCTGCGCGATCAGGTCGGCGCGCTCCGCGCCGAGCGCGACCGGTTCAGCGCGCTGCTGATGTCGGAGTCGCAGGTCCTGGTGTCGTGGGCCGCCGCCGAAACCGACCCGGAAATCCTCGGCGACACGGCGCTTGTGACCGCCGCCGCGATGCCCCAGCGCGTGCTCGCCTTCGGCACGTGGCTTGAGCCGGAAAAGGCGCAGGCCATGGAGCGCGCCACCGACGCGCTGCGCGCCCATGGCGAGAGCTTCTCGATGGCGCTGATGACGCTCGGCGGCCGCGCCATCGAAGCCGACGGCCGAGCCATCGGCGGCCGCGCGGTGCTGCGGCTGCGCGACGTGAGCGGCATCCGGCGCGAACTGGCCGAAATCCATGCGCGCCACGAGCGGCTCGCAGCCGAAGCCGAATCGCTGCGCGCGCTGGTCGACGCCCTGCCCGCGCCGGTCTGGACCCGCGATATCGCCGGCGCGCTGGTATTGGCCAATCCGGCCTATGTGCGCGCGGTCGAAGCCAAGGACGCCGCCGACGCCGTGGCGCGCGGCATCGAATTGCTCAACCGCCCGACGCGCGAAGAGGCGAGCAAGACCCGCGCCGCCGGCAAGCCCTACGCCAGCCGCGTGCCCGCAATCGTGGCCGGCGCGCGCCGCTCGTTCGACATCCTCGACATTCCGACCCGCCACGGCAGCGCGGGCATCGGCATCGACGCCACCGAGGTGGAGACGATTCGCGCCGAGATCGACCGGCTTGGCCTCGCCCACCGCCGCACGCTCGATCAGCTTGCGACCGGCGTCGCCATCTTCGGAGCGGACCAGCGCCTGAGTTTCTACAACGAGGCCTATCGCTCGCTGTGGGACCTCGACGCCGGTGCGCTCGACCAGCAGCCGACCGACTCCGCCGTCCTGGATCAGCTTCGCGCCGCGCGCATGCTGCCGGAGGAGCCCGATTACCGGCAGTGGAAGCTCGCGCTGCACGAGGCCTACCGCGCGACCGAGGCCAAGGAGCATCTCTGGCACCTGCCGAACGGCCGCACGCTGCGCGTCGTCACCACGCCCAATCCGCAGGGCGGCGTCACCTATCTGTTCGAGGACGTCACCGAGCGGCTCGCCCTCGTGCGCCGCTACGACGCGCTGATCCGGGTGCAGCGCGAGACGCTGGACAATCTCGCCGAAGCGGTCGCGGTGTTCGGCAGCGATGGACGGCTGCACCTGCACAACCCGGCCTTCGCCGAGATGTGGAAGCTTGCGCCGGCGGAACTAGCCGAGGCGCCGCATATCGAGGCCGTGATCGAGCGCTTCCGCCCGCTGCACGACGACGACGCGCTGTGGCAGCGGCTGCGCGCCGCCGTCACCGCGATCGAGGAGCGCGGCAGCGTCACCGGCCATCTGGAGCGGCGCGACGGCAGCGTGGTCGACCTCATCACCATGCCTCTACCCGACGGCGCGACGCTGGTGACGTTCCTCGACGTCACCGACACCGTGAACGTGGAACGCGCGCTGCGCGAGCGCAACGAGGCGCTGATCGCCGCCGACGCGCTCAAGGTCGATTTCGTGCGGCACATGTCCTACGAGCTGCGCTCCCCGCTCACCACCATCATCGGCTTCGCCAACCTGCTCGACGAGCCGAGCACCGGCGCGCTGACCGAGAAGCAGCGCGAGTATCTCGGCTACATCAACACCTCGACCAACGCGCTGCTCGCGATCATCAACGACATCCTCGATCTCGCCTCGATCGACGCCGGCGCGATGAAGCTCAATCTCGGCGCGGTGGACATCCGCCGCACTATGAACGGGGCCGCCGAGGGCATCAGGGACAGGCTTGCGAAGAACGGCATCACGCTCGACATCCGGGCCGACGCCGACATCGGCAGCTTCGTCGCCGACGAGCGGCGCGTGCGGCAAATCCTGTTCAATCTGCTGGCCAACGCCGTGGGCTTCTCGCCGCCCGGCGCGGCCGTCACGCTGTCGGCTGAGCGCCGCCCCGACGCCGTGACGTTCACGGTCGCCGACAACGGTCCCGGCATCCCGCCCGACCTGAGCGCGCGCGTGTTCGACTGGTTCGCCAGCGACTCGCTCGGCTCGCGCCACCGCGGCGCGGGCCTCGGCCTGTCGATCGTGCGCTCGTTCGTGGAACTGCACGGCGGCCAGGTTACGCTCGATTCCGAGGTCGGCCGCGGCACGACAGTGGTCTGCACCTTCCCGCTGGCGCACGAGCCGCAAGCCGAGCGGACGGCGGCGTAGCGGACCGGCGATTCACCGCCCGCGATTGTCCACCCGCGGCATATTCGGCTTGAGCGTCGCCTTGAACTGCAGTTGCGCGCCCTCCTTGCCGTGCAGTAGCTGGATGGTGCGCGTGTGATATTCGGCGAGATCGGGCCGATGGCCGATGCTCAACACGGTCGCGCCCTTCAATTCGTCGTCGAACAGTCTCATGATGTGGCGCTGGCTGTCGCCGTCGAGCGCCGCCGTCGCTTCGTCGAGGAAGACCCAGCGTGGCTTGTGAATGAGCAGACGGGCGAAGGCGAGACGCTCCTGTTCGCCGAGCGAAAGCTCCCTGTCCCAGCGCTCCTCGGTGTCGAGCCGGTCCAGGAATTGTCCGAGGTCGCAGCGCTCCAGCGCCCGGCGAACCTCGTCGTCCGGAACGTCTTGCGGCGCGCGCGGATAGACCACCGCATTGCGCAGAGTGCCGAGCGGCAGATACGGCCGCTGCGGCAGAAACGCCATGCTATCCGGCCGCGGAATGCGGATGCGCCCGGAGCCCCACGGCCAGAGTCCCGCGACGGCGCGGAACAGCGTCGACTTGCCGGAGCCGGTTTCGCCGACGATCAGCACCCGGTCGCCGGGCGAAATCGTCACGTTGGCGTCTTCGATGACGATATGCCCGTCGGGCAAGAGGATCGTGACGTCCTCGAACGACAGCCATCCGTCGGGATGCTCGGCGATTTCGATCTCCGGCGTTCCCTCTTCGATGGCCGGAAGATGATCGAGCGACTCGCGGAAGCGCGCCACGCGATGGGCCGCCGCACGCCATTCGGCGAGCCGCGGAAAGTTGTCGACGAACCAGCGCATCGCCCATTGCACCTGGCTGAAGGCGCCGGACACCATGATCAGCCCGCCGAGCGTCAGACTGCCGTTGAAATACGCGGGCGCGGCGACAAGGACCGGCACCACCAGCGTGAGCCAGCCGGTCCCCGACGTGATCCAGGTCAAGTGCGCGAGCGAGCTGGCGAGCCGGCGCATGGCTTCGACGACGTTGGCCAGTTCGCGCTCGAGATACCGCCGCTCGTCCGCTTCGCCCTTGTGCAACGCAATGCTCTCGCCGCTTTCCGTGGTCCGCACCAGCGCAAAGCGGAACTCGGCCTCGCGCGCGTAGCGGATCGCATTCAGACGGATCAGCGGCCGGCCGACGATCCAGGTCAGGCTGGACCCGATCAGCGCATAAATCAGCGCGCACCAGACCATGTAACCGGGGATCGCAACGTGATAGCCGCCGACTTGGAAGCTGACCTGCGCCGATAGCACCCACAGCACGCCGGTGAATGCGACGACCTGCGCCGTCGCAAAGAACAGGCCGCAGAACTGGTCGACGCTCAGGTCGCTGAGTAGGCGCGTATCCTCCTGAATCCGCTGATCGGGATTCTGCGCAGGCCCGCCGGCGAAGGCCAGCTGATAGACCCGCATCGGCTTCAACCATTCGGCCAGCAGATGCCGCGTGACGAGTTCCCGCACGCGGAACTTCAGCCGCTCCTGCAGGTAGGTCTGCCCGACCGTCACAGTCAGGAGACCCGCGACGATGGCGACGAACGTCCAAAGCTGATGCACGAAATTGGCAAGCTGCTTGTTGCCGATGGCATCGAAGAACGCTCCATTCCATTCATTGAGCCGGACCTGACCGAACATGTTGGCGATCGTCAGCACCGACCAGACGAGGAAGATCGCGGTGACATGACCGCAGCCAGGCGCGCGCCAGAGCGTCCGGCGGAACAGCGCAACGTCGCGTGCGATGTCGAAATCGGTCGATTGCGCCAGATCGCTCGGTGCGTGGTTCGACGGCCCCGGCAAGCGCGGCGCGCGCGGCACCATGGGGATGAATGGAGTGTGCGCCCGGATCCGGCCGTGGTTGGCGTTCGGATGCAGGCCATGTCCCGGGGCGGCTTCTGAGGATTCCGGTTTCATGTCCACAGATGCTTCTGTGGATTTATGGTGGAAACCGCCGTGGGCCGGTTTGCGCTAGCTCAATCGCGCAAATTCCAGGGACCGGCAGCCGCCGGGCCCGTCCGCCACGGCGCGCGAAATACGTCCAAATGCGATATCAACATGCGGCCCGAATCGGGCGGCGGGCCGGGCTTTGCGGCCAGCCCGGCACCAGGATGACGACGGTAATGCTGCTGACCCCCACCGGCGGATCGAGCCACGAGGTCGCGCTCGAAAGCGAGCATGCCCTGCACGGGCTGGTCGCCGACATCGCCGCCATGCTGGAGCCGGGCGATCTCGTGACCCTGTCCGGCGACCTCGGCGCCGGCAAGACCACGTTCGCGCGCGCCATGATCCGGCACCTCGCCGGCGATCCCGGCATCGCCGTGCCGAGCCCGACTTTCACGCTGATGCAGACCTACGACTTGCCGCGGTTCCCGGTCGTGCATACCGACCTCTACCGTCTGGAGGGGCCCGGCGAACTGGCCGAACTGGGCTTCGACGACCTGCCCAAGAACGCGGTGGTGCTGCTCGAATGGCCGGACCGTGCGGCGGGCTTCCTGCCGCCGGACCGGCTGGACGTGGCGTTCACGCTCGCACCCAACCTCGGCCCTGAGCACCGCAACGTGCGCATCACCGGCCACGGCGCGCTCGCGCCGCGCGCCGATCGGATCGCGGCGATGCGGCGATTTCTCGACGCCACCGGCTTCGCCAAGGCCGAGCGGCGGCGGATTCAGGGCGACGCCTCGACGCGAACCTACGAGCGTCTCACGCTGGGCGACAAGCACGCGATCCTGATGAACTCGCCGAAGCGCGCCGACGGCCCCGCGCTGCGCCGCGGCCGGCCCTACAGCGCGATCGCGCATCTCGCCGAGGACGTCAAGCCGTTCGTGGCGATGGCGAACGCGCTGCGCCAGCTCGGCCTGTCGGCGCCGCAGATTTACGAGGCGGAACTCGCGGACGGCCTGCTGATCATCGAAGACCTTGGCGCGGAAACCGTCGTGACCGGCAATCCGCCAGCGCCGATCGAGGCGCGCTACGCCCGCGCGGTGGAGGTGCTGGTAGAAATGCACCGCCACGAGCTGCCCGACGTGTTGCCGGTCGCGCCGCATGTCAGCCACCAGATCCCGCGCTACGACACCGACGCCTATTTGGTGGAAGTCGAGCTGCTGCTCGAATGGTACCTGCCGCGATACGGCGTCGCGGTCACCGACGCCATACGCGCGGCTTTCGTGACGCTGTGGCGGCACGCGCTGATTGCGCCGGCGAGTGCGCCGCGAACCTGGGTGCTGCGCGACTACCATTCGCCGAACCTGCTTTGGCTGCCGCTGCGCCAGGGCGTCGCGCAGGTCGGGTTGCTCGACTTCCAGGACGCGGTGATGGGGCCTGCGGCCTACGACCTCGCGTCGCTGCTGCAGGACGCGCGGGTCGACGTGCCGGAGCTCATGGAGGTCACGCTCCTGAACCGCTACGTGCAGGCGATGAGCGAAATCGATCCTGCATTCGACGCCGTCGGCTTCATCCGCATCTACGCCACTATGGCGGCGCAGCGCGCGACCAAAATCCTGGGGATATTCGCGCGGCTTCATAAACGCGACGGCAAACCGCAATATCTCCGGCACCTGCCGCGGGTCTGGAACTATCTGCAGCGCGCGCTGGCGCATCCCACGCTCGGTCCGCTCCAGGACTGGTACCGCGAGCACGTTCCCACGCCGGCATAGAGCCTTTCGTTTCGACGCGTTTTCCTTACGCGAACCGGTACCCACTTCGCTCGACAACGCTATAAGCCCGCATCCGGAGAAGCCGATGACTCCAAGCCGCCCCGCCGTTCCGCGCGCCGCCATGGTGCTGGCCGCGGGCTTCGGCGAGCGGATGCGGCCGCTGACCGAGCGCATGCCGAAGCCGCTGGTGCCGGTCGCGGGCCGTCCGCTGCTCGATCACGTGCTGGATCGGCTCGCCGCGGCAGGCGTCGAGCGCGCCGTGGTCAACGTGCACTACCTCGCCGATCAGATCGAGCGCCATGTCGCGTCCCGCACGCGCCCTGCGATCGTCATTTCCGATGAGCGGCAGGCGCTGCTCGACACCGGCGGCGGCGTGGTCAAGGCGCTTTCCGCGCTGGGCCCCGAGCCGTTCTTTCACGTCAATTCCGACACGATCTGGATCGACGGGGTCAGCTCCAATCTTCAGCGTCTGGCCGAGGCCTTCGATCCGGCGCACAGCGATGCGCTGCTGCTGCTCGCGCCGACCGCGACCAGCATCGGCTATGCGGGCCGCGGCGACTACGCCATGGCCGCCGACGGCAGCCTGACGCGGCGGTCCGAGCGCGACGTGGCGCCCTTCGTCTATGCGGGCGCGGCGATCTTAAGGCCGGAGCTGTTCGCGGGCGCCCCTTCGGGCGCATTCTCGCTGACGCGGTTGTTCGACCGCGCGATGGAACAGGGCCGGCTGCACGGCCTGCGCCTCGAAGGCGTCTGGATGCATGTCGGCACGCCCGACGCCATCGCGCAGGCCGAGGCCGCCATCGCCGCCAGCGCGACGTGACAATCCGCTAGTGTCGCGATTCGGAAGCTCGCCTGATTTCGCAGCTTGCTCCGTAGCGAACTTCCGAATCAAAGCGACACTAGAAACCTTATGGTTCTAGTGTCCCTTTGAACCCGAAGTTCGCAAAATAGGCTGCCGCATAGGTATGCGAACTTCGGGTTCAAGACACTAGCGATAAACTCTTCTTCGCCATTGCGGGCCGTGTAAGGTTTCGGCATGGCGACTCAGGCGCGCGTCTTCACCATTCCGGCTTCGGCGCGGTTCCTGCCCGCGCTGGTCGATGCACTGATGGCGGACCGGCTCGGGCTCGGCTTCAAGCCCGGCGGCGATCCGCTTGTGCTGGCCGGCGTCACGCTGTACCTGCCGACCCGGCGCGCCTGCCGGATGGCGCGCGCCGCGTTCCTCGATGCGCTCGACGGCGATGCCGCGATCCTGCCGCGCATCGTGTCGCTCGACGACATCGACGCCGACGAGATCATGTTCTCGGAGGCCGCGGCAGGCATCGTCCCGCCGGATGCGCTCGAACTGCCCGATACGCTCGAAGGCCTGGCGCGGCTTGCGCCGCTGTCGCAGCTCATCCTGAAGTGGGCCGAAGCCATGGCCAAGCGCAGCCGCGGCCGCGCGCCGCTGGTCGCCAACACGCCGGCTGCGGCGCTGGCGTTGGCGCGCGATCTGGCGCGGCTGATGGACGACATGACGACGCGCGAGGTCGATTGGAGGAAGCTTGAGGGGCTGGTGCCGGACGGGCTCGATCCGTATTGGCAGCAAACGCTCGAATTCCTGACCTTCATCCGCCCACACTGGCAAGCCTACCTCGCCGAGCAGGGCGTCATCGAGCCCGCCGAACGGCGCGTCAAACTGATCGAAGCCGAGGCGCGGCGGCTCGCCGGTTCGGAGGGACCCGTGATCGCGGCAGGCTCCACCGGCTCGATCCCGGCGACCGCCATGCTGCTCGAAACCGTCGCAAAACTGCCGCACGGCGCGCTGGTGCTGCCCGGCCTCGACCTGCACCTCGATGCCGAAGCCTGGGACCCGATAGGCGGCGGCGAAGACGGCAAGGAGCCGGCGAACAATCACCCGCAGTTCGCCATGCACGCGCTGCTCAAGCGGATCGGCATTGGGCGCGACGCGGTGGCGTCGTTGGCCCCGCCGGCGCTGCACGGCCGCGAGCGCATCGTGTCCGAAGCCCTGTGCCCCGCCGACGCCACCGAGCAATGGCAGCGCCATCTGACCGAGCCCGAGTTCGCGGCCCACGCCGACGCGGCGCTGCACAGCGTCGTGGCGATCGAGGCGGCCAACGCCGAAGAGGAGGCGCTGACCATCGCGATCGCGCTGCGCGAAGCGGCGGAAGACAAAGGCAAGACCGCGGCACTGGTCACGCCCGACCGCGCGCTCGCCCGCCGTGTGATCGCGGCGCTGGCGCGCTGGAACGTTGCGGCCGACGATTCCGGCGGCGATCCATTGCCCGACACGCCGGCCGGTGCGTTCGCCATGCTGGTGGCGGAAGCGGCGCTCAGCGGCCTCGAGCCGGTGACGCTTCTGGCGCTGCTCAAGCATCCGCACTGCATTCTGGATCGCAGTGCCGCCGAAACCCTGGAGCTCGCGGTCCTGCGCGGCCCCCGGCCAAGGCCGAACGCCGTTGGGCTTGCCCACGCGCTCGCGACGTTCCGAAGCGAGCGATCGTCGCTGCATCGCACCGATCCGCGCCTTCGCCTGACCGACGTGGAACTCGACGCAGCGGCGGCGCTGATCGGCAAGCTCGCGGACGCGCTCGCGCCGCTGGAGCGATTGCCGCCGAAGCCCATGACGTTCGCCGCAATCGCCGAATTGCACCGCGCGGCGCTGGCTGCGCTCGGTCGCTCCAGCGACGAACTGGAAGACCAGTTCGATAAGATCGCCGAATCCGGCGGCCCGCCGGTCGAGCCGGCGCAGTATCCGGAGCTGTTCGGCGCCGTGATCGCGGACCGGCAGGTTCGCCGCCCAGAGCGCGATGTGCGTGTGCGCATATTCGGCACGGTCGACGCGCGCCTCGTGTCGGTCGACCGCATGGTGCTCGGCGGATTGGTCGAAGGCGCCTGGCCGCCGGAAACCCGCGCCGATCCCTGGCTCAGCCGCCCGATGCGCCATCAGCTCGGCCTCGACCTGCCGGAGCGGCGCGTGGGCTTGAGCGCGCACGACTTCGCGCAGGCGCTCGGCGCGCCCGAAGTGTTTCTCACTCGCGCCGCGAAGATCGGCGGCGCGCCGACGGTCGCCTCGCGTTTCGTGCAGCGGCTGGCGGCGGTGGCGGGCGGGGCACGCTGGCAGGCCGCGCTCGACCGCGGCGTGCGCTATCTCGACTGGGCGCGCTCGCTCGACATCGCGCCGCCGCAACCGAAGCCCGCCGGGCGGCCGTCGCCAAAGCCGCCGGTCGCGGCAAGGCCCCGGCGGCTAAGCGTGACGGAGATCGAGGACTGGCTGCGCGATCCCTACACGATCTACGCCCGCCACGTGCTCGCGCTGCAGCCGCTCGATCCGGTGGACGCCGAACTGGGCGCCGCCGACCGCGGCACGCTGATCCACGACGCAATCGGCGAATTCAGCAAGCGTTTCGCAAAGGAGCCACCGCCCGACCCGGCGCGCGCGCTAGTCGAGATCGGCCGGGAGCGGTTCAAGGCTTACGCCGACTATCCCGAGGTGAGGGCGTTCTGGTGGCCACGGTTCGAGCGCATCGCGCATTGGTTTGCCGGCTTCGACGCCGACCGCAGAAGCGGCCTCGCGGCGATCTATTCCGAGATCGGCGGCAGCATTCCGATTCCGTTCGGCAGCGACGTGCTGACGCTGTCAGTGCGCGCCGACCGCATCGAGCGGCTCAAGGACGGGCGTTACGCCGTCCTCGACTACAAGACTGGCCAGCCGCCGAGCGACAAGCAGGTCCGCACCGACCTGTCGCCGCAGCTCACGCTGGAATCGGCGATTCTGCGCCGCGGCGGCTTCAAGGACATTCCGGCGGGCGCGTCGGTCGCCGAATTGCTGTATGTGCGGCTGCGCGGCGGAGAGCCCGCGGGCGAGCCCAAGGTCGTCGATCTCGACGGCAGCACACCCGACGACATCGCCGAGCGGGCGCTGGCGCGGCTGACCGAGATGGCCGCGCGCTTCGCCGATCCGGACACGCCGTATCACTCCCTGGTGCATCCGATGTGGTCGACGCACTACGGCACCTACGACCACCTGGCGCGCGTCAAGGAATGGTCGCTGACCGGCGGCGCGGGCGACGACGGAGGCGGCGCGTGATCCGGCCGCGCAAAGATCCGCCTCCCGAAGTGACGCAGCGCCAGATCGACGCCAGCGATCCCTCGCTCTCGGCCTGGGTCTCGGCCAACGCCGGCTCCGGCAAGACCCACGTGCTGGCGCAGCGCGTGATCCGGCTGCTGCTCGCCGGCGTCGACCCCGCGCGCATCCTCTGCATCACCTTCACCAAGGCCGCGGCGGCCAACATGTCGAACCGCGTGTTCGGCATCCTGCGTGCATGGACCGCGCTCGGCGACGATGCGCTCGACGCCGAGATGAGGAAGATCGGCGTGCGGCGGCCCGATGCACGCGGGCGCGAGCGGGCGCGGCGGCTGTTCGCGCTCGCGCTCGACACGCCGGGCGGGCTCAAGGTGCAGACGATCCATGCGTTCTGCACCCACGTCCTGCACCTGTTTCCGTTCGAGGCCAACGTCGCGGCGCGCTTCGAGGTGCTGGACGAAGCGCAGACACGGCAGCTTCTGGAGCGATTGAGTTTCGAAGTCATGCTGAACGCCGCGGCCGAGCCCGGCACGCCGCTTGGCCGCGCGCTATCGCACGCAGTCGTGGCTTCGGCCGATACCACGTTCCGCGACATGGTGAGCGAAGCAATCCGCGCCCGCGACAAGCTCACAAGCTGGATCGAGGCGGCCGGCGGCGTGCCGGAAGCGATGGCGGAGCTATCGCGGGCGCTGGGGGTCGAACCGGATCAAACCGCAACGGATGTCAACACTGCGTTCTTCGACAACAGCGGCATCCCTGCTTCGGAGTGGAGCGCAGTCGCCGCTACTCTAGCGCAAGGGTTGGACACTGATATTGAGCAGGGCAAGCGCTTTGCAGCACTCGCCATGCTGCAGGATGCTGATCGGATCGAGACTTATCTTGACATTTTTTGCATCAAGGACCGTTCCAAGACCAGGAGCCGGGTCTTCACCAATACAATTAAGAAATTCAATCCCGGTCTCTGCGATCGGCTGTTGAAGGAGCAGGCGCGCGTGTGGTCGCTGGTCGAACGCCAACGCGCCATCGCCGCGCGCGACCGCAGCGCAGCCTTGTTCACCATCGCCCATGCCGTCACCGAGCGCTTCCGCGCCGAGAAGAACCGCCGCGGCCTGCTCGACTACGAGGACCTGATCGACAAGGCGCTGGAACTCCTGAAGGAGCCGGCCGCCGCCTGGGTCCACTACAAGCTCGACCGCGGCATCCATCATGTGCTGATCGACGAGGCGCAGGACACCAGCCCCAAGCAGTGGGCCATCGTCACCGCGCTGGTCAGCGAGTTCTTCGCCGGCCGCGGCGCGCACGACACGACGCGGACGATTTTCGCGGTCGGCGACGAGAAGCAGTCGATCTTTTCGTTTCAGGGCGCAGCACCGCGCGAATTCGCCGCCATGCGTCAGCACTTCAGGAGACTTCACGAGCGCGCCGAACTGCAATTCGTCGCCACCGAATTCAAGCACTCGTTCCGTTCGGGACCGAATGTGCTGGGCGCGGTGGATGCGGTGTTCGAGCGCGCCGAAGCCTACGTCGGGCTGACCGACGACCCGGTTGCGCCGGTTCACGAGTCGCTGCCGGATACCGCGCCGGGCCTGGTCGAAATCTGGAGCCTCGAAAAGGCCGACGAGCGCCAGCCTATCGAGTCCTGGCAAGCGCCATTCGACATTCAAAACGCCTCCAGCGCGCCGGTCAAACTCGCGCAGCGCATCGCGCGCAACGTCGCGGCATGGCAGCGGCAGGGCCGCAGGCCGGGCGACGTGCTGATCCTCGTGCGCCGCCGCGGCGCGCAGTTCGAGGCGATCATCCGCGCGCTGAAGAACGCCGGCATTCCGGTCGCGGGCGCGGACCGGCTGGTGCTGACCGAGCACATCGCGGTGATGGACCTGGTCGCGCTGGCCGACGTCCTGCTGCTGCCGGCAGACGATCTGGCGCTGGCGACCGTGCTGAAGAGTCCGCTGTTCGGGCTCGACGACGACGCGCTGTTTGCGCTCGCGCACGGCCGTGGCGAGGCAAGCTTGCGCGACACGATCAGGCAGCGCGATCCGGAGCTTGCGGCGCGGATCGACACGATGGCCGCGCGCGCCCGCGAATGCTCGCCGTTTGCGTTCTACTCGGAACTGCTCGGCACCGGCGGCCACCGCCGGGCGTTCCTGGAGCGGCTGGGACACGAGGCCGCCGACGCGCTCGACGAGTTCCTCAATCTCGCGCTCGACTATGAGCGCGCCGAGACCGCGACGCTGCAGGGCTTCGTCGCCTGGCTGCGCGCGGCGAAATCCGAGGTCAAGCGCGACATGGAGATGGAGCGCGACGAAGTGCGGGTGATGACCGTGCATGGGGCGAAGGGCCTGGAAGCGCCGGTCGTGATCCTCGCCGACACCACGTCGCCGCCCCGGGGCTGGCATCCGCCGCGGCTGCTGTCGCTGCCTTCCTTAAGCGGCGTGCCCGGTGCGCCGAATATGCTGGTGTGGGCGAGCTCGAAGGACAACGACACGGGCCCCATGGCGGCCGCGCGTACGGCGGCGCAAGACGAAGCCGCAAAGGAATACCGGCGGCTGCTCTATGTCGCGATGACGCGCGCTATCGACCGGCTGATCGTGTGCGGCGTCGAGGCCAGCCGCGGCGACATTCCGGAAGGCTGCTGGTACGAGCTGGTGCGCAACGGGCTGGAAGGCGTGGCAAAATCCGAACCCGCCGACGACGGCAGCGGCGAAGTGCTGCGCTTTCGCAAGACGCCGGATGAAGGCGCGATGTCTGGCGAAACGTCCGCGCAACCCGCACACCGGCCCGAAGCCCCGCCGCCGTGGCTAGCGCAGCCCGTCGCGGCGGAGCCGGCGCGCGCCGCAACGATTGCGCCCTCACGCGCCTCAGCGGAAACGCCGGCAGACGCCCCCGCCGGCTTCACGGCCGAACGCAGGCGCGCCATCCAGCGCGGCCTGATCGTTCACCGGCTGATGCAGTCGCTGCCGGACATTCCCGACGCGGCCCGGCGGGCCGATGCCGCACGCCGCTATATCGCGCGCCAGACGCCGGCGCCGAGCGAGGCGGATTGCGCGGCGATGCTGGATCGGGTGACGAGCATGCTGGCCGATCCGCGGTTCGCGGCACTGTTCGGCCCCGGCAGCCGCGCCGAAGTTCCGATCGTCGGGCGCGTCGGCGGCCGCATCGTGTCGGGCGTGGTGGACCGGCTGGCGATTGCGCCGGACACCGTCCTGATCGCCGACTACAAGACCAACCGGCCTGCGCCGCGCAGCCCCGGCGAAGCGGCAAACAAATATCCGGAATACGTCCGGCAGCTTGCGCTCTACCGCGCCGTCCTGCGGCAACTCTACCCCGGCCGCCTGGTGACCGCGGCGCTGCTGTGGACCGACACGCCGGAATTGATGGAGATTTCTGCGGATATGCTGGATTCGGCGTTTGACGCAGTGCTCACCCCCGCGTGACCAGCCTTGACGCTTCCCTGTCGCGTTCCTAGGTTCCCGGCTCCGCTGGGATCTGTCGATCCGATTCCCAAAACAGAGGTGTTCCATGGCCGTTGGCAAGGTCTCCGACGCGAACTTCGAGGCCGAAGTGCTCAAGGCAACCGGGCCGGTCGTGGTGGATTTCTGGGCCGAATGGTGCGGCCCGTGCCGGATGATCGCGCCGGCGCTGGAAGAGATCGCGGGCGCCATGGGCGACAAGGTCAAGATCGTGAAGCTGAACGTCGACGAGAATCCCGGCGTCGCCACGAAGTACGGCATCATGTCGATCCCGACGCTGATGATCTTCAAGAACGGCGACATTGCCGACCGGCAGGTCGGGGCCGCTCCGAAGCAGAAGCTGGAGCAGTGGATCAACAAATCGGTTTGAACGTGCGCGCTTTTCGAATTTGAAGCGGCCGGGGTCTGCCCGGCCGTTTCGCTTTATGCACGCGGCGTTACTCCGGCGGCGTGCCGTTCTGCGCCAGCACCTCGCCCGCAAGATAGAGCGAGCCTGCGATCAGCACGCGCGGCGCAGGCTCGAGCGCAAGCCGCCCCGCCGCGGCCAGCGCCTCGGCGATGCTCCCGCAACTCTCTGCCGGCAGACCGATGCCGCGCGCCGCGTCCGCCACGCTCTCCGCCGGCAGGCTTTTCTCCTGGTTCGGGATCGGCACCGCAATGACGCATCGCGCCAGCCCGGCGAAGTTGCGCAGGAACGCCGTGCTGTCCTTGGTCGCCAGCATGCCGACGATCAGCACCAGCGGACGCGGCACCCGCTCCTCCAGATCGCCGAGCGCCGCCGCCGCCGCGCGTCCCCCGTCGGCGTTGTGACTGCCGTCGAGCCACAGTTCGCTGTCCGGCGACAGCAGCGCCTTGAGCTTGCCGTGGGCGAGGCGCTGCATCCGTGCCGGCCATTCCGCCCTGGCGACTCCGGTCTCGAACGCCGAAAGCGGCAACGCAAGCCCCGAGGCGCGCAGCGCCGCGATGGCGGTTCCCGCGTTGTCGAGCTGATGGCGGCCGTGGAGTTTCGGCGCCGGCAGATCCAGCAGCCCGTCGTCGTCCTGATAGACCAGCCGCCCGCGCTCCTCGTGCACGCTCCAGTGCTCGCCTGAGACTTTCAGCGGCGCGCGCACGCGCAGCGCCTGCCGCTCGATCGCGGCGAGCGCCGCATCCGGCTGCGGTCCGATCGCAGCCGGCACGCCCGATTTGAGAATGCCCGCCTTCTCCTCGGCGATCTTTTCCAGCGTATCGCCAAGGAACTCCAGGTGGTCCATCGACACCGGCGTGATGGCGCTCGCCAGCGGCCTGTCGATGACGTTGGTCGCGTCGAGCCGCCCACCGAGGCCGACTTCGAGCAGCAACACGTCCGCGGGATTGCGCGAGAACAACAGGAACCCGGCGGCGGTCTCGATCTCGAACACCGTGATCGGCTGGCCCGCGTTGGCACGTTCGCATTCCTCAAGCGCACCGGCGAGCGCTTCGTCGGACACGAGCTTGCCGCCGCCCGGCGCGCCGATGCGGAAGCGCTCGTTGAACCGCACCAGATGCGGCGAGGTATAGACGTGGACGCTGCGCCCGGACGCCTCCAGCACGGCGCGCATGAAGGCGACGACCGAGCCCTTGCCGTTGGTGCCAGCCACGTGAATGACCGGCGGCACGCGCCGTTCCGGATGGCCGAGCGCATCGAGAATCCGCCACATGCGGTCGAGCGAAAGGTCGATCCGCTTGGGATGCAGCGTCAGGAGCCGCGCAACGATGGATTCGTAGTCGCTCATGAAGCCGGATATCGAAAACAGCGCACTAGCCCGGCGCCGAGGCGGGCGTGGCTTCCGGTTGCGGCGCCGGCAGGCTCGGCTTGACCTCAGCCGGCGGCGCCTTGGTCAGCGTCCGGCACAGGCTTGCCAGCGTCGGGCGCAGCTTGTGGCGATGCACCACCATGTCCACCATGCCGTGATCGAGCAGGTACTCGGATTTCTGGAACCCCTCCGGCAGCTTCTCGCGGATGGTCTGCTCGATCACGCGCGGGCCGGCGAAGCCGATCAGCGCACCGGGTTCGGCAATGTGCACATCGCCGAGCATAGCGTAGGAGGCGGTGACGCCGCCGGTGGTCGGATTGGTCAGCACCACGATGTAGGGCTTCTTCGCATCGCGCAGCATCTGTACGGCGACCGTGGTTCGCGGCAATTGCATCAGGGACAGGATGCCCTCCTGCATGCGCGCGCCTCCGGAGGCCGCGAACATGATGAACGGCGTGCCGCGTTCGGCCGCGGCCGTGAGCCCAGCAATCACCGCCTCGCCCGCTGCCATGCCGAGCGAGCCGCCCATGAAATCGAAGTCCTGCACGCCCACGACCACGGGAATTCCGTCGAGCGTTCCGACGCCGGCCTTTACCGCGTCGTCGAGTCCGGTCTTGGTGCGGGCGTCCTTGAGCCGGTCCGCGTAGCGGCGCTCGTCGCGGAACTTGAGCGGGTCCGCCGCCACTTCGGGCACCGGAACCTCTTGCCACGCTCCGCCGTCGAAGATCGACTTCATGCGCGCGTTGGCGCCCATGCGCATGTGGTAGTTCGAGCTCGGAATGACGAACTGGTTGGTCTCGACGTCCTTGAAGAACACGAGCTGCCCGGTCTCCGGACACTTGATCCAGAGATTCTCCGGCGACTCGCGGCGATTGAGGAAACTGCGAATCTTCGGCCGGACGACATTGGTGATCCAGTTCATGCGCGCAGGTTCTCGGATCGCTGGGCCAACATTGGGTCTGTCTGGACCATTGCTACGGACACTATAGCTAAAGATGCCGGCGCCCGGGACAAGCACGGGCACGGCGAAATTTCGCAATCAGGACGGCCGCTTGGCGCTCCGCACGCCGCCGGCCAGTTCCGCAACGAGCTTCGCCACCGCCTTGACCGTCTTGCCCGTGGCCTTGCCCTTCTTGTCGAGGCTGTCCTTGACCGCACCGACAAGGGCAGAGCCGACCACGACACCCTCGGCGCCTTCGGCGATGGCGCGGGCCTGCGCCGCCGAGCGCACGCCGAAACCGACCGCGACCGGCAGCTTGGTGTGACGCTTGATGCGCGCGACCGCCGCCTTGACCTTGCCCGCGTCGGGCGCGGCCGCCCCGGTGATGCCGGTAATCGAGACGTAGTAGACGAAGCCCGAGGTGTTCGCGAGCACCGCCGGAAGCCGCTTGTCGTCGGTCGTAGGCGTCGCAAGCCGGACGAAGTTGACGCCGGCCTTCAGCGCCGGAAGGCAAAGTTCTTCGTCCTCCTCCGGCGGAAGATCGACGACGATAAGCCCGTCGACGCCTGCAGCTTTCGCGTTCTTGAGAAAGCGCGGCACGCCGTAGATGTAGATCGGATTGTAGTAGCCCATCAGCACGAGCGGCGTCTCGGCGTCGACCTTGCGGAACGCGCGCACAGCATCGAGCGTCTTCTTCAGAGTCTGGCCGGCGTTGAGCGCGCGCAGACCCGCGGCCTGGATCGCCGGGCCGTCGGCCATCGGATCGGTGAACGGCATGCCCAGTTCGATGACGTCGGCGCCGGCCTTGGGCAGCGCCTTGAGGATCGCGATCGCCGTCTGGGGATCGGGATCACCCGCCATGGTGAAGGTCACCAGCGCGGCGCGGCCTTCGCGTTTGAGCTCGGCGAAACGCCGGTCGATGCGGCCGGTCATTTCCTTTTCACCTTGTCGGGATCGATCAGCGGCATGGTTTCCTGGTTGCGCTCGCGCATGTCCGCCATGCGGAGATTGATCGTGCCGATCATGATGCCGACGAACGACAGGGAGAACCAGATCCATTCCTTGGTCACGATCGGAACGCCGGTCGAGAACACGCGGGCCTTCAGGAAGTAGAAGATGTAGATCATCGACACGGAGATGAGCAGCCAGCCGGTGCGCCGCTGGCGGCCGATCCGGTTCCACCAGTTGATGGCGCGGATCACAGCTTGCCCCCGAGATGGTGCGCGACGCTGTCCAGGTCCTTGTCGCCGCGGCCAGACAGGTTGACCACGATCAGATGGTCCTTCGGCTTCTTCGGCGCGATGTCGCCGAGCCGCGCCAGCGCGTGGCACGACTCCAGCGCCGGGATGATGCCTTCGAGCCGGCTGCACAACTGGAACGCGGCCAGCGCTTCCTTGTCGGTCGCCGACAGGAATTTGATGCGGCCGACGTCGGCGAGCCAGGCGTGCTCCGGGCCGATGCCGGGATAGTCGAGGCCGGCCGAGATCGAATGCGCCTCCTGAATCTGCCCGTCGGCATCCATCAGCAGGTAGGTGCGGTTGCCGTGCAGAACGCCGGGCCGCCCGCCCGCGACCGACGCCGCATGCTGGCCGCTCTTGAGCCCATGGCCCGCGGCTTCGACGCCGTAAATCTCGATCTGCCGTTCGTCGAGGAAAGGATGAAACAGTCCCATGGCGTTGGAGCCGCCGCCGATGCAGGCGAGCAGCGAATCCGGCAGGCGGCCTTCCGCCTCCTGCATCTGCACGCGGGTCTCGTCGCCGATCACGCACTGGAAGTCGCGCACCATCATCGGATAGGGATGCGGGCCTGCGACCGTGCCGATGCAGTAGAATGTGTTCGAGACGTTCGTGACCCAGTCGCGCAAGGCCTCGTTCATCGCGTCCTTGAGCGTCTTCGCACCCGACTCGACCGGCCGCACCTCGGCGCCGAGCGCCCGCATCCGCAGCACGTTGGGCTGCTGGCGCCCGACGTCGGTCGCGCCCATGAACACGACGCATTCGAGTCCGAACTTGGCGCACATGGTCGCGGTTGCGACGCCGTGCATGCCGGCGCCGGTCTCGGCAATCACGCGCGGCTTGCCCATGCGCTTGGCCAGCATGATCTGGCCGAGCACGTTGTTCACCTTGTGCGCGCCGGTGTGGTTGAGGTCCTCGCGCTTGAAGTAGATTTTCGCGCCGCGAAAATGCGCGGTCAGCCGCTCGGCGAGATAGAGCGGCGACGGACGGCCGACGTAGTTCTTCAGATGCGCGTCCATCTCGCGCTTGAACGCGGGATCGGCCTTGGCTTCGGCATAGGCCTTTTCGAGGTCGAGGATCAGCGGCATCAGCGTCTCGGCGACAAAGCGCCCGCCGTAGATGCCGAAGTGCCCGCGCTCGTCGGGGCCGGTGCGAAACGAATTCGGTTGCTGCCGGACCGTCATGCGGCGCTCGTATCGGGGCTGGACAGCCCCTCGGCGGCCTTGCGCGCCGCGCGCACGAAGGCGTGGATTTTCTCCGGGTCCTTGACGCCCGGCGCGCGCTCGACGCCGGACGACACATCGACCGCCGGCGCGCGCGTGATCCGTAGCGCCTCGGCGACGTTCGAAGCATCGAGCCCGCCCGACAGGAAAAACGGCACGCCCGGGTCGATACCTTCCAAAAGACGCCAGTCGAACGGCTTGCCGAGGCCGCCGGGCCGCGTCGCGTCGCGCGGTGCGCGCGCGTCGAACAGCAGCCGGTCAACGACCTGGGCATAGATGCGGATCGGCGAGAGATCGCCGCGCGTTTCGATCGGCAGCGCCTTGATCACCGGCAAGCGGTAGCGGTGCTTCACCGCCTGGATGCGCTCGGGAGTTTCCTTGCCGTGAAGCTGGAGCACGTCGGGCTTGATCGTCTCGACCACCAGATCGAGCTCGGCGTTGTTGGCGTCGACCGAAAGCGCGACCTTCTGCGCCCGGCCCTTGACGCGGCCCGCAAGCACCCGTCCGGCGCCGAGCACGACATTGCGCGGCGACGGCCGGAAGAACACGAAGCCGACCATGTCGGCCCCGGCCTCGATCGCGGCGTCGAGGGCGTCGGGGGTTTTCAGGCCGCAGATTTTGACGAGGAGCAAACTCATTCAATCGTCTCGATCAGTCTTTCTATTGCGGAAGCCAGCGCCGCAGTGTCGCCCTGCGCAATGCGCAACACCATATGGAGGTCGATGAGCCAGAAACCATGGACCAGCCTGTTCCGCAGTCCGTTGATCGCCGCCTAGGGAATGTCGGGCGCCAATGCCTGCACGTCTTTCGGTACTTGATTCAATGCTTCGCCGACGGCTGCAAGGCAAAAGAACACGGCAAGCTGAATTTGGCGTTGCGCTTCGAATTGATCGCGATTCAACCCTGCCGTGAGGTTGTGCGCCTCCTGGGCAAAATCGCGGGCGTCGACAAGCCACGCCCGCGCGGAGCGTTCGGTCATAAGGGTCGGAGTCCGGCGAGAACGCGCGTCTCGTCGCCGCCGTGGAGTTCGCTGCGCAGGATGATGCCGACCGGCCGGCCCAGCCGGTCCGACAGCTCGACCTCGGCGCCGGAAAGCCCCAGAAGCGACAGGCCCTCGCCCTTGTCGGCCAAGAGGCTCACGGCGTCGTGCCCGAACACATGCGGGGCCGCACCGGACTCCAGGAGCCCGACAAACCGGAGCGGAAATTTCTCTTCGACCGCATGCAGATGTGTCAGCAGGATGCGGCGGTCGATCTGGTGGACGTTCATGGCAGCCTCTTGCTTATACATCCTACCACGACGCGAAGGGGCTCGGCACGGAGGGGCTTGATTGTCGGTCGACATAGGGCTATATCGACTTACGATCAAGGAGTGCCGATTCGATGGCCGAGCAGGACGTGCGTCTCACCCAGCCGACCTTGAAGGTCCTGCGGTTCCTCCTGGAGAAGCCGCGCGAGGGCCGCTCGGGCGCGGAGATGTCGAAGGCGACGCGCGTCGGCTCCGGCACGCTCTACCCGATGCTGGCGCGGCTCGAAGCGGCGGGCTGGCTCGACAGCGAGTGGGAGACGATCGACCCGCGCGAGGCCGGCCGGCCGCGCCGGCGGTTCTACAAGCTCACCGCGGTCGGACAGAACAACGCGCGCGCGGCGCTGGCGGACCTGCAAGTGTCGGCGGGAGAGCTGGCATGGAATATGTGATTGCAGCGCTTTTACTGATCGGATCGTTTTTTGTCGCAATGATCGGAAACCTAATCGCAAACGACGTTTATGATCAAAGTGCTTGGATCGCAGAACGCATCCTATGCCGTGCAGTCAAGCGGCTGCCACTCGACCAACAGGCTCGATATAGAGAAGAGTGGCTTTCTCACCTCTACGACTGTTCAGGAAAGCTGGGAATGCTTGTCCATGCACTCGGCTGCGATTTCGCTTCACGAAAGATCGCACGCATCCCTTCATGCACAAGGACAGTCGCAAACGTCGAACACCGAGACGAACTGAGCGGCCAAGATATCTATGAAATGTACCGGAGCAAACTCGGCCGTTTCGCAGTGACGATTGAAACGTCTCCGTTTGGCGTCACATCAATCAGTTTCCAGTTCTTCGATATTCGGCATCGTAACTATTTGATAGAAACACTGGAAACTCCGATTGAATCGTTTTTGATCAATGGAAAATTCGAATACTTCAATGCCGAGCGTGCGCTCTTAGAACTCCTGCAACATGCCCGACCTGAGACCATCAAAGTTCGCTGTCTCTAGCCGACAACTTATTTGCCGCCGAGTATGCGCCACACCAGCGCCGCCGCGGCCAAATCCTCGATGGCCGCGCCGACCGACTTGAACAGCGTGATCTCGTCCTTGCGCTTGCGGCCCTTGGCCTTGCCGCGGCACAGTTCGAACAGATCGCCCTGGATGTCTTTGAGCCGCAGCACCTTCTTGCGCAGCGGGATCGCGAGATCGCCGGAGCTCTTCGGCGCGCCGTCGCAGGTGTCGACATAGACGCGCGAACGCTCGATCGCCTCGTCGTCGGCCTCGCGCATCTTCGGTGTGAACGCGCCGACCAGATCGACATGCGCGCCTTTCTTCAGCCAGGCCCCCCGGATCAGCGGCTTCTCGGAGAGCGTCGCGCAGGACACGACGTCGGCCTCGCGCACCGCCGCTTCGAGATCGTCGGTCACTGCGGTCTCGATGCCGCCGGCCGCGAGCGCGAACGCGGTTCTGATGGCACGCGAGCGGGTGCGGTTCCAGATCGTCACACGCTTGAGCGGACGCACCGCGCGGTGCGCGCGGATCAGGTGCGGCGCCAGCGCGCCGGCGCCGATCATGACCAGGTGATCGGCGTCCTCACGCGCGAGATAGCGCGCGGCGAGCGCGGAGGCGCAGGCGGTGCGCCACGCGGTCAGCACCGTGCCGTCCATCGCCGCGAGCGGCTCGCCGGTCTCGCCCGACATCAGCATGACGGTGCCGTACACCGACGGCTTGCCGCGCTTGTCGTTCTCCGGATAGACGCTCACCACCTTGCAGGCGAGCAGCCGCTCGCCCGAGCGCGTCCAGGCCGGCATCAGCAGGAGCTTCGCGTCCGGACCGGACGGCTGCGGGATCATGTGGGTGTGGCGCGGCGGCGCTTCGATCTCGGCGCGGAACGCGTCGGCGAGCGCATCGATCAGCGCCTCGTAGCTCAGAACGCGGTCGATGTCTTCGGCGGTGACGGTGCGCAGGGCGAGAACTCCGGTCGTGCGGCGCGGTTCAAGCCGCGGGCGGCACAGCGAACGGCGGCGGATCGAGCCGCGCGGGCGCGGTCTCGCGAATGCCCTGCGCGTCAAGCCGCGTGCGCAGCTCGCGTGCATCGGCTTCGGCGCGGCGCGCGCGGGCACGCCACTTGTGCTGACGCAGCCAGGCGGCGACGCCGCCGACCAGAATGCCGACACCGACCAGCAGGAAAATCAGAACGTACAGCGGCACGCTGAGCGCGAGCGCCGGATCGGCGGCGCTGAACGGATCGAACGACAAGACCACCGACCGGCGATTCGCCACCGCAAACATCACGATTGCCGCCGCGATGGGAACGAGGATCGACGCCGTGACCAGCTTGCGCATGGCGATATCCTGGCCTGATCCGGGCCTGCGTACCGGCCCGCGCCGCCGGCGCCGGGACCGCTACTGCGACGGCGGCTTGTTCAGCCGTTCGCGCATTTCCTTGCCGGTCTTGAAGAACGGCACCGACTTCTGCGCCACCGAGACGTGCGCGCCAGTGCGCGGATTGCGTCCGGTGCGGGCCGGGCGGTGCTTGACCGAGAACGCACCGAAGCCGCGCAGCTCGACGCGGTCGCCGCGCGCCATGGCCGCGACGATTTCGTTGAGGATCGCGTTGACGATGTTTTCCACGTCCCGCTGATAGAGATGCGGGTTGGCGGTCGAGATGCGCTGCACCAGCTCGGACTTGATCATCGGCTGCCTCATCGCCCCAATTTTACTCAACGCGCGAATAAGCGTTGCGCCTCAGTTGCTTGACGGAGGGTGCCAAAGCGCCAACAGACCGTCAAGGTTGAGTCGCTCGATCGCCTGCAGGGCGCCCGACTGCTCCAGCCGCCGGGCTATATCGGCCAGCCCCACCGCCTCGAACGCCCCGATGGCGGCGATACGCAGGAAACTCAGGTCGCCAATCCGCGGCGACAGCCGGTAGTCGCGGACCGGCGTTTTGGGATCGATGTTGCGCTCTTTCGACAGCCATTCGATCGCCGACTGTTCATTGCCGAGCGCGTCGATCAGCTTGAGCTCCAGCGCCTGGCGGCCGGTGAATACCCGGCCGTCGGTGACGCGTTCGAGCAGCGGCTGGTCGAGGCTGCGGCGGTTCTTCACCAGGTCGCGGAACCAGCTATAGGTGTCGCCGACGATGGCCTCGATCGCGGCGGTGGCCTCCGGGCTCGTGGGCTCGTACCCGCTGGGCGCGGCCTTCAACGGCGAGGACCGCACCGCCTCGACCTTCACGCCGACGGTTTTCAGGAGTTCGGAGACATTGGGGTACTGGAAGATCACGCCGATCGAGCCGACCAGGGAGCTTTCCTGGGCATAGATGCGGTCGGACGCCATCGCGGCAATGTAGCCGCCCGACGCCGCGAGCCCGTCGACCACGACCACGACGGGTTTCTTGGCTTTCAGCCGCATCAGCGCATCGTGCAGCTGCTCGGACCCGGCCACCGTGCCGCCCGGGCTGTTGACGTGGATGATAACGGCCTTGGCGTTGGAGCTCGACAGCCGTTCGAGGGCCTCCACCCGCTGCCGGTTGGAGCGGATCAGCCCTTCGATGGTCACCCGCGCGATCGACCCGCCGGGCCCGCCGGTCAGCGCGTCGCGCTTGGTTACGGCCACCGCCGCAACCACCACGGCCGCGATCGCAACCAGTACGGTTGTGACCCGCCAGAACGTGAGTTTGCGCCGCATGCGGCGGCGGTCGACGATCAGATCGGCATCGAGCGACATGGCTGCGCTCCTTCAAATTGATTCGATTGCCATTCTAGCGGCCTGCGCGCCGCAAGGCATCGCGGCCGTAACCAGCATCGCAACACGGCCAAAAGATGAACCCCGGGCTTTCGCCCGGGGTTCGGAGTTTGAGGCCACCGATTAGGGCCGGCTGCCTATTCCTTGTCGCCTTCCTCGCCCTTGCGGCGGAGAGCCGTGCCGAGGATGTCGCCGAGCGTGGCGCCGGAGTCGGAGGAGCCGTACTGGGCGATCGCCTCCTTCTCCTCGGCCACTTCCAGCGCCTTGATCGAGAGCTGCACCTTGTGGGCGCGGCGGTCGAACTGAACGACGCGGGCGTCGACCTTCTGGCCGGCCTGGAAGCGGTCGGCGCGCTGGTCGTTGCGGTCGCGCGCCAGTTCCGAGCGCTTGATGAAGGCGGCGAGTTCGGTGCCGACAACCTTGACGTCGATGCCGGACTCCTTGACCTCGGTCACTTCGCAGGTGACGACGTCGCCCTTCTTCATCTCGCCGGCGGTCGCCATCGGATCGCCCTGGAGCTGCTTGATGCCGAGCGAGATGCGCTCCTTCTCGACATCGACGTCGAGCACCTGGGCCTGGACCCGGTCGCCCTTCTTGTACTCTTCGATCACCTGCTCGCCCGGACGCTTCCAGTCGAGGTCGGAGAGGTGGACCATGCCGTCGACGTCGCCGTCGAGGCCGAGGAAAAGCCCGAACTCGGTCTTGTTCTTGACCTCGCCCTCGACCGTCGTGCCCGGCGGATACTTCTCGACGAACAGCTCCCACGGATTGCGCATGGTCTGCTTGAGGCCGAGCGAGATGCGCCGCTTGACCGGATCGACTTCGAGCACCTGCACCTCGACCTCTTGCGAGGTGGAGACGATCTTGCCCGGATGGACGTTCTTCTTGGTCCACGACATCTCGGACACGTGGATCAGGCCTTCGATGCCCGGCTCCAGTTCCACGAACGCGCCGTAGTCGGTGATGTTGGTGACGCGGCCCTTGAACTTCGCGCCGACCGGGAACTTGGCCTCGATGCCCTGCCACGGATCGTCGAGCAGCTGTTTCATTCCAAGCGAAATGCGGTGCGTCTCGTGGTTGATCTTGATGATCTTGACCTTCACCTGCTGGCCGATGTTGAGCACCTCGGTCGGGTGATTGACGCGCCGCCACGCGATGTCGGTGACGTGCAGCAGGCCGTCGATGCCGCCAAGGTCCACGAACGCACCGTAGTCGGTGATGTTCTTGACCACGCCGTCGATGACCTGACCCTCTTCGAGGTTCTGCACCAGCTCCTGGCGCTGCTCGGCGCGGGTCTCTTCCAGCACGGTGCGGCGCGACACCACGATGTTGCCGCGGCGGCGATCCATCTTCAGGATCTGGAACGGTTGGTTGACGTTCATCAACGGCGTGACGTCGCGGATCGGACGGATGTCGACCTGCGAGCGCGGCAGGAACGCCACGGCGCCGTCGAGATCGACGGTGAAGCCGCCCTTGACCTGGTTGAAGATGACGCCCGTGACCTTCTCGTTGTTCTTGAACGCGGTCTCGAGCTTGCCCCAGCTCTCTTCGCGCCGGGCCTTGTCGCGCGACAGCACCGCCTCGCCGAGCGCGTTCTCGACGCGCTCCAGATAGACCTCGACGGTGTCGCCGATCTTGATTTCGTTGCCCCGGCCGGGGCCGGTGAATTCACGGAGCGCGACGCGCCCCTCGGTCTTCAGTCCGACGTCGATGACCGCAAGGTCCTTCTCGATGCCGACCACGGTCCCCTTGATGACGGACCCTTCCTGCAGATTGCCGCCCCCGAAGGACTCTTCGAGCAGGGCGGCGAAGTCTTCGCGCGACGGCGCGTTACCGGTAGCAGTGGCCATGAAGTCTCCAATGCGGTGCGCAGGCGGTTGGATTAGGGGGCGTTCCGAGCGCGCGGGCTGAAGGCCCCGCAAGACCAACAGCAACTGCCAAAAAACCGGCAGGCCGGCGCGTGAACCGAGCGGTCGGGACGATGGTTAAGGGTCCGGCTTGCCGCAGCGAAGCTCGGAGCGGGGCTTTGGTCCTCCAACCGCGAGGAGCGGATTTGAACGCGCCCTCGGCCCGCTCGGGTGACCACGCCTGAATGTGGCAGCCCGGACCGCGGGGATATAGCCGCAGTCTCGGACAGGGGCAAGTCCCGCGCTATTTGCGGGCCTTCTCGACGATGGCCAGCGCCGCCCGGAACGAGCCTTCGATGTCGAGTTGCGTGGTGTCCAGCAAGTGCGCGTCCGGGGCCTGAACCAGCGGGGCGGCCGCGCGCGAGCGGTCGCGCTCGTCGCGGCGCAATATGTCGGCCAGGACTTCCGATTCGTTAACGCTTTGACCGCGCCCGCGCATTTCCAGCACCCTGCGGCGGGCCCGCTCCTCGGGCGAGGCCGTGACGAAGATCTTCACGTCGGCGCCCGGGCAGATCACAGTGCCGATATCGCGACCGTCCAGCACCGCCCCCGGAGGGCCGGCGGCAAACGCCTGCTGGAAGTCGAACAGAGCCGCCCGGACCTCGGGAACGGCCGAAACCACCGAGGCCGCCTCGCCGACCTCATAGCGCTTGAGCGAGTTCTCGTCGAAGCGCGCCGGATCGATAGCCTTGGCCGCGGCGATGGCGCGCGCGCGGTCGTCCGCCGGATGGCCGGCGTCGAGCAGCGCGGCAGCGACCGCGCGATACAGCAGGCCGGTGTCGAGATGCCGCAACCCGTAATGGCGTGCCAGCCGCTTGGCGAGCGTGCCCTTGCCGGAGGCCGCCGGGCCGTCGATGGCGAGGATCATGCGGATACGGGACGGCTGGCCTCGAACCGCGCCGCCGCCGCTGCCGTTCGCGCTCTGCGCAGCGGTTGCTCTTCGGTGAAGATGTTTCGCGAGGCAAACTCGGCCGGGCTGGTGTAGGTCAGGTACTCGCGGAACGCGGCATCCTGGACGGACGTCGTATGCCACGGGTATTCGAGGTAGCGGGCCGCGCCGAATACCCATGCCGGGGCGTCGGCCAACTCGTACTGATGCGCAAGATATTCGGCAATCGCGCCGAGCAAAGCATCCAAACGCGGATGACCCAGCGGCTTCGGCTCCTCAGCCAGCATCGCTCGCCTCCGCTCAGGCAGCTCGGCCAGATAATACTCGTCGAGGAACTCCGCGAGCGCCATTTCCAGCGCATCTCCGGAACGCGCGCGTTCGGCCGCTTCAGCGAGGGTAGTGGGGCGCATCGTGTGAGCCTGCTCCAGACAGGAGACGTTTTAGCACAAACCTCTGCTTGTCTGCATCGGAGGCGCTCTTGGGGAAGTACGCGGCCAGCACGGCGATGGCCTCTTCGACGTCGGTGATCCCGAGCACCTTCAGCAGATTCGCCACGTCCGACATATCCAGCGCACCTTTGTCAAAATCGGATATCCGTAGCGCCTTCAATTTCAATGCCAGGAGATAGCGTGCAGTCGGAACAAGAACGGACAGGCCGGCGGTTTCGCTCCGTCTCGGGAAATTCCCGAACAGCGTGAGGTCGCGATCCTTGGACGCCAACGGACTGAGGTGGAAGGTCACGGCGTCGTTCAGCCAACCCACCGGCCAGTCGTTTGACGAGGCGATCCGTTCGACGGCATCCGCCAACCACGATGGCCAAGGCTGACCGATCTCCGCGATGTCCACGTCTTCTGTCGAGAACCGGAAATTGCTGGCGAGCATGAGCGCGGAGCCTCCGAACACGGCAATGCTCAACCGCGTCCCCGCAACAATTGCCGCCCGCCCGATCTCGTCGAACGCAGCCAGCAGCTTTTCGCGGTCAAGCGCGCGGGCCATGCCGCATGCTCCATCAAGTGAGATCCGCGCCGAGCGAACGCATCAATTCGACGAATCCCGGGAAGCTCGTCGCGATGAACGCCGAATCGTCCACTCCAACCGGCTGCTCGCTCGCAAGCCCCATCACCAGCGCCGACATGGCGATGCGGTGATCCATGTGCGTCGTCACAACCCCCCCGCCCGCCGCACGGCCCTTGCCGCGCACGATCAGGTCGTCGTCCACGATCTCGGCTTCGACGCCGTTGACGCGCAGCAGCGCAGCGGTGCCTTCGAGCCGGTCGGATTCCTTCACGCGCAGTTCCTTCAACCCGCGCATGCGGGTCTCGCCCTCGGCGAAGGCCGCAATCGCGGCAAGGATCGGATACTCGTCGATCATGGTCGGAGCGCGCTCGGCCGGCACGTCGACGCCCTTCAGCGCGCCCGGCGTCACGCGCAGGTCCGCGACCTCCTCGCCACCCTCGTTGCGCTTGGCCACAAGCTCGATCGCCGCGCCCATCTCCTTCAGCGTGGTCAGGAGCCCGGTGCGCAGCGGGTTCATCATCACGCCTTCCAGCACGACTTCCGAACCCGGCACGATCAGCGCGGCCGCGAGCGGGAACGCCGCCGAGGACGGATCGGCAGGCACGACGACCGGCGCGGCTTCCAGTTCGGGCTGGCCGTCGAGCACGATGCGGCGGCCGTGGTCGCCGTATGGCGAGACGCGCACGCTCGCGCCGAAGTGCTTGAGCATCTTTTCGGTGTGATCGCGCGTCGCTTCCTTTTCGATGACGGTTGTGGTGCCCGGCGCGGCAAGTCCCGCGAGCAGCACGGCCGACTTGAGCTGCGCCGACGGCACCGGCGCCTCGTACTCGATCGGGATTGGGTCGCGCGCGCCTTGAACGACGGCCGGAAGCCGTCCGCCTTCGCGGATTTCGAGCGTCCGCGCGCCCATCTTCTCCAGCGGATCGAGGATGCGGCGCATCGGCCGCGTGCGCAGGCTTGCGTCGCCGTCGAACGTCACCGTGATCGGGCAGCCGGCGACGGCGCCCATGGCCAGCCGGCACCCGGTGGCGGAATTACCGAAATCCAGCGGCGCGGCGGGTTCCGCAAAACCGCCCACGCCGACGCCGAGCACCCGCCAGGCGCCCTCTCCGACGCGCTCGACGGTCGCGCCCAGCGCCTTCATGGCATTTGCCGTGCTGATGACGTCACCGCCTTCGAGCATCCCGGCGATCCGGGTTTCGCCCACGGCGAGCGCACCCAGGATCAGCGACCGCTGCGAGATCGACTTGTCGCCCGGAACGCGCACGCGGCCCGCAAGCGGGCCTTTGCGGCGGGAGGTTAACGGAATGGCTTGGGCTGCGGGGTTCAAGGCGGCCGTCCTGGATCGAGACTTGGGTCGGAATTTGGGTCGGTTCGGAGCGCGTTTCGTCCGAAAATCCGCGCGGGATATCCGGAGTTTCGCGCAAGCCGCGCCCTCCTAGCACGGGGCCCCCCGCCCGGCGAGACGCTATTGACAGCGGCATTGCAAGCGGCCAAGGGAAGCACCACTTTTTCCTAGTCTTCCGGACGTTCCAGGGATTCCGAACCGTGGCCAAACCCGAGCTCGGCACGAAGCGCCTCTGCGGCAGTTGCGGCGCTAAGTTCTACGACCTCAACAAGACCCCGATCCTCTGCCCGAAGTGCAGCGCAGAGTTCGTGGTCGTCGCACCCGTTGCCACGCGCGGTCGTGGCGGCGAAGCCGCTGCGGCTGCCGCGGCAGCAGCGGCCGCGGCAGCGGCAGCCGCCGCGCGCGCCCCCGCCAAGGAGGCCGAGGGCGAATTGCCGGCGATGGCCGACGTCGAACTGGTCTCGCTGGAGGACGCCGACGCGGAGGCCGAGGGCAAGAAGTCCGGCGAGGCGGCGGGCGACGACGACATCGAGATCGAGGAGACGGAGGAGGCGCCCTTCATTGAGGAGACCGAAGAGGGCGACGAGGACGTGTCCGGCATCATCGGCGAAGGCCGCGAGGACGAGGAGGAGACCTGATTTCGGGATTCGGCAATCGGGCCGATGCAAGATCGGTTCGGTTATTCGATCCTGTTCCCAAAAGGGGCCATAGCTCAGTTGGGAGAGCGCTTGAATGGCATTCAAGAGGTCGGCGGTTCGACTCCGCCTGGCTCCACCAGCCTTCGCCGCTACGCGGCTACGGCTGGCAAGCCCGCCTTAACCGAGGCTGGCCCAGCACACACCGACATCGCGAAGCGGCGAAGGCTGCCCGCCGTAGCCCGCAAGGGCGAAGGCGAGCTGGATCGGCCAATCTCCGGTCCATGAAGTACGTCAATTTCCTCCAGAGCATCGAGCATCCTGACCAAACCTACGTCGGACTTGCCGATGACCTGCGTTCGCGGCTAGCGGCGCACAATTCCGGGCGATCGCCGCATACGTCGAAATACAAGCCTTGGCGGCTAGTCACCTACGTGGCGTTTTCTGACGTGGCGAAAGCAGTCGCTTTCGAGCGCTACATGAAGACTGCATCGGGCCGTGCATTCGCCAAGAAGAGACTTCGCTAGACGGCCCGCCGTAGCCCAAGGGGCGAAGGCGGGCAGCCACCCGAGAAAAGGCCGCCCCCGGGCGGCTTTTTCTTTTCCGGACTGAGACCGTAGGATGTTCCTCAGCAATCCGGGAGGAATTCCATGAAGGGCAAGATCGGCCTCGAAGAGCACTTCGCCATCGAAGACACGCTGATGGACTCGAAGGGATTCTTTCCCGACGACGTCTGGGCCGAGGTCAAGGACCGCATCATGGACCTGCACGGCCGCAGGCTGCGCCTGATGGACGAGTACGGCATGCAGATGATGATCCTGTCGCTGAACGCGCCGGCGGTTCAGGCGATCCTCGATCCGAAGAAGGCCAACGAGATTTCGCGCAAGGCCAACGACTATCTCGCCGAGCAGGTGCGCAAGCGCCCGGACCGCTATCAGGCGCTGGCCGCGCTGCCGCTGCAGGACCCGGAGCTAGCAGCACGCGAACTCGAGCGCTGCGTCAAGGACCTCGGCATGGTCGGCGCGCTCGCCAACGGCTTCTCGCAGATCGGCGACCCCAACAACATCGCCTATCTCGACGAGAAGCAGTACGCGCCGTTCTGGGATGCGTGCGCCAAGCTCGACGTGCCGTTCTACCTGCACCCGCGCAATCCGCTGCCGCAGGACTCGCGCATCTACAAGGGCGCGGAATGGCTGATGGGTCCGATCTGGGCCTTCGGCCAGGAGACCGCGGTGCATGCGCTGCGGCTGATGGGCTCTGGCCTGTTCGACAGGCACCCGAACCTGCAGATCGTACTCGGCCACATGGGCGAGAACCTGACCTTCGCAATGTGGCGCGTCGACAACGCCAACGCCTGGATTCCCAACCGCAACAACTATCCGGCGAAGAAAAAGATCGGCGAGTATTTCCAGAACAACTTCCACATCACGGTGTCGGGCAACTTCCACACTCAGGCATTGCTCAATGCGATGACAGTGATCGGCAGCGACCGCATCATGTTCTCGACCGACTGGCCGTTCGAGAACATCGACCACGCCGCAGTGTGGTTCGACGCGGCGCCGATCGGCGAGGCCGACCGGCTCAAGATCGGGCGGACCAATGCGCTGAGGTTGTTCAAGCTGAAGGGGTGACGGGCGGTACTACACCCGATACCGCTCAACCGCCTTGTCGTCCCACACCACGCCGCTACCGGGCGCGTCGGGGATGACGGCATGGCCGTCCTCGATCCGTAGCGGATCGCGCAGCAGCGGCGCGGCCCAGTCGACGTATTCGAGATAATGGCAGGTCGGCGTGGCGGCGAGCAGGTGCGCGCTCGCCTCGGGATAGAGATGCGATGACATCTTGATCTTGCGCGCGTCGGCGAGCTTCGCCGCGGCCAGAAACCCTGAGACGCCGCCGATCCGCTCCAGGTCCGGCATCACGAGATCGCAGGCGCTCGCGTCGAGCGCGGCGGTCATTCCCGCGAGCAATGAGAAGTTCTCGCCGATCTGGACCGGCAGGTCCAATTCGCGCGCGAGCATGGCCGCGCCGGCGTAGTCGTCGTGGCGGATCGGCTCTTCGAGCCACGCAAGGTCCTCGCGGTCAAGCGCGCGCCCGCGCGCCAGCGCCTCGTCGAGCGATAGCGCCTGGTTGTAGTCGACCATCAGCGCCGTGCCCGCAGGAATGCGCCGCTTCACCGCATGCACCGCGTCGAGGTCTTCCTTCAATGTCGGATAGCCGAGCCGCAGCTTGACCGCGCGAAAGCCGCCCGCGAGCAGCTTCTCGGCCTCGCCGGCCAGCGCGTCGAGCGGCATCAGGCCGAGGCCGCAGGAGTTGTAGGCCGGAATGCGCCGCGGCTCGGCGCCCGCCATCCGCGCCAGCGGCACGCCCGCGGCTTGCGCCAGCGCGTCCCAGCAGGCGACGTCGAAGCCCGCCATCGCCATGCGCACGATGCCCTGCACGCCGATCAGCCCGAACCGCTCCGCAAGCGATGCCCAAAGCGCTCCGGGGTCGATGCGCCGGCTGCGAACGTGCTCCTCCACCGCACCGAGAATGCTCGCGATCGCGGTCATCGCCTGCGGGAAATAGGACCAGACATAGCTGCGCCCGGTGACGCCTTCGCCGGTCGCAACGTCGATCAGCAGCAGCGGCGCCTTGACGATGCGGCCCCGGCTGGTGCCGAGCGCGTAGGTCATCGGCACTTCGACGCCGACGGCGCGGATCGAGCGGACGGTCAGGGGCGGGAATGCAGGCTTCGGGGGCATGGGCGGGCCGTCGGTCGGGCGTCAGCCTAGCAGGCCGCGGGGCGGCCTAACCACCAGACCGCACGGCCAAATCTCGATTCTTGAAAGCTTAACCCTCACCGCCCATATTGGAACTGTCGGAGCGGCAAGCGAGTTGCCGAGCCGAGGGGGACGCCAAGCTTGGGTCCCGTCAAAGTCGCTTGAAGCGAGGGCTTTGAAGATGTCCCGTGTTCCGTCGCTGTCCAGTCCGTTTCTGATCGGCTTCGACCAGATCGAGCGTGCGCTCGATCGCGTTGCCAAGGCGGCCGACGGCTATCCCCCCTACAACATCGAACGGCTCGCTCCCGACGAGAACAACCCCGAGCGCCTGCGCATCACGCTGGCGGTCGCGGGTTTCACCAGCGAACAGCTGGAAGTCACCGTCGAGGAAAAAGAGCTCGTCATCAGGGGACGCCAGCAAGAGGACAAGAGCCGGCAATACCTGCACCGCGGCATCGCCGCCCGCCAGTTCCAGCGCACGTTTGTGCTGGCCGACGGCATGGAGGTTCAGGGGGCCGATCTGAAGAACGGACTGCTGTCGATCGACTTGGCGCGCCCGGAACCCGCGCGCGTTATCAAGACGGTCAACATCGCGGTACATGAATGAACTGGAGTTCGGACTCGACCGACAAACAAGGAAAGGAGTCGAGGGCCATGAGTAACAGAACCGTACACGAAGCCGACTCGGGTCATCCGGCGATGACCGAACAGGCGTTCGCGATCCTCGGCGACGGCAAGATCGCCTACGTCAAGCCGATCCGCTCCGAGGACGTGCACAAGCTCTATCCGCAGGCGCCCGAGCTGCAGCCCGGCATGCACCTGTTCGCGCTGCACGCCGCCGACGGTACGCCGATCCTGCTGACCGACAGCCGCGAGGCCGCGGTCGCCAATGCGGTGACGCAGGAGTTGGAGCCGGTCAGCGTGCACTGACGCGCGGCGTCGCTGCCGCGCGCGGCGATCACGATGGCATGATCGTTTCGTATCATGCGGCACCGCGAACACGTCGCGCTCTCTCATCGCATTTGGTTCTATCGCGCCACAGACACGGTGACCTCCCCTTGAAAGGGGGAGGTCGCCCGCCGTAGCTCGCGAAGCGAGCGAAGGCGCGGCGGGTGGGGGGTCAGCGATTGGCGGTCGAAAACCGTATCGCGAAGCAGCGTGACCCCCACCCCAACCCTCCCCCTTTCAGGGGGAGGGAGCGCACCGCGCTCGTGGTACGTCCATCGGACAGAGTCTCACACCCGCTCGACGATGTGCAGCCCGCGCACGCGGTCGATCACGTAAACCAGTCCGCGGCTATCGCGGAACACGTCATTGCTGCACACGCGCGTCTCGCCCGGCGCCGGATCGTACATGTAGCTTGCGACCTCGCGCGGCGCATGCGGGTTGGAAATATCGATGAAGCGAAGGCCCTGCGCGAACCAGGCGAACGGCACTTCGGTCGAGGTGATGTCCTCGATCGGCTGATGGCAGCCGGTCATCCAGGGATTCTTCTTGCCGTTGACGCCCTCGACCTGGAAGCTACCCACGGGCATCGGCCGCGTCTCGTCGGTGATGTCGACCATCCACATGAACGCCGACATGTCGCCCGCAAGATTTGGATCGAGCGGCAACACGTCCTCGTCGGCCACCAGCATCCACTTGCGGCCCGCGATCGGGAACGGGATCGGCGCACAGGTGTGCGTCGGCCATGGGAACGGCGGGCTCCAGTCGATACCGCCGGCAAACTTCGGCTTGTTCATGTCGGAGATGTCGAGGATCACGCAGCCGCCGTGCCAGTAGCTGGTGTAGAGGCGGTTGCCCAGGCGAATGGGATGGTGGCAGCGGTGCGCGCGGCCCTTCCACAACGGCGTCTCGCCGCCCGCGGCCCACTGGCCGGGCATCCACCAGCGCCCGACCTCCTGCGGCTTCGCCGGATCCTTGAAGTCGAGGATCATGACGATGTTGCCGACGTAGCCTTCGATCTCCGGCGAGATGTAGGCGTAGCGGCCGTCGAAGGTGAAGCGGTGCACGCCGTTGCCGTGACAGCGCCAGAGCCCGATCTCTTTCGGACGCGTCGGATCGGACACGTCGTAGATGCCGAGCCCGACCGGCTGCGCCAATTCCTCGGCCGTCAAAGGCGGCCCCTTGGGGCGCGGCGGGTGCTCGCGGTTCATCAGCATGATGCCGTTGCCGACGCGCACCTTGTGGGCGTGAATGCCGGGGTTGGTCGGGACGTTGGCGACCTGACGCGGCTTCTTGGGATCGCTGACGTCGACGATCGTTGTGCCGGTCGTGTTGTCGACATGGCCGATGTAGGCGTAGTTGCCGTCGACCACGACCTGTCCGCCGCCGTGGCAATCGAAATAACCAACCTCGCGAACGCCAATGCCCTTGCCCATCTCGCCGTTTCCTCGCTGTGTCCGACGTTGCACTCAAGGCGCGACCGCGCCCACGGCGGTTTCCCCGCTCATTTGTATGGAAACTTACTACGGCGGCAGCGCGCCGCGCCATGACCTGAAATGCAATGCAGGGAAGCGCGCTGGTTAAGCCGCGTTGGCCGACGGCAACGACAGCACAGCGTGGAGCGCAGAGGTGTCGCGCGATTCACGGAGCTTTCTGGCCACCTCCGGATCGCGCAGCAGACGCGCGACGCGCGCCAGCGCCTTCAAGTGATCGGCGCCCGCACCTTCGGGGGCGAGCAGCAGGAACACCAGATCGACCGGCTGGCCGTCGAGCGCCTCGAAATCCACCGGGCGCTCCAGCCGCGCGAACAGCCCGAACACGTTGCCGAGCTTGGCGAGCTTGCCATGCGGAATCGCAACGCCGTTGCCGACACCGGTCGAGCCGAGCTTCTCGCGCTGCAGCAGAATCTCGAGGATTGTCTTGTCGCTTTGTCCGGTGAGTTCGGCCGCCTTGGCGGCGATCTCCTGCAACGCCTGCTTCTTCCCGTTGACCTTCAGGGCCGGGATGATGGCATTCGGCGCGACAAGTTCGGTGGTCGGCATGGAACCGGTCCGGAGTCGTACGGCAGTCAACAGGGGATGGATGAAAGGCGGCGGACCATAAGGACCGCCCCAGCAGCCGTCAATGCCCGCAGCAGCGCTTTGATTTTAGGCATGTTCCAGTTTTGCGGCTGCAAAAACCCGCGATGTATCAAGCATCCGACGGCGCGGGCGGGTCGATCCAGCCGACGTTTCCGTCAGCCCGCCGGTAAACGAAATTCACCCGGCCATGTCCGGCATGACGAAACACCATCACCGCGGCTCCGGTCATGTCGAGCTCGGTGACTGCTTCGCTGACCGACAGCCGTTTCAGCGACGTGGTCGATTCGGCGATGATCACCGGGTTGTATTCGCCGGCGTCGGCATCATGTTCGTCGCCGGGGGCCGCGATCACGTAGCTTGGCGCACCGATGTCGGGCTCGGGCGCGGCGCGCGCGCTGTTGCGGTGCGCCGCGTGATAGTCCTTGAGCCGCCGGTGATAGCGGCGCAGCCGCTTTTCCAGATTCACGGCGGCAAGGTCGGCGCTGAGATAGGCGTCGGCGGCCAACGCCTCCGCGCGCAGCACGATGCCGGAATCGAGATGCACGACGCATTCGGTCTGGAAACCGAAGGCCTCCTTTCCGACGGTGACATGGCCGGAAAAACCGCCGTCGAAATACTTGTCCAGTGTGTCGTGAACGCGTGCGTTGATGCGCTCGCGCAACGCTTCGCCGACGTCGATGTTCTTTCCGGAAACGCGAAATGGCATGCGATGCCTCCGCATGGCGCCCAAGCTCTTTTGTTGAGCTAGGAAGCGCCACCGATATTTTCAATGCGCGTTTGAGACGCGCCGGCAGCCAGTGCCGCCTTAGACCGTCTCCGCAAGCTTTTCGCGGCGGCGCTGCACCGACGACGGAATCCGCAAAGCCTCGCGATACTTGGCGACCGTGCGCCGTGCGATGTCGATTCCGGCGTTGCGCAGCCGGTCGACGATGGCATCGTCGGACAGCACGTCCGACGCGGTCTCGCCGTCGATCAGCTGCTTGATGCGGTGGCGGACCGATTCCGCCGAATGCGCCTCGCCGCCGTCGGCCGCGGCGATCGCGGAGGTGAAGAAATACTTCAGCTCGAAGATGCCGCGGTTGGTCGCGATGTACTTGTTGGCGGTGACGCGCGACACGGTCGATTCGTGCATGCCGATCGCGTCGGCGATGGCCTTGAGATTGAGCGGGCGCAGATGCTGGACGCCGTGCGTGAAGAACGCATCCTGCTGCTTGACGATCTCGGTCGACACCTTGAGGATCGTCTTGGCGCGCTGGTCGAGCGCACGCATCAGCCAGGTCGCGGACTGCAGGTTTTCGGCGAGATAGCTCTTGGCGCTGTCTCCCGCCGCGGACTTCGACAGCTCCGTATGATAGCGCTGGTTCACCAGAACCTTCGGCAGCGTGTCCGAATTCAGCTCGACGATGACGTTGCCGTCCGGAACGCGGCGCACGAACACGTCCGGCACGATCGGCTGCACCACGGTCGAGCCGAAGGCGAGGCCGGGCTTGGGATTGAGCCGCCGGATCTCGGCGATCATCTCCGTCAGGTCCTCGTCGCCGACGCCGCAGACCCGGCGCAGCGATGCGAGGTCGCGCTTGGCGAGCAGGTCGAGCCGGCCGACCAGCGCCTGCATCGCGGGATCGAAGCGGTCGCGGTCCCTGAGCTGGATGCTCAGGCATTCGGTGAGGTTGCGCGCGCACACGCCCGAAGGATCGAAGGTCTGCAGGATCGCAAGCACCGCTTCGACCTCGGCAAGCGGTGCGCCGAGCTTGTCGGCGACGCCTTCGAGATCGCCCGCGAGGTAGCCCGCTTCGTCGACCATATCGATAAGGTACTGGCCGACGATGCGGCGTTTCGGATCGGGGATCGCGAGCGCCATCTGCTCGGCGAGATGCCCGGCAAGCGTGGTCTCCGCCGATACAAAGGCTTCCAGATTGTAGTCGCCGACCTCGCGGCCGCCGCTGCCGGACGCGGCCCATTCGGAATAGGCCGCGGGCGCGTCGGGCTCCGGCTGCGCCGCGGGCCGCGGCGCCTCGTCGGGGAACTCGTTTTCGAGATCGGTGCCGAGCCGCTCTTCCATCGCGCTGCGGCTCGTCTCCAGATCTTCTCCGATCAAGTTTTCGCCGATCGGATTGTCGCCGGACCAGTCCGCGGAGGGCGCATCGGCGCCGCCTTCGGGCGCGGCCGTGGCGGCGTCGGACTCGGCTGCGGTGGCAGGCTCGCCTTCGCTCGCCCGCTCCAGGAGCGGGTTGCGTTCGAGTTCCCCTTCCACATAGGCGGCCAAGTCCAGGTTCGAGAGCTGCAGCAGCTTGATGGCTTGCATCAGCTGCGGCGTCATCACGAGCGCCTGGCTCTGCCGCATTTCGAGTCGTTGCGTCAGCGCCATCGAATGACCGTAAGTTGGTCCGGTTCTTGCTTATATTGTTGCGTGGCGTCTGTATACCGCAATGCGGTAAAAAATCTTAACCCACTGTTATAAAAAGAGTTTCCGGAAATTCTCCCCGCCGCCTCCGGCGCGGTTCCCGATTCGGCATGCGCGAATCCTGGGCAGTTCCGCTGCCGATTCCCGCCCTACAGCCGGAACTCCTCGCCGAGATACAGCCGCCGCACGTCGGGATTGTTGACGATGTCGTCGGGCCGGCCCTCCATCAGCACCTCGCCGGAATAAATGATGTAGGCGCGGTCGGTGAGGCCCAACGTCTCCCGGACATTGTGGTCGGTGATCAGCACGCCGATGCCGCGGTTGGTCAGGTGCCGCACCAGTGCCTGGAGATCGCCCACCGCGATCGGATCGATGCCGGCGAACGGCTCGTCGAGCAGCATGTAGTTCGGCCGCGAGGCCAGCGCGCGCGCGATTTCGACGCGGCGGCGCTCGCCGCCGGACAGCGCGATCGAGGGCGTCTTGCGCAGTCGCGCGATGCCGAATTCCTCCAGCAGCGCCTCGAGGTCCTGTTCGCGGCGCTTGCGGTTCGGCTCCACCACCTCCAGCACCGAGCGGATGTTGTCCTCGACATTGAGGCCGCGGAAGATCGATGCCTCCTGCGGCAGATAGCCGATGCCGAGCCGGGCGCGCTGGTACATCGGCAGCGCCGTCACGTCGTGGCCGTCGAGCTCGATCCGGCCGCGGTCGGCGGCGATCAGGCCGGTGATCATGTAGAAGATCGTGGTCTTGCCGGCGCCGTTCGGGCCGAGCAGGCCGACCGCCTCGCCGCGGCGCACGTAGAGGCTCGCGCCCTTGACGACGCGGCGCGAGCCGAAGGTCTTTTCGACTGCGTGCGCCGCCAGATAGCCGTGCTGCACGGCCTGCTGCGGCGGCGGCTGGCGGGTGGCGTAGTCGTCGTGGCGCGGCTGGGCGTAGGCTTGCTGGGCGTATGGCTGCCCGCTTTGGTGCTGTTGGGCGAGCTGCTGTTCCGCGTATTGCCGCTCCAGATACCGCTGCTCCGCGTACTGCTGCTCGGCATAGGCATGATCGGCGGGATGACGTTGGGCCCGCATCTGCGGGCCGGCGCGGGGGATGCGTTCGGTCCGGCCGGGAAACATCGGACCCGCCGTCGTCTGCAGATCGATCCGCCACCCGCCGTCCCGCGGCGCCGGCGTGCGGGCCCGCACGGGCGCGCGGCGCCGCCGAAACAACGTGAGCAGGTCGTCGAGCACGTCTGCTGTCCAGCTCCGATTCGGTGCCGCCCTGATAGTCGCTCGAAGGTGGCCTTTCAATGTCGGCGTCGCAAAGCCGTTAATTGGGCGAGAGCGACCGCGGCGGTCCGATGCGCGGCGGGGGCGGCAGCAGCCCCGGCTGCGCCTGCTGCGGCCCGCCCTGTTGCGGCTGTTGCTGTTGCTGCTGTTGTTGCGGCTGCTGCTGGATAAGCATCCGCACCTGACCCTGCGATTTTCCTGCCTCGACCCGCGACACGCCGGTGGTCAGGTTCACCACCAGACGATCCCCGCGCATCACGTTCTTGCCCTGGCTGACGATCACGTTGCCGACCAGGGTCACGGTGTTGGCGCGCATGTCGAACAGGCCGGTGTCGCCGGTCGCGGTGTGGTCCTTCTGGGTGACGGTGACGCCGCCGCGCGCTTCCAGCCGGCTGATCTGCTGGCTGCCGCCGGGCCCCGGCGACGCCGCGCGCATCGCGCCCGATCCGCCCTGGCCTTCGTAGAACACCACGAGAGTCCGGCAGCGCATGGTCGTGTCGCCCTGCACGACCTTCACGTTGCCGCTGAAGGTGGCAACCTTGTCCTTGTCGCGCACTTCCAGCGACGAAGCCTCGATCTGCACCGGCTGATCGCGATTCTGCGAGAAGCCCTGCAGCGCGTTGGGAACGCCGCGGTTGGTCGCTTGCGCATTCGCGTCCGGCGCGGCCCATACGGCGACCGCTGCGGCGATCGCGGCGCCGAAGCAGGCACACCGGCCATGCGCGAAACGTCCCGTCATTGCCGGACCGCCGGCTGGCCATCGGCATTCATCGCCTCTGGTGGGAGGTCCATCCTGACGCCACCGTCGAAACGCACGACCTCGCCCGCTTTGACGACTTCGAGCCGGTTGGCGTTGAGCTTGCCCTGAAGCATTCGCACCTCGACCGGCCGGTCGGAGACCACGTCGCCGCTACCGGTGTCGATCACCGCTTCGCTGAGCTGCACTTCGTAGCCGCCGGTCGATTGCAGCACGATGTTGCGGCCGAGCTTCAGCACACCCGACTTGCGGTCGAAGGTGCCGTCCGCCGCGGTCAGGTTCACCGTGTTCTTGTCTTCGGTCTGAATCTTGGCGCGGATGTCCTGCAGTTCGACGACATTCGGATTGGTCATGTCCTGCGCCGCCGAGTGAGCAGTGAACTCGTACCAGCGGGCGTCGCGGGTGTAGCCGCTGAGCTTGGGCGCCTGCATGGTGATCTTGGTTCCGGAGATCACGAACTTGCCGTCGACGCCGGGCAGACGCACCAGTAGCCGTAGCGGATCGAGCCAGGCCGACAGCATGAAGCCGCCGAGCAGCAGCACGATCGCCGACGGCACCGCGACGCGCAGCAGCCGCACCCTGCGGCTGTGCCGCATGGCGCGCCGGAATACGCGCTCGCCGGCGCCACGCCCGCCGGCCGAGTAACCGCGCTCCTGCATTGGATCGAACGCCGATGTGCTGGACAGGCTGTTCATCCCCGCATTGTAGAATCGGCTGCCGCGACCTTCATATCACGGTTCGGAGAAGGCCATTCCGCCCCGCCCGGAGCGGGACCGGCCACCCCCACCGCCGGGATGCTCGGCCGGGATTATGGCCCGCACGCGGCCAAAGCCGGTCAGGAATGGGCGAAGATGTCTTCGGCGGCCCAGCCGGCCAGATCGAGCCGCGCGCGGTCCGGCAGGAACCGGAAGCAGGCCGCGGCCAGTTCCGCCCGGCCTTCCCGCGCCAGCATGACATCGAGCTTGTCCTTCAGCGCATGCAGATGCAGCACGTCGGAGGCGGCATAGGCGAGCTGGGCGTCGCTGAGCTTCTCGGCGCCCCAGTCCGACGACTGCTGCTGCTTGGACATGTCGACACCGAGCAGCTCGCGCGCCAGGTCCTTCAAGCCGTGCTTGTCGGTGTAGGTGCGCGCCAGACGCGACGCGGTGCGCGTGCAGTAGAGCGGCTCCGGCATGACGCCGAGCGCGTTTGAGAGCATGGCGATGTCGAAGCGCGCGAAGTGGAAAATCTTGAGCACCTTCGAATCGGCAAGCAGCCGCTTCAAATTCGGCGCGTTGGGTTTCCCCGGCGGAAGCTGCACGATGTCGGCGGAGCCGTCGCCCGGCGAAAGCTGCACCACGCAAAGCCGGTCGCGGCGCGAGTCGAGGCCCATGGTCTCGGTGTCGATCGCGACGGAGGGACCCTTGTAGCGGTCGAGGTCGGGGAGGTCACCGCGGTGCAGCCGGATGGTCATGCAGTCTGTCTACCTCAAACGCGGTTGCAATCTAGTGAACGGGCGTCTGCTGCCCGCCGTTCTCGGCGAGCGCCTCTTCCCGGTACAGGTCCAGGGCCTTCATCGACGGAATGTCGCTGAACGAGAACAGCACCGCGTCATCGCGGTCGGAGGCATTGGCGTGCTCGTGCCAAGCCCATGACGGGACGACGAAAATATCGTTCTTCTTCCAGTCGTAGCGGCGTCCGGCAATGACCGAATGGCCGCTGCCCTTGGCCACCGTATAGACGACCGATCCGGTGTGGCGGTGCGCCTTGGTGCGCTCGCCGGCGCGCAGCAATTGAATGCAGGCGCCGAGCGTCTTCATCACCGGACCGCCGGTCGCCGGGTTGACGTACTGCATCATGATGCCGTCGTAGGGCGAGCCGTCGCTCGCCTTCGACGCCTTCTGCAGCGTCTCGTAGGTGCGGCCCCATTCGTACTTGAACAGCGGCGAGTAGGGCTTGTTCCATCCCTCGCCGCCCGCCGGCAGCAAGCCCGGCCCGCCGTAGAGCGCCACCGTGTCGTCGACCGGCGTATTGGATTTCTGCACGTGCTCGGGATGCACCGCGTAGAAATTGGCGTCGAGCTGGTTGACCAGCAGCATGTCGAGGCCGTCCTGCCAGATCGTGGTGTCGCCGCCCGCATCGACGCCGTGATCGTGCCAGGTGCCGTTCGGCGTGATGACGAAATCGCCGCCGTTCAATTCCATCTTGTGGCCGTCGACCACTGTGTAGGCGCCGCGGCCCTCGATGATGAAGCGCAGCGCCGACGAGGCGTGGCTGTGGGCGGTCGCAAACTCGCCGGGCCGCATCACTTGAAGTCCGCTGTAGAGCCAGCCGACGCAGGCCGAGGTGCCCTTGCGCCCCGGATTCTCCAGCGCGATCACGCGGCGGCCGGCCTTTTCCGGGCTAACGAGGTCGAGTGCTTTCAGCACCAGCGGGCGCATCGCCTCGTAGCGCCACACCGTCGGCAGCGACGCAGGCTTCGGCTGCCAGGGTTCGATGTCGTTGGCGACGGTCCAGAGCGCGTAACTCTCCTGCCGTCCGAGCTCGGCGTAGTAGCGCTCGAGCTCCGGCGTGTCCTCGACATTGGCCCGGCCGATCGTATCTTCGCGCATGGGCTGCTCCCGGATTTCCCCTAACCCATTGAGTTTACATTGTTCTTGGAGGGTGGGGACCGGCCCAGATGTACCAGCCCCGGCCATTCGCCGCAAGCGGCGCGCAGGTGGCGCTCCGGACTAGCCACAATGCGGACGGTGTTTCCGTGTGGGGTCTGCGCGCGCGGGGGCGTCACACCAAAACCGGACATCGCATGGCAGCCGACGACGTTGCGGCCTACTACGACGAACTGCATCGCTGGACAGCGAAGGACAAAGGCTTCCAGGTCTTTTCCGGATTCGAGAACGACACCATCCATCGCTTCCTGATCGACGAGGCGACCGGCGCGTTCTCGCCCGACACGATCTACAAGTTCATCGACCCGCACATCAAAGCGGTGGGCGCGCCGCGCGGGCTCGACGCCGGCTGCGGCTACGGCGGCACGGTGTTCCGCTGCCTGAAGGTGCATGGCGGGCGCTGGACCGGCATCACGATTTCGCAGGAGCAGGTGGACTATGCGCGCGGCATCGCCAAGGCACGTGGTGTGGCGCGCGGCGTCGGGCCGGCTGCGGAGTTCTATCTGTTGTCCTACGACGCGCCGCTGCCCGGCCGTTACAACGTCATGGTCGCGATCGAAAGCTTGATCCATTCCGCCGATCCGGCGAAGACCATCGCCAATCTCGCGTCCGCGCTCGAGCCCGGCGGCCGGCTGGTCGTCGTGGACGACATGCCGCTCGACGACGTGCCCGAACGCGACCGCGCGCTGCTCGGCGACTTCAAGCGCGCCTGGCGCTGCCCGATCACGCCCTCGGCCTCGGGCTGGATCGCAGTAGCGCAGCGCGCGGGCCTGCGGCTCATGGAGCGCATCGACCTCTCGCACCTGATGAAGCCGCGCGCGGAGGCCGACCTCGACGCGGCGCTGGCGGATTTGTCGTCGCAGCGCGCGGGAAAGACGGAGCAGGGATTTGGGAGACTCAGCGACGCCGAGATCGGCGGGCTGCATTTGGAACGGCTGCTCGGGAGGGGGACGGTGAGGTATGTGATGTTGGTGTTTAGGCGGTAGGATTGGTTGAATCTTTGCCGGGAGCTTCAAATATGGAAGCCGCGCTGTTGTGGTTTGGAGCCGCTTTGGTTGGCACGTTGTTTCGCCAAGTAATGCGTTTTCAAGAAGCGCTAGCCGAGCTGGCGCGAAACATGGCTGTTGCTGAAGGCTCTCAATCGCGACCGATAAATTACCAGAACAGCATTACACCGCCGTGGCTGGTCAAGCTTTGGATAGCTTTGGCAATCCTACTGGCCGCGCTCCTGCTAGCGACTTGGTTCTATCAGGGCATCCTAGCGACAATGTTAGGTGGCGTGTGTTTCTTATTCGGTATGCTCGCCTCTGGAGTGGGGAGCATGATTCTATCGCGACCACATTATCTGACCTACTATCGCTTGGCATTTCACACACTGGCCAATCGTGAAGCAGACTATCGCCGGGACGGCGACATTTTGCGCGCAGATGCCGCCCGCCATTTCCAAGGTCTGATGAAGCTGATCGTCGGCGATCAGCTAGGACGCTGACCGAACGAGCTGGTGCCCGGAAAGGGACTCGAACCCCTACGCCTCGCGGCGCCAGTACCTGAAACTGGTGCGTCTACCAATTCCGCCACCCGGGCACGGGAGCATTCGGCAGGCGGGGCACAGATAAGGTGCCTGCTTTCGCCTTGTCAACGACGGCGGGGCCGCCGCCCGGCAACCGCCGATCCGGCCCTATACAGCCCCCGCCCCTTGGGCTAATCGGGGCTGGCGCAAGCGCCCGAATCCAACGCGCCCGGGTGCCCGAACCCGCCAACCGCGACGCCCGTCATGACGCTGCAAGCCAACAACGACACGCTGATCACGATCTTCGGCGGTTCCGGCTTCCTCGGCCGCCATCTGGTGCGGGCGCTGGCGAAGCGCCACTACCGCATCCGGGTCGCGGTGCGGCGGCCGGACCTGGCGCACCATCTCCAGCCGCTCGGCCGCGTCGGCCAGATTCACGCGGTGCAGGCGAACCTGCGCCACGCCGATTCGGTCGCAGCCGCCGCGCGCGGCGCCGATATCGTGATCAATCTCGCGGGCATCCTGTTCGAGCGCGGGCGGCAGCGCTTCGATGCGGTGCAGGCCTACGGCGCCGAGCAGGCGGCGCTGGCCGCGTCGGCCCACGGCGCGCGCATGATCCACGTCTCGGCGATCGGCGCGGACCCGCAATCGACCTCGGCCTACGCCCGCAGCAAGGCCGCGGGCGAGCAGGCCGTGCTCGCCGCCGTGCCGGAGGCGACGATCTTCAGGCCCTCGATCCTGTTCGGTCCGGAGGACGACTTCTTCAATAAGTTCGCCTTTATGGCGCGCATGCTACCTGCGTTGCCGCTGGTCGGCGGCGGGCACACGCGCTTTCAGCCGGTGTTCGTCGGCGACGTCGCGGAGGCCATTGCGCGCGCGGCTGACGGTGAAGCGAAACCAGGAACGATCTACGAGCTCGGCGGGCCGGAGGTGAAGACCTTCAAGGAGCTGATGGAATACGTGCTCGAAACGACCGGGCGCAAACGGCTCCTGATCCCGATGCCATTCGCGCTTGCGCATCTCAAGGCGCTGGTGCTGCAGTTTGCGCCGAAGCCGCTGCTCACGCCGGACCAGGTGGAGCTGCTCAAGACCGACAACGTCGTCTCCGCCGCGGCGCAGGGCGAGGGCCGCACCTTGCGCGGCCTCGGCATCGAGCCGACCGCGATGGAGGCGGTGGTGCCGAGCTATCTCTGGCGCTTCCGCAAGACCGGGCAGTTCAAGACCGGGCGGGCCGCTTAAGTTTCATAAGCCCAGCGCCAGCCCGATCAGCCCGATCGAGCCGACGATCACCCGCCACCATGCGAACAGCGCGAAGCCGTGGCGGCTCACGTAGTCGAGCAGCGACTTCACCACGAACCAGCCGGAAACGAACGAGGTGGCGAAGCCGACCGCGACCAGGATCGTATTGTCCGCGGTCATCAGCTTGTGGTTCTTCATCAGGTCGTAGGCGAAGGCGCCGGCCATGGTCGGCATGGCGAGGAAGAACGAGAACTCCGCCGCCGAGCGCTTGTCCGACCCAAGGAGCATCGCCGAGACGATGGTCGCGCCGGAGCGCGACACGCCCGGGATCATGGCGAAGCACTGGAACACGCCGATGGCGAGATACATACGCATCGGGAATTCTTCCGCGTGCCGGTAGCGCGGCTTCAGCTCCAGTTGATCGACCCACAGCAGCACCGCACCGCCCGCGATCAGCGTGAAGCAGACGATCCACGGGTTGAACAGCACGCCCTTGATGAAGCCATGCGCGGCCGCCCCGACCAGAGCCGCCGGCAGGAACGCCACCAGGATACCGATGACGAAGCGCCGCGCGTCGGCGTCCGAGAACATGCCCAGAAACAGCCGCCACAGCCGGATGAAATAGATCGAGAGAATCGCAAGGATCGCGCCGAGCTGGATCAGCACAGCAAAGGTCTTGCCGAAGTCGTCGTCGTCGAAGCCGAAAAAGCGCTGGATCAGCAGCAGGTGGCCGGTCGAGGACACCGGAATGAATTCGGTCAGGCCCTCCACCAGCCCGAGGAACACGGCTTTGAGAATATCGAGAGTCACAATCGGCTCCGGCTATGCGTGAGTTCGAAACGTCGAGGTTGAATCGGTCGGGTCCGTGCTTTTGGCGCAACCGACCGCATGGGGCAATGGCCCCTGCGCCTTCACGTGCCGAGCCGGCATACGCTTTCGCCAAGAAATGCGCGGAGAAATGCGCGGAGAAATGCGTTAGGCTTACGCGCGACTGATTCTCGCCGCGTCGGCACCCTATCCAGGCTCCATGCTGACCCTGTTCCATCACCCTTTCTGCCCGCATTCGCGATACATCCGGCTGGCGCTCGCCGAGCACCGCCTGGAGGCGCACATGGTCGAGGAACGGCCGTGGGACCGCCGCGAGGAATTCCTGACGCTCAATCCCGCCGGCACCGTGCCGGTCCTTCTGGCGGAGGGCTATCCGCCGGTGCCGGGCGTGGCGACGCTCACCGAGTTTCTCGACGAGATCAAAGGTTCGGAGCTTTACGAGCACCGGCTGATGCCGCTGGAGCTCGGCCGCCGGGTCGAGGTGCGCCGCCTGGCGTCCTGGTTCAACGAGAAGTTCTTCGACGAGGTCAGCGGCCCGCTCGCCACCGAGCGCTTTTTCAAACGCCACATGCGCATCGAGCAGGGCGGCGGGCCGCCGGACACCGACGCAATCCGTGCGGCGCGCGCCAACGTCCGCTATCATCTTGCCTATATCGGGTGGCTGGTGCGCACCCGCGACTGGCTGGCCGGCGAGCGCATGACGTTTGCCGATCTCGCGGCTGCGGCCCATATCTCGGTGGTCGACTATCTCGGCGACATGCCATGGAACGAAGACGAGGCGGCGAAGACCTGGTACGCGCGGGTGAAGTCGCGCCCGTCGTTCCGGCCGATCCTGGCCGAGACCTGGCCGGGCATGACGCCGGCGTCGACCTACGCCGACCTGGACTTCTGAAAGAATCTGGACTTCTGAACGATCCCCACGCCATCAAAACCGCGCTGATCGACGAAGCGCGAAAGCGCGGCTTCGCCACCATCGGCGTCGCGCGTCCCGACGCCATTCCCGAAGCGGCCGAACGGCTGAAGCAATTTCTCGAACGCGGCGAATACGGCGACATGGACTGGATGGCGGCGAGCGCCGGGCGGCGCGGCGACCCGCGCACGCTATGGCCCGAGGTGCGCTCGGTGATCATGCTCGGCGTCAACTACGGGCCCGCGCACGATCCGCTTGCGGTGCTCAAACAGCGCGACCGCGGTGCGGTCTCGGTCTATGCCCAGGGCGACGACTATCACGAAATCATCAAGCCGCGCCTGAAAGATCTCGCGCGCTGGCTGATCGCGCGTGCCGGCGGCGACGTGAAGGTGTTCGTCGATACCGCCGCGGTGATGGAGAAGCCGCTCGCCGCGGCGGCGGGCCTCGGCTGGCAAGGCAAGCACACCAATCTCGTCTCGCGCGAGTTCGGCTCGTGGCTGTTTCTCGGATCGATCTTCACCACGCTGGAGCTGCCTCCCGACGCCGCCGATGCAGATCATTGCGGCTCGTGCCGCTCATGTCTCGACGTCTGTCCGACTGAAGCGTTCACGGGCCCTTACATGCTCGATGCACGGCGCTGCATTTCGTACCTCACCATTGAGCACAAGGGACCCATTCCGCACGAGTTGCGCGAAGCGATGGGCAACCGCGTCTACGGCTGCGACGACTGCCTCGCGGTGTGCCCGTGGAACAAGTTCGCGCAGGCCTCGCACGAGGCGAAGCTCGCTTCGCGCGAGGTGCTTCGCGCGCCGAAGCTTGCCGATCTGGTGCGGCTCGACGACGACACATTTCGCGCGCTGTTCGCCAAGACCGCGGTCAAGCGCACCGGCCGCGACCGCTTCGTGCGCAACGTGCTGATCGCGATCGGCAACGCCGGCGATCCTTCGCTTGCACAAGAAGCCGAGCGCCTGATCGGCGACGCCTCGCCGCTCGTGCGCGGGGCTGCGGTCTGGGCGCTGTCGCGGCTCGATCCGGCACGGCTTGCGGCGCTGGCGCCGCAGCACCGCGCGGGCGAGGCCGATCCCGGCGTGGCGGGAGAGTGGGCGGCGGCGCTTCCGGCCTGATGGCACGCGCACGCCTGCGTGCTAGGCTTTTCCCAAACAACCGACAGAGGAAACGCCATGTCCAGGCTCACACGCCGATCCATGGTGGCCGGGCTTTCGGCCGCCGCCGTGCTTCTGCCGCACCGCGCACTCGCCTGGCCGGACCGTCCGATCACCATGACCCATGGGCTTGCGCCCGGCGGCGGCGTCGACGTCACTGCACGTCTCGTGGCGGAAGGCCTGTCGCGGCGGCTTGGCCAGCAGGTGGTCGTGGAATCAAAGACCGGCGCCGGCGGCACCATCGCGGCGGCGCAGATCGCGCGCGCCAACCCCGACGGCTATTCGCTCGGCTTCGTTCCAAGCTCACATGCGGTCACGGCCGCGATGTACAAGGCGCTGCCCTACAAGGCGCTCGACGACTTCACCGTCGTCGGCCAGGCGACGTCGTTCCCGTTCATTTTCGTCACCCATCCCGAGCATCCGATCAAGACGCTGCCCGACCTGATCAAGGAGGCGCGCTCGCGCTCGACGCCGCTGCTCTGCGGCGTGCCGGGGCAAGGCACGTCGCAGCACCTGCTGCTGGAGCACTTCACTCGGCTCGCAAAGATCAAAGTACAGCAGGTGCCGTTCCGCGGCGGCGCGATGGCGCTGACGGAACTGCTTGGCAAGCGCATCGACTTCCTGATCGACCCGCCGATCGTGCTGCTATCGAACGTCAGGGCCGGCAAGCTGCACGCCATCGCGGTCACCGGCCCGACGCGATTCGCCGGCCTGCCAAACACCGCGACCGTGGCCGAGGCCGGGTTCCCGGGATTTGCCGTCACGTCCTGGATGGGGGTCGTCGCACCGGCGAAATTGCCGAATGCGGTCGTCACGCGGTTGAACACGGAGCTTGCGGCGCTGGTCGCAGAACCGGCTGTGGCGGAGCGTATCCGCGCGCTGGGCAGCGAACCGGCGCCCGGCAAGCCCGAGCAGTTCAGGGCGCTGATTGCGGCCGACATCGCGCGCTGGACTGCCGTGGTCGCGGACGCCAACATCGACAAGATTTGACGGCAGCGGCCGTCGTCGTCAACGTGGTTTGATGTCGACGCTGGTCTGCCTTGGGCTTGGTTATTGCGCCCGGCACTATGTCGCCGCGTTTGGCGCGCGTTTCGCGCGCATCGTCGGCACGTCGCGCGAGCCCCCCAAGAGCGGGGAGCCGTCGGTAACGATGCTTGCCTTCGACGGCGTGGCGGCATCGCAGGAATTGCGTGCCGCCGTCGCCGATGCATCCCATCTCCTGATCTCCGCCGCGCCAGGCGAGAGCGGCGATCCGGTGCTCGCGGCGCTGCGAAACGACATCGCGAACGCCCCGCAGCTGCAGTCGGTCGTCTATCTGTCGTCGCTCGGCGTCTATGGCGATCACGGCGGCGCATGGATCGACGAGACGGCGCCGACGATTCCCGCGCACGCCCGCGGCGCTTCGCGCGCCGGCGCGGAACAGGCGTGGCAGGCGCTCGGCAGCGCACGCAACGTGCCGGTCGCGATCCTGCGCCTCGCCGGAATCTACGGGCCGGGCCAGAACGCCTTCGTCCGTCTTCGTGCGGGCCGCGCGCACCGCATCGCCAAGCCCGGCCACGTGTTCAACCGCGTGCACGTCTTCGACATTGCGCAGGCCATCGAGGCGTCGTTCGCGCGCGGCTTCGGCGGCATCGTCAACGTCACCGACGATCTGCCCGCGCCGCCCGGCGACCAGATCGTGTTCGCGGCGCAACTGCTCGGGATCGAGCCGCCGCCGGAAATTTCACTCGAAGAAGCCGAGCGTACCCTGCCTCTGTTCGTGCTCAGCTTCTATCGCGGCTGCGCGCGGGTGCGGAACGAACGGCTCAAGCGCGACCTTGGCGTGGCGCTGCGCTATCCAACCTTTCGCGAAGGACTTGCAGCGATTTTCGAATCCGATTTCGCCAACACGAATTGACCGCACGAGGCCAGCTCACATCTCCGCCACTGCCGCAATCAAACGCTCGATGTCCTCCGGCCGCGACAGGCGGTGATCGCCGTCCTTCACCAGCGTCAGCACCACGTCGTCGTGGGCAAGCCGCGAGCTGAGCTCGATGGCGTGCTGCCAGGGCACGTCGGGGTCCTTCACGCCTTGCAGGATGCGCACCGGACAGCCGGTCTCGATCAGCCCGCCGAGCAGGAGGTGCCGCCGCCCCTCCTCGATCAACTCGCGGGTGATCGGATAGGGCTCCTCGGAATATTCCGACGGCCGCAGCCAGGCGCCCTCGGTCTCGATCTGCCGACGCACCTGCGGCGTGAACCGCTTCCACATCAGCTCTTCCGTGAAGTCGACCGCGGGCGCCAGCAGGACCATGCCCGCGACAGGCCCCACTGCCGCCTCGGCGCGCCGCCGCAGCTCCCGCGACAGCAGCAGCGCGATCCACCCTCCCATCGACGAGCCGACCAGGATTTGTGGACCGCGGGCGAATGCCCCGAACACTGCGGCCGCGTCCTCAAGCCAGCACCCGATGGTGCCGTCGGCGAACGCTCCGCCGGATTCGCCATGCCCCGAATAGTCGAACCGGATGCAGGCCCGGCTATTGGCTGCGGCCCAGGCGTCCAGGGCCGCAGCCTTGGTCCCCTGCATGTCGGACTTGAAGCCCCCCAGCCAGAATACCCCGGGCGCCGCGCCGTCCCGAATTCGCACCGCAATACGGCGGGCGGCCGCGCCGGTTCCCACATCGAGAAATTTGAGGCAACAATCGCTCATGGCTTTAAGACCTTGGGCCGGCTGCGGCCGCAACCGGACGTTTCGCCGTCCGTGTTTCGCCGCAAGCGCCCACCGAACGCAAGAGGCATGCGAGCGGACGGGCGGCGGAACGAGTGAGTAACCGGGGCTTGCCGATGGCGATCGACGCCGCAGACGTTGCCGAGACGCGCGTGCTGCCCCGCACGCTCGCCGGCGCGACCGTGCTGCAAATCGTGCCGGCGCTGCGCGACACGTCGCAGGTGCGGACCACCATCGGCGCCGCGCGCGCGCTGGTGCAGGTCGGCGCCCGGGCCATTGTCGCCGGCGAACGCGGCGACCTGGTCGACGACCTGAAAGCCTTTGGCGGCGAATGGCTGCCGTTCGCCAGCACGACGTTCAATCCCGCCAAGCTGCGCGCCAACGCCGCCGCCCTGGACCGTTTCGTCGCGGCGGAGCGCGTCGACATCGTCCATGCCAAGAACGCGGGCGCCGCCTGGAGCGCGCTGGTCGCCACCGACCGCAACTCGATCTGCCTGATCACGGACCTGCCCGACCTGCCGCGGCGGCGCATGTGGCTGGCGTCGATCTATCTCGGCGCGCTGAGCCGCGGCGACCGGGTGATCTCACACTCCATGTACAACGCGCGCCCGATGATCGCGCGCCACCGCATTCCGGTCGAACGCGTCAGCGTCATTCCGCGCAGCATCGATCTCGAATATTTCGATCCGGCGACTATCCAGACCGACCGCATTGCCGCGCTGCGCCGGGCCTGGGGCATTCCGTCCGGCATGCGGATCGTGCTGGTGCCCGGGCGTATCGCGCCGTGGAATGGGCACATGACGCTGGTCCACGCCGCGCGCCTGCTGTCGGACAACGGCTTCACGGACGTGACCTTCGTCATGGTGGGCGACGACCGCCGCCACCGCCGCTCCGCGCGCGCTTTCTGGAAGAGGGCGCAGGAGCAAAACGTGGACGCGCTGTTTCGCATGGTCGGACACCACGAGGACATGCCGTCCGCTTACGCCGCCGCCGATCTTGTCGTCGTTCCTTACACGTCCGCGCCGGTGTACGGCCGTGTGGTTGCGGAGGCGCAGTCGATGGCGCGTCCAGTCGTCGCAACCACGGTCGGGCCGCTGCCCGAAAACATGCTCGCGCCGCCACGCATCGCCGAAGAGCTGCGCACCGGCTGGGACGTACCGCCTGGAAACCCGACGGCGCTCGCACGCGCGCTCGCGGACGCGCTCAGCCTGGACGATTCCGAGTTCCGCGCCATGGCCGCCAGGGCGCGCGCGTTCGCCCAATACATGTTCTCGCCGCACCGCGCCGCCGCCGCGACGCTGGAGATCTATGCTTCGCTGCTGGAGACGCAGGGATAAGTCCGAACCCGGTTGCGCCGCTCGCCTGGGCCCATTATCAACGGGCGGCCGGCCGCGGCGATGCGTCGATGAACGCCCCGCATTTGGCGAAGGATTCGCCGCCGGTTGCGCCCTATGAACTTCCCGGCCGCGCGCTCACCGTCCTGATCGCCGTGCCGACGCTGGAGTCCGGAGCCGCGGATGCCGGCGCGCTCGGTCTCGTTCGCATCCTGTCCGCTGCGGGCCATCGCACCATCGTTGCCTCTCGCGGCGGCCCGCTCGCCGCGGACGTTCGCGAAGCAGGCGGCGAGTGCATCACGCTCGACATGGCCAGCCGCAACCCGATCGCGATGCTGCGCAACACAGTGGCGCTTGCCCGGCTGGTGCGCGAACGCGGATGCGACATCGTGCATGCGCACGGCCGCGCGCCGGCGTGGTGCGCGTATATTGCGGCGCGTGTCACAGGCGTTCCGTTCCTGACCACGTGGTACAAGGGCTTCCGCGAACAGAACGCGTTCAAGCGTATCTACAATCGCGTTATGGCGCGTGGCGACCGCGTGATCGCGGTCAGCGACCAGCTCGCCGAGCTGATTAACGAGCGTTACGGCACGCCGTTCGACCGTATCGCAGTGGTGCCGTCCTGCGTCGATCTCGGACGCTTCGATCCTGCGGCGGTGCCGGAGGAGCGCGTGCGGGCGGTGCGCCGCGCCTGGGGCGTCGCCGACGATGCCCGCGTCATCCTCTCGGTCGGGCGCATGCGGCACCGCAAGGGACACCACGTCATGGTGCGGGCGGCCGTCAGGCTCAAGGCCATGGGCCTCAAGGATTTCGTCTGCGTTTTCGCGGCTGAGGATCAGGGCACCCGTTACGCCGCCGAACTCTGGGACAGCGTGCTCGCCGCCGGCTGCAGCGACGTGATCCGCATGACCGGCCCGCTCGACGATCCGCCTGCGGCCTATGCAGCGGGGGCGGCGGTGGTGTCGGCGGCGGTACAGCCGGAAGGCCTGCAGCGGGCGCTGCTCGAGGCGCAGGCGATGGAGCGCCCGGTGGTCGTGTCCGATGCCGCAGCGGGCGGGGACGTGGTGCTGACCCCGCCAGCGGTCGGCGACGACCGGATCACCGGTTTGCGGTTCTCAACCGGCGATGACGCGGCCCTGGCGGCGGCCCTGATCCGGCTGTTTTCCATGCCCGATCCGGCGCGGCGGGCCATGGGGCAGCGCGGGCGCGCCTGGGTGCTGGGGCATTTCAGCCTCACCGCCGCCGCCGAGCAGACGCTGCGGCTTTATGCCGACGTGGCTGGCGGTACAAAAGCCGCCTGACCGGGGACTAATTAGGCCGCAACGGCGTTGACTTATGCGCCGATAGTCCCGATTCTCACCGCTCGCGAAACAACCCAGGAGATCGCCGCCATTCGTCGCCCGATGAGAGCGCCTGCCCCCGTCCAGAAGGACGGCCCGCGCACCAATGAAGAAATTCGTGTCCGCGAGGTACACCTGATCGACAAGGACGGTCACAACCTCGGCAACATCCCGATCGCCGACGCATTGGCCAAGGCCGTGGAGGCCGGGCTCGATTTGGTCGAGATCTCCCCCAACGCAACGCCGCCCGTCTGCAAGCTGCTCGACTACGGCAAATACAAGTACCAGGAGCAGAAGAAGCAGGCCGAGGCGCGCAAGCGACAGAAGGTCGTCGAGGTCAAGGAAATCAAGTTCCGGCCAATGATCGACGATCACGACTACCAGGTGAAGATGCGGTCCATGCACCGTTTCTTCGAGGAAGGCGACAAGGTGAAGGTCACCTTGCGGTTCCGCGGCCGCGAAATGGCGCACCAGGAACTCGGCGTCCAACTCCTGAACCGGGTCAAGGAAGACACCAACAAGCTGGCCAAGGTCGAATCCGAGCCCCGGGTCGAGGGCCGCCAGATGGTGATGGTGCTGGCGCCGCGTTAACGATTTCCAGCTAGCGGCTGGAGGGCGGGGCCGACCGGTCCTGCCCTTTGCGTTTCGGCCCCGAATTCGGCGCGCAGTTGTGTTTTCCACAAGCCTCTGCCATAACCCCGCCCTCTCGCCGCCCGGCTGAAAAGGGCTGACGTGGCGGCGAAGCTGATCAAACAGCACGCTCGAACGAGCAAAACCGGCGGGCTTGTCCCGCCGCCGCGGCATCAAGCCGCCTGAAGGAGATCGAAATGCCCAAGATCAAGACCAAGTCGGGCGCGAAAAAGCGCTTCAAGATCACCGGCTCCGGCAAGGTGAAGTCGGCCATGGCCGGCAAGCGTCACGGCATGATCAAGCGGACCAAGAAGCAGATCCGCCAGCACCGCGGCACGCGGGTCATGTTCAAGACCGACGGCGACAACATCATCAAGTACTTCCTGCCGAACGGCTGAACCGTACGCCGGCCGCTATAGGCGGCTGCCCGCATCCGATAGACGACGTTTCCGATTTGAGGAGTTGAGCCATGGCACGCGTCAAACGCGGCGTCACCTCGCACGCCAAGCACAAGAAGGTCTTCAAGGCGACCAAGGGCCACTACGGCCGGCGCCGCAACACCATCCGCATCGCCAAGCAGTCGATGGAGAAGGCGCAGCAGTACGCCTATCGCGACCGCAAGAACAAGAAGCGCAGCTTCCGCGCGCTCTGGATCCAGCGCATCAACGCGGCGGTGCGGCCGTTCGGGCTGACCTACAGCCGCTTCATCGACGGGCTGGCCAAGGCCGGCGTGACGGTGGACCGCAAGGTGTTGGCAGAGCTCGCCATCGCCGAGCCGGGTGCGTTCCAGGCCATCGTCGAGAAGGCCCAGGCGGCGCTGCCCAAGGCGGCGTGACGCTCAGGTCAACGACGCGGCGGCGTGCGGGTGGCGCGCAGCGAGTACTTCTGCGCGACGCCGGCGTGGCAGAAGGCGGTGAACGAGACGTACATCGATCCCGACTTCTTGGCGTACTTGCGGTCGCAAGCCTTCCGCTCGGCCTCATAAGCACGCTTCTGCTGCGGGCCGAGCGTCGCCAGGAAATCGCGCTCGCAGCGCCCGATCACCGCGTCGCCGAATTCGGTGTCGCCGCTTGCGCCATAGGCGCAAGCTTCAAAGATCTCCATCGATTCGGTGCAGGTCGCGGCCTTGCCGATCGTCTTGACGATCGCTTCCGGATCGGAAATTGCGTGCGGGCACTCCTTCTGCGGCTTGGCGGGTTTGGGCGCCGCCGCGGCGGTCTGTGCAGTCAGGATCGCCAAAGCAACCGCCAGCGGCCACCTGTGGATCATCGTTAATGCCTTTGGTCCAATGACCTGACTGTCTCACGGCCTCCCCCGGCTGTCACGGCAGGACTTGACCTGATCGGCCCGACGCGGCCACAACCGACCGCCTTTGCGGGGATATCGATGACCGACCTGACCGCCCTGGAGACCGAGATTTCGCAGGCCGCATCCTCCGCCGCCGATGAGGCGGCGCTAGAGGCCGTGCGCGTCGGCGCGCTCGGCCGCAACGGCTCGATCACCGCGCTGCTCAAGACGCTCGGCACGATGACGCCGGACGAGCGCCGCGTTCAGGGCGCGGCGATCAACGGTCTCAAGGACCGCGTCACCGCGGCGCTGGAAGCGCGCCGCGGCGCGCTGAAGGACGCGGGTCTCGACGCACGGCTCGCGACCGAGACCGTGGACGTCACGCTGCCCGTCCGCGAGGCCACGTCCGAGGCCGGGCGCATCCATCCGATCAGCCAGGTGATCGACGAGCTGACGGCGATCTTCGCCGACATGGGCTTCGCGGTCGCCGAAGGCCCCGACGTCGAGACCGACGACTACAACTTCACCAAGCTCAACTTCCCCGAGGGCCATCCCGCCCGCGAGATGCACGACACGTTCTATTTTGCGCCGAAGAAGGACGGCGAGCGCATGCTGCTGCGCACGCACACCTCACCGGTGCAGATCAGGACGATGCTCAAGCAGAAGCCACCGATCCGCGTGATCATTCCCGGCCGCACGTATCGTTCCGATTCCGATCAAACGCATACGCCGATGTTCCACCAAGTCGAGGGCCTCGTCATCGACAAGGGCGCGCACCTCGGCCACCTGAAATGGATTCTCGAAGAGTTCTGCAAGGCGTTCTTCGAGGTCGATCGCGTCAAGATGCGCTTCCGGCCGTCGTACTTCCCGTTCACCGAGCCGTCGCTCGAAGTCGATATCCAGTGCAAGCGCGACAAGGGCGAGGTGCGCTTCGGCGAGGGCGAGGATTGGATGGAAATCCTCGGCTGCGGCATGGTGCATCCGAACGTGCTGCGCAACTGCGGGCTCGATCCCGACGAATACCAGGGCTTCGCCTGGGGACTCGGCATCGACCGCATCGCGATGCTGAAATACGGCATGCCGGACCTGCGCGCCTTCTTCGAGGCCGACGTGCGCTGGCTCAACCACTACGGCTTCCGGCCGCTCGACTTCCCGACCTTGGCGGGAGGGCTGTCAAGCTAGGTGCGGCGCGACGACGATGACAAAATTCCTTTCGCACACTTGGACGCCAGAAAAGTTGGCGGCGAAGAGCCCCAAGGACGTCGATGCAATTCGCAAGAATGCCGTTCGTCTTGGGGCAACTGATCTCGTGACGATGTGCGACGAACATTTGCAATCGCGTACTCCGGTACAGAAAAAGCCGACTCAGGATACGCATTCGGAACACTCAGCAACTGACGTAGTGACTGGTTATCATTTCGTCTGCGCTCGCGATCGCGGTGTCAGCCCAGCTGAACCAGGTCATTTCTGGAGCGGGTCATGGGTCGTAGCCGAAGGCAATGTGCGTAACAGCCTCAAATATGATGCTTACTTGGCGTTGCACGAATCGAAGACGGCCCCATCCTATCGGCAAGGCAAGATTGTGCGCTATCGCCGAAGCGCCCGTGACATGCTGCCAGCCGAGGCGCCAGGTGCGGCATCACGTCGAGAGGAAGGGATCGAATTCTTGGTCCGAGAGACAAACGAGCCTTACGCTTGGGTCGGTGGTGGAGCAGGCGAAAAAGGTTATCGGTGGACCAAAATTGCAGCGTTTCTGAACGCCGAATCTGCTGCCAGCGAGGGTGTTGCTCAATGAAATTCACCCTCACCTGGCTCAAGGAACATCTCGACACCGACGCCTCGCTCGACGACATCGTGCAGAAGCTCACGATGATCGGCCTCGAGGTCGAGCATCTCGACGACAAGGGCAAGGCGCTTGCGCCCTATGTCATCGCGAACGTGGTCGACGCCAGGCAGCATCCGAACGCCGATCGCTTGCGCGTGTGCATGGTGGACACCGGCGACGGCAATCCCGTGCAAGTGGTCTGCGGCGCGCCGAACGCGCGCGCTGGAATGAAGGGCGTGTTCGTGCCGCCGGGCACCTACGTGCCGGGCAAGAAGATCACACTCCAGGTCGGCACTATCCGCGGCGTCGAAAGCCGCGGCATGCTGGTGTCCGAAGCGGAGCTTGAAATTTCCGACGACCACGACGGCATCATCGAGCTGCCGGCCGACGCGCCGGTCGGAGAGAGCTTCGCGAAATACGCCGGGCTCGACGACCCGACGATCGACATCAACCTCACCACCAACCGGCCCGACTGCACCGGCGTTGGCGGCATCGCGCGCGATCTCGCGGCGGCCGACCTCGGCGTCTATAAGGAGCGCACGCCGAAACGGATCGACGGCAAGTTTCCCTGCCCGGTTTCGGTGACGCTCGACTTCGGGCCGTCGCCCTCGCTGTGCCCGGCGTTCGCGCTCCGCCTCGTGCGCGGGGTGAAGAACGGCCCGTCGCCGGAGTGGCTGCAGAAGCGGCTCAAGGCCATCGGCCTGCGCCCGATCAACGCCCTGGTCGACATCACCAACTTCATCACCTTCGATCGTGGCCGGCCGCTGCACGTGTTCGACGCCAGGAAGGTCAAGGGCAACCTCGTCGTCCGCCGCGCGCAGAATGGCGAGCAACTGCTGGCGCTCGACGGCAAGACCTACACCCTCGACAACGCCATGTGCGTGATCGCCGACGAAAACGGCCCGGAATCGCTCGCCGGCATCATGGGCGGCGAGCATTCCGGCTGTGACGAGACCACCACCGATGTGCTGATCGAGTCGGCGCTGTGGGTACCGATCAATATCGCGCAGACCGGCCGCAAGCTCGGCATCAACTCGGACGCGCGCTACCGTTTCGAGCGCGGCGTCGATCCGAACTTCATGCTACCGGGGCTGGAGCTGGCGACGCAGATGGTGATGGACCTGTGCGGCGGCGAGCCGTCGGAGGTCACGGTCGCCGGACATGCGGAAGCGCCGGAGCTGCTGGTCGATTTCCCGACCAGCGAATTGAAGCGCCTTGCAGGCCTCGACCTGCCGCTGCCGGAAATGCGCCGCGTGCTGCAGAAGCTCGGCTTCTTCGTCGCGGGCCAGGGCGGCCGCGTGAAGGTCGCAGCGCCGTCGTGGCGGCCGGACATCGAGGGCAAGGCCGACATCGTCGAGGAAATCGTGCGCATCGTCGGCGTCGATCAAATCCCTTCGACGCCGTTCGGCCGCGGCGACGCGCCGCGCAAGCCGGTGCTGACGGTGCTGCAAGTCCGCACCCGCAAGGCCAAACGTGCGCTCGCCGCGCGCGGCATGACCGAGGCCGTGACCTGGTCGTTCATTTCCAAGCCGCAGGCCACGCTGTTCGGCGGCGGCAAGCCTGAGCTTGCGCTCGCCAACCCCATTGCGTCGGATTTGTCCGACATGCGTCCGAGCCTCATTCCGGGCCTCGCCGCCGCGGCCCAGCGCAACGCCGACCGCGGCTTCCCGGACGTCGCGCTGTTCGAGGTCGGACAGATTTTCGCGGGCGACAAGCCGGAAGACCAGTTCACGGCGGCCAGCGGCGTGCGCCGCGGGCTCTCCAAGGCCTGGGGCGCGGGCCGGCACTGGTCGCGCAAGAGCGGCGGCGCGGACGCCTATGACGTCAAGGGCGACGCGCTGACGGTGCTGATTGCGGCCGGCGCACCGCCGCAGGCGTTGCAGGTCGTGCCCGGCGGGCCGGCCTGGTTCCATCCCGGCCGCAGCGGCACGATCCAGATCGGACCGCAGAACGTGCTGGGGCACTTCGGGGAGCTGCATCCGCGCGCGCTGGAGGCGCTCGACGCCGAGGGTCCGCTGGTCGCGTTCGAGGTCATTCTCGAACGCATCCCCGAAGGCAAGGCCAAGGCGACGCGCGCCAAGCCGGTGCTGGAACTCTCCGCCTTTCAGCCGGTCACGCGCGACTTCGCCTTCGTGGTCGACGGCGCGGCGAAGGCCGGCGAGATCGTCCGCACCGCGCAGGCGGTGGATAGGAAGCTGATCGCGGGCGTCACGGTGTTCGACGTCTACGAAGGCACTGGCATCGAGCCCGGCAAGAAGTCTGTCGCGATCGCAGTGACCATACAGCCACGCGAGAAAACCCTGACCGAGCAGGAAATCGACGCGCTGGGCGCGAAGATCGTCGCCGAGGTGGCGAAGCGCTACGGCGGCGTGCTCAGAGGTTAGCAATGCCGCTGGGCTCGTGTCCCGGGCGCGGCGCAACACGAAGTGGTGCGCTGCAGACCCGGGACCCCGGTTCCTCCATCAACTAACCGGGACCCCGCGTCTGCGGTGCACCGCTGCGCTCCGCTTCGCGCTGCACCGCGCGCGGGGAACGCATGACCGCCTTGCGTGACCTCACAGGCCCCCTCCGTTAGAATTGGCGCGAGAGCGTACAGGGAGTTCCGTCATGGACATGAGCGTTCCGGCCGGCGGCAACGCCAAGACCGTCGAGCAGCCGAAGAACCAGCCGGCCGAACGGCGCAACGCATCCGAGCTCGACGCCTGGCTCGAAAAGATCGAGTCGATGGGCGAGCTGAAACGCATTACCGCCGAAGTCAGCCCCGATCTCGAAGCCGCGACCATCACCTATCTCGTCGGCCTGGAGAAATCGCCCGCGCTGCTGTTCGAGAACGTCAAAGGCCACCCCGGCCACAAGGCGCTCTACAACATGATCGGCTGCAACCTCACGCGCTTCTGCGTGATGATCGGCGAGGAGCCGGTCGATCATCCGCTGAAGGCCGTGCAGCTCCTGCAAAAGAAATTCGGGCGCAAGATGAAGCCGGTGGAAGTGCCGGCCTCGCAGGCGGTGTCGAGCCAGAACGTCGTCGAGGGCGAGGCGATCGACATCCGCCAGTTCCCGGCGCAGCGCATGTGGCCGCTCGACGGCGGCATGTATCTCGGCACCAACGACGCCGTCATCACCATGGACCCGGAGTCGGGCCGCGTGAACGTCGGCACCTACCGGATGATGATCAAGGGTCCCCGCGAGATCGGCGTCTATACCTCGCCCGGCAAGGACGGAGGCAGCGACCGCGACAAGTGGTGGAAGATGGGCAAGCCCGCGCCGATCGCCGCCGCCTACGGCATCGACCCGCTGCTGTTTCTCGTCGGCGCGACCAGCCTGCCGAAGACCGAAAGCGAGTACGAGTACTACTCCGGCATCAAGGGCTCGCCGATCGAGCTGTTCACCTCCGACCTCACCGGCCTGCCGCTGCCGGCGCATGCCGAGATCATCCTGGAAGGCCATCTCTATCCGGACGACACCTTCGCCGAAGGTCCGTTCGGCGAGTTCACCGGCTACTACGGCCGCCCCAGCGGCGCGACGCCGTTCATGCGCGTGGAGCGCCTGCGCTTCCGCAACAATCCGACGCTCACTTGCGCGCTGATGGCCGACGGGCCGTCTAACGAATGCGGGCTGTTCTGGGCCGCGGTGCGCTCGGCCGGCATCTGGGCCGATCTCGAAAAGCTCGGTATTCCCGGCATCCAGGGCGTGTGGTCGATCCCCGAGGCCGCGGGCTGGGGCATGACAGTCGTGTCGCTGAAGCAGATGTACGCCGGACATGCTCCTCAAGTCATGGCGCTCGCCGCGCAATGCACCGCGGGCGCGTACTTCGGCAAGTACGTCATCGTCGTGGACGACGACATCGACCCGACCAACGTGGGCCAGGTGCTGTGGGCGATGGCGACACGCTCGCGGCCGTCGCAGTCGATCGACATCCTGCGCGAGACCTGGAGCACGTTCCTCGACCCGAGCCAGAACCCGCCGGAGATCCGGCCATGGGGTTCGAAAGCGCTGATCAACGCCTGCATGGACTTCAAGCACATCAAGAACTTCTCGCCGCGCACCAAGCTCGACAAGGCGACCTACGACAAGGTGGTGTCGCGCTGGCAGGAACTCGGCTTGAGCGGCAAGCCGCCGGAAATCCGCGTGTTCGAGGACAAGAAAAGCGCGAAGGACGTGACGTAACGTCAGGCCGGCAACAGGTCGGCGTATGCAAATCCGTCGCGCTCGACGGTTTCGCCGACGTTGACTGCGATCCTGCGCAACAGCATCGGCCCCGCCGACACGAACGTGTGAAACTCGCCATTCTCGCCGCAGGGATCGACGCCAGCGGGAAGATCGGCGAGCAGCGCCGCATCGAACGCGCGGCCCGCGAACGGTGCCGGCATCTTCTTGAGGTCTACGGTGACGAGCCGCGCCTCGACGCCGGATGCGATCATCTCCTTGGCCAGCGCGTCCGTCGGGCGGCCCCACAGCGGGAACACCGGCGTCATGCCGGCCTCCTTCAGCCGCGCCTCGCGATAGGCGCGCACGTCTTCGAGAAACAGGTCGCCGAACACGACATGCGTGATCCCGTCCGACCTGGCTTGCGCCATCGCCGCCGCCATCTCGCGCTCGTACGTCTCGTTCGGGCATGGATAGGGAATCCGCACCACCGTAGCCGGAAGTCCGCAAGCGTCGAGTTGCGCGCGAAGCAGTTCCTCGCGCAAGCCGTGGATGCTCACGCGGCCGAACGTATCGGTGACTGTCGTCAGCGCGCCGACGATATCGAGCGTCCCCTCCCGGCGCGCCTCGTGCAGCGCATAGGCGCTGTCCTTGCCGCTCGACCAGGCAATCAACGCCCTGGGCCGCGCATTCATTCCCGCACGCGGCGCAGCTTGCGCTGCTGCTTCTGCTTGGCCGGCTGCGGCTTCGGCTCCGGCTGCTGCTTCGCCTGAGCCTTGCCGCGCTGCTGCTGACGCCGCTGCTGCGGCGTCGGGGCCGCCTCCTGCTCCGTTCTCGGCGGCGGCGGCGCGGGTGCGCCCGCAAGCCTGCGGAGCACCGCATCGGCCGCGCGCTCGCCGGACTCCCAGGCGCCGCCGACCGTGCCCCAAAGGGTTTCGTGCGCCGCTTCGCCCGCGAAATAGATCCGGTCGCGCACCGGTTCCATCAGCGCGCGGCGCGCCCATTGCCCTCCCGGCGCCGCGGCGGAGAACGCGCCGAGCGTCCAGGGATCGGCATTCCATTGCGTCGCGCGCGTGCGTTTGACGGCGCGCTTGACGTCGGTTCCGAACAGATTGCCGAGCCACTCCGTTGCAAAATCGCCCATCGCAGCCTCGCCCCGCGCCGCAAGCTCGCGCCCGAAGCGGCCCGCGACCTCGACCAGCGTCAGCGACGTACCGGACACATTGGCCAAGAGTGCGGCCGTGCGCCGGTCCGTCGCCTTCTCGAACACCAGATCGTCGCGCTGCAGGCCGAGCGGATTGCCGGGCAGGTCGAGCGCGATGTGATCGAACGAGCCGAGCTTGAGCCGGTCGATGGCGTCGAGCTGGCGCTTGGGCAGGCCCGCGCGGTCGAACTTGATCTTGCCCGACGCCAGCACGCCGATCGAAGCGGTGACGATCATGTAGCTGCCGTTGAGCGAACCGCGCGGCGTGGTCGCAACGATGCGCCCGCGCTGCGCCGTGTCGATCTCGGTCACCGGCGTCTCGGTCTCGGCCGGAATGCCGTCGGCGAGACGTGCCAGCAGCGCGCCGTAGCCCTGCCGGCAGAACGCGCCGACGTCGCGCTCCACCGACTTGCTGAAGTCCTGCGCGGACAATTCGGTGAGGTCTTTCGACGTCCCGTAGGGTCCGAGGGCGAATTCCACCGCCGGGCGCCATTCGCCGAGATCGTTGGGCAGCGCCTGCGCACAACTCATGTCGGTCTTGCCGCGCGCCGCGGTATCGATCGCGCGATGCGAGCGCACCACCGCTGCGAGATAGTCCTCAAGCTCGCTTTCGCGGGCATTGCGCCGGCCGACGCGCACGCGCTGGCCGGACGGAGCGGGATAAATGTCGAGGCCGGTGCGCTGGGCGAGCTTGGTCAACGGATTGACGTCGGGGGCATGAATCCAATGCGCCCCGCGATCGAACGGCACGTTGAAGCTCGTGGTGTCGGTGATGCAGCGGCCCCCGATCCGGGGCGAAGCCTCCAGCAAGGTGAAGCTGCGGCCCGCGGCCGCGAGCTTGCGCGCAGCCGCGATCCCCGCCGCGCCGGCCCCGACAATGAGAACGTCCACGTCGCCCGACTGCGCATTGGCGCGCACCGCCGGCGCCGCCAGGAGCGCGGCCGAACCCGCGAGGAATGTGCGCCGGTTCAATGATTTCATGGTTTGCAGACCGTTGCCGCGCCGCCCTACCCGCCTGCGCCATCGATGCCCGAACCGAACGCCGTCCGCAACTTCCATGGCTAACGGACCGTTGCCGGGTTTGGCCGTCAATGAACCGAATTGCAACGGTTCCCGTCTAGTTTGGCGGTCAATCAGGCGACGCGCCGCTTCACAGGCGCGCACCACCGGGGTCGAGGGAGCCGGTGTCATGCATTGGATGCTGAGCGGCATCGGACAAAAGATCGTCCGTCATCTGGAGCGCGCGGAGGCGGGCTACGAGCCGTTCACGCCGAGCGATCCGGATGCGCTGAGCGCCTCGCTTAAACCCGGCGACGTGCTGCTGGTCGAGGGCAACAACCGCATCTCCGGCGTCATCAAGTACCTCACCCAGTCCACCTGGTCGCATGCCGCACTCTACGTCGGGCCGATCGGCGAGCGAACGGCCCCAGACGGCGAGCCGCTGGTGCTGGTCGAGGCCAACCTCGGCGAGGGCGTGGTCGGCGCGCCGCTGTTGAAATACCACCGCTTCCACACCCGCATCTGCCGTCCGGTCGGGCTGACCGACGACGACTGCCAGCGGGTCTGCACCTTCGCCGCCGAGCGCATCGGATTCGACTACGACGTCAAGAACATCCTCGATCTGCTGCGCTACCTGATCCCGCTGCCGGTACCGCAGCGCTGGCGGCGGCGCATGATCGCGCTCGGCTCGGGCGATCCGACCCGGATCATCTGCTCGGCGCTGATCGCGCAGGCGTTCGAGCACGTGCGCTACCCGATCCTGCCCAGGATCACGCGCGTCGAGAGCGAGGCGGCGCGGCAGGAGATCCTGGAAATTCGTCATTCGTCGCTTTACGCGCCGCGCGACTTCGATATTTCGCCGTACTTCAAGCTAGTGAAGCCGACCGTAGAGCGCGGCTTCGACTATCGCCGCATGGCCTGGGCCGACCTGCCGCACACTTTCCAGGCCGCGAGCGCGATGGACGCCATCGACGCCGCGACCGATCCGGTCGCCGACGAAGCCATGATGGTCAAGGCGCCGCCACTGGCGCCGGCGAGCTAATACTCTCCCTCAAATCCGCGATTGGAAGCCCGCCGCAGATTGCCCGCGGTCCTTGTCCCTTCCATCCGTCGGACATACCTCTGCCGGGTTGTCCGGAGCGACCCATGTTCGACGCTGCCGCCAAGGCGCTGACGCAGATGTTCTCGCCGCAGTTCCGGCGGGTGCTGTTCAAGGCAGTCGGCCTTGCGCTGGTGCTCGTCACGCTGGTCGGGATCGTGCTTTACCGCGTGCTGTCCTGGCTTGCGTCGAGCGGCGGCGCATGGGCCGAAACCGCGCTCGGCCCGCAGGCGCACACCCCGGCCGCGATCCTGATCTGGGTGCTGGCGATCGTATCCGGGCTCGGGATCGTCACCGGCGCGCTGTTCCTGATGCCGGCGGTGACAGCCTTCGCCGGCACGTTCTTCGTCGATGAGATCGCCGAGAAGGTCGAGCGCGAGCATTATCCCGCCGAGCCGCCCGGCCGCGCGCTGCCGGTCTGGCGCGCCATCTTCGAAGGTCTCAAGACAGCGGCGGTCGCGGTGCTGGTCTATCTCTGCGCCCTGCCGTTCCTGCTGTTCGCAGGACTGGGCGTGTTCATCCTGTTCTTCGCCGCAGCCTATCTGCTCAGCCGCGAATACTTCCTGCTGGCGGCCATGCGCTTCCGGACGCCGGACGAAGCCAAGGCGCTGCGCCGCGCGCATCGCACGCGCATCTTCCTCGCCGGCATCCTGATCGCGCTGTTCGTATCGGTGCCGATCCTCAATCTCGCAACGCCGCTGTTCGCGATGGCGCTGATGGTGCACGTACACAAGCGGATCGCGGTCGGAAGGGTCGAATTGATCGAGCCGCGGCGGGCCTGAACGCGCCGCGTCACGCCCGAGCGGGTGCCGCGAACGACGTCTTCCCCGGCCACTTGCACAGGTCGGCGATCACGCACTTCTCGCACACCGGTTTGCGCGCCAGACACGTGTAGCGCCCGTGCAGGATCAGCCAGTGGTGGGCGTGCAGCATGTAGTGCGCGGGCACCGCTTCCAACAGCTTCAGCTCGACCGCCAGCGGGTCCTTGCCTGGCGCCAAGCCTGTGCGGTTGCCGATGCGGAAGATGTGCGTGTCGACCGCCATGGTCGGCTGGCCGAAAGCGATATTGAGCACGACATTGGCGGTCTTGCGTCCGACCCCGGGCAGCGCCTGCAGCGCCTCGCGCGTATCGGGCACCGCACCGCCGTGCTCGGCGATCAGCCGTTGCGACAGCGCCACCACATTCTTGGCCTTCATGCGGAACAGGCCGATGGTCTTGATCAGGTCGCGCACGCGGTCCTCGCCGAGTGCGGCCATTTTCTGCGGCGTGTCGGCGAGCGCGAACAGCGCGGGCGTTGCCTTGTTGACGCCGGCGTCGGTCGCCTGCGCCGAAAGCACCACGGCAACCAGCAGGGTAAACGGATTGACGTGATGCAGTTCGCCCCTGGGCTCCGGCATCGCAGCCCGAAAGCGGCGGAACGCTTCCTCGATCTCGGCTTTGGTCCAGGCGGGCGTCGTGCCGCCGAGAGCCTTCTTGCCGGCCTTGGCACGAGCCTTCGCAGGCTTCACCTTGGCAGCCTCGCCACCCTTCGTCCCGGCTTTGGCCTTTGCCGCCGTCTTGCGGACAGCCGGACGAACCGCGCGTCTGGTCGATTTTTTGGCCATGATTGTCCTATACTGGATTTCAGCATGAACACCCCGAACCGCCCCGGCAACGACCCCTCTGGGGAGCCCACGCTTTTTTCGGCGATCATCACGCCGCATCGCTCGCTGCCGCGCGCCGGATTCCTCGTGGTGATGGCGCTGGTCGGCGGCATCAATTTCATCGGCGGGCTGATGTTCTTTGTGATCGGCGCCTGGCCGATCGTGGGCTTCCTCGGCCTCGACGTGCTGCTGGTCTATTGGGCGTTCCGCGCCAACTACCGCGCCGCCGCCGCGTTCGAGGAGGTCGTGGTGACGCCGTCCGAACTGCGCGTTCGCAACGTCACTCATCGCGGCAAGGTCACCGAATGGACATCGAACCCGCTGTGGACGCGGCTCGATCGGGAAACGCACGAGGAATACGGGCTGCTGCGGCTCAATCTGGTTTCGCATGGCCGCAAACGGCCCATCGCAGGCTTTCTGGCACCAAGCGAGCGCGAGTCTTTCGCCGCTGCGCTGTCGGCGGCGCTCGGCGAAGCCAGACGCGGCCCGGTCCGGTCGACGGCCTGAGGCATGATCCCGAAAATCGGGCACCGGTTTCCCGCCTTCGCGAAGCCCGCTTCGGCGGGCGAAGGAAGATCGGAAAAGATATTGCCCAGAGAAACCGAGAAATCGGGTGGGCGGACCGCATAGCGCAGCCTAGATGGTGAGCCATGACGACGGAGACCGCCATGCTCTCGCCCGACCGCATCCCCGACCTTGCGCCGCTCGCCGCCGCGTCCGCCGACTACGACGTCGTTCGCCGTGCGCTGGCCCACATCAGCAAGCACTGGCGCAGCCAGCCGGAGATCGGCGCCATCGCCGAAGCCGCGGGCGTCACGCCCTCCGAGCTGCATCAGCTGTTCCGCCGCTGGGCCGGCCTGACGCCCAAGGCGTTCCTGCAGGCGCTCACCCTCGACCATGCCCGCGAGCTGCTGCGCTCGTCGGCGAGCGTGCTCGACGCCACTTACGAGGTCGGTTTGTCCGGCCCGGGGCGGCTGCACGATCTGTTCGTCACTCACGAGGCGATGTCGCCCGGCGAATGGAAATCCGGCGGCGAAGGCCTCACGGTCTCATACGGCTTCCACCCCTGCCCGTTCGGCTCGGTCCTGGTCATGGCGACGCCGCGCGGCCTGTGCGGCCTCGCCTTCGCCGACGCAGGTAAAGAAAAGGCCGCGCTCGCCGACATGCGCCGCCGCTGGCCCAAGGCGCGCTACGCCGAGGACTCCGCGCTGACCGCGCCGCTCGCCGCCCGCGTGTTCGATCCGAAGCTGTGGCGCGCCGACCGGCCGCTGCGCGTGGTGCTGATCGGGACCGACTTCGAGGTCCGGGTCTGGGAGACGCTGATGCGCATCCCGCTCGGCCGCGCCACGACCTATTCCGACATCGCCGGCTCGATCGGCAACCCCAAGGCCGCGCGCGCAGTCGGCGCGGCGGTCGGCAAGAACCCGCTGTGTTTCGTGGTCCCCTGTCACCGCGTGATCGGCAAGTCCGGCGAACTCACCGGCTACCACTGGGGCCTGACCCGCAAGCGCGCCCTGCTCGGCTGGGAGGCGGGGAAAGCGGCGGCGTAACCCCGGGGCAATCACGAATTCGGTCTGAACCACGTCCAGACCCAGATCGCGAACACGGCGGTCAGCACCAGGAGCACACTGCCCGCGATCACAACGATCCGCAGGCTGACCGTCGGAACGTTCGCGATGTAGCTGCCGAGCAGATAGATCGCGCCGCCGAGCAACCCGGCGAAGACGACAAATCCGACAATCCGCGCCATCGATCCCCCGCTCGACGCCGGTACCGCGCCCGAGATTAGCCCGGTTGACGATGGCATGGCGATCCACCACAACCGTCGCCGATTGAACCGCGCAACGTTCGGTTCACGTTGGGATCGTCAAGAATGCAGAAGCGCCGCCCCGTCATGCTGGTCGTGCTGGACGGCTGGGGCTGGCGCGAGGAGACGGCCGACAACGCCGTGCGCCTCGCCAGGACACCCACGTTCGACCGGCTGTGGGACACCTGCCCGCACGGATTTCTCCGCACCGACGGCCGCGAGGTCGGCCTGCCCGACGGCCAGATGGGCAATTCGGAGGTCGGCCATCTCAACATCGGCGCCGGGCGGGTGGTGATGCAGGACCTGCCCCGCATCGGCGACGCCGTAGCATCGGGGGAGATCGCGCGCATGCCCGCGGTCGAGAGCCTGATCGCGGCGTTGAAGACGAGCGGCGGCACTTGTCATCTGATGGGGCTCGTCTCGCCCGGCGGCGTGCATTCGCACCAGGACCATGCCGCGGCAATGGCGCATATTCTCGCCAATGCCGGCGTGCCGGCGGTGGTGCACGCCATCACCGACGGCCGCGATACCCCGCCGCAATCCGCCGCCGACGATTTGAAGCGGTTGACGGCTGCGCTGCCCGCATCGGTGCCGGTCGCGACCGTCTGCGGGCGGTACTACGCCATGGACCGCGACAAGCGCTGGGAGCGGGTGAAAAAGGCCTATGACGCCATGGTCGAGGCCGACGCGCCGCGTTTCCCCGATCCGCACGCCGCCATCGCCGACGCCTATTCCAGGCAGCAGTTCGACGAGTTCGTGATTCCCGCCGCCATCGGCGATTACCGTGGCATGAAGGACGGCGACGGCATTCTCTGCTTCAACTTCCGCGCCGACCGGGTGCGGGAAATTCTCGCCGCGATGCTCGATGCCAAGTTCGACGGCTTCCCGCGCAAGCGCGTGCTGCGCTTCGCCACCGCCGTCGGCATGGCGCAGTATTCCGACGCGCTGGACAAGCTGATGCAGACGATCTTCGCGCCGCAGACGTTTCCGAACATCCTCGGCGAAGTGGTGTCGGCGGCGGGCCGCACGCAGCTCCGCATGGCGGAAACCGAGAAGTATCCGCACGTCACCTACTTCCTCAACGGCGGGCGCGAGGAGCCCTACAAGGGCGAGGACCGCATCATGGTGCCCTCGCCCAAGGTCGCGACCTACGATCTGCAGCCGGAAATGTCCGCGCCGGAACTGACCGACAAGGCCGTCGCCGCGATCGACTCCGGAAAGTACGACCTGATCGTACTCAACTTTGCCAACCCGGACATGGTCGGCCATACCGGCAGCCTGCCCGCCGCGATCAAGGCGGTGGAGACGGTGGACTTTGGGCTCGGACGGATCGCCGATGCCGTCGAACGCTCCGGCGGGGCGCTGTTCGTCACCGCCGATCACGGCAATTGCGAAATGATGCGCGACCCCATCACAGGCGGGCCGCACACCGCGCACACTACCAATCCGGTGCCTGCGATGCTGGTCGGCGCACGCAACCGGCTGCTGGTCGAGCAGGGCCGGCTTGCCGACATCGCGCCGACGCTGCTCGAGCTGATGGAAATCCCGCAGCCAAAGGAAATGACGGGGCGTTCGCTGCTGCGAGGTTAGGCTCGCATTACCGGGCACTCTGCCACCCCCTGGAGGGGGAGGGCGGCGGGGCAAGCGGCAACGCCGCCGAAGTAATTAAAAATCCTTCAGCCCGAGCACATCCGCCATCGAGTAAAGCCCCGGCTTCTGGCCGCGCGCCCACAGCGCCGCGTGCAGCGCGCCGCGCGCAAAGATCATGCGGTCCTCGGCGCGGTGCACCAGCTCCACGCGCTCGGCGGGGCCGGCAAAGATCACGCTGTGTTCGCCGACCACCGTGCCCCCGCGCAACGACGCAAAACCGATGTCGCCGGGATTGCGCGCACCGGTTTCGCCGTCGCGGCCGCGTGCGGAATGCTGCGCCAGATCGATGCCGCGTCCAGCCGCCGCCGCGCGGCCGAACATCAGCGCGGTGCCGGACGGCGCGTCGATCTTCTTGTTGTGGTGCATTTCGAAGATTTCGATGTCGAAGCTCTCGTCGAGCGTCTTCGCCACGCGCTTGGTCAGCGCCGCGATCAGATTGACGCCGAGGCTGAAGTTGCCCGACTTCACCACCGCGGCGCTCTTCGCCGAGGCTTCGATCTTCGCGTCGTCGTCCTTCGAATGCCCGGTGGTGCCGACGATGTGCACCTTGCCCGCGGTCAGCCCTGCAAATCCAACGCTCGCCTTGGGCACGGTGAAATCCACGATGCCGTCGGCCTTCGCCAGCAGCGCCGCGGCGTCCGCCGACAGGGCGATGCCGTTTGCCGGCAGCCCGGACAACACCCCGGAATCCTGTCCGAGCAGCGGCGAGCGCGCGTCCTCCACCGCGCCCGCGAGCGCGAGCCCCTTGGTCTCGGCGATGGCGCGGATCAGCGTGCGACCCATGCGCCCGCCTGCCCCGGCCACGATCAATCGCATGTCGGACATCGTCAACCTCCGGCAGCCGTGCAACGCAACTCAGTTCTTGCCATCGTAGCCTTCGATGACGAGCAGATCGACATCCGCCTTGCCCATGCGCAGCGCCTTGGCCGCCTGGTACTCCGGCGAGCGGTAGCAGGCGATCGCCGCGTCGTAGCTCGGATATTCGATCACGACGGTGCGAGAGCGCATTTTTCCCTCGGTCACCTGCTGTTTGCCGCCGCGCACCAGGAAGCGCGCGCCGTACTTGCCGAACGCCTTGGCGTTCTCGGCCTGATAGGGCTTGTAGCCCTCCACGTCATGGATATCGACGTGGGCAATCCAGTAGCCCTTCAGCGCACCGGGCGCGGGCGGCGCGCCGATCGGCGGCGGCTGCGGGCCATCGTAGCCCTCGACAACCAGGAAGTCGCATTCGCAGTGGCCATCGCGCAGATGATGCGCGTGCGTGTACTCGGGCGAAGAATGAGCGGCGAGCGCCAGGTCGAACGAATCGAATTGGCGCAGGATGTTGCGCGCGCGCATCTTGCCTTCCATCACCTCGCGCCGGCCGCCGCGCGCCAGCAGCGTCGAGCCGTTGGTCTTATGCCAGGCGTCGGCTGTCGTGCGGTACGGCAGGAACTTGTCCATGTTCGGGACGTCGAGGTGCGGAATCCAGTAACCCTTGGGCATGCGTCCTCCTGTCATTCCGCCGCGGCCGCGATCTCGCGAACGATGGCGTCCGCAGCCTGCCTCGGGTCGGGCGCGGCGACAATCGGCCGGCCGACGACGAGATAGTCCGCACCGGCTGAAATCGCCGCGGCGGGCGTCTGAATGCGCTTCTGGTCGCCCTTGTCGGCGCCCTCGGGGCGGATGCCCGGCGTTACCAGCACCATGCCGTCGGAGACGATCGGCTTGATCTGCGCCGCCTCGGCGGCCGAGCAGACAAGACCGTCGACGCCGATGTCGCGCGCCTGTCCGGCGCGCTCGGCGACCAGCTCGGAAACCGTAAAGTCGTAGCCCGCGGCCGCAAGATCGGCGTCGTCGTAGGACGTCAGCACCGTCACCGCGAGGATGCGCAAGTTGGTGCCTTTGCGGGCGTCGACCGCGGCATGCATGGTCTGCGGATAGGCATGCACGGTGAGGAAGGTCGCGCCGAGTTTCGCAACGCTTTCCACGCCCTTGCCGACGGTGTTGCCGATGTCGTGCAGTTTGAGGTCGAGGAACACCCGCTTGCCCGAGCGCACCAGCGTCTCGGCAAATGCAAGCCCGCCCGCAAATGCGAGCTGATAGCCGATCTTGTAGAACGTCACCGCATCGCCGAGCTTCGCCACCATCGCTTCCGCTTCGGCAACGGACGACAGGTCGAGTGCCACGATCAGGCGGTCCCGCGGATTCATTGCGAAAGCTCCCGCGCCGCTTCTGTCAGCCGCTGCGCCACGCGCTTGAGCGCGTTCGCGGCACGCTCCTCCTTCAGATTGTCCATGTCGTCGAACGCCTCGCCCGCACGGAACACCGTGATCTGCTCGGGCAGCACCAGCGCGCCGCAGCCGAGCTCCAATACCTGCCGCAGCGCCATCAGCGAGCGCAGAGCGCCATAGGGCGAATCCGATGCACCGCCGAGCGCGAACACCCGGTTCTTGAACACCGCAAGCGGCGGCTCGCCGCGCTCGCGCACGCGCGAAATCCAGTCGATGGTGTTCTTCAGAAGCGGCGTGACCGACGCGTTGTATTCGGGGCTGGCGATGAACACGCCGGAATGCGCGGCCATCGTCTGCTTAAGCTTTGCGGCATTGCCCGGAACGCCCGACCTGGCTTCGAGATCGCCGTCGTAGATCGGCAAGGGATAGTCCTCAAGCGAGATGCGGGTCACTTCGGCCCCCGCGAGCGCCAGTTCCTTGGCCGCCAGCGCGGCCAGCCGCGCATTGTGCGAGCCGGTGCGGATCGAGCCGGCAAAGACCAGAATCTTGGAAGGCATGGACGGCTCCGGACCGCCGCCACAACTAGCATGTCGGGGTTCGACACGTCATGGCCGTCGCGGTTACGGCAGACCGTGGATCGTTCAGGATTTGCGGTAAACCCACACGCGCGCCGGCGGCACGTTGGTCCAGACCAGCTTCGAGGCTTCGCCGGTGATACCGGCCGCCCGCATCGGAACGGGCGTGACCATCGCGTAGGTGAACTGGATGAACGGCGCGGAGGGCGCCATCAGCTCGAACGCCTCGGACACGAGCCCGAGCCGCCGCTTGAACGGCTTGGTCTGCAGCGGCAGGCCCGACACGACCGCCGACGCCGGCTCACGCAACAGGCCGCCGAGCAAGTGCTGGATGCGATAGGCGTCGCCCTGGATCACGGTCGCTTCCGGATAGCGCGTCCGCAGCATCCGGCAGAACGTCGGGTTGAACTCGACCAGCACCAGCCGCGACGGCTCGATGCCCCGCTCCACCAGCGCCCGCGTCACTGCCCCGGTGCCGGAGCCAAGCTCGATCACAGGACCGGGCGCCTCCGGGTCGACGTAGCTCGCCATCATCCGCGCCAGCGCCTTGCCCGACGGGGTCACAGCCCCCATAGACAGCGGCTTCTCGATCCACGACCGGATAAACGCGACTTCGTCCAGAATCCGAACGCCGTTGCGCTGTTCGAATAAACGAATGCGCCGTTCGACCTTCTTTTCAAGCACTTGGAGGGCAAGCAATGGCATGGGCGACAACTGGCTTACGTCATTGCGGCATTTCGACCCAACATCGGTAAAGAACCGGCGCGCAGGGGTCAAGCCGGGTCAGCCGGAGCCGGTTCCGGTGCCGAAAAGCTCCTTGACACGGGCAAAGAAGCCCGCGGATTCCGGCTGGGTGTCCTTGGACGACAATTTTTCGAACTCGGACAGCAATTCACGCTGTTTCTTGGTCAAATTCTGGGGCGTCTCGACCACGACCTGGACGTACATATCGCCGGACTGCTTGGACCGCAGGACGGGCATTCCCTTGCCTGACAGCCGGAACCGGCGGCCGGATTGCGTGCCGGGCGTGATCTTCACCCGAGCCTTGCCGCCATCGATCGACGGCACCTCAAACTCGCCGCCGAGCGAGGCCGCCACCATCGACACCGGCACCCGGCAGTGCAGATCGGCGCCGTCGCGCTGGAAGAAGTCGTGCGCGGCGATCGACAGGAAGATGTAGAGGTCGCCCGACGGTCCGCCGCGGACGCCGGCCTCGCCTTCGCCGGCGAGGCGAATGCGGGTGCCGTCCTCCACGCCGGGCGGAATGTTGACCGAAAGCATGCGCTCGCGCGTCACGCGGCCCGAACCCGAGCACGACGGACACGGGTCCTCGATCACCTGGCCCCGGCCCTGACACACGGGACAGGTGCGCTCCAACGTGAAAAACCCGCCCTGGGTATGCCGGACGCGGCCGTGGCCGCCGCAGTGCTGGCAGGTCTTCGGCTTGGTGCCGGCCTTGGCGCCGGTGCCCGAACACGGCTCGCAGGTGACCGACGTCGGCAACCGCACCTGCGCATTCTTGCCGAGGTACGCCTCCTCCAGCGTGATCTCCATGTTGAAGCGCAGATCCGCGCCGCGCTCGCGGCCGCCGCTGCGCTGACGGCCGCCGGACATGCCGAAGATGCCTTCGAAGATGTCCGCGAAAGCCGAGCCGAAGTCGTTGCCGAAACCGTGCGCACCGTTGCCCGTGCCGCCCTGTTCGAACGCGGCATGGCCGAAGCGGTCGTAGGCGGCGCGCTTGTCGCCGTCCTTCAGCACGTCGTAGGCCTCGTTGACTTCCTTGAACTTGGCCTCGCAATCCTTGTCGCCGGGATTGCGGTCGGGATGGTGCTGCATGGCGAGCTTGCGATACGCGGCCTTCATGTCGGCTTCGCTCGCACCGCGCTGAACGCCCAGGGTTTCGTAGTAGCAGCGTTTAGCCACGCATTCCCCCGCTCGAGTCTACCGCTTCATGCGCGCGGGCGATCGGCCGGATCGCGGCGCAAAGTCCGGGGCATCGATGATAAAAAATAAGGCCCTCATCCTCAGAGACGGTCTCCGGTCTCTCCTGGATGAGGGCCATGCTTTGACTCCGGGCAATCAGGCGGACTTCTTCTTGTCGTCGTCGACCTCGGTGAACTCCGCGTCGACCACGTCCTCCTTCTTGCCGGCATCGCCGCCGGACGCGGCGCCGTCGCCGGAGCCCGGCTGAGCGGCCTCCTGCTGCGCCTTGTACATCGCCTCGCCGAGCTTCATCGAAGCCTGCGCCAGCGCGTTGGTCTTGGCCTGGATCGCGGCCGCGTCGTCGCCCTTGAGCGCTTCCTTCAGGTCCGCAATCGCGTCTTCGATCGCCTTGCGCTCGCCTTCGCCGACCTTGGAGCCGTGCTCGGCCACCGCCTTCTCGGTGGAGTGGATCAGCGCCTCGGCGTGATTCTTGGCCTCGACCTGCGCCTTGCGCTTCTTGTCGTCTTCGGCGTGGGCCTCCGCGTCCTTGACCATCTTCTCGATGTCGGCCTCCGAAAGTCCGCCGGACGCCTGGATGCGGATCTGCTGCTCCTTGCCGGTGCCCTTGTCCTTGGCCTGCACGTTGACGATGCCGTTGGCGTCGATGTCGAACGCGACTTCGATCTGCGGGACTCCTCGTGGCGCAGGAGGTATGCCGACGAGGTCGAACTGGCCGAGCATTTTGTTGTCGGCGGCCATCTCGCGCTCGCCCTGGAACACGCGAATGGTGACGGCGCCCTGGCCGTCCTCCGCGGTCGAGAACACCTGGCTTTTCTTGGTCGGGATCGTGGTGTTGCGGTCGATCAGCCGGGTGAACACACCGCCCAGCGTCTCGATGCCGAGCGACAGCGGCGTGACGTCGAGCAGCAGCACGTCCTTGACGTCACCCGCGAGCACGCCGGCCTGGATCGCCGCGCCGATGGCGACCACCTCGTCCGGGTTGACGCCCTTGTGCGGCTCCTTGCCGAACAATTGCTTCACGACCTCCTGCACCTTCGGCATGCGGGTCATGCCGCCGACCAGGACCACCTCGTTGATCTCGGCCGCGGACAGCCCGGCGTCCTTCAACGCCTGGCGGCACGGCTCCACCGTCTTCTGGATCAGGTCGTCGACCAGCGCCTCGAACTTGGCGCGGGTGAGCTTCATCGTGAGATGCTTCGGACCGGATGCGTCCGCGGTGATGAACGGCAGGTTGATCTCGGTCTGCGTCGTGGACGACAGCTCGATCTTGGCTTTCTCCGCGGCTTCCTTCAGCCGCTGCAGCGCGAGCTTGTCCTTGCGCAGGTCGATGCCTTGCGTCTTCTGGAACTCGTCGGCGAGATAGCTGACGAGCCGCATGTCGAAGTCTTCGCCGCCCAGGAACGTGTCGCCGTTCGTGGACTTCACCTCGAACACGCCGTCGCCGATTTCAAGAATCGAAATGTCGAACGTGCCGCCGCCCAGGTCATAGACCGCGATGACGCCGTTCTTCTGCTTGTCGAGACCGTAGGCCAGCGCGGCCGCGGTCGGCTCGTTGATGATGCGCAGGACTTCGAGGCCCGCGATCTTGCCGGCGTCCTTGGTGGCCTGGCGCTGGGCGTCGTTGAAGTAGGCCGGAACGGTGATGACGGCCTGGTCGACCTTCTGGCCGAGATTGGCCTCGGCGGTTTCCTTCATCTTCTGCAGGATGAAGGCGGAAATCTGCGACGGCGAATAACTCGCGCCGTCGGCCTCGACCCAGGCATCGCCATTCGAAGCCTTGGCGATCTTGTAGGGAACGAGCTTCTTGTCCTTCTCGACCATCGGATCGTCGTAGCGGCGGCCGATCAGGCGCTTCACTGCGAAGATGGTCTTCTCGGGATTGGTGACGGCCTGGCGCTTAGCCGGCTGGCCGACGAGACGCTCGCCGTCGTCGGTGAATGCAACGATCGAAGGGGTGGTTCGCATGCCCTCCGCGTTCTCGATCACGCGGGGAGTCTTCCCTTCCATCACGGCGACGCAGGAATTGGTGGTGCCGAGGTCGATGCCAATGACCTTGCCCATGTTAAGCCCTCTCTTTCACGGCAGACCGGCAGGACCCACGTGGGCGCCCTGAACCAGCCCCCAAATAAATACGCAGTTCGCCGCCCTCGGCGGCGTCATGGCTCATATAGGAGGGGGCCTTTGGGCCGCAAGGACTTCTTGACCCCCGTCAAGACCTTACCCGGTAAACCGCCAGAGGCTGCATGTCCGGGACCTTTTCCAGCCAGGGCGGAACGCGGCCGGCCTGCAATTGTCCCCAAAGACTCCGGCCGCGGGCGGGTTCGGCGAGACCGTCGGGCGGCCGCGGCCCGCAGGTCATCACATAGCGCGCGTTGGACTGTCTTAGGACCTCGCGCGCCTGCTCCGGCGGCGACGCAAGCGCGCGATGCGCGCCGACGATCCCGCGGGACAGCCGATGGTATGACGCGGCCATGGCCGAATGCGGGGTCAGGGCGAGGATATAAGGGCCGAAGCTGACGTCGGCCGCGATCAGCCCTCGCGGCAGTCCGGCCAGCGCCGCATAGCTCGCATTCAGGAGGCAATGCCGGCTCTCCGGGCGTGCGAAGCTATCCCTGTCTTGAAGGCCGGTCGCGTGCGCGACCGTGATCGCACCCGCCGACACCGCCATCGGCGTCAGCATCAGACCGGCGGCGACCTTTGCCGCAAGCAGACGCAGCCGCAGCAATTCGAACACCCGCGGCGCAAGCGCGGCCACCAAGGGCATGCCGAGCCAGATCGCGTAGGAATAGCCGCGGATGGCAAACCAGGTGGTGCCCGCAGCCGCGAGGAACATGGCGGCAGCGGTGATGAAACCGAAGTCGCGCCGCAGCCGCGGGTCGCCGGCGAGAACGATCCCCGCCAGCAGCGCCGCCACGGGGAATGCGGCAATGCCCGCGGCGGTCAGCGGCTTGGATTTGATCACCGCCAGCAGCGGCTGAAGCTCGCGGACATGATCGTGCCAGACCGGCCAGATCGCGGGATCGACGGTGGCGAACGGTCCGCGGATGCAGCGCGGTTCGAGCAGCAGGAACACCGCAAGTGCGAGGCTGCCCGCGCCCGCGACGGCAAGCGCCCGCGTCAGCGCTTGCGGATGCGCAAGCCTGCCGGCGAGGGCCAGCACAAGGCCCGCGCACACGGCGGCGGCCATGCCGTTAACCGCAATCGAATCGCATGCGGGCGTCTCCCAGCGCCACGGCGGAACGCTGACGAGGAATGCCGCGAAGGCCGAAGCGGCTAGCGACAGCCCGTAGTCGCGGAGCGCGCGTGCGGCGATCGCATCGGCGACGCTGCGCAGCGCGAGCATCGCGCCGCAGACCGCGAGGTACGGCAGACTCTCGAAGCCCACGGCAAGCGCGAATCCACTCAGCGCGCCTGCGGCCGCAGCAATCCATCGCGCGCGATCCGACCACACGACCGCAGCCGCGACCAGAAGCGTGAGCGCGATCTGGACATTGTGATGATCGATGCGTCCGGGCGTGAACTGCTGATAGGCCGGCACGCCGACCAGCGCGAGCAGCAATGCAATCGTCGCCGCCTCGCGTCCCGCGATCCGCCAAGCGATCGCGGTCATTCCGGCGATGGTCGGCAGCAGCCATAAGAGCGGCCACCACGCGCGCATCAGCCGCTCGGCGGCGGCCTGATCGGCGAACAGCCGGAAGATCGAATAAAGCCCGGCCAGGCCCGCGTCGATCAGGCGCGACCAGTGCGAGTCGTAGCCCTCCGGCGGCTGCAGGCGCGTCACGTGCAGATCGAACCAGCCGCCGAACAGGCCGGCGCCGCCGAGCCATGTCCGCATCTGCACCAGCCGCATGGCGTCGTCGGTATCCAACAGCGTTTCCGCGGTCTGGTCCCAGAACTGAACCAGCAGGGCCAATGCGGCGAGCAGCCACACCAATGCCACCAGGATCGCGATATTGGGCTGGCGCAACAGGCTTGCGGGCATGGTCCGGCCATGGCGCGGGACGCGCCAAAGGGTCAAGAGATCGCCCAACCGGGTTGAGTTTCGCTTAACACAGCGGCATATCGGCTCCAATGAACCGCGCTTCGGGAATCGGATCGCTGGCGGCGGGCATCGCAACCGCCCTCTGGATTGCTGTCGCAGGAGCCGCGGAAGCGGTATTTCCGCCGGCCTCGTTGCTGGGTCTTGTGCCGCCGCCCGGCATGACGGCCAGCAGCAGCTTCCCGGGCTTCCAGGACGAGACCAACAACGCCTACATCCGGCTGGTCGCCCTGCCGGGAGGCGCGTTCGCGGAAATCGAAAAGACCATGACCAATGATGCCTTGCGCAAGCAGGGCATGGCGGTCGACAAACGCGAGTCGCTCAAATTGCCGGGCGGCCGGGCGATCCTGCTGTCCGCAAGGCAGCAAGCCGACGGGATTCAAATCCGCAAGTGGCTTCTCATCGTACCGCTGAAGGACGTCACCGCGCTGGTGTCGTTCGAAATGCCGGTCCAGGCCGCGTCGCGCTATCCAGACGCGGCGATCCGCAAGGCGCTCGTGAGCGTCGTGGCGCGCGCCAAGGTGCCCGACGAAGAGCAGCTTGCGCTGCTGCCGTTCCGCGTCGGCGAAATGGCCGGAATGCGGGTGGCGCGCGTCGTGCCGGGCGTCGCAGTTCAGCTCACGGACGGACCCAAGGACTCCTTCGACGACGCCACGGACCAGCCGCATGTTGTGATCTCGGTGGCACCCGGCGGGCCGGCGCGGCTCGACGATCGCGATAACTTCGCCCGCCTCGCGTTCACCGGACTGCCGGCGCTGAAGGACGTGAAGCTCGTCAACTCGGAATCGATGCGGATCAGCGGCCTGGCCGGTCACGAACTTCGCGCCGAAGGCAAGGACGCAAAGAGCGGCTCCGAGATCGTCGTGGTGCAATGGCTGCGCTTCGGCACCGGCGGCTACATGCGCATTCTGGCGTTCGCGCCGAAAGAGAACTGGAACCAGTCGTTCACCCGCTTTCGCGCGGTGCGCGACGGCCTCGGCAACCGCTGAGCTACTTGCTCTCGCCAGCGGCGCCGGGACCGCCATTGCCCGCGGCTTCGGACGGCGCCTTCGGACCACCCTTGGCGACCGCGACCAGCGCCGGACGCAGCACCCGCTCGCCGATCGAATAGCCCGCCTGCACCACCTGCACGACCGTGCCCGCGGGCACCGTCGGATCCTCGGCCTCGTACATCGCCTGGTGGCGATTGGGATCGAACTTCTGGCCTTGCGCCTCGATCCGCCTCACGCCGTGCTTCTCCAGCGCGTTCGCCAACTCGCGTTCGGTCAGCTCCACGCCATCGAGCAGCGCCTTGACGCCGTCGTCGGCCTGCTGGCGCGCTTCGGCGTCGAACGCATTCAGCGCGCGATGCATGTTGTCTGCGACGCCAAGCATGTCGCGGGCGAATGCGGTGACGCCATAAGCCCGCGCGTCCGCCACCTCCCGCTCGGTGCGCCGGCGCAGGTTTTCCATCTCCGCCAGCGTCCGCAGGAGCCGGTCCTTCGTCTCGGCGACCTCGCGCTCGCGATCGGCAAGCTCGCGCTCCAGCGCCGTGGACGGCACGGATTCGGCAGGCGGTGCGTCCGCATTCGCCGGCTCGCCGGGTCCGGGCGCCGGTTGCTTCATCTCGGTGTCGTTCATGGCGTCCCGGATATCAGGGCAACGGGCGCAAAAATCAAGCGTCGCGCGCGGCTGCCGCGTACGGGCGGCCTTCGGCGCGCCTCAGCGCGCCTGCGGCATGCAAATGTCCAGGAAGCCCATGACCGGCGGCCAGGACAGCCGGGCGGCTTGGTCGTTGGCCGCCACCTTGCGCAGGTCAGGCCGCATGAAGCTGTGCACCGCGTCCGGATGGACCTGGGAGAAGGTCGGCACCTTCCGCCCGTCCAGCACGTCGCGCAGCTTGAGGAACACCGGATGCAGAAGCACTTCGTCGGCGGTGCCGTGAATGACATGAACCGGGCACGGAATCTCGGCAGCCAGCTTGAGCGCATCGAGGGTCTGGTTCGGCTGGTTGGGGACGCGGATCGACGGATAGAAGGCAACGCAGGCCGACAGCCGCTTGTCCTTGGCCGCCAGCAGGACCGCATAGCGGCCGCCGAGGCAGAAGCCCATGACGGCGACCGCAGGCAAACGCAGCGTGTCGGCCAGATGGCTCACGCACGCACCCATCGATTCGAGGGCGTCGTCGCTCAGCTTGGCCGCATGCGGGCGCGCCGCCGTGGTGTCGGCCGGCGCCGGCATGCCGGGATAGGGATTCCAGACCATCGCGGTGTAACCGGCCTCCGCCAGCAAGCGCGCGAACTCCTTCATCGGCGGATCGACCGCCGTGATGGTCGGCAGGATGAGCACGCCGCCGCGCGGCCGCTCGGCGTGGGCGATTTGGCCTTCGACGCGGCCCTGCGCGATGTCCTCGGTGCGGATCATGACGTTTCCTCGTTGTGTGGAGTTTAGATGGCCGGGTGCAGCGCGCGTCAGCCGGCCAACAGCTTTCCCACCACCTTGGCGGTGTAGTCGACCATCGGGATGACGCGCGCGTAGTTGAGGCGCGTCGGGCCGATCACGCCGATCACCCCGACGATGCGTCCGGCGCGGTCGTGGTACGGCGCGATGATGGTCGAAGAACCCGACATCGAGAACAGCTTGTTCTCCGAGCCGATGAAGATGCGCACGCCTTCGGCGCTTTCCGCGCGGCCGAGCAGATCGGCCACTTCGCGCCGCGTTTCCAGATCGTCGAACAAGAGCCGGATGCGTTCGAGGTCCTCGAGCGCCCTCAGGTCTTCGAGCAGATGAGCCTGCCCGCGCACGATCAGCTGGCGGTCGGCACGTTCGCCGCCGGACCAGCTCGCCAGCCCCGCCGCCACCACCTTCTGCGTGAGCTGATCGAGCTCGGCCTGGCCCTGCGCCAGCGCCCGCTCCAATTCCGTACGCGCCTCAGCCAGCGTCTTGCCACGGATGCGCGCGTTGAGATAGTTGCCGGCCTCGACCAGCGCCGACGGCGGCAGGCCGATCGGCAAATTGAGAATGCGGTTCTCGACCTGCCCGTCCTCACCGACCATCACCGCCAGCGCCTGCGTCGGGTCGAGCTGCACGAACTCGATGTGCTTGAGCCGCACGTTGGCCTTGGCGGCAAGCACCACGCCGGCGGCGCGGGTCAACCCCGACAACAGGCCGGAGGCTTCGGCGAGCACATTCTCGACCGACTTGCCGGCGCCCGCGACCTGCGCCTCGATCTGCTTGCGTTCGTTGTCGTTAAGATCGCCGACCTGCATCAGCGCATCGACGAAAAATCGCAGGCCTAGTTCGGTCGGCAGCCGTCCCGCAGACGTATGCGGCGCGTAGATCAGGCCGAGCTGCTCAAGGTCCGCCATCACGTTGCGCACCGAGGCGGGCGACAACGGAGTCGTGATCAGGCGCGACAGATTGCGCGAGCCGAGCGGCTCGCCGGTCGTGAGATAGCTCTCGACGATCTGACGGAAAATCTCGCGCGAGCGCTCGTTGAGCTGCGCCAGACTGACCTGCGACTTGCCGATCGGAACGTCCTGGGACACGCGGCAACACCCTTATCCCGTCATCCGGCAAGCAGAATTGTCCATTCGGACGCGGGTCCGCAAGTCCGGCCGGGTACGGCCATGCGTCTAATCGGGAAAGCCGTAGAGCCGGCCCGGATTGTCGGCGAGGATTTTCCGCCGCGTCGTCTCGTCGGGCGTCCACGCGTTGAACAGGTCGAGCAGGTGCCCGGCGTTCGGCATTTCGCCCTCGATCCGCGGGTGCGGCCAGTCGGTGCCCCAAATCAGCCGGTCGGGGTTGGCGCGAACCAGCGCCTCATGGAAAGGCTGGGCATCCGGGTAGTCCGGCGCGCGGGTCGAGAGCCGGTGCGCGCCGGACATCTTGACCCAGCATCCGCCCTCGCCGACCAGCCGAACGAGGCTCTGGAAGCCCGGCGTGCCGATGCCGGCGCGCGCGTCGGTGCGGCCCATGTGGTCGATCACCACCGGCAGACCGATCTCCTTCAGCACCGGGATGGTGTCTGGCAGATCCTTGCAGTCGATCCAGAGCTGCATGTGCCAGCCGAGGTCCTTCATCAGCGGCGCGAGCCTTTTGGCATTTTCCAACGTGACGCCGCCGCGGTAATGCAGCTGGCCGCCGCGAAAAAAGTGATTGAACCGCAGCGCACGCACGCCGAGTGCGGCCCAGCGCCGCAATTCCACGGCGGGAACGCCTTCATCGGCAACCGCGACCCCGCGCAGCCGGCCGGGGTTGCGTTCCAACGCATCCAGCATCGCCGAATTGTCGCGGCCGTGCGCGCTGCCCTGCACCAATGCGCCGCGCGCAAAGCCGAGCGTATCGAGCATGCCGAGATACTTCTCCAGCGGCGCGTCCGGCGGCGTGTAGCTGCGGTCGTCGGCGTATGGAAATCGCGACGCAGGACCGAATACGTGGGCGTGCGTGTCGCAGGCCTTCGGGGGGGTCGGTACGCGCGGACGGTTCGGCGGCAGCGGTGCGGGGCACATCGGGATCGTGGTCAAGGCATTTCCTTTCGCAATTCCGCGGGCGGGCAAGGCGGCAATCTGTTATCCTGAACAGGCAATGGTCAAGAAGCCGCGGCGGTTCGAGGGCCCTCGCGGCGCCAACCAGAACCTCGATTCAGGGAACAGGGAGGAATGCCGCAATGATAACTGTCTTTCGTATGTTCGCGGCCGCAGGGCTGGCGCTATGGAGCGTGGCGGCCGCGGCGCAGGATTATCCGAGCAAGCCGATCACGATCATCGTGCCGTTCGGTCCGGGCAGCGCGACCGACACGATCACGCGCGTCGTCGGACATGAACTCAGCGTGGCGCTCAAGCAGACCGTCGTGGTGGAAAATCGCGTCGGAGCCAACGGCGCGATCGCGGGATCGTTTGTCGCGCGCGCGGCGCCCGATGGCCACACGTTGTTCATGAGCACCAACTCGCCGCATTCGGCAGTGCCGTTCCTGATGAAAATTCCTCCCTATGACGCGGCGAAGGATTTCACGCCGATCACGCGGATGGGCAGCTACACCTCATGCTGGTCACGCATCCCAGCATCCCCGCAAAATCGGTCAAGGACCTGATCGCCCACATCAAGGCCAATCCGGGCAAGCTCACCTACGGCAGCGCCAACACGTCCGGCGTCGTAGCCGGCGCGACGCTCAAGCACTGGGCCAAGCTCGACATCACCCACGTGCCCTACAAGAGCGCGCCGCCCGCCGTCCAGGATCTGCTGGCCGGACGCATTTCCATCATGTTCAACGACTTCACCACGGCCATCCCCCACGTCCGGGCCAAGACAATGAACGCGCTCGCGGTGACGCGGCTCAAGCGCAGTTCGCTGTTCCCCGAACTCCCGACCATGGACGAAGCGGGCGTGACCGGATTCGACATGGATTCCTGGGCCGGCATCTTCGGCCCGGCGAAAATGCCGCCCGAGGTCGTCAAGCGGCTCAACACCGAGCTGCGCAAGATCATCGACAGCGAAAATGTAAGGACCAAGCTTCGCACCGCAGGCTTCGAAGCGTTCTCAAGCTCGGCGGAGGAGCTGGACTCCTTCGTCAAGGAACAACTCGCGAAGTGGGGCAAGATGGTCAAGGACGCCGGCATCCAACCGGAGTGACCCCGGCCACCGCGCCTCTTGCCGGTCCCGTTTCCGGCACGTAAAGCTTGCTCGGCGCGCAGCGATAGCGTTTTCAAGCGAAGTGGGTACCGGTTCGCGTGAAGAAAACGCGTCAGCATTAGAAGCCAGAACCCCGGCTTTGATTCCATCGGAGCCGGGGCTCTGGCGCGCCGAGCGAGGACCACGACATGCGGCCGAGCCGCCGACAGCCCGACGAGCTTCGCGCCGTATCGCTCGAGCGCGGCGTGGTGAAATACGCCGAAGGCTCCTGCTTCGTGAAGTTCGGCGACACCCACGTGCTGGTGACGGCGACGCTGGAGGACCGGCTGCCGCCGTGGCTCAAGGGCCAGGCGCGAGGCTGGATCACCGCCGAATACGGCATGCTGCCGCGCGCGACCCACGAGCGCACCCGCCGCGAAGCATCCGCCGGCAAGCAGAACGGCCGCACCATCGAGATCCAGCGCCTGATCGGGCGCAGCCTGCGCTCGGTGGTCGACCTGCCCGCGGTGGGCGAGCGGCAGATCACCATCGACTGCGACGTGATTCAGGCCGACGGCGGCACCCGCACCGCGTCGATCACCGGCGCCTGGGTCGCGCTCTACGACTGCCTCGCCTGGATGCGCACGCGGGAGATGATCAAGAGCGATCCGCTGCGCGATCACATCGCGGCGATTTCCTGCGGCGTGCACAAGAACGTGGCCGTGCTCGATCTCGACTACGCCGAGGATTCCGACGCCGAGACCGACGCCAATTTCATCATGACCGGCACCGGCAACATCGTCGAAGTGCAGGCCACCGCCGAGAAGACGCCGTTCAGCGAGGAGCAGTTCCTCGCCCTGCTGGCGCTGGCGCGCAAGGGCATCGGCAAGCTGGTCGATCTGCAGAAGATGGCGGTGATGTGAGCGCGCACCGCAAGATTTCCGACCGCCTCGTTATCGCAACCCACAATCCGGGCAAGCTTGCCGAGATGCGCGACCTGCTCGCGCCCTACGGTGTCGACGCCGTGTCGGCCGGCGAGCTCGGCCTGTCCGAACCCGACGAGACCGGAACGACGTTCCGCGCCAACGCCCGCATCAAGGCCGCGGCGGCGGCCAAGGCTTCGGGTCAGCCCGCTTTCGCCGACGACTCCGGACTTGCCGTGGACGCGCTCGATGGAGAGCCCGGCATCTATTCGGCGCGCTGGGCCGGGCCGGACAAGGACTTCCGCGCCGCCATGAACGAGGTACAGACCCGGCTGATGAAGGTCGGCGCCAAGGCGCCGGAGCGCCGCCGCGCGCACTTCGTTTCGGCGCTGTGCGTCGCCTGGCCGGATGGCCATATCGAGGAGTTCGAGGCCACGGTCGGCGGCATCGTGGTGTGGCCGCCACGCGGCGACAAGGGCTTCGGCTACGATCCGCTGTTCCTGCCCGACGGATACACCCGGACCTTCGGCGAGATGCCGAGCGAGGAGAAGCACGGCCTGCCGCCGCACGGGCTTGGGCTGTCGCACCGCGCCCGCGCCTTCGTGAAACTGGCGGCAGCCTGCCTGGAACCTCGCAAGGGTTAACGCGCGATATCGCTCATGCGCGGTAGTGACGCCGACCCACGAAACTGCCATATGCTCCCATCATGACGAGCGCCAACGAGCCGGCCTTCGGCATTTATGTGCACTGGCCGTTCTGCCTGTCGAAGTGTCCGTACTGCGACTTCAACAGCCACGTCCGCCACGGAGGCGTCGACGAGGCGCGATTCCTGCGTGCGTTCGAGACCGAGATCGCCACGACCGCGGCGCGCACCGGTCCGCGCACGGTGACCAGTGTGTTCCTCGGTGGCGGAACGCCGTCGCTGATGCAGCCAGCAACCGTCGGCGGCATCCTCGATGCGATCGGGCGCAATTGGTCGGTGGCGCCCGGCGCCGAGGTGACGCTCGAAGCCAATCCGACCAGCGTCGAAGCGACACGCTTCCGCGGCTATCGCGCGGCAGGCGTGAACCGCGTGTCGCTCGGCGTGCAGGCGCTCGACGACGCGGCGCTAAAGGAACTCGGCCGCCTGCACACGGCGCAGGAGGCGCTTGACGCGGTCGCGGTCGCGCGCGCCAATTTCGACCGGTATTCGTTCGATCTCATTTACGCGCGGCCGCGGCAGTCGCCGCAGGCCTGGGCGGAGGAACTCCAACGCGCCATCGCCGAGGCCGCCGAGCACCTGTCGCTCTATCAGCTCACCATCGAGGACGACACGCCGTTCGCCGCGCTGCACGCGGCCGGCAGGATTGCGACGCCTGACGACGACACGGCGCGCGCATTGTTCGATGTGACGCAGGAAATCTGCGACCGTGGCGGGCTTCCCGCCTACGAAGTGTCGAACCATGCGCGGCCCGGCGCGGAATGCCGGCACAATCTGGTCTACTGGCGCGCGCATGAATACGCCGGCATAGGCCCCGGCGCGCACGGCCGGATCGACGTCGGCGGCGTGCGCCGCGCGACCGCGACCGAGCGGCGGCCGGAAGCTTGGCTTTCGAGGGTGGAAACCGGCGGCCACGGGCTCGTGGTCGACGACGCGCTGACCGGCGAAGAGCGCGGCGACGAGTTCCTGCTGATGGGGCTCCGCCTCGCCGAAGGCATCGATCCTGCGCGCTATACCTCGCTCACCGGCCGGACGCTCGACCCGGGCCGCGTCGCAGCGCTCGCTTCATACGGCTTCGTCGAGCGTGGCCGTGACGGCGTGCTGCGCGTAACGCGCGCCGGATTCCCGGTGCTGGACGCCGTGGTGGCCGACCTCGCCGCCTAGATTTGCGCCCTCCGGAGCCGCCGGCCGCGGCAAGGGAACCGCGCCCCATCGTCGCCGTTATCTACGGACAATCTCGCGTTGTTCGATCAACGGGGCCACTCCGCATGAATGGCCGAGGCGATCCTACGATCCGCCGTCTCCTTTGCGTGTTCCCGCGCTACGCGCCCTCGTTCGGCTCGTTCGAGTTCTCCTATCCCCTCACCGACGGCGTGCGCGCCTTCATGCCGCCGCAGGGGCTCCTGGTGATCGCCGCGGCCGCGCCCCGGCATTGGCAGGTCCGCTTCATCGACGAGAACATCGCGCCGGCGACCCGCGATGACTTCGCCTGGGCTGACGCGGTGTTCGTCAGCGGCATGCATGTGCAGCGCCGGCAGATGGAGGACATCCGCCGCCGCGCGCATGCGCTGGACAAGACCGTGGCGCTCGGCGGCTCGTCGGTGTCGGCTTGTCCGGAGCACTATCCGAACTTCGATTACCTGCACGTCGGCGAGCTGGGCGACGCCACCGAGGAGCTGTTCGCGCGGCTCGACGACGATCCGCGCCGGCCGCCGGCGCAGATCGTGCTGACCACGCGCGAGCGGCGCGACCTGACCGCGTTTCCAATTCCGGCCTACGAGCTGGCCGAGCTGCCACGCTATTTCATCGGCAGCATCCAGTTCTCCAGCGGTTGTCCTTACCAGTGCGAATTCTGCGACATCCCCGCGCTCTACGGCCGCGTGCCGCGGCTCAAGACCCCCGCGCAGGTCTGCGCCGAACTCGACAAGCTGCTGGCGGGCGGCCTTGTCGGCGCGGTCTATTTCGTCGACGACAATTTCATCGCGCACAAGCGCGCGGTGCGCGAACTGCTGCCGCATCTCATCGAGTGGCAGAAGCACAACCACTACCCCTATTCCTTCGCCTGCGAGGCCACGCTCAACATCGCCAAGCGGCCGGAAATTCTTGCGCCGATGCGCGAGGCGCGGTTCGACACGGTGTTCTGCGGCATCGAGACGCCCGATCCGGACGCGCTCAAGTCGATTTCCAAGGAACACAACATGATGGTGCCGATCGTCGAGGCGGTGGGCACACTGAACGGCTACGGCATGGAGGTGGTGTCGGGCATCATCCTCGGTCTCGACACCGACAAGCCGGAGACCGGCCGGCATTTGCTCGAATTCGTCGAGCGGTCGAAAATCCCGATGCTGACCATGAACCTGTTGCAGGCGCTGCCGCGCACGCCGCTGTGGGACCGGCTCAAGCGCGAAGGCCGGCTGATCGATGACGACGACGGCCGCGAGTCCAACGTGGACTTCCGGCTGCCCTACGGCGAGGTGCTGTCGGCCTGGCGCGAGTGCATGCGGATCGCGTTCAGCCCGGAAAAGCTCTACGCCCGATACGAGCATCAGGTCGCCGCGACCTATCCCAACCGCATTGCGCTGCCGTTCAGCGGGCCGCGGGCGTCATGGCGCATGATCCGGACGGGGCTGACGATGCTGCGCAGGATCGTGTGGCACGTCGGCATCCGGGGCCACTATCGCCGGGTGTTCTGGCGCTTCGCGCTGGCGAGGCTGCGGCACGGCGAGATCGAGGCGCTGATCATGGTGGCGCTGGTGGCCCACCATCTGATCCTGTTCGCGCGCGAAGCCTCCTCGGGCCGCCGCGACGCGTCGCATTACGCGTTCAAGCCGCGCGCGTCCCTCGTCCCTGCGGAGTGAACCGGTGCGTCAAGTTCCAGAACCGCCGAACGCGCGCGGCGGAGGACTGACGATCTGGGCGCCGCCCGGCGCGACGCGGAACACCGCAAGGCCGCGCTGGTTGGTGCCGTCGTTGCGGAAGCGGAACAGCCCGTCGATGCCGGAAAAGCCGGATGGATTGGTCAGCACCTGGTCGGTGAAGCGTTGGTCGCCCTGCGTCTTCACCAGCGCCGCAACCAGCGCGACCGAGTCGTAGGCGAGCGTCGCAGTGCGGACAGGGTCCTGGCCGTAGCGGCTGCGGTAACGCGCCGAAAAGTTGCGGAAGCCGGCCGAGTCGGGCGCCGCAAACCACGCCCCTTGCAGCGCCTGGTCGGCGGAAATCCGCGGGTCGTCCCACAGGCCGGTGCCGAGCAGTTGCACGCGGCGCGTATTCAGGCCGGCAGTCGCCAGCGCCTGAACCACCGTCGGCACGGCGTCGGCGCCGTCGGGGACGAAAACCGCGTCGGCGCCGCGCGCAGCCTGCGCCACCAGTCGCGCCGGAGTCTGCATCTTCGCCGGGTCGAGGTCGTAGCGTTCGAGCGCGACGATGCGCGCGCCCTTGCGCGCCACCGCCTGCTTGAACTCGCCTTCAACCACGGTGCCGTAGGCGTTGTCCGGCAGCATCGCGGCGAACGAGCGCTTGCCGTTGGCGGTGGCGTAATCGACGATCCGGTTAACGTCGGTCTCCGGCAGGAAGCTCAAAAGATAGACGCCGCGCGCGGCGACGCTGGCGTCGGTCGAATACGCGATCACCGGAATGCCGCGGCTGCGCGCCACTCCGCCGACGGCGCCGACCGAGTGCGCAAACAGCGGCCCGAGGATGATCTCGGCGCCTTCCTGAACCGCCTGCTGCGCCGCCTGCTGAGCGCCGCCGGCCGTGCCGGCGTCGTCCTTCAGCAGAAGCTGAACGTTCGGACTGTTGAATTCCGCGAGCGCCATCTCCGCGGCGTTCTTCATCGACTGCGCCGCAATGCCTGCGTTGCCGCCGGCCGACAGCGGCAGGATCATCGCGACGCGAACCTGTCCGGTTCCGATGGCCGTGCTTTCGGGCTGCGCCGGAGGCGGCGGCGTGGACGGCGAGCCGGTGTTGAACAGGTCGCCCATTCCGGAGCACGCCGATATGACCGCGGCGGCGCAGGCCAGCAGCGCGCCGAGCACGGCGCGGCGCGCGCGCGGCGCGGACAGATAGGCTGGCGTGGCCGGAACCATGGCCGGTCTCCTCGGTGGCGGCATCAGGCGACGCCGCCATTACGCATCGGCAACGGGGCATAATGTCGGCGATAGGTTAACCAAATGGAAAGCATAACGAATCCTGACCGCCCCAATCGCAGCACTGCCGCACTCAAAATGCCGCAGCCGGCGCAGCGCCCGGCCGCCCGCGACATTCCGGTACCCCGTTCCGGCCGGCCCCCGTTAGAGTGCCCGCCATGCGCGAAACCCACCCCAAGACTTACGTGCTCGCGGACCGGCCGGTCGAAGCGCCCCGCCTGGCCGGCGGGCTCCATATCGTCGCCACTCCGATCGGGAACCTGCGAGATATCAGTCTGCGGGCGCTCGAAACCTTGGCGGCGGCCGACACGATCGCCTGCGAGGACACGCGCGTGGCCCGCAAGCTCCTGGACCGCTATGGGATAAACACGCCGCTCGTCCCTTACCACGAGCACAACGCCGCAGCCGCCCGGCCGAAGCTGCTGGCGCGGCTGGCGGACGGCGCATCGGTCGCACTGATCTCCGACGCCGGCACGCCGCTCGTTTCCGATCCCGGCTTCAAGCTGGTGCGGACGGCTCGCGACGCCGGTCACGCCGTTTTCGCAGTGCCCGGCGCGTCGGCCGCGCTGGCCGCACTGACCGTCGCGGGGCTTCCGACCGACCGCTTCTTCTTCGAAGGATTTCTGCCGGCCAAGGAAGGGCAGCGCCGCAGCCGGATCGCGGAACTCGAACACATTCCCGCAACCCTGGTGATCTATGAAAGCGGCCCGCGGCTCGCGAGGACGCTCGCCGACCTTGCGGCGGGATTGGGCGCACGCGAAGCCGCCGTATGCCGCGAACTGACCAAGCTGCATGAGGAGGTGCGGCGCGGGGATCTCGCCCAGCTCGCACACGACTACACGCAGGGCGCGGAAACGCGCGGCGAGATCGTCATCGTCGTGGCGCCGCCATCCGCCGATGCGCCTCCCGATGCGAACGAAGTCGATGCCATGCTGCGCAACGCGCTACGGCGGGCGTCGGTGAAAGACGCCGCAGCCGAAGTGGCGACCGCCACCGGACTGCCGCGCAGGGACATCTACAAGCGGGCCATCGCGCTCGCCGACGAGGCGGACGATGGCGCGGCGAACTGACGGCCATCCGCCGCCGCGGCCCGAGCGTGTGGCGGCGTTCCGCATCGGGCTTTCGGCCGAAAGCCGCGCCGCGGCCTATCTCGTTGCCAAGGGCTACCGCATCGTGGCGCGGCGTTTTCGCAGTCCCGTCGGCGAGGTCGATATCGTGGCTCGCCGCAAAGGCGTTCTGGTTTTCGTCGAGGTCAAGGCGCGGGCAAGTCTCGACGCAGCGGCGGAGTCGCTCCAGCAGCGCCAGCAACGCCGGATCGCAGCCGCGGCGTCGGCGTGGCTCGCCGCGCACCCCGAGGACGCCGAGAGCGACATCCGGTTCGACGCAGTGCTGGTCGCGCCCGGCCGCATCCCGCGTCATATCCCGGCGGCGTTCGACGCCGAATAGCGTCGTTTGCATTCGAACGCGGCGTAACCGGCCCGTCGTCCTCGCAAATTCGTGATCGGAGCCTCCACCGACCGGTGGACGCAATTGCGCCTGTGCGCTCGTAGGTTCCCCGCCCGATCGGCCGAGCGGCGCAACGGTGCGCTGAGACGGGACGACTTCGGGAGGAGAATTCGCCATGCGCCAGCCCATCGTCGCAGCCGCAGTACTCGCCGTTTCAACCCTTGTCGCGCAAACCGCCTGGGCGAAGACGTTCCCGATCAGGTTTGTGGACCGTGACACCCTCGCTGCCGCTTGCAAGAAGCACGCCGGCGCCACCTCCTACAGCCAGAGCGGCGGCATCTATGGTTGCGTGGGCGCGGGTGTCGTGGAATGCAACGACAACACCAAGACGTGCACGGGCACCACCAATCGTGGTGGCCCGTCGCAGGACTTCAGGGTCGTTTTGGGAATCTTCGCACCGGCCAAGCCTTCGAAGCCTCAGGGCGTTTTCGGGGCGGGCATTCTGGAAAGCGGCCCCGCCCTCGGCAGCCAAGGACCGTCAGCGACCGGTGCACCCGCGAGCTCCGGCGCGCCGTCCGCACCGCCAGTGATCATCCGCTGAACGCGCCAAAGCGGCGTGCAGTACGGCCGCGCGTCCTGCCGGGCGCGCAGCGTCACCCCGCACGAAGCTTCTCGGAGAAGGCCTCAACCTGATCTCGAACGCGATGGGCGATCTGTCCGAGCTGATCCGCCACACTTCTGACGGTGGCGACGCTGTTGCGCGTGTTGGCGGTCGCGTCGCCGACACGCCCGACCTCCTCCGCGGTTTCCACCGTGCGCTTGGCGGCCACATCGACACTGCGCGCAATCTCCTGCGTCGCCGCGCCCTGCTCGGTCACCGCCGCCGCGATCGCACCGCTGATCGCATTGATGTCCCGGATGGTCCGTTCGATTGCCCCGATCGCCGAAATCGACCGGTGTGCGGCGTGCTGCATTCCCGCGATCTGCGCCGCGATGTCCTCGGTCGCACGCGCGGTCTGTCCGGCCAGCGCCTTGACCTCGTTCGCCACCACCGCAAAGCCCCGGCCCGCCTCCCCGGCGCGCGCGGCCTCGATGGTGGCGTTAAGCGCCAGGAGATTGGTCTGCTCGGCGATGTCGGTGATCAGGTTGACGACGTCGCCGATGCGCTTTGCGGCGTCGCCCAGTTCCTGAACCGCGGCATTGCTGCGCTCGGCGTCGCTCACGGCCTTTTCCGCAATCGCATTTGACTGCGCCATCTGACGCTCGATCTCCGCCACCGACATCGCCAGCTCGTCCGCAGCCGCCGCAATGTCGCGCACGTTACCGGAGGCCTCGTCGGACGACGCGGTCGCGCTGGCGGTCCGGCGGGCCGCATGATCCGCGGCCTCCGCGAGTCCGCTCGCGGCCGTCTGCATCTGGTCGCTGATCGTATTGAGCTCGACGATGCTTCGTTCGACCGAACCCGCGAAAGTCGTGAGTTCCAACGACAGATTTTCCTGCCGCTCGGCCCGCGCCTCGGCCTCGCGCGCCACCGTGCGGTTGAGATCGGCGTTGCTCCGCATCGCGATCTGGAACACCGAGATCGACCGCGACAATGCGCCGATCTCATCGCTGCGCGATCCATAGGGCACCGCGATCGTGCTGCCCTCGGCGACGGCCTCCGTCACACGCGCGATTTCGGCGAGCGGACGTGTCACTGCATGACGGATGATGAAGGCGCCTGCGCCCGCGAGAAGCAGGGCCAGGCCCGCGAGCACGCTCATCATCAGCGCGGTGTCGGAGATGCTGCGGTCGATCTCGACGTAGATGTCGAACGCACGCTGCGCGTAATGCCGCCCGAACGATTCAAGGTCGTGATTCAGAGCGGTGCGGACACCTAGGCCCGCCTCCGCCTGGTCCCAGTTGTGCACGGACGGTTGGCCGATGGTCTCGGCATAATTCGCGAGCCCGGCCGTGAACTGCTGGAACTGCGTGATGCGGTTCAGCATGGCCTCGAACCGCACAGCGTCGGCCGGATTGACGAACAACATCCATTCCGACACCGCCTGGTCAATCTGCTTACTGAAAGACCTGGCCAAAGCGGCGAACGGCCTCGCCTCATGCGCGGTCTTGGATGTGAGAATGCCGCGGGACTCCAGCCGGACGGCATAGATCAAGCCGTTGAGCCGCTCGACACTCTGCGCGCCCTTGAAGGCGGTCTCGTAGCCTGCGGTCAGTTCGGCATGGCGGCGTGCGTTGACCACTGCGACTATCGCAAGCGCGACGGTGACTGTGGCCAGCAGGGCGAAGATCGCGTAAAGCTTCGCTGCGATGGACAGTGCCGGCCGTTTCAACATGGGCATCCCATTCAATTCGCAGCCCAAATTGGGCATAAGACGTTAATCCCCCGTTTACGGTTGCGACCGGTTCGCAGAGACCAGCCATGCCCCTGACTGTCGCGGTTCAGATGGACCCGATCGAGCGGATCAACATCCGCGGCGACTCGACGTTTGCCTTGCTGCTGGAGGCGCAGGCTCGCGGCCACGCCCTGCGCTACTACACCCCGGACCGGTTGGCGATGGTGCAAGGCGAGGTGTTCACCACCGCCCAGCCGCTGACGGTGCGCGACGAAATCGGCAATCACTTTTCGTTGAGCAATGCCGAACGCGTGCCGGTGTCGTCGTTCGACGTGGTGTTGTTGCGGCAGGATCCGCCGTTCGATCTTGCCTATATTTCGACCACGCACCTGCTCGAGCGCGTGCATCCGAAGACGCTGGTGGTCAACGATCCCGCTGCCGTGCGCAACGCGCCGGAGAAGATGTTCGTTAACGATTTCCCGCAGCTCATGCCGCCAACGCTGCTGTCGCGCGACCTTGCCGAGATCAAGGCGTTTCGCGCCGAGCATGGCGACATCGTGATGAAGCCATTGTACGGCCACGGTGGCGGCGCAGTTTTTCGCCTCACCCGCGAAGACCTCAACTTCGGTTCGCTCTACGACATGTTCGCGTCGACTTTCCGCGAGCCCTGGGTGATCCAGAAATTCCTTCCCGAGGTGAAGGACGGCGACAAGCGCATCATACTGGTCGACGGCGAGTTCGCCGGCGCGGTGAACCGCGTGCCGGCCGCCGACGATCTGCGCTCCAACATGGTGCGCGGCGGCTCGCCGAAGGAGACGGAGCTGACGCCGCGCGAGCGCGAGATCTGCAAAACCCTTGGCCCGCACCTGCGCGAGCGCGGGCTGCTGCTGGTCGGCATCGACGTGATCGGCGGCTTTCTCACCGAGATCAACGTCACATCGCCGACCGGCGTTCGCGCGATCAAGAATCTCGGCGGGCCCGATATTGCAAAGCTGGTGTGGGACAAGATCGAGACGAAGCGGAAGGGCAAGGCTTAGCCCAACACGCGCGACTGCGTCATGCCTCTCCTCACCTGTTCGATTGTCAAACAGCCAAATCCTTCGCGCAGCCAAGCGTGATCGCCCGCGGACTTTGAGGGCGCCGCGGAGCCCTGCTCCCTTTTCCGCCCCCCGGACAATGCCCGAGGGGATGGAGCGCCGAGCGGCGCCCTGTGTTCAGTCTCCCGCTCGCGGCCCTTTCAGGCTTTGAGCGGGGCGCTCTCGTAACGCGAGAGCGCGCGCCGTTCGGCGCTCCATCGCGGCGGTTTTTGGCCTTGGGACCGTAGCTTCCGGGGCGCGGACGGGTGACTCTTCGCCTCCCTTATCCAGCGGCTTTCGCCGCCTTCGTCCGGCCCCGTCCAGCCCACCGAAGGGCGGCTCTCCGTAGTGAGAGCGGACGGTGACCCGAGCCTCCCGAGTGCACGGCTGCGAACCGTGCCCGCGGGCGCCGCATCCCGCTCCGTCAAAAAGACGCCTCTAGATGACGCCCTCGGATGAGCGGGACGCAGGAAAGATAATGCCGGTTTGGCGGGCGGGGATAAGTTTTTTATCGCGCGGAAATCGCGGGAGAATCCGCCATTCGACCGTAGCCCGCATTGAGCGCAGCGAAATGCGGGGAGGCCGTTCAGCAGGCGAGACCGCCCCGGATTTCGCTGCGCTCAATCCGGGCTACGACAGCGGACTCGTGCGCCGCTAAAACCCCGCCACCTGCTCCAGCGTCTTCGGCACATGCGACGCCGGCGAGCGCGTGCCGGCGATTTCCTTGGCGAACTCCGGCCGCGCCTGCAGCCGGTCCTTCCACTTATCGACATGCGGATGCAGCCGCGCGAACGGATAGCCCGCGCGCGACAGCCGGTAGGCGTAGATGAACCACGCGATGTCGAGCACGCTTAAGTCTTCGCCCATCAGATAGGGCTGCGACGCAAGCCGCTTCTCCAACGCATCGAACTCGGCGCGGAATTTCAGCGCCGACGCGCGCGCGCGCTCGTCGGTGATGCCTTCTTTCGCCGCGCGCTCCCAGAACGCGATCTGGATTTGCTTTTCCGGATCGGGCGCGCCCTGCACCGTGCCCGAGCCGTTCTCGGCGTAGCTCTTGAGCGCCTCCACGGGCTTCGGCGGGCCGGGCGGCGCGAACACGAACTTGAAGCTCAAGGTGCGCAGGTCGAGGTGCAGATCGTCCTCGTGCTTGAGGAGCGCCGCGACCTCGTTCTCATGCCCTGCCGGGATCAGCTTCGGCGACGGGAACGTTCGGTCGAGATATTCGATGATGTCGTTGCTCTCGATGTGCACCGCGCCGTCGTGCACCAGCACCGGCACGAGGCCGCGCGGATTGATTCCGAGGAACCAGGGCTTGAAGTTCTCGTGGCCCGGAAGGTCGATGGGGTGCGACTCCCAGACGATGCCTTTCAGGTTGAGAAAGATGCGGAGCTTCTGCGAGCACGACGAGCCGGCGAAATGCAGGACATGCACGCCCTTCCAGCCGAGCACCTCGCGGGTGCGGATATCGCTGTCGACCAATTGAACCATGTCGCCTCCCGCGCGCGCCTTGGCGCGGGACGATCATAGCCGCGAGGCAAAATCCCGCGCGATCAATTCGCCGCGCCGAAGCTCTCGTCGTCGAGGCCCGCCACCACGAACAGGAAACGCCCGCGCCCGGGCTCGAAATGCTGCACCGAGGAAATCAGCTCCTCGACTTCGGAGCCCGCGGCTTCCGCGTCGAGCCGCGCAAGGCGGGCCTGATCGAGTTCGGCCTGGAGGGACTTGAGATCGACCGGCGAGGGGTCCGCCGGGGGGCTTTGAATGGCTGGATGGTCCATGGACGCCTCCCTTGGGTTGCCGTCCCCGAATCGGCATGGACACTGTAATCGAAGGAATTCGTTCTGCAAATGTTCTTGCAGGCCCCACCGGCCTTCGCTACTCTGCCGTGTGGACAATTGGGTGGGGCGGATGGTCCAGCGCGTATCCACGGTGGCGTTCGAGGGCATCGAGGCCCGCGCGGTGGACGTGCAGGTCCAGGTCGCGCCCGGCCTGCCCGCGTTCAACATCGTCGGTCTGCCCGACAAGGCCGTCTCCGAAGCGAAGGAGCGCGTGCGCGCGGCGCTGGTCGCCTCCGGCCTCGCGCTGCCGGCGCGCCGCATCACCATCAACCTCGCGCCGGCCGACCTGCCGAAGGAGGGCAGCCATTACGACCTGCCGATTGCGCTCGGGCTGATGGCGGCGATCGGCGCGGTGCCGCACGACGCGCTCGCGGGCTTCACGGTACTGGGCGAGCTCGGCCTCGACGGCTCCATTGCACCTGTCGCCGGCGTGCTGCCCGCCGCCATCGGCGCAAACTCCAGAAGCGAGGGCCTGATCTGTCCGCGCGCGTGCGGGCCGGAAGCAGCCTGGGCCAGTCCCGAGATGGAGATCGTCGCCGCGGCCTCGCTCATTCAGCTCGCCAATCACTTCAAGGGCACGCAGGTGCTGTCGCGGCCGAAGCCCGGCGTGCGTGCCGAAAGCACGGGCACGTCGCTCGACCTCGCCGACATCAAGGGCCAGGAAAGCGCCAAGCGCGCGCTCGAAGTCGCCGCCGCGGGCGGACACAACCTGCTGATGATCGGCCCGCCGGGCTCGGGCAAGTCGATGCTCGCGGCGCGCCTGCCGACCATCCTGCCGACGCTCGCGCCTTCGGAATTGCTCGAAGTGTCGATGATCGCCTCGGTCGCGGGCGAGATCGAGGGCGGCGCGCTCACCGACCGGCGGCCGTTCCGCTCGCCGCACCATTCGGCGTCGATGCCGGCGCTGGTCGGCGGCGGATTGCGCGCCAAGCCCGGCGAGATTTCGCTCGCGCACCATGGCGTGCTGTTCCTCGACGAGTTTCCGGAATTCCATCCGCAAGCGCTCGACGCACTGCGCCAGCCGCTCGAGACCGGCGAGGTTTCAATCGCGCGCGCCAACCACCGCGTCACTTACCCGGCGCGCTTCATGCTGGTGGCGGCGATGAACCCCTGCCGCTGCGGGCGCGCCAGCGATCCGGGCTTCACCTGCCGGCGCGGGCCGAACACGCGCTGCGCGGCGGAGTATCAAGGGCGATTGTCGGGCCCGCTGCTCGACCGCATCGACCTTACGATTGAAGTGCCCGCGGTCGCGGCCTCCGACCTGATCCTGCCGCCACCGGCGGAGGGCAGCAAAGAGGTGGCGGCGCGCGTGGCTGCGGCGCGCGCGATTCAGGCCGAGCGCTATGCGGCGCTCGGTCTCGCAGGCATTACGACGAATGCCGCCGCGCCGCCCGCCGTTCTTGAGGACGTCGCGCGCCCCGACAAATCCGGCCTGTCACTCCTGCGCGACGCCGCCGACGCCATGCGGCTCTCGGCGCGCGGCTATCACCGCGTGCTGCGGGTGGCGCGCACGCTCGCAGACCTCGACGGCGTGGAGACCATCGGGCGGGTGCATCTCGCCGAGGCGCTGAGTTACCGGGCGCTGATGGATGAGGTGCGGCGGGCGGCGTGAACTACCCCACCTGCTCCCGCCAGTACCCCAGCGCCTCCTGCCCGGCGCGATCCGAGTAACTGAACAGCTCCAGCTCGCTGTCGGCGGCGAACGCATACGGCACCCACGGCGGGGCGACGAACACATCGTGGGCGCTCAGCGCCACCGTTTCCTCGCCGAGCGTCGCGCGGCCGGTGCCCTTGTGCACGCAGAACACTGCGCTGCCGGTCGAGCGATAGGTCTGCCCGGCAAACCCCGCGGGCAGGCGCTGCATCGTCACCGCCATGGTGGGGAACGGATGCTTTCCCGTGGCGGGATTGGCGTAGCGCAAACGATAGCCGTGCACCGGATGCGACTTGCCCGCGCGCGCCATCGAATCGAGCGCGGCGCGCGTGCGCTCGTAGGTGTAGATCAGGACCGGCGTCGAATGGCCGTCGGAGTGGAATTCGTCCGGGATGAGGTTCGCGCCATAGACCGCGACCGACTCGCCCTCGGGACGGTTCAGCGGCTGGGTGTCCTCCGGATACGGCTCGTAGAACGCAGCCCCGAAGAAGCGCGCGAACGGCGTGTCGAGGCCGTCGAGCCACACCACCGGCTTGTCTCCGAGGTTGCCGTGGTCGTGCCACGCCCAGGCCGGCGTCACGACGAAGTCGCCGGGCTTCATCGGCAGCTTCTCGCCCGCGACCGCGGTGTAGGCGCCCTCGCCCTCGACGATGAAGCGCAGCGCGCTTGGCGTGTGGCGGTGCGACGGCGCGATCTCGCCCGGCAGGATGATCTGCAATCCGGCGAACAGCGACGGCGCGACGAAGGTGGTGCCGCGCAGGCTCGGATTCTCCAGGCACAGCACGCGGCGCGAGGCTTCCTTCTTCGTGACCAACTCGCAGGCGCGAAGGAGGTGCGGCCGCACGGTGCCGTAGCTCCAGTGCGCGGGCACGCAGGCGGTGCCGGGCTTCAAGCCTCCGACGCGCTCCCAGAGCGGGAACAGGCTCATGTCCTTCACCTCGTCCATGAACCGCCCGTAGTCGGAATTCGCCCGGCTCGCGACCGCCATGTTCCGCTCCCTTAAACCGCGCTCCTTCGGCATCGGCATTTGCGGAACTGTCCCGCCGGGCCCTGCCGCCGTCAACCGGCATTAGGAGCGGGTTAACCATGACGGCCTAGGCTCCGTCTTGTGAGTCGCTAGGGTCTGCCTTGTGAGTCGTATCCACATATCGCTTGTCTCCGCTGTGTTGTTCGCGCTGGCCGCCGTGTTCGCGGCGGCGCACAGCACCTCCGCCACCTACTCCCCTCCGGATCATCTCTGCTTCGCCAGCGGGTCGGCGACCTACCGGATCGCGCCCGAAGCCCGCGCGCCCGACTTCCGGATCCGGATCGGGCGCGACGTGGCGGCGGCCGATCTGCGGATTCAGCTCGTGGACCGCGCCGAACTGGCCGATTTCGTGCTGGTCGACGACAATCGCAGGGCCAGCGCCGCCTGCCGCTCCACCGCCACGGCCAGGACTGTCGCAATCGACGACGGCGCAGGCACGCCGGACGTCACCGTCAGCCTGACTGCCGATTGGCGCGGCGTCCACTACCGCATCTTCGTGCACTCGATCCGGTATTCGCAGCAGGACGCCGCCGCGATCCTCGCCGCGATGTGGAAGGCCGAACAACGCCGCGCCGCGGCGGCGCGGTCCGACCTGCACGCCGGTCTCTAAAACCCGACAGACAGCGTTAGCCGCGCGTCAACCATGCGGGCGATCCCCCTCGCGCTCGAAGGGGAACGGCAACGCATGCCCGGCGAGAATGCCCCCGAACTGGCTGGAGTTTGGGCCTGCCGGCGCGCCACGCGTCCGGACCGGCCCGCGGCGCAACAGGCGGGCATCGCATGCAGGTACGGCCGATCAGCAACACGCCCCGGCCGCGCTTTCAGGTCGTGCGCCGGGCGCTGCTGTTCATCCTGCGCTGGACCTTCATCGCGATCGGCGCCGCCACCGCTGCTTCGGTGCTGTTCGTCCATCTCTACCGGGTCAACGAATCCATCTACGATCCGTCGCTGTTCGCCATCGGCGTCGGCGGATTGTTCTCGATGGCCTGCGGCATCATGCTGATGATGCTGACGCGCAACCGGGGACTCAACCACGATCTCCGCCGCGCCAGGGCGCGCTGCGAGCAACTGGCCGATTTCACCTGGGAGCTGAAGGAAGCGGAGGCGCGAGCCACGAGCCTGCTCGACGCGCAGGGCGACGTGATCGTCCGGCGCGACGGTGAGGACCGCATCACCTATGCCAACGACGCGTACTGCGCGCTCGCGAACCGGACGCGTGAGGCGCTGATGGGAACCAGGCAGGTGCTTCCGGTCGCGCGGCAGGGCCGCGTCGACGTCCAGCCGGACGGAACGCGCATTCACGACCAGGAGATAGAAACACCCGCAGGCGTGCGCTGGCTGTCGTGGCGCGATGTCGTCGTATGGGACGTCGCCAAGGACCAGGCCGAGGTGCAGAGCGTCGGCCGCGACGTGACCGGCCGCATCGAGGCCGAGCGCGCGCTCGCCGACGCGCGCGACGCGGCGGAGGCCGCAAGCGACGCCAAGTCGCGTTTCCTCGCAGTGGTGTCGCATGAGATCCGCACGCCGCTGAACGGCATTCTCGGCATGACGGACCTGTTGCTCGACACCCCGCTCACGCCTGAGCAGACAACCTACGTCACGGCAGCAAAATCGTCCGGTGAGACGCTGCTGTCTCTGATCGAAGACGTTCTCGATTTTTCGAAGATCGAGGCCGGCCGGCTCGAGCTCGAAACGGAACCGTTCTCGCTCGTCACCCTCGTCGAGGAAGCCGTGGAGCTTCTGGCGCCGCGCGCGCAGGCCAAGGGCCTGGACATCGCCTGCGACGTGGACGAACGGCTCTCGGGGTTTGTCCTGGGCGATGCGGCCCGCCTGCGCCAGGTGCTGCTCAACCTCGCAGGCAATGCGATCAAGTTCACCGAACGCGGCGGCGTCAGCGTCGTGGCAATGCCCGGCGCGGGACCGGACCGGGTTGCCATCGAGGTGCACGACACCGGCATCGGGATCGCGCCCGAGCATCAAGCGCGAATCTTCGACGAATTCGAGCAGGCCGACGGCGGCGAACGGCGGCAATTCGGAGGCACGGGACTCGGCCTCGCGATCTCCAAGCGCATCGTCGAGCGCATGGGAGGCGCGATCGCAGTCGACAGCACTCCCGGCCGCGGCTCGACGTTCAGGATCGACGTCGCGCTGCCGGCTGCGACGGGTCATGGCGCGCCGGAATTCGCGGCGCCCGACCTGCGCGGCATGTCGGCGCTCGTTGTCGCGCCGGACAACGCCGGAACGCCGCTGCTCGTCCGCCGTCTCCGGCGCTGGAGCGCGAACGCGGAATCGGCGGACGCGGGAGTGGCGGCCGCGCTGCTTGCCGACCGCGCATGGGACGCGCTGCTGGTCGATTTCGCGGTCGGCGAGGAAACCGCGACGGTGTTCGCCGGCATGGCCGGCGATTCCGTCCCGCGCAGAATCGTCTTGATTGCGCCGCAGGACCGTTCGCGCCTCGGCGCGTTGAAGGAAGCGGGCTTCACCGGCTACCTGATCAAGCCGGTGCGCGCGGCATCGCTCAAGACGCGGCTCACGGACGCCGACGACGTCTTCGATACATCGCATGCGGCCCTGGACGAATCGCCGCACGCGCAGCCAGCGGCCGCCGGCGCCCGCAAGAGCCTTGCAATCCTGGTCGCCGAGGACAACGAGATCAACGTGCTGCTGACGCGCGCGCTTCTGACGAGGCTCGGCCACCTTCCCACGGTCGTCGGCGGCGGCGAAGCCGCGCTCGGCGCCTGGCGCGACGCACGCAACGCCGGCGCGCCCTTCGACCTGGTGCTGATGGACCTCCACATGCCCGGGCTCGACGGCCTCGAAGCCGCGCGGCACATCCGCGCCGAGGAGGCGGAAGCGAGCGCCGCGCCGACACCAATCGTTGCACTCACCGCAAACGCATTTCCGGAGGATCGCGAAGCGTGCCTCGCCGCCGGGATGGACGATTTCCTGGTGAAGCCCCTCGACCGGGATCGGCTCGCGGCCGTCCTGGCGCCGCTCGAAGGCGCGCCCTCCATCGCTGCTTGAGCCCGGCGCCGGCGCGCGCGGCGGCTAAAGCTTCCGCAGCGACACTTCCTCGACCATGTGGCTTGCGCCCTTTTTCAAGATCAGATCGGCGCGCTGCCGGGTCGGCAGGATGTTCTCGTGCAGGTTGACGAGATTGATGCGCTTCCAGATCGACGTGGCCGTTTCGACGGCTTCCTCGTCCGAAAGATTCGAATAACGGTGGAAGTACGACTTCGGATCGCGGAACGCGGTGCCGCGTAGCGTCAGGAAACGATCGACGTACCAGTGCTTGAGCACGTCCTCGTCGGCGTCGAGATAAACCGAGAAATCGAAGAAGTCCGAGACGAACGGGATCGCCTTGCCGTCCTTGGGCAATCGTCCGGTCTGCAAGACGTTGAGGCCCTCGACGATCAGGATGTCCGGGCGATCGACCTCGATCCATTGGTTCGGGATCACGTCGTAGACCAGATGCGAATAGATCGGCGCGCGCACCGGCCGCCGCCCGGCCTTCACGTCGGACAGGAACCGCAGCAGCGCCGGCAGATCGTAGCTCTCCGGGAAGCCCTTCTTCTCCATCAGCCCTTCGCGCTCAAGGACCGCATTGGGCAGCAGGAAGCCGTCGGTGGTGATGAGGTCGACCTTGGGCACGTTCGTCCAGCGGCCGAGCAGCGCCTCCAGCACGCGCGCGGTGGTGGACTTGCCGACCGCAACCGAGCCGGCGACGCCGATCACGTACGGCAGCTTGGCGTCTTCGGTGCCGAGGAACCTTTGCTGCGCGCGGTGCAGCCGCTGGGTGGCTGCAACGTAAAGCGACAGCAGGCGCGACAGCGGCAGGTAGATGTCCTCGACTTCTTTCATGTCGAGCCGGTCGTGCAGCGAGCGCAGCCGGTTGACCTCGTCCGAAGTCAGCGTCATCGGCATGTCTTCGCGCAACGCAGCCCATTCCGCACGGGTGTAGGTGCGGTAAGGCGACAGGCCGTCGTCGACGCGCTGCTCCATTATCGGGAGGCCTTTTCTTCCAAGCCGGACTTCTTGGTGCGGGTCTCCAGCAGCGCCTCGACCTCGGCGAGCGTCACGCCGCGCGCCTTGAGCATGACCAGCAGGTGATAGAGCACGTCGGCGCTCTCGCCGATCAGCCGCTCACGGTCCTCGCCGACCGCGGCCAGCACCGCCTCGACCGCCTCCTCGCCGAACTTCTTGGCGCATTGGTTCACGCCCCGATCGAGCAATTGCCGGGTGTAGGACTTGTCCGCGCTGGCCGACGACCGCTCGGCGATGCGCCGCTCCAGGTCGGCGAGGGTAAATTGGGTCATGGTTCGTTGCCCATAGCACCTTCCGGCGAAGCCGGGGAGTAGCCCCGGCGGCGGCGTTAAGGATCGAGCCGCATGGGCAGGCCGGCCCTGGCCATGTGCTCCTTGGCCTGCCGCACGGTGTATTCCCCGAAATGGAAGATCGAGGCCGCGAGCACCGCCGTGGCGTGGCCATCGCGAATGCCCTCGACCAAATGATCCAGCGTGCCGACCCCGCCGGACGCGATGACCGGCACCGGCACGGCGTCCGCCACCGCCCGGGTCAGCGCGATGTCGAAGCCCGACCTGGTGCCGTCGCGGTCCATGGAGGTGAGCAGGATTTCGCCGGCACCGAGCGAGACCACTTCGCGCGCGTAGGCCACCGCATCGAGCCCGGTCGGATTGCGCCCGCCGTGGGTGAAAATCTCCCAGCGATCCGGCTCGCCCGGCATCGACACGCGCTTGGCGTCGATCGCCACCACGATGCACTGGTCGCCGAACTTCTCCGCCGCCTCTTTCACGAACGCACGCCGGTTCACCGCCGCGGTGTTGATCGACACCTTGTCGGCGCCGCAGGTCAGCAGCTTGCGGATGTCGTCGACGGTGCGCACGCCGCCGCCGACGGTCAGCGGCATGAAGCAGGCTTCGGCCGTGCGCGTCACCACGTCGAAGATCGTGTCGCGGTTCTCGTGGCTCGCGGTGATGTCGAGGAAGCAAAGCTCGTCCGCGCCCGCGGCGTCGTAAGCGATGGCGGCTTCCACTGGATCGCCAGCGTCGCGCAGGTTGACGAAGTTGACGCCCTTGACGACTCGGCCGTCCTTGACGTCGAGGCAGGGTATGACGCGGACTTTGAACATCGGGCCTTGAATAGCCTTACTGTTCCCAGGTGTCGACCTTCGGACGGCAGACCTCCTTAAGGAGTATCGTTTCTGCCTCGGAACCCCCGATCAATTGCAGCACACGGCACATCCGCCTGGGGGACAGCTCAAGCATGCCAAATGGCGGAGCCCATGACTGCACTTTGCGCGACATGATTTGCACGACAGCCCCTGCGTGCGGCTGGGCCCTCGGTCCAAGCAGAGCCAGCGCATGGGCCAGTTCATAGAATCGATTGCGGGCCAGCCGCGGAATGGGGTCTTTAGGATTGTCCTTCAGGATATCGTCCAGCAGCGCCGTGATCCTTGCCAAAGCCTGCGGATGTCCCGCAGCCAGCGCAAGCTGCGCGGCAGTCGTGCCCAGCGCGTCATTCGTGTTGATCGCTTCGAAGGCCTGTTCGGACCACGGCGTGGCGACATCGCCAAACTCAGCGAGCACGACCCGCGCCAGCGATCGAATGTCGTGCCGTACGCCATAGTCGTTGATTATCGCGAATTTACGAAAAGCAGTAGCCGCCACAGCCTCAACGATCTTCGGATCGCGCGGACCAAGGCGCCGCGCCAGACGCAATTCGTCTCCGTTCAAGTAAGATCCGGCAAAAGTGCGGTCGGCCAAAGTAATCTTCGCGATTTCGTCGTCAGACCGGCGATCGAGACACAGCCGGCGAGTCGTCTTTTCGTCGATCCAACGGTATTGATCGTTGCCAAGATGCCGCTTGGCCGCAACCAGCATCGTGGCGTGCCGGCGGAAATCTCGAAGCACCTGAACGACAAGCTCCTCGCGCTGCCGCTCCTCGGCATTCATTTCGTCGCAGTCCGACGCGATGCGAAGCCAGTGCGGCGCAACCTCCATGGGCGGAGTCCGTATCGGCGCTTTCGGCCAAACCACCGCGGGCACATACGCACGGGCCAATAGCGTCAGCAGCACCGTGGCCAGAACGATCCCGAGATATTTCATCGCGTGGAAGCGCCGTCGCTGGAATTGTCAGGCAGCATCCTACGGCTGGAAAACCAATCGAGCCCTGAATGAACCGCCGAAAATTTGCGGTATTTGGCACAAATATGGGCAACGCACGGTAAACAGGCCATGGCCACGATCCCGGCATTGACCGTCGAAATGCCGCGCCCCTCACTTGTGCAGACGAGATACGACGCGAAGTTCGAATGTCGCTATCGCCTGCGCGCCTCGCGCAGCATCCGCAGCGCCTCCGCCGCATCGAGCCGCCCGTCGTAGAGCGCGCGTCCGGCGATTGCGCCTTCGAGCTTCTTCGCGCGGGGTTCGATCATGACCTTGATGTCTTCGATCGAGGCCAGCCCACCCGACGCGATCACCGGAATCGAGATGGCGTCGGCGAGCGCGATGGTCGCGTCCCAGTTGATGCCTTGCAGCATGCCGTCGCGCGCCACGTCGGTGTAGACGATGGCCGCCACGCCCGCGTCTTCGAATCGCTTGGCAAGCTCCAGCGCGGTGAGCTGCGAGGTCTCCGCCCAGCCTTCGACCGCGACCTTGCCGTCCTTGGCGTCGAGGCCGACTGCGACGCGCTTGGGAAATTTCTTCGCGGCTTCCTTCACCAGCGCCGGATCGCGCACCGCCGCGGTGCCGATGATCACGCGGTTGACGCCCTTCGACAGCCAGCCTTCGACCGTCGCCATGTCGCGGATGCCGCCGCCGAGCTGCACGCACAGGCCGACGGTTTCGAGAATCCGTTCCACCGCCGAAGCGTTCATCGGCTTGCCGGCGAACGCGCCGTCGAGATCGACCACGTGCAGATGGCGGAAGCCTTGCGTTTCGAAGATATGCGCCTGCGCCGCCGGATCGCGGTTGAACACGGTCGCGCGCGCCATGTCGCCCTGCTGCAGGCGCACGGCGAGGCCGTCCTTGAGGTCGATGGCGGGAAACAGGATCACGGCTTCCACTTCAGGAAATTGGCGATCAGCGCAAGGCCGAGCCGCTGGCTCTTCTCGGGATGGAACTGCGTGCCGGCCATGGTGTCGCGCGCCACGATCGCCGTGACCGGCCCGCCGTATTCGGCCTGCGCCACAAGGTCGGCGCGGTCGGCCGGATTGAGCTGATACGAATGCACGAAATAAGCGTGCAGGCCGTTCGCGCCGAGCGGGATGCCGTCGAGCAGCTCGTGCTGTGTGCGCGCATCGAGCGTGTTCCAGCCCATGTGCGGGATCTTTAGCGACGGATCGGATGGCGCGATCTTGTCGACCTCGCCCGCGATCCAGCCAAGGCCTTCGGAGACGACATATTCGCGGCCGCGCTCGGCCATGAGCTGCATGCCGACGCAGATGCCGAGGAACGGCCGGCCTTTGCCGCGCACCGTCTCCTCCAGCGCCTGCACCATGCCGGGCACCGCGTCGAGCCCACGGCGGCAGTCGGCAAACGCGCCCACTCCGGGGAGCACCACGCGGTCGGCGCGCCGCACGGAGTCGGGATCGCGGGTCACCACGATCGGCTGATCGTGGCCGCTCTCGCGCGCCGCGCGCTCGAACGCCTTGGCAGCCGAATGCAGATTGCCGGAGCCGTAGTCGACGATGGCGACGGTCATGGAATCACGGACGCGACTGCGGCTCGGGAAACAGGCCGATGACATCCTGCGCCGGCGCCGGCATTCGCGACGGTGTGCCGGCGACGACCGTGCCGGATTGCACCGCAGCCGGAGCGGCCTGCGAGCCGTGCGCCGTCCAGAGATCGAAGAACCGCCGTTCGGCGCTTTCCATGTCGGATGCAACGACGACGCCGTGGCTGCGCCAGCGCCGCAGGCTGAAGCGCCGCAAGGTGGCGGCCTCGAAGCCGATCAACAGCGCGATGAGAAGGCCGACGAGCAGCTTCACGCCGGTCGAAATGCCCAGCGCGGTTAGCGCCATCTGCACCGCCGTCGTCACTACAACGAACCCGAGCAGCACCAGCCACATGCGATGCCGCAGCATCCACAGCGGTCCGAGGACAAAGGCCCAGAAATAGAACCCGTCGCGCACAAAGACGAAGCGCTCGGGATCGGACTCGTCCGACCCTTTCCGCGGCCGCGGCTCGTGCACTGTATAGACCGTCATGTCCGTTCTCCGCCCGCCGAAGCCGTCATGGCCCTCAAGCGGGGAGGAAATGTGGTGTCAGCCGCCGAGCGAACCCTTGGTCGATGGAATTTCGCCCGCGGCCCGCGGATCGATCGCCAGGGCCGCACGCAAGGCGCGCGCCAGAGCCTTGAAGCACGACTCCGATATATGATGGTCGTTGGAGCCGTACAGCGTCTCGACGTGCAGCGTCAGGCCGGCGTTCATCGCAAAGGCCTGGAACCATTCCTGAACCAGCTCGGTGTCGAACGCGCCGATCTTGTCGCGCCCGAACTTGACCTTGAACACCAGGAACGGCCGCCCCGACACGTCGACCGCAACGCGCGTCAGCGCCTCGTCCATGGGCACGTGCACGTCGGCGTAGCGCGCGATGCCCTTCATGTCGCCGAGCGCCTTCTTCACCGACTGGCCGAGCGCAATGCCGACGTCCTCGGTGGTGTGGTGGTGGTCGATGTGCAGGTCGCCCTTCGCTTTCACCGTTATGTCGATGCGGGAGTGCCGGGCCAGCAGGTCGAGCATGTGATCGAAGAAGCCGATCCCGGTCGAAATCTGCGAGGCACCCTTGCCGTCGAGATCGACCGCGACCTCGATATCGGTTTCCTTGGTGGCGCGCCGGACCGACGCCCGGCGGCCGCCGGCGGCGCGGGCAGGCGCCTTGGACACCGCCTTCCGGGAAACAGTCTTGCGGCCGCGAGCCATCTGGAATCGCCTGTTTTCAGGATTCGAACGGGCGCCCTTCTATCAGGGGTTGGCGGATTCCGCCACCTTTGGCCGGGGCGCGTTTGCAATACAATGAACCGGCCCATACATGGCTTCGTCACCGGGACAATCGCATGCAGACGGCGCAATCGGACCTCTGGCACGGCACCACCATTCTCACCGTTCGCAAGGGCGGCAAGGTCGTCATCGGCGGCGACGGCCAGGTGTCCATCGGCCAGACCATCGTGAAGGCCAACGCCAAGAAGGTCCGCCGGCTGGGCAAAGGTTCGGGAGGATTGGGCGACGTGATCGGCGGCTTTGCCGGCGCGACCGCGGACGCTTTCACGCTGTTCGAGCGGCTCGAGGGCAAGCTCGAGCAATATCCCGGCCAGCTCACCCGCGCCGCCGTCGAGCTCGCCAAGGACTGGCGCACCGACCGCTATCTGCGCCGGCTGGAGGCCATGATGATCGTGGCCGACGCCAGCGTCTCGCTTGTATTGACCGGCACCGGCGACGTGCTGGAGCCGGAAGCCGGCGTCATGGGCATCGGCTCAGGCGGCAACTATGCGCTGGCGGCCGCGCGGGCGCTGATGGACAGCGCACACGACGCCGAGTCGATCGTGCGCCGCTCACTCGACATCGCCGCCGACATCTGCGTCTACACCAACCGCAACGTCACCATCGAGACGCTCAATGCCGGTTAGCCCAAACCGGATCGGCTTCGTTCCGGTCGCGCCGACGCATTTGCCGCTGCTCGGAAAGTGGCTCGCCGAGCCGCATATGCAAGAATGGTGGGGCGATCCGGAAAAGGAGCTCGGGTTCATCCAGGACATGGTGGAGGGCCGCGATTCGACGCGGCCATTCCTAATCGTGCTGGAAGGCAAGCCGGTCGGCTACATCCAGTACTGGTTCATCGGCGATCACCAGAACGAAACCTGGGTGAAGGACCATCCGTGGCTCATGGAGCTGCCGTCCGACACCGTCGGCGTCGATCTGTCGATCGGCCAGCCGAACCAATTATCGAAGGGCATCGGCTCGGCGGCGCTGGCCGCATTCGTCACGATGCTGCGCAGCAAAGGCCACGACAGCATCATCATCGATCCAGACCCCGGCAACGGCCGCGCCGTCCGCGCCTACGCCAAGGCGGGATTCAGGCCGGTGCCTCATCTGGAAGGACGCACAGCCGACGTGCTGATCATGCGGCACGACCCCCATGCGAACGAGTTGTCATGACCGAATTCTCTCCCCGTGAAATCGTCTCCGAACTCGACCGGTTCATCGTCGGCCAGGCCGACGCCAAGCGTGCGGTCGCGATCGCGCTGCGCAACCGCTGGCGCAGGCTTCAACTCGACGACAAGCTGCGCGAGGAAGTGCTGCCGAAGAACATCCTGATGATCGGCCCAACCGGCGTCGGCAAGACGGAAATCTCGCGACGTCTGGCGCGGCTCGCCGGCGCGCCCTTCCTCAAGGTCGAGGCGACCAAGTTCACCGAAGTCGGCTATGTCGGCCGCGACGTCGAGCAGATCGTGCGCGACCTGCTGGAGATCGGCATTGCGCTCACCCGCGAAAAGAAGCGCAAGGACGTCAAGGTGCGCGCCGAACAGGCGGCCGAGGCGCGCGTCGTCGATGCGCTGGTCGGTCCGAATGCCAGCGCCTCCACCAAGGAGACGTTCCGGCGCAAGCTGCGGACCGGCGAGATGGACGACAAGGAGATCGAAATCGAGGTCCAGGCGTCGGGCGGCGGCATGCCGCTGTTCGAAATACCGGGAATGCCGGGCGCGCAGATGGGCGCCATCAATATCGGCGACATCTTCGGCAAGATGGGCGGACGCACCAAGACCCGCCGCGTCACGGTGGCGGAATCGCACGAGATTCTGATCGCGGAAGAATCCGACAAGCTGCTGGACCAGGATCAGCTGGTGCTGGAAGCGATCAAGTCCGTCGAGCAGAACGGCATCGTGTTCCTCGACGAGATCGACAAGATCACCGCGCGCGACGGCCGCGTCGGCGGCGATGTCTCGCGCGAGGGCGTGCAGCGCGACCTGCTGCCGTTGATCGAGGGCACCACCGTCTCGACCAAGCACGGGGCGGTGAAGACCGACCACATTTTGTTTATCGCGTCCGGCGCTTTTCACCTGTCCAAGCCGTCCGACCTGCTGCCGGAACTGCAGGGCCGGCTGCCGATCCGGGTGGAGCTGAAGGCGCTGACCCGCGACGACTTCCGCCGCATCCTGACCGAGCCGGAGGCCTCGCTGATCAAGCAGTACATCGCGCTGATGGCGACCGAGGGCCTGACGCTGCACTTCACCGAGGACGCCATCGACGCCATCGCCGATGTGGCGGTCGCGGTCAATTCCTCGATCGAGAACATCGGCGCGCGGCGGCTGCAAACGGTGATGGAGCGCGTGCTTGACGACGTGTCGTTCTCCGCAACCGACCGCGCGGGCGAAACGGTCACGGTCGACGCGAACTTCGTGACCAAGAACGTCGGCGATCTCGCCAAAAACGCCGACTTGAGCCGTTTCATTCTGTAGAACAGCCGCGGCAGACGGCTTCGGCCGCAGCCGCGCCTCGCGCATACTGGACAGCACCGGCGAAATCCGTAAGCCTATTTACGGTCGTGGAGGCGGCCTTGCGCCGTTCCCGGCCGGACCAGCCGCCGGAGAAGCAGCCATGCCTGAAGCCACATCCATATCCGGCAAGCCGCTAGGGCCGATCGGCACCAGGGTGCTGTTCGAGAACGAGCACATCCGGGTGTGGAGCGTCGAGTTGCCGCCCGGGGGGCACCAGCCGCTGCACGAACATCATCATCCCTACCTGATCGTGCCGATCAGCGAAGGCAAGTCGGTGATGCGCTGGGAGGACGGGCGCGAACGCCAGCTCGTCGACGTGCCGGGCGACATCAAATATCGCGAGGCGAGCGGCGGCCCGCACGAGCTGTTCAATCTGGAAGCGAACACCAAGATGCACACCGTACTGGTGGAGATCAAAGCGGCCGGCATGACGACCTGAATCTTTGGCGCACAGCCCGGAACCAACCGGACGGCGCCCGTTGCGACGACAGTCCGGGGAGGACACGATGAGAGGAAACATTCTGCCGTTGCTGGCCGTTGCGGCCGGCCTGGCGCTCCTGCCGCACGGCGCTGCGGCGCAGAAGTATCCGGAGAAAACCGTCACCATTGTCGTTCCGATCGGCGCCGGCGGTGCGATGGATCGCATCACCCGTCTGATGGCGGAGCAGTTGTCGAAGCGCCTCGGCGAGCCGGTGATTGTCGAGAATCGTCCCGGCGCCGGCATGGCGATCGGTGCGACCGCCGTGGCGAATGCCCCAGCCGACGGCCATACGCTGATGAACGCGCCGAGCGGCGCCTATGCGATCAATCCGACGCTGTTCAAGAAGCTTCCCTACGATCCGGAGAAGGACTTCGTCCCTGTCACGCTCTACGCGCGCATCCCGTTCGTGCTGGTGGTCCATCCGGACTTCCCGGCGAAGACCGTGAAGGATCTGATCCAGTATTCCAAGGACAATCCCGGCAAGCTCGCCTACGCCGCGAGCGGACGGGGCGGTGTGATCCATCTCGCCGGCGAAATGTTTCGCCACGCAGCCAAGCTCGACATGACCAGCGTGCCGTACCGGCAGGGCGGGCCGGCCTCGCTCAACGACGTGGTCGCGGGTCACGTCCCGGTGACATTCGCCGATCCCGCGATCGTGCAAGGCCTGATCGCGGGCGGCAAGGTGCGCGCGCTCGGCGTGACGTCGCGCGAGCGCATGGCGAACCTGCCGAACGTTCCGACGCTGGACGAAGCCGGCGTTCCGGGATTCGAGGCGATCTCCTGGCACATGATCGTGGCGCCGTCGAAGACGCCGAAGCCCGTGATCGACCGGCTGCACACCGAACTCAAGGCGGTCGCGGTCATGCCGGCGATCAACCAGCAGATGCTCCGCATGGGCCTGATGCCGATGACGAGCCCTTCCGTCGCGGACATGCAGAAATTCATGCAGACCGAAAACGCGCGATGGGGCAACATCGTCCGCGAAGCGGGCGTTGCGGGATCGATGTGATCCGCGGCGCGGCGGGACATCGAAATTGGGAGTAAGAAATGCGTCTGGGAATGTTCATGATGCCGGTGCATCCGCCGGAGCGGCAGTTCTGGAGCACCTTGGAGGAGGACACCGAGAAGTCGCTGCTGGCCGACAAGCTCGGCTACGACGAGCTTTGGCTTGGCGAGCATTTCTCGGCGTCGAGCGAACCGATCCCTTCGCCGCTGATGTTCTTTGCGAACCTGCTGCCGCAGACCAAAAACCTGACGTTCGGCACCGCCGTCATCAACATCCCGAATCACCATCCGGCGATCGTCGCAGCGGAGTGCGCGCAGTTCGACCAGATGAGCAAGGGCCGCTTCCTGATGGGCATCGGCCCGGGCGGGCTGATCTCGGACTTCGAGCTGTTCAAGCTCAACGACCATCCGGCGCGCTACCGCATGGTCGACGAAGCGATGGACATGATCGAGAAGATCTGGTCGCAGAACCCGCCCTACGAGATCAAGGGCGAGTTCTGGGACATCACCATCAAGGACGGCATCAACGACAACCTTGGCGTCGGCACCATGCCGAAGCCGTACCAGAAGCCGCGGCCGCCGGTGTTCACGTCGCTCGCCTCGCCCAATTCGGCCTCCGCCAAGAGCGCGGCCAAGAAGGGCTGGGGCATTATCTCGGCAAACATCATCGCGGAGTATTCGGTCGCCTCGCACTGGACGAAGTATCTGGAGGGCTGCCAGGAAGCCGGCATCAAGCCGAACGGCGATCTGTGGCGGGTGGCGCGCAACATCATGGTGGCGCCGAGCGACGCCGAGGCGCGCGAGCGCGTGTTCAGCCCGGAGGCGTCGAACACGTATTTCTACACCTACATGCGCGAGGTGCTGAACAGCGTGGGTCTCCTCATCATCCTCAAGCCGAAGCCCGACATGTCCGACGCCGAAGCCACCGTCGAGGCGATCACCGAGGAATGCGTGATCTACGGCTCGCCCAAGACCGTGCTCGACAAGCTGATCGCGTTCCGCGACAAGGTCGGCCCGTTCGGCGGGCTGCTGCAGACCGGCATCGACTGGGCCGGCAAGAACGCTGACTGGGAGCGCGAGTCGATGCGGCTGCTCGCGCAGGACGTCATGCCGAAGTTCCGCCAGCACATCGGATCGAAGCAGGCGGCGGAGTAGCAGGCGCCTTGTGTGTCCCGGGCGCTTCGCAGCATGGAGCGCGATAGCGCGGAATGCTGCGATGCAGACCCGGGACCCCGGTTCGGTTCACCGACGACAACCGGGGTCCCGGATCAGCGGTGCACCGCTGCGCTACGCTTGCGCTGCACCGCATCCGGGACACGCACTGCGCAGGCTCGTTTCACCCCACTCTCCGCCACCTGATCCGCCGGTAGCTGCCGTCCGGCGCCGGCACCGACGACAGCGTGAGGTCCGTGCCCTTCAGCTCCGCGCGGCGCACGATGGTCTGGCCGACCGCGTTTGGATTGAGCGCCATCTCGACGCGGTGATGGAGCACGTTGTCTTTCAACTCGTAGCGTCCCGCGTAACAGACCATGCCGAGCGAAACCTCGGCGCGCTCCTCGGGCGTCGCGCCGCCGAGATCGGGGCCGGCCGCGCCCTTGGCCGTGCGCTTGCGGCCGTTCGGCATGCTGACCACCGCCATGTAACCGTCGGGGCTGTACATGATCTGCGCGGTGCGATCGCTGTCGCTCGTCACCGTGCCGTCGGCCGCGACCGTATCCTCGCCCAGCGTGCGGTAGACCCCGACCAGTTCGTCCTTCGTCATTCTGCTTTCCCTGAGTGACTGTGTGACGGCCGACAAGCTAGACTGGCCCGGCCGCAAGAGGGAAGTGCATGCGCCTTGGAATGTTCATGATGCCGGTGCACCCGCCCGGCCGCTCGCTGTCCGACACGCTGGCGGAAGACACGACCAAGGCGATCCTGTGCGACCGGCTCGGCTACGACGAGTTGTGGATGGGCGAGCATTTCTCGGCGACCACCGAGCCGTTCCCCTCGCCGCTGATGTTTCTCGCGGGCCTCGTGCCACAAACGAAAAATATCGCGCTCGGCACAGCCGTCATCAACCTGCCAAACCACCATCCCGCCATCGTCGCGGCCGAGGCCGCGCAGTTCGACCACATGAGCGGCGGGCGTTTTATGTTCGGCGTCGGCTCCGGCGGCCTCGCGCCGGACTTCGAGCTGTTCGACGTGTTCGATGGCGCGGTGCGCCAGCGGAAGTTTCTGGAGTCCATCGACCTGATCCTGAAAATCTGGGCGCAAGATCCGCCCTACGACCTGCAAGGCGAGTTCTGGAACATCCGGATCAAGAAGGCGATCGTGCCGGAACTCGGATTCGGCGGCATGCCGAAGCCGTTGCAGCAGCCGCATCCGCCGGTGCACGTCTCCATCGGCAGCCCCGACTCGCCGACGGCGCGGATCGCGGCGCAGCGCGGCTGGGGCATCATCTCCGGTCCAACCGCGCCGGCCTGGTCGATCGCATCGCAGTGGAAAACCTACGCCGAGGCCTGCGCCGCCGCGGGCAAGCCCGCCGACGGCGGCAACTGGCGGGTGTCGCGCTGTGTGCTGGTGGCGCCGAGCGACTCTGAAGCGCAGGACCGCGTCTATGGCGAGCGCACCGCCAACCGGCATTACTTCAGCTACATGCGGCAGGCGCTGTTCCTCGCCAGGCGCCTGTACATGATCAAGCCCGACAAGAGCATGTCCGACGAGGTCTGCACGCCCGACGCGATCATGGACGAATGCGTGATCCACGGCTCGCCGCGCACGGTCATCGACAAGCTCGTGGCCTATCGCGAGCGCGTCGGCCCGTTCGGCACGCTGCTGCAGATCGGCATCGACTGGAGCGGTCCGAACCAGGCTTGGGAGCGCGAGGGCATGCGACTCTTGGCCGAAGAGGTTATGCCGAAGCTGCGCCAGCATACCGCGGCGCAGGCGGCGGAATAGCGTTCTCTCGCACATGACCTTCTCCATCTCCCCCCAGCAACGCCAGATGATCGCGACCGTGCGCGAGCTCGCGCAAGGCGAGTTCAAGGCCGACGCCATCAAGTACATGGACGGCACGTTCCCCTGGGACAACATGCGAAAGCTCGCCAGGCTCGGCGTGCTCGGCATGTCGGTTCCGGAAGAATACGGCGGCATGGGATTGCCGGTGTTCGACACTGCGCTGATCCTGGAGGAGATCGCCAAGGTCGACTACGTCACCGCGATGGCCGTGCTCGGCGAAGCCGGTGTGCAGACGCGTGTGATCGCGGCCTACGCGCCGGAAGAGATCAAGCGGCGCATCCTGCCGAAGGTCTGCACCGCCGAGTGCATTCTCGCCATCTGCATGACCGAGCCGCACGCCGGCACCGACGTCGCGAACTACCGCACCAACGCGCAGGTGAAGGGCGACCGCGTCGTGCTCAACGGCACCAAGACGCTCATCAGCCGCGCGGCGGAAGCCGGCTTGTTCGTGGTGTTCACGCGTATCGACGGCAAGCCTGGGCGCGAAGGCATCGGCTGCATTCTGGTGGAGCCCGGCGCCAAAGGCTTCGCCGTCACCGGCACCTATCACACCATGGGCGGCGAGAACCTGCACGAGGTGCAATTCAACGATTGCGAGCTGCCGCTTGAGAACCTCGTGATCCGCGAGGACGGCTTTCGCAAGCTCCTCACCGCGTTCAACACCCAGCGCTGTCTGAACCCCAGCATCTCGCTGGGTCTCGCCGAAGGCGCGTTCGACGAGGCCGTGGGCTACGTGCGCGACCGCAAGCTGTTCGGGAAGGCGTTGTCCGAATCGCAGGGCGTGCGCTGGAAACTCGCCGACATGTACAAGGACATCGAGGCCGGGCGCGGATTGCTCTATCGCGCATGCGCCACCGCGGATCCGTTTCCCGATCCGTTTCTCTCCGCAGTCGCGAAGGTGTTCTGCAACGAGATGTCGATCCGCGTCACCAGCGAGGCGGTGCAGCTTCACGGCGGCTACGGCTTTACCGACGAATATCTGGTGTCGCGGCTCTATCGCGGCGCGCGCTACGGCTCGCTCGGCGGCGGCGCATCGGAGACGCTGCGCGATCTGGTCGGCAGGACGATCGTCAGCGATCTACAAAGTGCCTACGGAATCCTCGGTCTGTCCGACGACCTGATGGCGATCGGGGAATAAATCATCCATGCTGCTGATCGAATGCGACGGCAAGGCGCTGCTGCGCGCGGCCGGTATCGCCACCCCGGAGAGTGTCGTCGTGGACGGCGCGGAAGCGTCCGCGCTGCCCGGCGCAGGACCGTGGATCGTCAAGGCGCAGGTGCCGGTCGGCGGCCGCGGCAAGGCCGGCGGCGTTGTCCGCTGCGACACCGAGCCGGAAGTGCGGGCCGCGCAGCAGCGATTGCTCGGCGCTTCGATCAAGGGCCATCGCATCCAGCGATGCCTTGTGGAGGCCGCCGTCGCGGGCCATGACGAATACTATCTCTCGCTGATGCTCGACCCGGCGCAATACGGCGTGCGCGTCATGCTGCTGCGCGAGGGCGGCGTCGACGTGGGGCAGGCCGGCGCGGCGCAGACGCAAAGCCGCCTGTGCCCGCCGGATACGGAGGCCATGGCTGCGGCGGTGGCGGAGCTTGCCGCGGGCGAGCCGCCCGCACGCCGTGCGGCCCTGATCGTCGCCGGCAAAAAACTCGCGCGCCTGTTCATGGATCGCGAGCTGATGCTCGCCGAGATCAATCCGCTGTTCGTCGGCGCAGACGGCTGCATCGCGGGCGACGCCAAGATCGTGATCGACCTCAACGCCGCCGAGCGCCAGCCCGCGCTGACTGAACTGATCGAGAACGCGCCCGCGATCTATCCCGACGCGATCCGCAAGCTGCGCGACGGCTTCGATTACGTCGAGGTCGATCCCGAGGGCGAGATCGGCCTGCTCACCACCGGCGCCGGCCTCTCGATGATGCTGATCGACGAGATGACCGCGCGCGGCGGCAAGCCGCTGAACTTCTGCGACATCCGCACCGGACTCCTGCGCGGCGACCCGATGCGCGTGATCAAGGTGCTGGGCTGGATCGGCGAGCGGCCCAACGTGAAGGTGCTGCTGGTCAACATCTTCGCCGGCATCACCGATCTCGCCGAATTCGCAAATCTCCTGTGCATCGCGCTCGAACGCACACCGGTGCTGCGGGTGCCGGTGGTGGCGCGCATCGTCGGCAATCGCTTCGACGAGGCGCGCGCGATCCTTAACGAGAAGCGCCCCGACATTGCGGTGGAGGAGGACCTGACCGCGGCGCTCAACCGCGTGGACGCGATCCTGCGGGGCGCAAGCGCATGATCGGGACGCTCTCACGCCGTACGCCCGTCATCGTGCAGGGCGCGACCGGCCGCACCGGCAGTGTCCACGTCCGGCGCATGAAGGAGTTCGGCACCAACATCGTGGCCGGCGTATCCGCGCGTGCGGACGTCGCAAGCGTCGAAGGCGTGCCGGTGTTCCCCGACTGCCGCGCGGCAGCGGCGGCGACGGGCGCGCAGGTGTCGCTGCTGATGGTGCCACCGGCAGGCGTTCTATCGGCAGCGCAAGACGCCATCGGCGCCGGCATCAAGCTGATCGTCACGGTCGCCGAGGGCGTGCCGGTGCACGACGCGATGCGGGTGGGTCGGCTCGTGCGCGAAACGGGCGCGACCTGGGTCGGCGCGTCGACGCCCGGTCTTGCGGTGCCCGGCGAAATGAAGCTCGGCTTCCTGCCCAACGTGTCGCTCAAGCCGGGCCCGTTCGGCATGATGTCGAAAAGCGGTACGTTGTCCTACGAGGTCGGGTACCGGCTTGCCACGCTTGGGCTCGGCCAAAGCATCTGGGTCGGCGTCGGCGGCGATCCGGTGAAGGGCGTGCGCTTTCCCGACCTGCTCGATCTGTTCCTCGACGATCCGCGCACGCGCGGCATCCTGCTGATCGGCGAAGTCGGCGGCAGCGAGGAGGAAGACTTTGCGGACGCGATGCGGCGCGCGCACGCGCAAGGTCGTGCGCTCAAGCCGGTTTATGCCTTGGTCGCGGGCCGCGGCGCCAAGGAAGGCGTCGCCATGGGCCACGCCGGCGCGCTCACCTTCGGCAACGTCGGCACGTTCGAATCCAAGAAGCAGCGCCTGGAAGCAGCCGGCGCGCGCGTATTTGCGACGATCGACGATCTGATCGACGCCTGCCGCGCAGAAGCCGGACAGCGGTAAGCCGCGCCTGGCCCCGCGTACCGCTTTAACTGTATGCCCGCCTTAGGCCTTCGCTAACCGCGATCCCAGGGCGGACGTTTGAGCGGCTGAATTGGCGCTCCGATTGCATGGACGTTGTCGTAAATTTGAGTCGACCCAATTCAGTACGAATTCCCATGGGATCCATCTATCTCGATCAGATTCTCGCCCCCGATCGGAACAATTTTGCGCTGCTCCGGCTTGCTGCCTCCGTTGCTGTCCTGATTTCGCACGTCGTATTGTTGAGCTTCGGCATGCCGTCCAGCGAGCCGCTGGCCGGCGTCACCTATTACAATCTTGGCGAACACGCGGTTAACGTCTTCTTCGTCCTGTCCGGCATCCTTGTAACCGCAAGCCTGGACCGTTCGTCGTCGCTTGCGGGCTTCGCGGCGGCGCGCATGCTGCGCATTTTTCCCGCGCTGATCGTTTGCGTGCTGCTGATCGCTTTCGTGCTGGGACCGCTGGTCTCGGCCCTGCCGGTCCGCGCTTATGCCTCGGACGCAAACCTCTTCGAATTCCTGTGGCGCACCATGTCGGCCTCGACCGGCGCCGCCGCCCTGCCCGGCGTGTTCGCAAACAATCCCTATCCGCTGGTGGTCGATGCGCCGATCTGGACGCTCAAGTACGAAATCGCCTGCTACGCCGTGCTGGTGGCGCTATCGGCAGCGGGAATGTTCCGGACGGCGCGGCGCCTGGCGATCGTCATCGCCGTAACCTGGATTCCGATCGCCGCGCTGCTGATCGCGGACTACGGGCGCGAGTCGCTGCCGCTCGATCATCTGGCGCGGTTCTGGCTGTGCTTTTCGTTCGGGATGGTTCTGTATCGAATGCGGGACAGGGTGCCGCTGTCGTTGCCGCTCGCCGCGCTGGCGGCATTCATATGGTGGGCGACGCTTGGCGACGCCGCCGAGCGCATCGTCAGCCTGCTGGCATTGGGCTACACAGTCGTCTGGCTTGCATCGCTGCCGGCAGGAGCGCTGCGAACGTGGACGAACCGGACCGACCTGTCGTTCGGTATTTACATCTTCGGATGGCCGATCACGCAGACACTGATCTGGCTGTCGCCCGGCCTTCCGGTTCTGCCGCTTGAAGCCGAGACGATTCTGATCACGACTGCGGTCGCCTACGTGTCGTGGTCGCTGGTGGAGCAGCCTGCGCTCGCCATGCGGGCCGGCGTCGTCGCTCGTATCGAAGGCTGGCGCGCGAAATCGAGCACTGCAGACCTGGCCCGGCGCGTGCATTGACCGCCATCTCAGCGGCGTCACGTGTCGCCGCCGTGCTTTCGCCTCAGCCGCACGTAGAGCGCGCCTTCACCGCCGTGGGCGGCGGATGCTGTCTCAAAGCCGACGATCATCGATCGCATTTCCGGGAGCCGCAGCCACATCGGCACCTGGCGCTTCAGCACACCGCGCTCCGAATAAGGATCGCCGGCGCCCTTCCCGGTGATCACCAGCACCAGCCGGCATCCGCGCGCCTGCGCGGAACGCACAAATCCGGTCAGCGCACCGTGCGCTTGCGATTGGGTCAACCCGTGCAGGTCCAGCCTTGCTTCAATCGCCTCCGCGCCCCGCACGAGGCGGCGCTTCATGCGCCGGTCGAGCGGCGCAAGCGGCGGTGGCGCGGGCGTAACCACTTTGGGTCTTGCCGAGACGGCCGCCGGCTTCGGTTTGACGCTCGATGGCGGGGCAGGCGGCAGGGCCGCCAATTCAGGATCGGGACGCGGGCGTCTGCGCAACGGCGCGATCGAACGGGCGACACCGAGCCATAACGTGCGCTCGTCCTCGCTCAGCCGCCGCGGGCTCATGGCTTGCGCTTGGCGGACGATCTGACTTTGGCGGCGGGCTTGTCCTGCTTGCTGGCGTGCCGCTCGGACTTGGCTTTCTTGCCGGCTTTCGCGGGCTTCTCCGGCTTCGCTGCAACTTCGACGTACGGAACTTTGGGCGGCGGCAGCGGCATGGTCGCACCCGCGGCGACCGGATCGATATCGTTGGGGAACAGCATCACGAACCGGCCCGGATGACGCATCCGGCCGGAGATGCTGCCGGCTTCGTCCCCCGCGCCGAAATAGAGATCGGCGCGCGCCGGCCCGATGATCGCGCCCCCGGTGTCCTGCGCCACCATGAGATGGCGGAACGGCGTCGTCGGCTGCTCGGTTTCGATCGGCAGGGTCGCTTCGATGAAGAACGGCGTGCCGTAGATGTGCAGATTGCGGTCGACCGCAATCGAACGGCCCGGCGTCAACGGAACGCCTTGCGCCCCCGACGGCTCCTGATCGTCGGCGAGATCGGTTTCGCGGAAGAAGATGTAGGACTTGTTCCTGCGCCGCAGCTCCCGGCCTTCGTCCGGATTGGCTTCCATCCACTGGCGGATCCGGTCCATGGACATTTCGTCCTTGGGCACGATCTTGCGTTCGATCAGGAAACGTCCCACCGCGACATAGGGGTGGCCGTTCTGCGCGAGATAGTTCAGGCGCAGGGTCTTGCCCTCGTCGAGCCGCACCCGCACCGAACCCTGGATGTGGATGAAGAACGCGTCGATCGGATCCTTCAGGTAGCAGATTTCCAGATTGCGGCCGGACAGCACGCCGTCGTCGATTGCCGCGCGGTCATGGAATTGCACCAGCCGGCGCTTGCCGCCGCCCTTCTTGCTCTTCTTCTGCGCGGAGTAGCTCGCCGCCAGCATCTTGCCGCCCGGCAACAGCGTCGGCGGCTTGCGATAAAGCGGATACTTGAATTCGTCCGTTTTCTTCCGCGTACCCTCGACGATCGGTTCGTAGTAGCCGGTGAGGAACCCGTCCGTCTCGCCAAGCGGCGAAATTCTCACCGGGCGGAAGTTCGTCTCAAAGAATGCGCGCGCGTCGCCGGGCTTGCGTAGCTTCACATCGCTGGCCGTCCGGCAGGCGGTATAGAGCGCGGCCAGCAGCGGCCTGGCCTCGCGCGTCGAGGCGCTGGAACGCAAGATCGCACGGCAGCTCTTGAGGAACGCATGGAAGGCCGCGTCGTGATCGTCGTCGGACCAGCCTTCGATGTCGGAAAAAGCAACCGGCACGAACTGCGTGTCGGCCATTTTGAACGGCTCACGCGCTTCGGGCGCGTCTTCGGCCTGCGCCGCTCCGATCAATACGGAGAATGCGACTGCGGCCGCCGCAGCGGCACCGATTCGTCCAGGTCCGTGTTGTTTGCGGCACGGGCGCGGCGTCATTGCGCGGCTTCGGTCGCAACCAGCTTCCAGTTGGGATCGCGCGAAGACACGTCGCGCGCGAAGGTCCAGACATCGGTGACATCGGTCACCTTGTCGGGACTGCCGTCGATCACATTGCCGTCCCGGTCCCGCGTCACGGAAACCAACTGCGAGACGAAGCGCACCGTGACCTGCGAGGTCTTGCCGCGCTGCTCGGCGGCGATGATATCGGCGGCATCGATGGAAACGAACCGGGTTTCGACCGTGTGACCCTGCTGTTCGCGATCGCGGATTGCGGCATCAAACCCGTCGTTGACCTCGCGGCCCAGGAGCGACTTGAGCTGACGCCGGTCGCCGGCCGCGAACGCAGTTACGATCATCTCATAGGCAGCGCGGCCGCCGACCAGGAAGTGCTTGGCGTCGAAGGTCTTGTCCTCGCGCAAAATGGCGTCGAGGCCCGCCGCAACCGTGCTGCCGGTTTCGGCGATGCCCTTCCACGGCTCCACGGGTTCGGCCGGTTCCGCCGCCTTCTGCGCTGCGTCGGGGGTTCGCCCCGGCAGCGGCACCACCTTGTCGTTCGGCGAGGTGCGAACGTCGCGCGCCGAATACGGATCGTACGGAGGCCGCTCACGCCCGGTGCGCTGCCCGAGAACGCTGCGCAGCCGCAGGAAGATGAACACCGCCAGCGCCAGGAAAATGATGGTGTAGATATCGAACACTGTCCGCATGCTCCCGAGGCGGCGGCCGTGGCGGGGCGGTTGTTCCGCGGCGCGCCTAGCCCGTCGCGCAATCCAATTTTATCAATCTAAGCACGCGACTTCGGCCATCTAGAGGCGCGCCGGGCGAATTCTGCCAAACGTCCGCTTTGGCGGACCATAGACGATCCGCGCCGCCGCGCCAACTCGCCCGGCCCTGAAAAACCGTCATGGTAAAGTGGTTTAGGGGTTGCGGACCCTGCCGATGCGGCGTGCAAATCGACGCATTTGCGCCAAGCGCGCCCGCATCAGGCGATATCGTCGCAGATGGGGTTCCTGGCCGATCGGAGCCCGCCCCGGGCTTGGACGCAGGCAAGTCCAGGCCGGTCGAAACCTTGTTCCCCCGATATCGCCGTGTTAGCCACTCCGCCGGCTGCGGCGGCGCGATCCTCTTTCGCTTACAACCCTTTGCGTTAACAGGAGAGTTTATGAGCATCACCAACGGCGGCCCGGCCATCGGCGCGGCCTCTGCCCCCGCAACGGCGCCGCAGCTCATGGTCCTGGCCCAGTACGTCAAGGATTTTTCATTCGAAAACCCGAACGCCCCGCAGTCGCTGTCCCAGTCCGACCAGCCCCAGATCGGCATTACCGTCAATGTCAGCGCAAAGCCCATGTCGGATACCGACGTGGAAGTGGAGTTGCGCCTGGAGGGCAAGGCGGAGAACTCCGGCGGCGTGATGTTCAATGTCGAACTCGTGTTTGCGGGCATGTTCCGGATCCAGAACGTTCCGCAGGAGCAGGTTCATCCGCTGATGTTGATCGAATGCCCGCGGCTTTTGTTCCCGTTCGCGCGCGAAATCGTCGCCAGCGCCGTCCGCCAAGGCGGCTATCCGCCCCTGCTGCTCGATCCGATCGACTTCGTCGCCCTGTACCAGCAGCGCATGGCCCAGCAGCAGACGCAGCCGATCCCGGGCAACTGAGGCCCGCCAATCAGGACGCGTCCCGGCCGACCGCCAGGTAGTCGCGCCAAATCGCATTTTCGCCCAGCGAAGCGACAAATTCGCGGTGCGCCTCCGCCTCCTCGACGCGCAGCTGCGGCGCGAGCGGCTCCGGCCTGGCGCGCACCGCCGCCGTGCGGCGTTGCCTTTCGCCCCTGGCGGCGGTTCCTTCCGCAAGGCTCAGCAGCGTCTGCCGCGCCCCGATCAGCTCGACATAGACCTCCGCCAGCAGCTCGGCATCGAGCAGCGCGCCGTGCTTGGTGCGGCGGGAGTTGTCGATCTTGTAGCGCACGCACAGATCGTCGAGCCGGTTCGAGCCGCCGGGATGCTTGCGCCGGGCCAGCATCAGCGTGTCAACCAGCCGGTCGCGCCGCACTGGCACCCTGCCGGCGCGCTCGAGTTCGGCGTTGATGAAGCCGAGATCGAACAGCGCATTATGCGCGACCAGCGGCGCGTCGCCGAGGAACGCCACGAACTCCTCGGCGATCGCCGAAAACACCGCCTCGTCTTTGACGCGGGCGTTGTCGATGCCGTGAATCTCGACCACCTCCGCCGGGATGTCGCGTTCGGGATTAATGTAGCGGTGAAACGTGTTCCCGCTGGGGATGCGGTTGATCAACTCGACGCAGCCGACCTCGACTAGGCGGTGACCCTGCGCGGGGTCGAGGCCTGTGGTCTCGGTGTCGATGACGATTTCCCGCATACCGTTTCCGATTCGCCGCCGCGTTCAGATGGTCCGGGCATGGCCCGCCGTCAAGCGCGCCGCCGGATCGGCATTGTACCAACCGCCTCAAGAATCCTCCGCACCTGCATCCGAGCGTGCTCGATTCCCTGAGAACTATCCACGACAAAATCGGCATGCCGGCGCTTTTCAGCGTCCGGCATCTGCCGCGCCAGCAGCGCATCGAGTTGCTCGGGGCTCAATCCTCGCTCCAGGGCGCGGGCGCGCTGCACCTCGGCGGGCGCGGAAACCACCACCACCGCATCCACCCGCTCGCCGCCGCCGGTTTCCAAAAGCAGCGGAATGTCGAGCACCGCGACCGGAGCGCCCGTCGCTTCGGCCTCGGCGAGAAAGCGTTCGCGCGCCTTGTGCACCAGCGGGTGGACGATGGCTTCGAGTCTCTTCAGCGCCTCGGGATTGCCCACCACCTGCCGCGCCAGCGCCGCCCGATCGACCTTGCCGGCGGCGGCGGAGCCGGGAAACGCCGCCTCGATCAGGGGCGCGGCTTCGCCTTCGTAGAGCTTGTGGACCGCCGCATCGGCGTCATAGACCGGCACGCCGGCCTCGGCGAACAGCCGCGCCGTCGTGGTCTTGCCCATGGCGATCGATCCGGTGAGCCCGATCACAAACACCGCATTTACTCCGCCAGCAGGCCGTTGCTCCGCAACCATGCGAGGAGCGGCAGCAGCGGCAAGCCCAGAACCGTGAAATGATCGCCCTCGACCCGTTCGAACAACTGGATGCCGGTCCCTTCAAGCTGGTAGCCGCCGACGCTTGCCAAGGCCTTGTCGCCGACCGCATCGAGATACGCATCGAGAAACGCATCCGTGAATTCGCGCATGGTGAGATGGGCCGCATCGACGTGCTCGAACAGGATTTCACCCGAGCGCGCCACAGCCACCGCCGAATGTAGGGCATGGGTGCGGCCCCGCAGCGCCGTGAGCTGCGCACGCGCGCCGGCGCGGTCGGGCGCTTTCGAAAAACGCCGCTCGCCAAGCGCCAGGGTCTGATCGGCGCCGAGGACCAGACGGCCCGGATGTTTGGCCGCAATGGCGCTCGCCTTCTCGCGCGCCAGCAGCGCCGCGGCCTGCCCCGGTCCGAGGGCGCCCGCGTGCGCTTCGATCGCCCGCTCGTCGATGGCGGCGGGATCGATCTCGCACGGGATAGCGGCCGCTTCCAGAATCGCACGGCGGGCCGCGCTCTTGGAGGCCAGGATCAACGGCCGTTCGGCCTGCCACAAAGCCATTGGCATCGCCCTCTTAGACGCCCGCCTGACGCCGGCGTTCGGCGAGCAGCGCCATCACCTCGGCGGCAGTTTCCTCGATGGAGCGGCGGGTGACGTCGATGATCGGCCAGTTATGCTTGCCGCACAGCTTGCGCGCGGCGGCGATCTCGGCCGCGACAGCCTGCCGGTCGACGTATTGATCGGCGTCCTGTTCGGCCTTCAGCCCGAGCAGCCGGTTCTGCCTGATCTGCACAATCCGCTCGGGGCTGGCGGTCAACCCGACCACCAGCGGACTGGTCAGGCTTTCAAGGTTATCAGGCACCGGCACGCCCGGCACCAGCGGGACATTCGCGGTTTTGACGCCGCGGTTGGCAAGGTAGATTGAGGTCGGTGTTTTGGAGGTGCGCGACACGCCAACCAGAACGATGTCTGCCTGTTCGAGATCCTCGGTGTGCTGACCGTCGTCGTGCAACATGGTGTAGTTCAGCGCGTCGATGCGCTTGAAGTATTCGACGTTGAGCGTGTGTTGCGCCCCGACCCGGCGCTTGCTTTCACCGCCCAGATAGGACTGGAACAGGTTCAGCACCGGGCCGAGGATCGAAAGATAGGGCAGCCCGAGCGCGCTGCATTTCTCCTCGAGCCGCGAGGCCAGATCCTTGTCCAGCAGCGTGTAAAGCACGATCCCCGGCGCGTTCTCGATGTCGGTGAGGACACGATCGAGCTGCTTGTGCGTTCGCACCAGAGGATGCATGTGTTCGACTGGCGACACATTGGCGTATTGCACGGCTGCAGCGCGGGCAACCGTGATTAGTGTCTCGCCGGTGGCATCCGAGACCAGATGCAGATGGAAGTAATTCGCGCCGCGGTGAGGCATGGATAACCGGCCGACAGCCTGTGGACCGTCCGGGAGGAGGCCATGCCCCAGGGCCCCATGCAAGCGTTTCAGCGGCCGAGCGATCCAAAACGTCCACATTGCTGGCACGCAGGACGGAATCGAACCAAGCCCGAAGGGAATGTGTGAGAAGTGGAAGGCAGAGACGACAAAGCGTTCAAGAGAATCCAGCTACGCATTGAAATAACGCCGGGAATCGCTATCCAGATGGACTCACAGACAGCTTTGAGAATTCCGGGGAAAGATGAAGCTGCGATGTATGGCGTGTGGACATCGAGTCATGAGTCCAAACCACTGCCTAAGAATCACTACAACTAAGAATCTAGTATTGAGATAGGAAAGGGACTGTGACCGAGAGCTCCGTGCATAAGCCGGTCCTTGCCGCTCTCAACGGCCAGCGCCACAAGCCTCCTCCGATCTGGATGATGCGTCAGGCCGGACGCTACCTGCCGGAATATCGCGTGGTGCGCGAAAAGGCCGGGAGCTTCCTCAAGCTCTGCTTTTCGCCGGAGCTGGCAAGTGACGTTACGTTGCAGCCCATTCGCCGTTTTGGATTTGACGCAGCGATACTGTTTTCCGACATCCTGGTCGTACCGCATGCACTCGGCCGTCAGGTCCGATTTGTCGAGGGGGAAGGTCCGAGGCTCGATCCGATTTCGGATCCTGACACTGTCAGAAACTTGCGCGAACGAATCGACGGGCAGGTCGTAACGCCCATTTATGAGACGGTCCGGAGAGTGAAAGCCGAGCTTCCGCCGAATGTGACCTTTCTTGGGTTTTGCGGCGCGCCCTGGACCGTTGCGACTTACATGATTGCGGGTCAGGGAACGCCGGATCAGGCGCCAGCGCGGCTGTTTGCCTACCGTCATCCGGACGCGTTCCAGCAGCTGATCGACCGTCTGGTCGAAGCGTCTGTGGTCTATCTGGCGGGCCAGTTTGCAGCCGGTGTCGATGCCGTGCAGATTTTCGATACGTGGGCCGGCATTCTGCCAACTGAACAGTTTCACCGCTGGTGCATCGCACCCACGAAGGAGATCGTCACACGGCTGCGGCAGCATGTGCCCGATGCGAGGATTGTCGGGTTCCCCCGCGGGGCCGGAATGATGATGAGCGCCTATGCCGATTCGACAGGCGTGAATGCGCTCGGTCTCGATTGGGCCGTCGATCTGGCATACGTTCGATCGGTCCTGCAGCCGAAAATTCCAGTGCAGGGGAATCTCGATCCGATTGTCCTGCGTGCCGGCGGCGCGTCGCTCGACCGCAGCGTCGATGCAATTTTAAGTGCGCTTTCCGATGGACCGTTTATTTTCAACCTCGGTCACGGCATTCTGCCCGACACGCCGATTGCGCATGTCGAGCAAATGCTGAAACGGGTGCGTGGATAGGCGCCGCCAACCGCGGCGACGGCGATCGAACCGATGTTCGAATGGATCAAAGCTTTGCATGTCATCGCCGTCATCGCCTGGATGGCGGGAATGCTCTATCTGCCGCGGCTGTTTGTCTATCACTGCGCCGCTGATCCGGGCTCCATCCAGTCGGAAACGTTCAAGGTCATGGAACGCCGGCTGCTGCGCGCCATTATCAACCCGGCGATGGCGGCGACCTGGCTGCTCGGCCTGTGGCTGATCTGGCTGATCGGCTGGGATGGCTTCAAGCAATCGGGCTGGCTGCATGCCAAACTCGTGCTGGTGATCGCAATGTCGGGCGTTCACGGCATGTTGAGCGGCTGCGTCAAGGCCTTCGCCGCTGACCGGAACCGGAAGTCTGCAAAATTCTATCGGATTATCAATGAGGTACCGACAGTCCTGATGATCCTGATCGTGATCCTCGTGGTGGTGAAGCCGTTCTGAGCGGCGTGTCCCGGAACGATATCCACCACGCTCCTCTTGCGAATTCGCCTGTGATTACGTATATCTGCCAAATCCCTCCGAACGCAGGCGGATGCATTCGAGTCTCGATCCCGAGTATCCGGATCGATCGACGCATCGGGCCCGGGCAATTCAGGCCCAAACCCAAGACCTGCGCCATCCCTCCTCGCTGCCCGCGCCGTTTGAATCGTCAGTAGCGCCGGCGGTTATCCCCACAGGACCACCCGCATGCGGGAAATTAAGCTCCAAGACCTGAAGACCAAGACTCCTCCCGAACTTCTCGCCTTCGCGGAAGAGCAGGAAATCGAGAACGCCAGCACGATGCGCAAGCAGGAGCTGATGTTCGCGATCCTGAAACAACTGGCGACCAAAGAGATCGATATTATCGGCGAAGGCGTCGTTGAGGTGCTCTCCGACGGCTTCGGCTTTCTGCGCTCGCCGGAGGCGAACTACCTGCCCGGTCCCGACGACATCTATGTCTCGCCGTCGCAGATCCGCCGCTTCGGGCTTCGCACCGGCGACACCATCGACGGCCACATCCGCTCGCCCAAGGAAGGCGAGCGCTACTTCGCGCTGCTCAAGGTCAACACGCTCAATTTCGAAGACCCGGAAAAGGCCAAGCACAAGATCAACTTCGACAACCTGACGCCGCTCTATCCCGACGAGCGGCTGAAGATGGAGCATGACGACGCCACCAAGAAAGACCTTTCGGCGCGCGTCATCGACATCGTCGCTCCGATCGGCAAGGGCCAGCGCGCGCTGATCGTGTCGCCGCCGCGCACCGGCAAGACCGTGCTGTTGCAGAACATCGCGCATTCGATCACCGCAAATCATCCCGAGGTGTTTCTGATCGTGCTGCTGATCGACGAGCGGCCGGAGGAAGTCACCGACATGCAGCGGTCGGTGAAGGGCGAGGTCGTGTCCTCGACCTTCGACGAGCCGGCGTCGCGCCACGTGGCGGTGGCGGAAATGGTGATCGAAAAGGCCAAGCGCTTGGTGGAGCACGGCCGCGATGTGGTGATCCTGCTCGACTCGATTACGCGCCTCGGCCGCGCCTACAACACAGTGGTGCCGTCGTCCGGCAAGGTGCTGACCGGCGGCGTCGACGCCAATGCGCTGCAGCGGCCCAAGCGCTTCTTCGGCGCCGCGCGCAACATCGAGGAAGGCGGCTCGCTGACCATCATCGCCACCGCGCTGATCGACACCGGCAGCCGCATGGACGAAGTCATCTTCGAAGAGTTCAAGGGCACCGGCAACTCGGAACTGATCCTCGACCGCAAGGTGGCCGACAAGCGCACCTTCCCGGCCATGGACATCACCCGGTCCGGAACCCGCAAGGAAGAGCTGCTCACCCCGCCAGATCAGCTCAAGAAAATGTACGTCCTGCGCCGCATTCTTAACCCGATGGGAACCATGGATGCGATTGACTTCTTGCTCGACAAGCTGCGCAACACCAAGAACAACGCGGAATTCTTCGAGTCGATGAACACCTGATGCCTGCTGCCCGGATCGTCCTGACCGCATTGGCGCTTGCGGCCGCCGCAACCCTGCCGGCGGCGGGCTCGGTGTCGGTCAATGTGTTCGGGCTGCGGGCGCCGGAGGAAGTCGGCGGGTTCACGCTCAACGATTCCACCAACTTCGAAAAGCAGCGGCCGGGCGAAGGCTACGGGCTGGATTATTCGCAGCCGGGCTGGAAGCTCGACGTTTACGTCTACGATCTCAAACGCGCGGCGATTCCCGAGGACGTGAAATCGGCGATCGTGCGCGCCGAGTTCGAGCGTTCGCGGGCCGACGTGTTCATGGCCCAGCCGCGTGGGCCTTACGCGCAGGTTTACCTGCGGCGCAACTTCACCATGGAGGATTCGGCCAAACGCACGCGGTTCCAGTGCGCGGCCTTCCACCTGACCCGCGATGGGGCCAAGCCCCAGGACGGGTTCATGTGCGTGACGTCGTGGAACAACAAGTTCGTCAAGCTTCGCCTGACAACCTTGAGCGGCGCCGACACCGAGGCGGGCGCGCGCAAGCACGTCATGTCGTGGATCCCGGTGCTGTGGGGCGGAGCCGCGCGGGCCCAGCAGGCCGCGCCGGCGGCCAAAGCCAAGGCCAAGGCGTCGGCCAAGCAAATCCGGCGTGCGCAGCCGCAGGTGAAACGCGCGCCCCAGCGCCCGGGGTTCTGCCCGCCGGGCCAAATCTGCCGCTGACGGTTACGCCGGAGCAGGCCGCATCGCCGCCACGACCTCCGCGATCTTGCCCGGATCGGTGACCGGCAGCGAACACGTCTGCCCGATGCACACGAACGCGGCGCTCGTGGGTCCAGCCGCGATCTTGGCCTGCGCCGGATGGTTTGCGGGCAGCGCGGATGCGTCCGGTGCGCGCAGCACGATCCGGTTGACATACGGCAGGCGCAAGGCGGCTGCGGCAAAGGATTCCGCTTGCGGGCCGGTGACGACGATCTCCGCCGCATTGAGGCGCATATCCACGGCGTTCAGGAGCGCGGCGTGCCCGAGGAGGCCGGTTCCGGCATGCGCCAGGACGCCTTCGATCAGCCGGTCGGCCTTCTTGAGCCATTGCCCGTCGCCGGTCAGCGCCGAGAGCCGGACCAGGTTCTGGGCGGCGAGCGAATTCGGATTGGGCGTGGCGTCGTCGGCCGTGGAGGCGGGCCGCACCACCAGGCCTTCGGCGTCATCCGCGGTCAGGTAATAGCCGCCGTTGTCCGGATTGGCGTAGTGCGCGTCGAGCGCGCGCTGCCAGGCGAGCGCCCGGTCGAGATAGGCCCCCTGCCCGGTCGCCTCGTACAGCGCCAGGGCGGCACGGATCATCGCGGCATAGTCGGACGCGAGGCCGGGAAACAGCAGCCGGCCATCGCGCCACGAATGTCCAAGCCGCTCGTCCCTGGTCATGTCGCGCGCAATGAAGCCGAAGGCGCGCTCGGCCTGCGCGATCCACGACGGCTCGGAGAGCATCGCTCCGGCGTTGATCAGCGCCGCGATCATGAGCCCGTTCCAGTCCGCCAACACCTTGTCGTCGAGGCCCGGCCGCACGCGCGGCGCGCGCACGTCGAACAGCCTGGCACGCAAGACCGCGAGCCTTGCCTCATCGGCGTCGCTGCGCGGCACGCGCGCCAGCCGGTTGAGGATGTTGTGGCCCTCGAAGTTGCCACCGTCGGTGACGTCGTAGTGCTGGCAGAAGAACTCGCCGTCGCCGTCGCCGAGCGCGGACAGAACCGCCGCGCGCGACCAGACATAGAACTTGCCCTCCTCGCCTTCGGAATCGGCGTCAAGCGAGGCGCAGAACGCGCCCTCCTTCGTGGTCATCTCGCGTGCGAGCCAGCCGACGGTTTCGGCGGCGCGCTGCCGGAACGGCGGATTGCCGGTGCGCGCATCGGCGAGCGTAGCGACGCCGTTCTTCGAACGGCTATGGGCGAGCGCGAGCAATTCAAGCAGTTGCGCGTTGTCGTACAGCATCTTCTCGAAATGCGGCACCAGCCAGCGCTCGTCGACCGAATAGCGCGCAAAGCCGCCGCCGAGGTGGTCGTAGATGCCGCCCTCGCAGATGCGCTCGAGCGTCAGCTCGATGGCGGCGAAGTAGCGCTCCTCACCGGTGCGCAAGCCGGCGCGCCACATCAATTCGTAGATCGCCGAATTGGGAAACTTCGGCGCGCCGCGCAGGCCGCCGTGGGACGGGTCCATCGCGCCGCCGACCTGCAGCGCGAGCTGGTCGAGCTCCTTGGCGCCGATCGTGATGCGGCCGGCGGGCCGCGCGCGCTGGGACAGGCGCTCCATCAGCGCGTCGCGGTTCTGGCCGATCTTACCGGGCTCCTCGCGAAACAGCCGCGACACTTCGCGTAACACGTCGACGAACGCCGGCCGGCCGTAGCGCGACTCCTTCGGAAAATACGTCCCGCCCCAGACCGGCTCGCCCTTGGGTGTGAGAAACATGGTCAGCGGCCAGCCGCCGTGCTCGCCCAGGTGATGAAGCGCCGACATGTAGATCTGGTCGATGTCGGGCCGCTCCTCGCGATCGACTTTGATGTTGACGAACAGGTCGTTCATCACCGCAGCGGTGGCGTCGTCCTCGAAGCTTTCGTGCGCCATGACGTGGCACCAGTGGCAGGCGGCGTAGCCGACCGACAGCAGGATGGGCTTGTCCGCGCGCTGGGCTTCCGCGAGCGCCTCGGGACTCCAGGGCCACCAGTCGACCGGATTGTGCTTGTGTTGAAGCAGGTAGGGGCTGGTTTCGCGCGCCAGCCGGTTCTCAAGTGTGACATTTTTGTTCCGGGCCATAACAATACTTTAACTCAGAACGGCGGACGCCCGACATGGGGTGTTCCGGCACCGGACAAAACGGTACATTTGCCGGGCCTCTACGAGATGTCATTCCGGCACTCGTGTATCGGCGAACGGCATTGAGCTTCTTGGAGATCGACGTGGCTACTGGCACTGTGAAGTGGTTCAACCCGACCAAAGGTTACGGGTTCATTCAGCCGCAGGGTGGCGGCAAGGACGTGTTCGTGCACATCTCGGCGGTCGAGCGCGCCGGACTGAGCACGCTCAACGAGGGACAGCAGGTCGAGTTCGAGGTTGTGTCCAACCGCGGCAAGGAAGCGGCGGAAAATCTCAAAGTGAGATAGCGGCGCGGCCGCGAGAACCGGATCGGTTCGGAAGCCCGGCGGTTTCGCCGGGCTTTTTGCTTGGCTCGTTACGTCCTGCGGCGGCGAACGGGATCAGCGCGTGGCGTTTGGACGTGGATCGCCGGCACGTGGCTAGCGCATATTGTGGTTGAAGGTGTTTCCAATACAACGATAATGTGTGCCCTTCGCGGACGATTGAACGCGAAGTGTGGCGCACATTGACACCTAATCATACGCGGCGGCCTTACCATGTGGGTCTTTCGGGTTTCGATATTTGCCATCCTGCTTTGTCTTGGAGGCGTCGGCCGCGCCGATGAGAAGGATCACTGCACGCTCAAGAATGTTACGTTCGCAAGCTGCTCGCCCAAGGGCCGGCACTTCCAGTCGATCGTGATCGCGATTCCGGGTTGGAACGGGACATGTCGCGACACCTTCGGTGAGGGCGAAGGCAATCTGCTCAATGTCATGCGGCAGCGAAATTTCTTCGACATCGACTGCTTTGACTACAATAGCCACCACACGAAGCTTGCAGCGTCGCGCAAGCAATTGAGCGAACGCATCGCTGAGCTGCACAAAGCGGGTTACACGGAATTTGCCTTCGTGACTCACAGCACGGGCGGCGTATTGGCGCTCGATTTCCTGTTATCCGAAGCGATGGCAGCGGACGGCCAGGCCGTTCGAACCGGCCAGGGGCGAAGTGCCATCTTCAACGGCGATCGCGGAATGCGATTGCGCGCGCTCTATAGTTGGGCGGTGCCGCTTAATGGAGTCAGAGAGAACATCAATCGTCTCGGCAAGATCATCAACCTTGTCAACATTAGTCCGGAGGTTCTGCCGCTTCTGGCTCCAAACTCGAAATACTTAGTGGAGTTGAAGGCGCGCTTGAAGCGATTCGATTCCGCGGTCCCTGCGGTGTCACCGACGGATCAGGCAAATTATGGTTTCGATTGGGTCATCCTTCAAGGACAGAACGATGATTGGGTGGTGCGCAATATCGATCCCAAGGAGCCATGGTTTCCAACGACGGTCGAGATTAAGACCCATGTAGTTCGCACCAACTCGTCGCACAGTCACAACGTCGCGGACAGCGGGCAAATCGGCGCCCCGCTCTACCCCGGCGAAATGATGAGCGACAAGGCTTTGCTTGCGCTCGGGCTCTATCCGCGGATCAACGAGTATTTTGCCCCGACTCTGTTGCCGACCGACGAATTGGCCCAGCAACGCCGGGTCATTCTGCAAGGGGTTTTAGGATTTGCGGAGAACCGGAATCTGTTCCAGCGTGCCTATTCGGCAGTCTCAAAATTTATCGTGCTGCTGCTGGACGGCCAGTTCCGGCGGGACCCGAACTTCGATGAAGAAGCCGTCGCGGGTCTTTCGCGGCTGTTGAGGACGAAGGCGAATGATCTCGACTACGAATATGTGGTTGATTTCGGCGACCGGCTCCTCAACGATATCGATCGGGGCTTTCAGGCCCGAGCGCTGGAGCGGGCCGACCGGTTTGGCGGTGGTTCGAAACGCGCCGTGCGCGAACTGGTCGCCATGCTGGACGAGATCTTCAAGCGCGTGACCGAGTTGGTGCGAGCGCATCCTGAGCTTGCCCTCAACCTGCGAAGCAGCAGCGGTTCGCTCGAGTCCTTCGAGCAGCGCGTGGCGACGGTGCTGCCGCGATTCCTGGCAGTGGCGGACGATGAGACGCAGCGCCGGACGATCTCTGCGCTCCGTAACGTGGCGGAGAACGCCACGGTGCCAGCGGTGTTGGGCTCCGATGTGGTGGCTCAGGTGGTGGCATACGGCCGGAGCAAGTATCGTACGCTGTCCGACACGACGAGGGACGAGCTTGGCCACGTGTTGAGCGCCTTCGCTGCGCGCGGCAACGCGATCAGTTCGACCACACTGGCATTGCTGAGCGAGGACGTGAAATGGGTCGGGGGCCAGTCTCGCCCGCTTTGGTTTGCTATGATGTCGCAGGATCAGATCGACGCGCTGGTGGCGATGGCAGCGCCTGCGACGATTGCGAGTAAGGGTCAGGTGAAATTCCTCACCACGCTGATCGCCAACGGCGGTGCGGCCGGCAACTCGCCAGACATGGCGCGCAGGGCGGTGTCGCTGTTCGAAAAGTATTTGGAGAATGCGCCTGCGGTTATCGGTAATCAGGACGCAAACGCGCTACGGGAAGCGGCGCTCAAATCTCAATATCCGTCCATTGCAAGAAGCGTCGATCAGGCGCTGACGTCAGCAGGCTACGGTCGGCTGCAGTGAGCTAAGCCGTTCGTTGCCGCCAGCATGGCGGCCGAAAGGCCAATCGGCAATTTCACCGGCCGTTGGGACAGGCTACATGCTTGTCGGATGGCCCCCGTTCGCGCCACGATTTTCGCCCTCTCCTCCGGCCGTCCGCCCGCGGCCATCGCCGTGGTCCGCATTTCCGGGCCGCGCGCGGGCGCTGCGCTCGAAGCGCTCTCCGGCCGCATCCCGAAGCCGCGGCAGGCGGCGCTGGCGCGGCTGCGCGATCCCGCCTCCGGCGAGACCATCGACGAGGCGTTGGCGCTGTGGTTCCCCGGCCCCCACAGCGAGACCGGCGAGGACGTGGCCGAGCTGCAGGTCCACGGCGGCCGCGCCGTCATCGCCGCGGTGCTGGCCGCGCTCGGCCGCATCGAGGGCTTGCGTCCGGCCGAGCCCGGCGAGTTCACCCGCCGTGCGTTCGACAACGGCAAGCTCGATCTCACCGCGGTCGAGGGCCTCGCCGACCTGATCGGCGCCGAGACCGAAGCACAGAGGCGGCAGGCCTATCGCCAGCTTAAAGGTTTGCTCGGCGACCGCGCGGAGAGCTGGCGCAGCCGGCTGATCCAGGCGCTGGCGTCGGTCGAAGCGCGGATCGATTTTTCCGACGAGGCCGACGTGCCGGAGGACCTGATCGGTCCGGCGCTCGATGTTGCGCGTTCGCTGCGCGGCGAAATCGAGGATGCGATTGCTTCGGCGGGCCGGGGCGAGCGGCTGCGGGACGGGCTGGTGGTTGCGATTGCAGGCCCGCCAAACGCCGGAAAGTCGACGCTGCTCAATCGCATCGCGCGGCGCGAGGCGGCCATCGTGTCGCCGGTGCCGGGCACGACCCGCGATGTGATCGAGGTGCATCTCGATCTCGGCGGGTATCCGGTCACCGTGCTGGATACGGCGGGGATTCGGTCGAGCGACGATCCGGTCGAGCAGGAAGGCGTTCGCCGGGCTCAGCAGCGGGCGGCGGAGGCAGACCTGGTTCTGTGGGTCGAGGACGTCCGGGAATTGCTGCGGTGTCTCGGCGATTCGCGCGGCGGAAATGCTGCGCAGCAATTTATTGCTGCAATGCAATATCGCATCGACGATTCCATTGCATCCGGCACAGCGATGCTTCCGGGCACCGGGACGTCGAACGGCATTAAAGGCGCCGGTCGTTCAGAGGCCCACCATGCCCGCTGGGTGATTGCCAACAAGCTCGATCAGATTGGACAAGCGCAAAAGTCGACAATTGAACGTGAATTCAGTGTTTCAAGTAATTATTTTCTCGTATCCGCGTCTACTGGAGAAGGAATGAATTTAGTTATCAAGTTTTTGGAGGACTTCGCCAAGGTCTATTTCGGCACTGAGCCTGCTCTGGTGACGCGCGAGCGGCATCGCCGCGCCCTGACGGTGGCGACCGAAGCGCTGGATCGTGCATTGGCCGAGCGCGCCGTTGGGCGGGAGGACATCATTGCCGAAGAGCTGAGGCTGGCGGCTGCACAATTGGGGCGATTGACGGGGCGGATCGACGTCGAGGACGTGCTGGACTCGATCTTCCGGGACTTCTGCATTGGCAAGTAAGCCAATGGACTGCCCTTCCGGCCTCGACGTTGTCCGCAAGCAAGCCAACCAATGTAGTTTCGATCGCAACTTTATGCGCCCTGCGTTGCAGGACGGCACGCGGGGTTTGCTGAGCCAATTCGCCGCTGGGGCAACCCGTCACCTTCCTGCTTCGGACTGCGTTGCCGAAATTCACCGGAGGTCAATGACGATGGAGCGTGGCGATGTCCGATCTCGGCCAGGAAAATTCAGGATGGAAGGCCTCGCTCGGTTGGCTCGCGCTCGGCGCGATCATCGTGCTGGTGGTGGCGGGCGTGTTCGTTTTCGGTTGATCGGATTGCCGCGGTGCCGGTGTTTCACGTGAAACATGGCCAAGTCCCATAGCCTGTCCCGGTGACGCGAATGCCGGCATAGGCTCGCCTTTGACCGCCTCGGGGCGCTCCGCTACAAGCGCGGCATTCGAGGCAGACATGGATTCCGGGTTTGACGTCATCGTGATCGGCGGCGGACACGCGGGCTGCGAGGCTGCGGCCGCCGCAGCGCGAATGGGTGCGAACACGATCCTCTTGACCCATCGCTTCGCGACCGTCGGGGCGATGTCGTGCAATCCGGCCATCGGAGGCCTTGGAAAAGGCCATCTGGTGCGAGAAATCGACGCCCTGGACGGCCTGATGGGCCGGGTTGCCGACCTCGGGGGGATTCAGTTTCGGGTGCTCAATCGGCGCAAAGGCCCCGCCGTCCGCGGACCGCGCGCCCAGGCCGACCGGAAGCTCTATGCCGCGGCCATGCAGCAGGCGATCCGCGCGCAGGAGCGGCTCACCGTCATCGAGGGCGAAGCCGACGATCTCGTGCTGGAAAACGGTCGGGTTTGCGCGGTCCGCCTGGCCGACGGACGCGAATTCGGCACCGGAGCGGTTGTTCTGACCACCGGCACCTTCCTGCGTGGTCTGATCCATATCGGCGAGCGGCAGATTCCGGCCGGCCGGGTCGGCGAGGCACCGGCGCTGGGGCTGTCGGCGACCCTGGAACGCGCCGGTTTCGAGCTCGGCAGGCTGAAAACCGGCACGCCACCGCGGCTCGACGGCCGGACCATCGACTGGAATGCGCTCGAAATGCAGCCTGGCGACGATCCGCCGGAGCCGTTCTCGGAATTGACCGAAGCGCTACCGAATCGGCAGATTCAATGCGGGATCACCCGAACGAACGCGAGAACTCACGAGGTCATCCGGGCCAACGTGCATCGCTCGCCGATGTATTCCGGCCAGATCCAGAGCCGCGGACCGCGATATTGCCCGTCGATCGAGGACAAGATCGTCCGGTTCGGCGATCGCGAGGGCCATCAGATTTTCCTAGAGCCCGAGGGACTTACCGACGACACAGTCTATCCAAACGGGATTTCCACCTCGCTGCCGGAGGACGTGCAGCTGGCGATGCTGGCTACGATCCCGGGCCTGGGACGCGCCCGGATGGTCCGGCCGGGCTACGCCATCGAATATGACCATGTCGATCCGCGCGAACTCAAGCATACGCTTGAAACCAAACGTGTTTACGGGCTTTTCCTGGCCGGCCAGATCAACGGCACGACTGGATACGAGGAGGCGGCGGCGCAAGGCCTGGTCGCCGGCCTGAACGCGGCTTCGCGGGCGGGCGGCGGTCCGGACATCGTGTTCGACCGCGCCGAGGCGTATCTCGGCGTGATGATCGACGATCTGGTGACCCAGGGCGTTTCCGAACCCTATCGGATGTTTACCTCCCGTGCCGAGTACCGGCTGGCGCTGCGGGCCGACAATGCCGACCAGCGGCTGACTACCAAAGGCCACGCCGTCGGCTGCGTCGGACCGGCCCGTCGACAGCATTTTCAGGCGAAAATCGCTGCTCTGGATGCCGCCCGCAGTACAGCGAAGTCGCTATCGATCACGCCCAACGAGGCTGAAAAGCACGGAATCGCGCTCAATCGCGACGGTCAGCGGCGTACGGCGTTCGATCTTCTGTCCTATCCGACGTTGAGCCTCGCGGATGTGAGCCGAATCTGGCCCGAGCTTGGCGCGCTCAGTCCGAAAATCGCCGAGCAGCTCGAAACCGATGCCAAATATGCCGTTTATCTGGATCGGCAGGCCACCGATATCGCGGCTTACCGCAGGGACGAAAGCATCGAGCTGCCCGAACAGCTCGATTACGACGCCGTTCCGGGCCTATCGAACGAGGTGCGGCAGAAGCTTCGGACGCATCGGCCGCGCACCATCGGCCAGGCCGGGCGCATCGACGGCATGACGCCGGCGGCTCTGACGCTTCTGGCAGCACACACCCGGCGTCAGGGCAGGGGGCGCCCCGCCGCCTGATCGCGGCCGCGTGTCGGCCTATGACGCGAAAAAATCGCCCGAAACATCAGGGATCGTCGGCAAAGCGCGAACCAGGTGGACGCAAGCCATTGGATTTGGCTGCGGATCGCGGAGCGGCTCTGCGGTTGACGCCCGTTTCACGTGAAACAGCAGAGCGGCTGGATCGCTTCGTCGAAATACTGCTGACTTGGCAGCCGCGAATCAACCTGATCGCAGCCTCCAGCATTGCCACTCTGTGGACGCGCCACATTGCCGATTCACTGCAGCTTCTGGATATCGCGCCGCTGGCCCGCAATTGGGTCGATCTGGGCTCGGGCGCGGGATTTCCAGGCCTGGTGATTGCTTGTGCGCTGGCGGAAACCGCCGGCGCCCTGGTCCACCTTGTTGAAAGCAACGCCAAGAAAGCGGCCTTCCTGCGCGAGGCGATCCGCCACACTGGCGCTCCAGCGGTCGTCCATGCTGTGCGAATCGAGGATTTCGTGAAGAACTGGAAAGCCCCCGTCGATGCGGTCACAGCCCGTGCCCTGGCGCCGCTAGACGTATTGCTTGGTCTTGCTGAGCCGCTGCTGGCTGCGGGCGGGAGAGGCCTGTTCCTCAAGGGACAAGATGTTGAGGTAGAATTGACCCAAGCCGCTAAATGTTGGAAGCTTCGCTCGGCCCTCGTCCCGAGCAAGACACATCCAGACGGCCGCGTGGTCGTCGTCGACGATCTGCAGCGGCTCCCGCATCGGACGAAAACAAAAGCTTAATCAATAACTTATTGGAATAATGCCATGACAGATCCTGTCGCCCCGACCTCCGCCGCCGAGCCTGGCCCGGCCGCCACCGATTCCCAAGTGGTTGTGCTCGCGGAGCGCACCGAGCCGGCCAAGCCGCCGCGTGTCATCGCGATCGCCAACCAGAAGGGCGGCGTCGGCAAGACCACGACCGCAATCAATCTCGGCACCGCGCTCGCCGCTATCGGCGAGCGCGTGCTGGTGATCGATCTCGATCCGCAAGGCAACGCTTCGACCGGACTCGGAATCGACCGCCGCAACCGGCGTACGTCCACCTACGATGTGTTGACCGGCGAGGCGCCGCTGCGCGAGGCGATCGTCGCGACTGCGGTGCCGCGGCTCTCGCTCGCGCCGTCGACCATGGACCTGTCGGGCCTCGAGCTTGAGATCGGCCAGGCGCGCGATCGCGCGTTTCGGCTGCGCAGCGCGATCGCGCCGATCAACAACGGCAAGCACGCCGGCTTCGGCGATTTCAGCTACGTGCTGGTCGACTGTCCGCCGTCGCTCAATCTTCTCACCGTCAATGCCATGGCGGCCGCGCACGCGATCCTCGTGCCCCTGCAATGCGAGTTCTTCGCGCTCGAAGGATTGTCGCAGCTCCTGCAGACGGTGGAGCAGGTCAAGAGCACGCTCAATCCCGACCTGACGATCCACGGCATCGTGCTGACGATGTTCGATGCGCGCAACAACCTGTCCAACCAGGTTGTCGCGGACGTGCGCGAGTTCATGGGCCGCAAGGTCTACGACACGATCATCCCGCGCAACGTGCGCGTCTCGGAGGCGCCGTCGTACGGCAAGCCGGTGCTGGTGTACGACCTCAAGTGCGTCGGCAGCGAAGCCTATCTGCGGCTCGCGACGGAAATCATCCAGCGCGAGAAGGAGCTGCGCGCGAGCTGAGTTCGGAACGGCAAACTCCGGTTCGAAAAGACAACAAGAAACATCCGAAGCAAGAAGGACAAGAATGAGCGGTATCGAGGAGAATCTGATGGCAGACGATCAACACCGTTCGAGACTGGGCCGCGGACTTGCCGCTCTGATCGGCGACGTCGGTGTGGAAACGCAAGCCGTCGAGCGCAACCGCAGCCAGCGCAAGGTCCCGATCGAATTCATCCGCGCCAATCCGCGCAACCCGCGGCGAATGTTTTCAGACTCCGAGCTCGATGAACTGACAGCGTCGATCCGCGAGCGCGGCATCATTCAGCCGATCGTGGTGCGCGCGCGCGGCGCGGACTCCTATGAGATCATCGCAGGCGAACGGCGCTGGCGCGCGGCGCAGCGCGCGGGCCTGCACGAGGTTCCGGTCGTGGTCCTCGACGTGAACGACTCCGAGGCGTTGGAGCTTGCCATCATCGAGAACGTGCAACGCACCGATCTCAATCCCCTGGAAGAGGCCGCGGGCTACCAGGTACTGGCTGCCGAGTTCGATCACTCTCAGGACGATATCGCCAAGGTGGTCGGCAAGAGCCGCAGCCACGTCGCCAACACGATGCGCCTGCTGCAACTGTCGGAGAAGGTGAAGGCCTACATCAACGCCGGCAAGCTTTCCGCCGGCCACGCGCGCATGCTGGTCGGCCAGCCGAACGCCGAGGAGTTCGTCGACGAGATCGTCACGCGCGGGCTCAACGTCCGTCAGGTCGAGGAGTGGGCGCGCGCGAGCGGCCGTCATCAGGCGCGCGATACCAAGCGCGGCGGCAAGACGAAGGATGCCGACACCGCGGCGCTGGAGCAGCGCCTGTCCGATGCGCTGGGCCTCGCCGTGACCATCGATCATCGGGCCAATGGCAGCGGCACGGTACATGTGCGCTACAAGTCGCTGGAGCAGCTCGACGAGATCGTGCGGCGGCTTGAGGGCGCGCCGAAGCGCGCCGAGCAACCGGCGTCGAGCGGTCCGCGCATCCGCAGCTTGTGACATCGCAAAGGCCGCGCGCGGCGCGTTCAGGCGCCGGAGCTACCTCGCGCGGCGCGCTGACGTCGCAATCGACAGCAGCGTCCGCTGCGCCAGCGGCTCGGACAGGCTGTCGAGCGGCGCGCGCATATGGCGGATATCGCGGGCGGTCTGCGCCAATTGCTCCATCGCGCGCGTCAACCGCTCCGTCGACCACGCCGCAAGCGCGGACTCCACCAGCGGCCTTCGGCTGAAGTGCAGCGGCGGCACGAACGCGCCGAGCGCCTCGTCGTTCGACAGGCCGGCGTCGATGGCGATCCGCGCCTTGTGCAGCTGAACGACCTGCCGGATGGCGGCCGCGACGATCGCCCCGGCCGACGTGCCGGCGGCCGACGCGCGGGCGAACTGCATCTCCGCGTCTTTCGCCTTGCCGGCGAACGCGGCATCGACCACGGCATCGAGCGCGAGCGTGGCCGCATCGGTGCAAACTGCAAGGACGTCGTCGAGCTCCACGCGGCCCTTGCCGTGGGCGTAGAGTGCGAGCTTGCGGATTTCGCCGCGCGACGCCTGGCGATCGCCGCCGAGCAGCGCCGCCAGAGCGCTGCGCGCGTCCGGCGCGATGGTGAGCTTGGCCACGCGCAGCTCCTCGTCGATCAGCCTGGCCACGTCGCGGGCGTTGTCGGCATAGCAGGGGATGGCGGCGGCGGCCTTCGATTTTTCGCACATCGTCCGCAGCGGCGCGTTGCGGCGCAGATCGCCGGCCTCGATGACCACGCGGCATTCGGTCGGCGGCGCGGCGAGCAGCGCCTCGACCGCAGGCGCAAAGTTGCGGCTGCCGGCCTTGACCCAGATCGCGCGCTTGCCGCCGAACAGCGGGACGGTGTGCGCCTCCTCGACCAGGCGCGACGGCGTGGAAGCAAGATCGTCACCTTCGAGCCGCGCCAGCGCGAACGGGTCGCGCGGATCGTCCACTGAGGCATGGATGATCTTCTCGGCGCGCTCCCGCGCCAGCCCTGCGTCCGGTCCGAACACCAGCACGATCGGCCGAGCCGCGTCCGGGCGCGCGATAAAAGCTTCAGCGTCGGCGGCTTTGATGGCGACCATTCGATGCCGAGATTTTCCAAATGAAATCACCGGGTCAAGCCCGGCGACGACGCTGAATTCACAGCGTCGCCGAAGATCAGGTCCCGGCGCTGAAGTAGGACGCCAGCCGGGTGCGGATGTTCTCCGCGATCACCTTCGACGCCCGGTTTTCGGCGTCGCGCTGGCCGCGGGCGCGCGCGAAGCGTTGCGCCTGGCCCGGCGTGTCGAACGAAACCCGGGAGAAGGTGCTGCCTGTGACCACCGACCTGCCTGACGCGATTTCGGTCAGGGTGTAATTGGCGTTGATCCCGACGACTTCCGATTCCGGTCGGGCGGTGGTGGTATCGACGATAACCTGCTGGCGGTTCGAGGAGAGCTGGATGACGAGCTTGTGCGTGGCGCCGACCGATCCCTCGCCGCCGGTCAATTCGAAGATCAGCGCGTTGCGGACTTCCACCGCGAGGCGGGCGTCCGGCGTGCCGTTCGGCGCTACGATCTGCTCGATCTCGACCAAACGCAGCCGGTCGCGAATGCCGGGGCCGCCGGCCAGCGTGCGTTCGCCGTAGAGCGGCTCGAAGCAGCCGGCGACCAGCGCGGCGAGCGCCAGCGCGCCGGCGATCCGGGCGGTCGTTGCGAGGCGATCAGGCCACCACATTCACGATCCTTTGCGGGACCACGATGACTTTTTTCGGGCTCTTGCCCTCCAGCGCCTTTCTTACCGCATCGAGGTTAAGGACTGCAGCCTCGATTTCGGGGTTTTTCGCATCCCGGCTGACGGTGACATCGGCGCGCTTCTTGCCGTTGATCTGAACGGGGAGGGTGATGGTGTCCTCTTGCAGCAGGGCCGGCTCCAGCACCGGCCAAGGCTCGGTGGCGACCAGGGTCCGCCGGCCGAGCACGGTCCAGCACTCCTCGGCGAGGTGCGGCATCATCGGGTTGAACAGCTTGACCAGGGTGTCGGCGGCTTCCTTCACCGCCCAGGCGAAATCGGGCGTGCCGGCGGGTCGTGCAATGGCCGAGCCGAGCGCATTCGCCAGCTCGTAAAGGTGCGCGACGGCGACGTTGAAGTGCAGCTTCTCGATCGCCTCGGTGATCTTGGCGAGCGCACCATGAGCGGCCTTGCGGAGGGCCAGCGCTGGTTCGCTGAACGAGTCGGGGCGAGCGGCGGGCGCCTGTTCCGCGATATCCGCCATCTCGCCGACGAGGCGCCACAGGCGCTGCGTGAAACGCGCCGAGCCCTGGACACCGCGCTCGGTCCATTCCACGTCGCGCTCGGGCGGCGAGTCCGACAGCATGAACCAGCGCGCCACGTCGGCGCCGTAGGTGCCCATGATGTCGTCGGGGTCGATGGTGTTCTTCTTCGACTTCGACATCTTCTCGATGCCGCCGATTTTTATAGGCTCGCCGGTCGCCGCAAGCTTCGCCGTGCGCGCGCCGCCCGCCTCGTCGAGTGTGACCTCGGCGGGCGTGACCCACTCGCCGTTCGGCTTCTGATAGGTCTCGTGCACCACCATGCCTTGCGTGAACAGGCCGGCGAACGGTTCGTCGAGCCCGGCGTGGCCGGTGGCCTTCATGGCGCGGGTGAAAAAGCGCGAATAGAGCAGATGCAAAATCGCGTGCTCGATGCCGCCGATGTATTGATCGACTGGCAGCCAGGCGTCGACCGTTTCGCGCGTCGTCGGCGCATCCGCGTTCCACGGATCGGTGAAACGCGCGAAGTACCACGACGAGTCGACGAACGTGTCCATGGTGTCGGTCTCGCGCCGCGCTCCCTTGCCGCATTGCGGGCACGTGACATTCTTCCAGCTCGGATGGCGGTCGAGCGGATTGCCCGGCTTGTCGAAGGTGACGTCCTCCGGCAGCACGACCGGCAGGTCCTTCGCGGGCACCGGCACCACGCCGCAGGCCTCGCAGTGGATCACCGGAATGGGGCAGCCCCAGTAGCGCTGACGCGAGATGCCCCAGTCGCGCAGGCGGTAGTTTACCTGCCGCGCTCCGACCGGCGCGTTACCGCGCGTCGCGGTTTCGAGGCGCTTGGCCACCTCTTCCTTCGCGGCCTCGATGGTCATGCCGTCGAGGAAGTGCGAATTGATCATGAGGCCGTCGCCGTCGAAGGCCGTGTCGGTGATGACGAACGACGCCGCGTCCTGGCCCGGCGGGCAGACCACCGGCACGTTGCCGAGGCCGTATTTGTTGACGAAGTCGAGGTCGCGCTGGTCGTGCGCCGGGCAGCCGAAGATCGCGCCGGTGCCGTAGTCCATCAGGATGAAGTTCGCGACATAGACCGGAAGCTGCCACGACGCATCGAACGGATGCAGCGCGCGGATGCCGGTGTCGTAGCCCATCTTCTCGGCGGTATCGATTTCGGCCTGCGCGGTGCCCATGCGCTTGCACTCGGCGATGAAGGCCGCGAGTTTCGCGTCCTTCTTCGCGGCGCTTTGCGCCAGCGGATGATCCGGCGCGATCGCCATGAACTTCGCGCCGAACAGCGTGTCGTGCCGCGTGGTGAAAATCTCAAGCTCGCTCTCACCCGCGGGCGCCGTCTTTGGATCGAGCGCAAAGCGAACCAGCAATCCTTCGCTCCGCCCGATCCAGTTCTTCTGCATCAGCCGGACTTTCTCCGGCCAGCGCTCCAGCGTGTCGAGCGCCTCAAGCAGCTCCTGCGAATAGCGCGTGATCTTGAACACCCACTGCGCCATCTCGCGCTGCTCGACCGTGGCGCCCGAGCGCCAGCCGCGGCCGTCGATGACCTGCTCGTTGGCGAGCACGGTCATATCCACCGGGTCCCAGTTCACCTTGCGCTGCTCGCGCTCGACCAGCCCTTCGCGCATGAAATCGAGGAACATGCGTTGCTGGTGCTTGTAGTAGGCCGGGTCGCAGGTCGCGACCTCGCGGCTCCAGTCGAGCGACAGGCCCATCGACTGCAGCTGCTTCTTCATCGCGGCGATGTTGTCGTAGGTCCAGGCCTTGGGATGGACCTTGCGCTCGATCGCGGCGTTCTCCGCCGGCATGCCGAAGGCGTCCCAGCCCATCGGGTGCAGCACGGCGTGGCCGCGCGCGCGCATGAAGCGGGCGACCACGTCGCCCATGGTGTAGTTGCGGACGTGGCCCATGTGGATGCGCCCCGAGGGGTAGGGGAACATCTCGAGGACGTAGTATTTTTTCGGCGCGGGCTGGCCGGGGGCGGAGGGCTTCGTGAGCGCGTCGGCTGGCGTCCTGAAGATGCCGCGGTCGTCCCATTCGGCCTGCCAGCGGGATTCGGCGTCGCGCGGGTTGTAGCGGGATTGTGCTGATTCGGCGGTCATTTGCGGGGTGTTTTAGTCGGGTGCGTCGCAATGGGAAAGGGGCTCACAAACGGGCTACAATGCAGCCTCCCGCCCAAGTTCGGAATTCCCGCCATGCAATACACCACCTTCGGCCGAACCGGCCTTCGCGTCTCCGTGGCCGGCTTCGGCACCGGCGGCTTCTCGCGCTGCGGGCTTCGGGCCGGCAAGACCGAGGACGAGGCGGCGCGGCTCATCCTCGACGCAGTCGATCTCGGCATCAACGTAATCGACACCGCGCCGGGCTACGGCACCGAGGGCGTGGTCGGTCGCGCGCTGAAATCGCTGCGGCGCGAGGAGGTCGTGGTTGCGACCAAGGTGCTGGTGCGCGGCGCGGGCGCGTTCTGCACGCCGGCGCAGTTCGTTGCGAGTCTCGACAAGTCGCTGCTCGCGATGGGCACCGATTACGTCGACGTGTTCAATCTGCACGCGGTCGAGCCCGAGCAGTACGTCCACGCCCGCGACGTGCTCGGGCCCGCGCTGCTGGAGCAGAAGGCCAAGGGCAAGATCCGCCACATCGGCTTCACCGAGAACCCGATCGTCGATTTCACCCACGAGACGATCAAGCTCGCGGCGAACGATCCGTTATGGGACGTCTATATGGTCGGCTTCCACATGCTGCACCAGAACGCGCGGCGCGACGTGTTCCCGCAGACGCGCGCGAAAGGCATCGGCACGCTGATGATGTTCGCGGTGCGCTCGATCTTCGCCGATCCGCCGCGCATCGCGCGCGAGATGAAGGCGATGGCGGACCAGGGTCTGGTCGACAGGTCGCTCGGCGACAGCGCCGATCCGCTCGGTTTCCTCGTACACGAGGCCGGCGCCGCGAACGTGATCGAGGCGGCCTATCGCTTTGTGCGGCACGAGCCGGGCGTCGACGTTACACTGTTTGGCACCGGCGATACGGCGCACTTGCGAACCAACGTCGCTTCGCTGCTCAAGCCGCCGCTGCCGGCCGTGGACCGCGACAAGCTCGTCAAGCTGTTCGGTCATCTCCAGAATGGCGTGGGCCTTGACGGCCATGGCGGCGGTGGCGCGCGACGGTGAACGCCGGGATTCCGGCGCGCGCGGGTTGCAGAGACGCCCGAGGTCGCTCCGCGCGGCAGATTTCGTAACCCGCCGTTAACCGTCCGCAGCTGGAACCGCCGGGAATCGGCGCAAACAGCCTCAAATAACGGAATCTTATCGCGATTATGCGACCGTTCGACGTTTGGCGCGAACGGGCGCGGTATGGCGTTTAGCGATCGGACTCAGGGTTTTGTCGCGAAGTGGTTGCCGGTCCTCACGCACGGCGCGGTTTATATTTGCGCAGTCCTGATCGGCCTCGTCTGGCTCAGCATCAGCTTCTTTCTCGACAACGAACGCGCCAGCGCCGAGCAGACCACGGTGCGCAACTCGATGAATCTCGCCGGCGCGTTCGAGGAGCATCTCTCGCGCTCGATCCAGGACGTCGACCGGTCGTTGAAGCTCGTGCGCGCGGGTTACAAGCGCAACTCCGGTTCATTCGACCTGATCGGCTGGCTGAAGGCGGCGGACCTGTTCAAAGACGAGGTGCTGCAGATCAGCATCATCGATAGCCGCGGCTTCGTGAAGCTGAGCAACATCGATCCGACGCGGTTCGCCGGCCTGGATTTGAGCGACCGCGAGCACTTCAAGGTTCATTTGAATTCGAACCAGGACGAGCTGTTCATCAGCAAGCCGGTGATCGGACGCACCACCGGGAAATGGTCGATCCAGCTGGCGCGCCGCATCGACAACAACGACGGCTCGTTCGGCGGCGTGATCGTGGCCTCGCTCGATCCGTCCTATCTGACGCGCGCCTACAACGTGGTGAACACCGGCGCCGAAGGCTTCATCCGCGTCATCGGCTCCGACGGCATCGTGCGCGCCACCAGCGGCGAGGCTTCGAGCATGCTCGGCCGTGACACGGGCCGAGGCGATCTGTTCAAGCATTATCCAGCGCGGTCCAACGGGTGGTATTACACCGCGAGCCTGTCCGGGGACAGCGTGCCGCGGCTGGTCGTGTATCGTGCGCTGGCCGATTATCCGCTGGTGGTCGCGGTCGGCCAGTCGGCGCAGGAGATTTTCGGCCATCTCGCCGCCAAGCGGCGAGTCGGCCACTTTGTGGCGACGCTTCTGACCATTCTCATCCTGGGTATCACCGCCATCACGGTGAAGACCAATTTGGCACGCGAGCAGGATCAGAAAAATCTCGAAGAAGCATACATGCGTCTGAACGCGGCGCTCGACAACATGCCGCACGGCATTTGCATGTACGGGCCCGATCGAAGGCTCGCCATGGCCAATCGGCTGTATAGCGAGATGTACGGGCTCGATCCCGAACAGGCAAAACCGGGGACATTGCTATCCGACATTCTCGCAGCGCGCGTCGCGGCCGGCTCCTGTCCGGCAAACGGAGAGCAATACGTCAACGAACGAATAGAGGAAGCGTTCATTCGGGAGCCGGGCTACATCGTCAATGAACTGAAAGACGGACGGGTGTTTGCGATCACCCGACAGGCGATGCCTGACGGCGGCTCCCTGGCAATCCATCAGGACATCACCGCGCAGAAGCGCGACGAGCAGCGGATTTCGCATCTCGCCCACTACGACGGGCTCACCAATCTCGCCAACCGTATCCGGTTCCTTGAGCATGTCGCCAAAGCGGCGGAACGCTATCGGGAAGCCGGCGACCGGTTCGCCATCCATCTGCTCGATCTGGACCGCTTCAAGGAGGTCAACGACTCGCTCGGCCACGCTGTGGGCGACGCCTTGCTGGTCGAGGTCGCTTCGCGCCTGCGCGCCTGCATCGGGCCGGACGACGTGGTGGCGCGGCTCGGCGGCGACGAGTTCACCGTGCTGCAGTCCGTCGGCCCGGACGCTGCGCGCCAAGCGGGAGACCTCGCGACGAAAATTCTCCAAGTGGTGTCGAAGCCGTTCGACATCGACGGGCATCATCTTACGGCCGAAACCAGCATCGGCCTCGTGCTCGCGCCCGATCACGGGTTGCAGGCCGACGAGCTGCTGAAAAAGGCCGACCTCGCGCTCTATCGCGCGAAGTCCGACGGCCGGAACGGCTGGCGGCTGTTCGAACGCGAGATGGAGCAGGAGGCCCGAACCCGGCTTGCGCTGGCCATGGACCTGCGCGACTCGATCGCCCGCGAGGAGTTCGAGCTTCACTACCAGCCGGTGGTCGGCATCGCCGACGGCGCGGTGGCCGGCGCCGAAGCGCTGCTGCGCTGGCGCAGCCCGGCGCGCGGCCTCGTTTCTCCGAACGAATTCATCCCGCTTGCGGAAGACACCGGCCTGATCATTCCGCTGGGAGAATGGGTGCTGCGGCGCGCCTGTGCGGACGCCGCGAAATGGCCCGCGCACGTTAGCGTGGCGGTGAATCTCTCGCCGGTGCAGATCCGCAGCGGCCGCCTGGCCGAGGTCGTCAAGCGCACGCTGTCCGAAACCGGACTGGCGGCGCGCCGGCTCGAGCTCGAAGTCACGGAATCGGTGCTGCTCCAGCATAACGAAGAAAACCTGCGCGTCCTGCGCGAACTGCAGGAGCTCGGGATCGCGATCGTGCTCGATGATTTCGGCACCGGCTACTCGTCGATGAGCTATCTGCTGCGGTTCCCGTTCGACAAGATCAAGATCGATCGCTCGTTTGTCGCCGAGATGCCGCGCCGGAACGACTGCGCGGCGATCGTGAGCGCGGTGACGGGTCTCGCCCGCAGTCTCGACATCGACATCACGGCGGAAGGCGTCGAAACCGAAGAGCAGCTCACGCTGCTGAAGGCGGTCGGCTGCACGCTCGCGCAGGGCTATCTGTTCGGCCGGCCGCGTCCCAACGCGGAGAACGACTTCAGCGCAGCGCGACCCTCGGCGAAGCTCGCGGTGGCGTCGTAAGGCGTTCCGGCCGGCCGGCGCAACGCATCGCCTTCAATTCCGGCATTCCAACCGAACCAAGGCGGGCTACAATCGCGCCGTCGCCGCCGAGAGCCTGTTCATGTCCCGTATCCTTCGCGTCGCCGCAGCCCAAAGCGGCCCGATCCAAAGAGCCGAAAGCCGCCAAGCAGTGGTCGCGCGCCTGATCGAAATGCTCGACCGGGCGGCCGAAAAGAAATGCGATCTGGTGGTGTTCACGGAACTGGCGCTGACAACCTTCTTCCCGCGCTGGTACATGACCGACCAAGCTGAAGTCGACGCCTGGTTCGAGCGCGACATGCCGTCGCTGGCGACGCGGCCGCTGTTCGAGCGCGCGCAGAAGCACGGCATCGCGTTCAAGCTCGGTTACGCCGAATTGACCCCGGACGGACACCGCTTCAACACCGCCATATTGGTCGGCCGCGACGGCAAGCTCCTCGGCAAGTACCGCAAGGTGCATCTGCCCGGACATGGCGAGTTCGATCCGGCGCGCTCGTTCCAGCATCTGGAGAAGCGCTACTTCGAACCCGGCGATATCGGCTTCCCGGTGTGGCGCGCCATGGGCGGCGTGATCGGGATGTGCATCTGCAACGACCGGCGGTGGCCCGAGACCTGGCGCATGCTCGGCCTGCAAGGGGTCGAGCTGGTGGCGCTCGGCTTCAACACGCCGTCGGTCAATTCGCAGAAGGCCGATGAAGGTCCCGCGCAGCGCGCGTTTCAGCATCGGCTGTCGATGCAGGCCGGCGCCTACCAGAACGCGACCTGGGCTGTGGCGGTTGCCAAATGCGGCGTCGAGGACGGCCACCCGCTGATGGGCGGCACCATGATCGTCGATCCGAACGGAGAGATTGTCGCCGAGGCGCAGACCGAAGACGACGAACTGGTGATGTGGGACTGCGATCTCGACGCGACGCGCTTCGGGAAGGAGACCGTGTTCGACTTCGCCCGCCACCGGCGCATTGAACACTACGGCCGCATCACGTCGCAGACTGCGGCGACTCCGCCGGATAAATAGCGAAGCGCCGGCGCGGCTTCGCCTCTTAACATTAACGGCCAAATCCGATTGGCCGCCGTCCCGGCCCCTGTAGATTGTTAATCGCGGAGGCCATGGGGGACGTTAATGCCGGACAATTCTCGGCGCCTTCTGCCTTTCGCCGTCGCGCTCTTCGCCGCCACCGTCATGGCCGTCGTCATGGCGATCGTCACGGTGCTCACCGCCGGTCCGGCGCTGGCCTCCGACTGGGACGCCTGCGCCAAAGGCGCCGGCGACGACGCCATCGCCGCCTGCACGCGCGCCATCGACTCCGGGGGCTACAACGGCCGCGTGCTCGCGCTGCTGCATTCCAACCGCGGCGTGGAATGGAGGGCCAAGGGCGATCTTGCCCGCGCGCTCGCCGACTTCGACGCCGCGATCAAGCACGATTCCAATCAGGCGGCTGCATTCAACAACCGCGGCATCGCGCACGCTGAGAAGCGCGACTACGACCGTGCCATCGCCGACTACGACGAGGCGATCCGGCTGAACGAAAGATATGCGGCGGCGCTGAACAACCGTGGGCTCGCCTATTTCTACAAAGGCCAGCACCAGCGCGCGATTGCCGATTACGACGCCGCCATCTCGCTCGAGCCCGACGCGGTGCGGCTGAACAACCGCGGCAACGCCCATGCGGCGCGCGGCCAGCATGATCGGGCGATCGCGGATTTCGACCAGGCGGTGGCGCTCGATGCGAACTACGCGGTGGCCTACTACAACCGCGGCAACGCGCTTTACGCCAAAGGCGAACTCGACCGCGCCATTGCGAGCTACGACCGGGCGATTGCGCTCGACCGCAATTATCAGGATGCCTACGTCAACCGGGGCGTCGCCAGGGAAAACAAGAGCGAATACGCCGCCGCGATCTCCGACTACGATATCGCGCTGAAGCTCAATGCAAACGACGCGTTCGCGTACAACAACCGCGGCAATGCGCTGCTCAAGAAAGGCCAGGCCGAGCGGGCCCTGCGCGACTACGATCAGGCGCTGAAGCTTGATGCCGGCCATGTCTCGGCCTATTTCAGCCGCGCCATCGCGCACGAGGCGCTCAAGCGTTTCGACCGCGCGATTGCGGACTATGACCGGGTGACGCAACTGCAGCCGAACAATGCGTCCGCATACAACAGCCGATGCTGGCTGCGCGCCATGCTCGGCCACCTGCAGGCGGCGCTGACCGATTGCAACGAAGCGATCCGCCTGCGGCCGGAGTTCGTCAACGCGCTGGACAGCCGCGGCTTCGTCTATCTGCGCGCCGGCCAGCACGATGCCGCCATCGCGGACTACGACGCCGCATTGAAGCTCGATCCGAACAAGTCCGCCTCGCTCTACGGGCGCGGCATGGCGAAGCGCCGCAAGGGCGACTATGCCGGCGGCAATGCCGATATCGCGGCCGCGCGCGCGATCAAGCCGAATGTCACGGCCGAGTTCGTGCGCTATGGGCTGATGCCGCCGCTGACCGACACGCAGCCGCGCAGCGCCGAAAGCCCGGCGCAGCAGGCGGCCGATCCGATGGCTCGGATGCAGCGGGCCAACTAGTTCCAGTCTTCGCATCTGCGGAACGATACGGCCTCCGCACCGTTGTCACGGTGTCATAAATGGAGGCGTGCCATGTTCGATGCCAACAAGATCAAGGGACACATGGAGGTAATTGGGTCCGACGGCGAGCGTGTCGGAACCGTCGATCGTCTCGAAGGCAAGAATCAGATCAAGCTGACCAAGAGCGATCCAAAAGCCGGCGGCAAGCACCATTTCATTTCGGTGGACTGGATCGCGCGCGTGGACCAGCGCGTTCATCTCAGCAAGACCCGCAAGGACGCCATGGCGCAGTGGAAGACCGCTGCCTGACGGCGATCCCGCAGAAGCAGGCGCGACGCCCGATCCGCCGGGCTTCACGCCTTTTGCGCCGCCGCTGCCGATGCTATGAGGCGGCAGTGAACGCACCGGCCACGAGCATCACCGGAATCGACGCGGTCCGCGCGGAGATCGCGCGCGCCTGCCGCGACGCGGGCCGCGATCCGTCGGGCGTGACCCTGATCGCCGTGTCCAAGACCTTCGGCGCCGAGGCCATCGAGCCGCTCATCGCCGCGGGGCAACGCGCGTTCGGCGAGAATCGCGTGCAGGAGGCCAAGGCCAAGTGGCCGCCGCTGCAGGCGCGGCATCCGGGCCTGGAACTGCACATGATCGGGCCGCTGCAGTCCAACAAGGCCAAGGAGGCGGTGGCGCTGTTCGACGCGATCCATTCCGTGGATCGCCCAAGCCTGTGCGAGGCGCTGGCGAAGGAAAACGCCAGGCAAGGCCGCAAACCGTTGCTGTTCGCCGAGATCAACACTGGCGGCGAGGCGCAAAAGGCCGGCGTGCTGCCGCAGGACGCCGACGCCTTCATCGTGCGCTGCCGCGACGGCTATGGGTTGTCCATCGCGGGTCTGATGTGCATCCCGCCGGCTGACGAGGCGCCGGCGCCGCATTTCGCATTGACCGCCAAGATCGCCGCGCGCAACGGGCTGAAGCTTTTGTCGATGGGCATGAGCGCGGACTTTCCCGTCGCCATCCCGTTCGGCGCGACCCACGTCCGGGTGGGGTCGGCAATATTCGGGTCGCGCCACACCTGAGGGCGCTCGCAGGCTGAAATTTGGCTGCCCGATTGATCTGAATCAAACCTGAAAGCTCTGCACTACGATTAGTTGCGTATGCAACTAACTATTGCGCCCTTTTTAGCGCAGCGATTTCCGGAGGCAAGGGATGAAGATCGAGCAGATTCACCACGTCGCCTACCGCTGCAGGAATGCCAAGGAGACGGTCGAGTTCTATCGCGACGTGCTTGGCATGGATTTTCTGATGGCGATGGCCGAGGACAAGGCGCCGTCCACCAAGGCGCCCGATCCTTACATGCATGTGTTCCTCGACGCCGGGAACGGCAACATTCTGGCGTTCTTCGAGCTGCCGAACTCCCCGCCGATGAGCCGCGACCCCAACACGCCGGAGTGGGTGCAGCACATCGCGTTCCGGGTGAAGGACCGGGCCGGCATGGTCGAGGCCAAGGCCCGCGCCGAGGCGCGCGGTTGCGCGGTCGTCGGGCCGACCGATCATGGCGTGTTTGAGTCCGTGTACTTCTTCGACCCGAGCGGCAACCGGCTCGAGGTCACGCACTGGACAGCCGAGCCTGGGCAACTGGATCGGCTGAAGAAGCTCGCACCGGACATGCTCGAAGAATGGGACCGCACCAAGAAGCCGCCCCGCCAGGCGGCCTGGGTGCACGAGCAGGAATTCGCTTAAGGCGCAACTGCGTTCGACCAGTGCGTATAGCGGGTTCAATCGCACGACGATTGCCCGCGCGCGTCGGCTTGCCTAGCCTGCGGTCCGCCGCAGGTTGCGGGCACAGCCGGACGCTTTCATGACCACCATCGACATCCACGCCCATTACGTCGACCGCCGCTATCTCGACGGACTCACACGCGCGATGCGGCTTGCGCCCGAACCGACGCCAGACGGCAAGACACTGCTGCGCGACCGCGGCGCGACGATCGCCTGGACCCGGCCGGACATGTTCTCGGTCGAGTACCGGCTCGCCGACATGGCGCAGAAGCAGATCGATATGCGCGTGCTGTCGGTCAGCGCGCCGAACGTCTACCCATTTCCCGCCGCCGAGCAGGTAGAGATGGCGCGTCACGTCAACGATGCGCTGGCTCTATATTGCCGTGCGCATCCGGGTCGCTTCATCGGGCTTGCGAGTCTGCCGCTTGCCGACGTGAACGCATCGCTGCGCGAGCTCGATCGTTCGGTTCAGGAGCTGGGTCTGAAGGGCGTGGCCATCGGCTCCAACGTCGATGGACTGCCGCTGAACGATGCGCGGTTCGAGCCGCTGTGGGCGCGGATCAACGCGCTGCGATTGCCCGTCGTGGAACACCCGTCGTTCCCGCGCGACACCTCCGACATGGGCGAGTTCGAGCTGCCGCTGCGCGTCGGTCTGATGTTCGACACCACGCTGATGGCCGCGCGCATGATTTATGCGGGTATCTTCGAGCGCTATCCCGATTTTCCGTTCGTGCTGGCGCACACCGGGGCGGCGCTGATCATGCTGATGGAGCGCCTCGACAACGGCTACCGGCTGTTTCCCGATTGCCGCAAGTTCATCGACAAGCTGCCGAGCGAATATGGCAAGCGGCTGTACTACGACACCTGTGCGTTCGGCGAACAGGCGTTGATGTTCGCGATCGGCGCGGTGGGTGTAAGCCAGATCATGTTCGGCACCGACGATCCGTTCATCGGCTCGGACACGTCGCACGTGACGCGGCTGAAGATCCCGGACGCCGACCGGGCGGCGATCCTCGGCGGCAATGCCAAGCGGATGTTCGGGCTGACCTGAGGGTCAGCGATACCGGCTGGGCAGCGGGGCGGGATTGCCCGGCCCGGGGTCACCGGTAATCGGCTTGCGCAAGATGCTCGGCCTCTGCGGTTGCGGCGGCGGCGCGTAGCTTGGTGCCGGCGCAGAAGGCTGCATCGGCTGCGCGCGCGGTACGGGAGGTGCCGGCTGCAGCGGCGGGGACGGCTGATAATACGGCGCTTCCTCGCGCGCAGGCATTGGCTCATCGCGCCAGGCGCCGAAATCCTGTCCGTCGTCGTCGGCGACGCCCTTGTGGCTCATGGTCGAGGCGCGCCAGCGGTCGATGACCGAGCCGATCATGTCGCGGTCGGGCGCTGCTGCGGCGCGGGTGTTGCCGCCGATCTCGCTGGTCGGACGCTGCGACGGCGGCAGTTCGCGGAATTTCATCCGGGTCGGCAGCGGCACGCCGGCGCCGAACGCGAACACCTCGCCGGTGCCGAGCGAGGGAATGAAGGTCAGCATGCTCGCGCCGGCGTCCGACACCGCGGAGCGGATCAGCGCCTGATCGCGGTCGTTCGACAGCCGCATGACGAACAGCGTGCTGCACTGGGAGATGATGGTCGGGTCAATTTCGGCAGGGCGCTGTGTCACGAGGCCGAGGAACACACCGTACTTGCGGCCCTCCTTGGCAATGCGCGACAGCGCGCGGCGGGTCGGGCCGAAGCCGACTGCCTTGTCGGCGGGTGCGTAGCGGTGCGCTTCCTCGCATACGAACAGCAGCGGTGACGCGCCGTCGCTCCACAGGCCGAAGTCGAACGCCATGCGCGACAGCACCGACACCACCGAGTCGATAACCTCGGCGGGGAAGCCCGCGAGCTGCATGATCGTCATCGGCTTGCCGTTGGCCGGAATCCGGAACAGGTGGCCGACCACTTCCGCCATGGTGTCGCCGCCGACGGTGGCGTTCTCGAACATGAAGCCGTAGCGCGGATGGTTGCGGAACGTCTGGATGCGCTGCAGGAGCTTGTTGTAGATCGTGGCGCGCGAGCGGTTTTCGAGCTTGCCCATGCCCGCGTCGATCACCGCGATCAGGTCCTCGATGCGGTACGGAACCGGCGTGTCGACGCCGTAGCCGACGTCGCGCGGGTCCTTTTTCTTGGCGAGCGCGCTGCGGTCGGCTCCGCCCTTAAGCTGGACGTAGGCGGCCTTGGCCTGCGGAATCGCCTCGGCGAGGATCTCGACTTCCTCGTCGATGCCCGGCCGGCCGCCGAAGAACGCGTCCACCGTCTCCTCGAAGTTGAACAGCCAGAACGGCAGCCGCAGATTGCGCGGGGTCAGTACCTGCGCCTTGTCGCCGAAGCAACGGGCGTATTCGTTGTGCGGATCGATCAGGAACAGTCGAAGGTCGGGGCGCTGCGCCAGGATTTGCTGAAGCAGGATGGCGACGCCGCTCGACTTGCCGACACCGGTGGTGCCGAGCACCGCGAAGTGCTTGCTGACGAGCTGGTCGACGTCGACGTGTGCGGCGATGGCCTGGTCCTGTTGCAGGGCGCCGACGTTGCAGGGCTTGGAATCGCCGCCCTGATAGATCAGGCGCAACTCGCGATCGGTCATCATGGTCGCGGGTTCGCCGATCATCGGATATTCGGTGATGCCGCGCTGGAAAAACGGTGTACCGGCGGCGTTGGTCTTGATCTCGCCGACCACGTCGAGGCGGGCGACGCCGGTGCAGGTCGGGTCCTGATCGTGCGAGGGGCGCTCGCCGACCTCGGTGATCATGCCGACGATCGTCGCACTTCCGCTCAACACGCCGAGAAACTTTCCGACGGTGGCGCGTGCTGCTCCCGCCTGCGCCGCCATGCCGACGGTGATCTGCGCGCCGCTCACGGCCAGCACCCGCCCCATGACGTCGCGGCCGGCGGCGCGCGGCGGCGCAGCGTGCGAAGCTGGAGAGCCAACGGTCATTGAGATGCCTCGCCCCGGGTAATATGCCGGCGGTGTCGGTTTGCGTCCCGCCGTTGCAACAAAACTACCGCAGGACGCTGGAGTTTCCGTAAACGCAGAACCGCGAGTTCGAACGAACGGAAGCGTTAACCCTGAGAGGGCGTTAATCAGCCGATGACAATGCGCGTGCGCGGCCCGATGCGCTTGAGCAACCGCGTCAACGCGCCGGGCTTTAGCGCCACACAGCCGGCGGTCGGCGCGAAGCCCGGCCGGGCGACATGGATGAACACGGCGCTGCCGCGGCCCGCGGTCCGGGGACGGGTGTTGTGGTCGATCTCCACGATCAGGTCGTAGAGCCGGTCGGCGCGCCAGAGACGGTCGCCCGTGCTGCCGGGCGGCACCCGGATCGGGCGGTTGTAGCGGCGGTCGGCTGGGTCCTCGCACCAGCCGTCGTCGGCGCGGATGCGGCGCACGGGCAGGAGCGTATGCGGGCGCGGCAGGCGGTCGGCCCGCCACCACAGCCGCAGCGGACGAAACGCG
>Ga0194132_10000095_pt1 | contig 159880 bp, 132 predicted proteins | sample TA2KigOf80mmetaG_FD_148612 | JGI IMG/M metagenome (GOLD analysis project Ga0194132, IMG submission 148612) | Freshwater microbial communities from Lake Tanganyika, Tanzania - TA2015054 Kigoma Offshore 80m | ecosystem: Environmental > Aquatic > Freshwater > Lake | place: Tanzania: Lake...
GCGCTGCGCTGCGCAATCGCTTCGCGAGGCGAGCAATCCGTTCATCGGACCTCCCCTCCGTCTCGCTGGCTTCGCCAGCGAGCCACCTCCCCGACGTCGCTTCGCTCCGTCAGGGAGGAGTTCCGGAGCACACCTCCCCGACCTCGCTCCGCTCGGTCGAGGAGGTGTTCCGGAGCGCCTCATCTCGACTTCGCGCCCTCCGGAACTCCTCCCCACGGCGCAGCCGTGGGGAGGTGGCCTGCGAGCGCAGCGAGCAGGACGGAGGGGACCGACTCCGACGGGTTGCGAGCGCAGCGCTGCGCAATCGCTTCGCGAGGCGAGCAACCCGTTCATCGGACCTCCCCTCCGTCTCGCTGGCTTCGCCAGCGAGACACCTCCCCGACGTCGCTTCGCTCCGTCAGGGAGGAGTTCCGGAACACACCTCCCCGACCTCGCTCCGCTCGGTCGAGGAGGAGTTCCGGAGCGCCTCATCTCGACTTCGCGCCCTCCGGAACTCCTCCCCACGGCGCAGCCGTGGGGTTGGTGGACTGCGAGCGCAGCGAGCAGGACGGAGGGGACCGACTCCGACGGGTTGCGGGCGCTGCGCTGCGCAATCGCTTCGCGAGGCGAGCAATCCGTTCATCGGACCTCCCCTCCGTCTCGCTGGCTTCGCCAGCGAGCCACCTCCCCGACGTCGCTTCGCTCCGTCAGGGAGGAGTTCCGGAACACGACTCCCCGACCTCGCTCCGCTCGGTTTAAGGAGAAGCCTCTCTGCCTCCGTCCCCTCACCGAAGCAGTTCTCCGCACTCGGGGCACTGCGCCGACCAGAGCGTGCCCCGCACGTCGTGACCACAGGAAGGACAGCGATCCGCCCGGCGGAGCCGCTCGCGCCGGCGCTCCGAGGCGGCGCCTACGACGATGGACGCGAGCCGGAGCGCCCCCACCGCCGCAGCGCCGATCGCGGCAAGCACGGCGCCCGCGACGAGCGAGTTCGCCGCGAGCGCCGCAGGCTCGAGGCGGGTCGTGCGCGACGCGGGGTCCGTGCCCGCGAGCCACCCCGCGACCGCCCGGCGGGCGTCGTCCTCCGAGGAGGCGACCTGCCGCGGCGGCGCGCCGTCCTCGCCGCGACGAACGAGGGGCGATGAGCCGGCGAGCGCCTCGGCGATCGCCTCGCGCACGAGGGGCGCGAGTCGGCTCGCGTCGGGATCCGCGACCGGATCGTCGCCGCCGAGGGGATAGTCGAAGAGCACGAGTCGCGGCGACCACTCGACGACGCGCGAGGCGAAGGGGAAGCCGCCACGATCGACGCGTCGCGACACCTCGAAGCGACCGGACTCGCTTCCGCCTGCAGGTCTCGACCCGCCGACGAACGCCTTCGCCGCCGACGCGACGGGTCCGGGCGTCCGGATCGGTCCATCCGCGGCGGGCGGCACGCGGAAGACCCGCCCCTCCGCGAGGAGCTCCTCGGAGCTCCGCACGACCACGCGACCGGAGAGGAGCGCCGTCGGGATCGAGAGACCGATCGCCCCAAGCAGCACGAGGTCGAGCGCGACCGCCCATCGGCTGCGCTCGCGACGGGCACCGAGGCGCCTCACCTCCATCGCCCACTCGACGCCGGTCAGGCGCAGTGCCCACTCCCACGGCGTTCGGGGACGCGAGGGACCGCGATCAGGCGTCGTCGCCGGCGGTCGGCGCTCCTCGATCCGCGGGATCTTCACCCGCCGCCGACCCCACGCCCGCGACCCCGGCGGTCGCGGCGCTCCCAAGGAAGGATCAGAAGAGGGAGGCGGAGCGTCGCCCCGCTCCGATCGCTCGCGGTCCATCGCCGCAAGGTAGCGGCGCGCCGATGGAGGCGCGATCCCGACGCCTGCGGCGTGCCTCGACGCGGATGTCGTCCCTCTCCCGAGAGAACGACGTTCCGAGGCGACGACGTTCCAAGACGACGACGTTCCAAGACGACGGCGTTCCAAGACGACGGCGTTCCACGCCAGCGACATTCAAAACCAGCGACCGGTCGGCGTCGAGCCGGTCAGCGGACGCCGCGGGAGCGGCGCGGACGACGACCGGGGAGCCTCCACTGCACCGACGGGACCACCGCGTCGCCCTCGACTCGGTCGCGGCGACCGGCGACGGGTCGCAGGCGATCCGCCGCGCCGTGGAGCGGCATGGTCGAGGACGCGCGTGCCTCGACGAGCGGCGGCCCGGCGGCGATCGACGCGACCTCGACCTCGTCGAGCCAGCGGCGGAACTCGACGATCCGACGCCGACGCTCCCGCGCCGCGACGAGCGCCGTCGACGCGAGCAGCGCGCCGGCGCCGAGGAGCGGCAGGAGGACGTTCAGGATCTCGGCGATGGAGACGAGCATCGGGATGACCTACGCAGCGCGGGGAGGGACGGACGCATGATCCTCGGGGGCTTGGGGAGCCGACCTCCCGCGCCGGTGCTCGTCCGGCTTGATCTCCGAGAGATCTCCGCCTCCCGGTCGGAGGGGCGGAAGAGTAGGCACCGACCCGCGTCAAGTCAGGTGCTCGCGGAACCCGCCGACGGAGCGACCCGCCGCGCCGCTACCGCCGTCCCGCCGAGTCGAGCGCCTTCCGCATCCGCGCGGTGCACTCCTCGCTGCCGACGAGCGCGAGGGTGGTCCGCACCGACGCCTCAAGCACCTCGTCCCGCAGGCACTCGTCGAGGTCGGCGAGCGACCTCTTCGTCGCCCGAAGCGCCTCCGGTCCGGCGGCGGCGAGCCTCCGCAGCGTCGCGGCGGTCAGTTCCCGAAGCGCGGCGGGGTCCGTCGCGAGCGCCGCCGCGAGCCCGCTGCGGAGCGCCGCGCTGCCATCGAGGAGCTCGCCCCCGAGCATCATCGCCCGCGCCCGCCCGTCGCCGACCCCCGCCCGCAGCGTGGGAAGGCTCACCGCCGGCGAGATCCCGATGCGCACGGCGGGATAGCCGATCGACGCCTCCGGCGAGACGAGGACGACGTCGCATGCGGAGACGAGGGCGGCGCCGCCCGCAAGCGCCGCGCCATGCACCGCCGCGACCGAGACCGCCTCCATCCGGCGAAGCATCCGGCAGAGTCCGCCGAGCCGCGAGACGAAGGACGCGAGGGCGCCGGGCTCCTCGACCGCGGCGCGGAGGTCGAAGCCCGCGCAGAACGCCGGTCCCTCCGCCTCGATCGAGAACGCGGCGCATCCTGCCCGGCGCACCTCGTCGAGCGCCGACTCGATCGCGTCGAACATCGCGTGCGAGAGGGCGTTCCGCCGCGCCGCGTCGGCGAGGACGATCCGCGCGACCGCGCCATCGACCTCGACCCGCAGCGGTCCGCGTCCGGGCGCGTCCGCCGAGCCGTCGCGCGAGCGCTCATGGCGAGAGGTCATCGTCGCTCCTCAGGTGAGTCCCGGCCAGACCTCGCCGCCCCGCGCGCGATCGAACGCCTCGCGGATCGCCGCGGTCGCCGCGGCGGGCAGCGGACCCTCCTGCGCCGCGCGGAGGTTCGCCGCGAGATGCTCCGGTCTCGTGCTGCCGACGAGCGCCGAGGTCACCTCGGGGAAGGAGAGCACGAAGCGAAGCGCGAGCGTCGGCCACGCGGTCCCCGGATCGCCCGCCACGCCGAGCCGCGCCGGATCGATCGCGAGCCGCGCGAGGCGCTCGTGGTAGGGCTGGGCGTACTGGCGGTAGATCCCCTGCTGCTCCTCCGGCGCCCGCCACGCCGCGTTCGCGAGCGGCCGCTTCACGAGGACGCCGAGACCGCGCCGTGCCGCGGCGGGCAGGACCTCCGCGAGGTTCGCCTGGTCGACGAGGTTGAGCGAGACCTCGAGGAGCGAGACCTCCGGATGCAGCGCCGCGAGCAACGCCGCCTCGTTGTCCCCCGAGTAGCCGACCATCCGCACGAGACCGCGGCGCCTCGCCTCCGCGACCGCGCCGATCGCCTCGCCCTTCTCGAGCACGTCGCGGCTGCAGGAGTGAAGCAGGATCGCGTCGAGCTCGTCGATCCCGAGCCGCGCGAGGCTGCGCTCGATCGAGAGCCGGATCGACTCGGCGCACCACGGATCGAGTCCCTCCCGCCCGGGCGGCGAGCCGCACTTCGAGACGACCACGACCTCGCCGCGTCGCCCCCGGATCGCCCGACCGATCGCCTCCTCGCTGCCGCGGTACATCGCCGCGGTGTCGAGGAGGTTCGCCCCGCGGTCGACGAGCGACCCCACGAGGCGGTCGACCACGGCGCGGTCGGTCTCGAGGAAGCCGATCGGCGCCGCGCCGAAGCCGAGGACTCCGACCATCGGTCCGCCGCGACCGAGCGCCCGCTGCGGGATGCGCCCGCCGAGGTCGGCGGTCGATCCTGACCGTGAGATCATCGCTGGCTCCTTCGCGCTCCCTCGGTCGGGTCCGACCTCGGAGGTCGCGGATGCTACGTCCGCGCCGGACCCGCCGCGGCGAGCGCCTCGAGCATCGCCCGCACGCCGCGGAGGGTCATGTCGAGGGGCATCGGCACGCCGCCCTTCGGCGCCGGTCCCTGCGCCGGAAGCCGCGGGACGTGCAGGAAGCCGCCGCGCCGCGAGGGCTCGCCGCGCAGCCGATGGAGCAGGCGGTACATGACCTCGTTGCAGAGATAAGTCCCCGCGGAGGGCGACTCCTCCGCCTCGACGCCGGCGGCGCGGCTTGCGGCGACGAGCGCCGAAGTCGGCAGCGTGCTCGGCAGGGATGCGGGTCCGCCCGCGACGACCGGCTCGTCGCGGAGCACGTTCCCGGCATTGTCCGGCGACGCGAACTCGCGGCGGTTCACCGCGGTCGACTCGACGCGGATCGCCGACGCCCGACCATCCTCGCCCATCGCGACGACCGCCGTCGGCGCGTGGCGGTCGATCGCCGCCGCGAGGAGGTCGCCCGCCGCGACCGTCACCACGGGGAGGATCACCGCCTCGACGCGGACGCCGTGGATCGTCGTGCCGGCGAGCGCCCGCGCGAGATCCGCGGAGGGATTGCGGTCGCTGCCGCCGAAGGGCTCGAAGCCGCTGACGAGGATCACGCCCGCGCTCACGACGCCCGCCTCGGCGCGCCGCGGCGCTCGCGCGGATGGCACTGCTTGACGACCTCGCGGAGCTGCGTGCGGTCGACGTGGGTGTAGATCTGCGTCGTGGCGATGTCCGCGTGCCCGAGCAGCTCCTGCACCACGCGGAGGTCGGCGCCGCCGCGGACGAGGTGCGTCGCGAAGGAGTGACGCAGCACGTGCGGATGGACGTCGGCGAGCCCGCACGACGCGGCGAGGCGGCGGATGATCTTCCAGACCCCGGTCCGCTCGAGCGGGCGACCGCTCGCGGAGAGGAGCAGGCGATGCGCGTCGCGGCGGTCCTCGTGGCGGGCGAGCGTCGGGCGGAGCTCGTCGAGGTAGCGGACCGTCCACTCGACCGCGGGCGTCCCGATCGGCACCACGCGGTGCTTCGAGCCCTTGCCGAAGACGCTCACGCTGCCGAGGATCGGGTGGAAGTCGTTGACCTTCAGGGTCGTGACCTCGGTCGCGCGGAGCCCCGCCGCGTACATCAGCTCGAGCATCGCCCGGTCGCGGAGCCACATGGAGCCGGTCTCGGGAGAGGGCGCCTCGACGAGGCGGCGCATCTGCGCGGCGGAGAGCACCACGGGGATCCGCTTCCAGGTGACGGGGCGCTCGAGGAGCCGCGCAGGGTCGTCCTCGATGCGGCCGCGCGAGCGGAGGAAGCGGAAGAACATCCGCGTCGAGGCGAGGTGCCGGGCGATCGAGGTCGGCTCGAGCCCGCGCTCGCGGGAGAGCCGCCGAAGGTGCTCGCGGAGGTGCTCGGGAGTCGCGCCGCGCGGCTCGAGCACTCCCTGCTCGGCGAGGTCGACGAAGAGGTCGTCGAGGTCGCGCCGGTACGCCGAGAGCGTCGCGGGGCTGAGCCCCGCCTCGACCTTGAGGAAGCCGAGCCACTCGCGCCTCGCCCGCTCGAGCATCTCTGGCGCGGGCGGGCGATCGGTCGCCCTCCGGTCGCCGGCGGGGGCGGAGGCGGAAGCGTCGACGGGGGCGTCGGTGGCGGCGTCGGTCGTGGCGTCGCTCGGGCGCGCGGGCATCGGTCCTTCATCGGCGGAGCGACCCGCGGCGCTTGGACGGGCGCCGGAACTCGACCGATACACTCCGACCCATGCCCGAGACGAGCCCACGCCCGAGCGCCGCCGGCGGTCGATCCCGCATCCTGACCGGCGACACCCCGACCGGTCAGCTGCATCTGGGGCACTGGGTGGGCTCGGTCAAGCGGCGGGTCGAGCTGCAGCACGACCACGACTGCTTCTTCATCATCGCGAACCTGCACGCGTTCACGACCCGCGCGGACAAGCCGCGGGAGATCCGCGAGAGCACCCTCGAGATCGTCAAGGACTACCTCGCGATGGGCATCGATCCCGCGAAGGCGACGATCTTCCTGCAGAGCGAGGTGCCGGCGATCAGCGAGCTGACCTTCCTCTTCGCCATGCTGCTTCCCTTCAACCGGGTGATGCGGAACCCGACCCTGAAGGACGAGATCAAGGTCAAGAACCTCGGCGAGAACTACAGCTTCGGGTTTCCCCTCTACGCGGTGGGGCAGACCGCGGACATCCTCGCGTTCCGTCCGGTCGGCGTGCCGGTCGGAGAGGACCAGGTGCCGCACCTCGAGCTCACCCGCGAGGTCGCGCGGCGGTTCAACCAGCTCTACTGCGGCGTCGAGGACGTGGTCGAGGACGACGACCATCCCCGCGCGGGCGGCGTCTTCCCGATCCCGCGGGCCGAGGTCGGCAAGGTCGGGCGCCTCGTCGGCGTGGACGGCGTCCACAAGATGAGCAAGAGCCTCGGGAACGCGATCTTCATCTCCGACTCCGCGAAGGAGATCCGCCGGAAGGTCTCGAAGATCTACACCGGTCGGCAGAGCCCGACCGAGCCGGGCGACGTCTCGAACGCGCTCTTCCAGTACGTGGACGCGTTCATCGAGGACCCCGCGCGCATCGCCGAACTCAAGGACCGCTACGCCCGCGGCGCCGACCTCGGCGACGGGCACGTCAAGGTCGAGGTCGCGGAGGCGATCGACCGGCTGATCGCCCCGATGCGGGAGCGGCGCCGCGAGTTCGAGGGCGACGACGCGCGGATCCTCGCGATCCTGCGCGACGGCTGCGCCCGCGCGAACGCCGCGGCGGAGGAGACCCTCGCCCTCGCCAAGGAGGCGTGCGGGCTCGGCTACTTCCGACGCCGGCTCTCGATCGACTGACGCGGTCACCCCGGTCCGACCCCGCTCAGAAGAGCAGCTGGATCTGCGCCCGCAGGCTCCACTGCAGCTCCTCGCCCGGCAGGTCGGGGCGGTATCCGGCGCCGGGGTTCGAGCCGTAGCCGATCGGCGCGTACTCCGGCAGGCCGAGGGTGGCGAGGTTGAGCCCCCAGTCGAAGGTGAACTTCAGGTCGTTGCCGCGGAGGAACCAGTTGAAGCCGACGGTGATGAGGTCCAGCTGGTCGTCCTCGTAGGGAACGAGCACGCCGCCCGAGGGTCCGCGTCCGCTGGCGCCGAGCACGCCGTGCTCGTAGCGGGCGAAGATCTCGACGTCGTCGGTCACGAAGTAGCCGCCCTGCACGAGCAGACCCCACGGGTTCTGCGTGCCGATGGGCGTGCGCGGGGGCAGGAACGACGTGGCGTCCTCGCCGTTCTCCCAGACGCCATAGGCGAAGAGGCTCGCGCCGCCGAAGTTGACCGTGACGTCGGCGGTGGCGCCCGAGACGAGCGACGCGTTCGCGAGCCCGCCGAGGAAGGACTGCTCGTACCGCTGGATGAAGCCGCTCAGCCCGAGCATCACGCCGACCGCGCCGCCGCGGAAGCTGTTGAAGTCGGAGAAGTCCCGCCAGCCCGCCTCGCCGAACTTGATCTCGCCGCGCCCCACGAAGGAGTAGGCGGTCGGGTCGGTGTTCCAGCTCGAGCCCTGGACCAGGCTCGCCCGGGTCGCGAAGGGCGTGCGGATGCCGTTTCCCGTCCACGCGCGGAGCCGCACTCGCTGGCTCTGCCAGCGGAGCTGGAGACCGCGGTTGAAGTTCTGCTGGAAGTACCCCGAGAGGAGCGAGCGCTCGACCGCGAGTTGGCGGCGGCTCGAGACGAGGTCCTCCTGGAGCCACGGCGCGCGGAACTGACCGACCCGCACCGCGAAGCCGTCGCCGAGGTCCTTCTCGATCCACGCGTCCTCGAGGCGGAAGTCCGAGTTGCTCCCGCCGACGGGGACGTTCGAGGAGCGGGCGAACCCGGCCTGGAGCTTGTAGGTCCAGGTCCGGTCGATGATGTTGCCCTCGAAGTCGAGGCGGGCGCGACGGAGCTGGAAGCCGTACTCGGTCCGCTGGTCGCCCGCCTGGTTCAGCGTGTAGCGGGTCTGGATCTGCCCGGCGATGCGGAGCGAGTAGTCGCCGTCGGCGCTCTGGAGGAAGAACCCCCTGCCCGGCGCGTAGCCGGCGAGCACGCCGTCGGACTGGTAGCTCGACCGCGCCTCGGCGTCGGCGAGGACGTCCGTGACCACCTCGCGGATCTGCGCGGCGCGCTCCTCGCTCAGCCATTGCTCGCCGTCCGCCCGCTCGAGCTCGTTCACGCGGGTGGTGAGCCGCTCGACGGTCGCCCGGAGCTCCGCGATCTCGTCGCGGTCGCTCGGAGCTGCCGCCGCGGGGATCTCCTCGTCCGCCCACGCCGCCGCGCCCGCGAGCGCCGCGACCGCCGCCGCAAGCGCGGCGATCGGCGGGCGGAGGAAGCTTCGTGAGGATCGCATGGGATCGGTCGAAGGGCGGCGTCCGCGGACGGTACCCGAGTCCGTCCACCGACCGCGGGTAGCGCCGGGGGTCATGCCGCCCGCCGACGCCTCGAGTCCCGCCCGCTCCGTCCGATCGCGGTTCCGGCGCCGGGTCCGACGCCCGGCGACCGTCCCCGGTCAGAAGAGAAGCTGCATCTGCGCCCGCAGCGACCACTGGTACTCACCGCCCGGGACGTCCTCGCGGTATCCCGCGCCGCTGTTGCTCCCGTAGCCCTCGAATCCGTAGGCCGGGCGACCGAGCGTGTTCAGGCTGATGCCGTAGTCGAGGGTGAACTTGAGGGCGTTCTTCGCGAAGAACCAGTTGAATCCGGCGGTGATCGCGCTGAGGTCGTTGTCGGCGTAAGGGATGCCCATCAGCGACCCGCTCGCGTCGAGCGATCCGTACTCGTAGCGGGTGAAGAGCTCGACGTCGTCGGTGATGAAGTAGCCGCCCTGCACCAGGAAGCCCCAGGGATTCCGGGTGCCAAGCGGCTGGTTGCCGGGAAAGGTCTCCGCGTCCTGCCCGCTCTCCCAGATGACGTAGGAGAAGAGGCTCGCGCCTCCGAAGTTCACGGTGACGTCGGCGGTGACGCCGGAGACGAGCGTCGCGTTGGCGTCGCCGAAGACCTCGCTCGTCGCGTAGCGCTGGTAGAGCCCGCTGATCCCGAGCATCACGCCGGTCTTGCCGCCGCGGAAGCTGTTGAAGTCCTCGAAGTCCTTCCACGCGGCGTCGCCGAACTTCGCCTCGCCGCGGGCGACGAAGGAGTAGACCGTCGGATCGGTGTTCCAGTTCGAGCTGGTGACGTTGTGCGAGTCGCCCGCGAAGGGCGTGGGGATGCCGTTGCCGGTCCAGCCCCGCAGCCGCAGCTGCTCCGACTGCCACTGGATCTGCGCGCCGCGGTTGTAGTTCTGTTCGAAGTAGCCCGCGAGCAGCGAACGCTCCACCGCGAGCTGCCGGCTGCTCCCGACGAGGTCCTCCTGCATCCACGGCGCCTTGAACTGCCCGACCTTGACCGAGAAGCCGTCGCCGAGGTCCTTGTTGATCCACGCGTCCTCGACGAGGAAGGTTGAGGTGTTCCCCGAAGTCTTGTTGTTCGCGCCGCGGTTGAAGGCGCCCTGCAGCTTGTAGGTCCAGGAGGGATCGACCACGTTGCCGCTGAAGGTGATCTTCACGCGGCGCATCTGGAAGCCGTACTTGTACTCCGCGGGTCCGTTGGCGCCGAAGGTGCCGGGGTCCTCTGCGCGGTTGAGGACGTAGCGCGCCTGGATCTGTCCGCTGACGCGGAGGTAGTAGTTGCCGTCGGCGCTCTGGAGGAAGAAGCCCTTGCCGGGGTCGTAGCCCGCGAGCGCGCCATCCGAGGCGTAGCTCGCGCGGGTCTCGGCGTCGGCGAGGACGTCGAGCACCACGCCGCGGATCTGGGCGGCGCGGCTCTCGTCGAGCCACGCCTCCTCATCCTCCTGCTCGAGCTGGGCGAGGCGCGAGTTCACCGCGTCGAGGGTCGCCTCGAGGCGGGAGATCTTCTGGAGCGCCGCGTCGAGCGCCTGCTCCTCGTCCCCCGCGGGCGCCATCGACGCGAGCAGGAGCGCGCTTCCGCACGCCAAGAAGCCGGCTGGTCGCCGCATCGCGAGTCCTCCTCGGCGCCTCGATCGACGGTCCGCGACCGCCGGGGGCGGCACCCTACCCGAAGTCCGCGCCGCCGATGCATGGTCGGCGGAACCGCCGGGTGATCCTGGGGTGTGTTGGGCGGCGTCGGCACGGAGGATCGCCAAGCACCGCCTGCCGCCGTGGTCGAGGAGGGAAGGACCATGCCGCGAACGCCGCCGGCGGCATCCTGCCCTCGGACCGCGCGACCGACCAAGCGGACCTCGCCGCGACGCGCGTCGAGGCATCGCCCGCGGGGGCGACCCCGGGGACGCCGCCCTGGTCAGGCGACCTTCGCGCCAGCGCGGTCGAGCAGGCGCATCGCGTAGGAGTTCATCGCGTCGCGCAGCTGCTCGAAGCTCTCGAGCACGTAGAGGATCGGCTGGTAGTGGTCGATCTCGAACGAGGTCGCGCAGACCACGTCGAGGTCGAAGGGCCGACGATCGACCTCGCTCGACTCGAGCGCGTGGCGGCTCTCGCCCGGGCTCGAGATGAGACCCGACCCGTAGAGCCTCAGGCGCCCGCCCTCGCGGATGAGCCCGAACTCGACGGTGAACCAGAAGAGCCGCGCGAGACGCTCGGTGTGATGGGGATCATTGGTGAGCAGCGCCGCCTTCCCGTAGGTCTGCAGGAAGTCCGCGAAGACCGGGTCGGCATGCAGCGGGACGTGCCCGAAGATGTCGTGGAAGATGTCGGGCTCGGGCAGGTAGTCGATCGAGCTCTTCGGGCGGATCACGATGGTCGTCGGGAACTCCCGCCGCGCGAGGCAGGCGAAGAACGCCTTCGCGGGCAGGTAGCCCGGCACGGCGCGGCTCTGCCAGCCGGTGAGGCGCTTCAGGAAGTGGTTCACGCTGCGGGGTCCCTCGAGGTAGGGGATGTGGTCCCGCACGAGGTTGATCGAGCGCGCCCCGGAGAGGTAGACCTCCGACGCGCGGGTCGCGAGGAACTCCATCTGCCGGTCGTAGAGGATCCGCCAGGTCTCCTGGTTCTCCTCGGTGTAGCCCTCGTACCGCTGCGCGATGTAGACGCCGGTGATGTCCTCGTGACCGGGCTCGCCGAAGTGGTCCGCCCGCTCCTGGGCGCGGCGGGCGTCCGCGTCGTCGATCATCGCGTGGTTGAGGCTCGGGTTCATGGAGTCTGGTTCCTCGCGGGACGACCCGACCCGGGACGACTCGCCGGGGGGGACGCTCCGCCTCCGCGTGCGGGTCGATCGTAACCCCCGGGCACCCTCGACTCCAACGTTCGCGAGGCGTCAGGACCCCGCGAGCCTACGGAGCGCCGCCGCCGCGTCGGCGGGCGAGCGAAGCGGCGGATCGACGGCGATCCGCAGGATCCCATAGGACCCGCGGACGTCGATCCCCTCCGGATCGATGCCCACGACGCGCGGCGACTCGAGACCCCAGTCGGCGGGCGGGCGACCGCGCCGCCGCGCCTCGGCGACCGCCGCCGCCTGCACCTGCGGGGCGATCTCGCGGTTGATCGCGGCGCAGGCGGCGCCCTCGCCGTCGGCGAGCGGGTTCCGCAGGTCGAGCCCCTCCCCGTCGAGGAACCATCCCTTGAAGCGACCGGCGTCGATCGTCATCACGCCCCACCGCACGTCGGGCGGCTCGCCATGGTGGATGCGCCAGCGGTCGGCATGGATGCCGTCGGGCGAGTGCTCGTCGAGCTCCTCCATGGTGACCATCAGCTGCATCGAGTCCTCGCCCTCGTCGGGAAGCGCGAGCACCACCTCGGTCGCGCGGAGCATCGCGACCATGACCGACGCGACGAGCCTCCCGTCGGGGGCGACCACGATGCGGATGGGTCGGACGTCGCCGTCGAAGATGATCTGCCCGGCGAGGTGACCGCGGAGCCACGCCCGCGCCTCGGCGACGATGGGGTCCATGGCGGCGATCCTATCCGCCGCGCCGACGGCTCCCCGCCGACCACTACAGTCCGCGGCGTGAACCTCCTCTGCGTCCCGATCGCCGTCGACGCGCCCGACATGGTCGGGCTCGCCCTCGAGCGCGCCGCGCTCGCCGCGTCGCGCGGCGCAAGCCTCGTCGAGTGGCGGGCAGACGCGCTCGCGGAGGACCCGCAGGCGCTCGGCGCGCTGCGGCGGCTCGTGCGGGAGAGTCCCCTGCCGTCGATCGTGACGATCCGACCCGCCGTCGAGGGCGGGCTCTACGACGGCGAGGACGCCGCGCGGGTGAGCCTGCTCGAGGCGCTCGGGACCTCCGGGGACGCGCCGCGCTACCTCGACTGCGAGTGGTCGACCTACGGGCGGAGCGCGAACCTCGCGCAGAAGATCGACCTCGTCGTCGATCACCCGGCGCAGGTGCGGGAGGCGACGACGCGCCTGATCCTGTCGCTCCACGACCTCGAGGGTCGACCCCGGGACCTGCTGCAGCGGATCGCGGCGATGGCGCACGAGCCGGCGTGCGCGGTGATCAAGGTCGCCTACCGGGCCCGCTCGATCCGCGACGACCTCGAGATCCTCGACCTCCTCGCGGAGCGCCCGAAGCCGATGGCGGCGATGGGGCTCGGTCCCTTCGGGCTCATGACCCGCGTGCTCTCGCCCAAGTTCGGCGGGCTGATGACCTACGCGGCGCTCGAGCCGGACCTCGCGACCGCCGAGGGACAGCCGACCATCGAGGAGATGCTCGTGACCTACCGCCACCGCGCGATCGGCGCCGCGACGGAGGTCTTCGGCGTGGCGGGATGGCCGGTCGCGCACTCCCGCTCGCCCGCGCTCCACAACGCCCGCTTCGACGCCGAGGGTCGCGACGCGGTGCTCGTCCCCATGCCGGTCGCGCCGGGGTGGGAGCCCTTCAAGGCATCGATCGGGGAGATGATCGACCACCGGCGGCTCTCCTTCCGCGGCGCCGCGGTGACGCTGCCGCACAAGGAGCACCTCGTGCGCCTCGTGCGCGAGCGCGGCGGCGAGGTCGAGCCGCTCGCCGCGCGGATCGGCGCTGCGAACACCCTGGTCGTGCGGCGCGACGGGTCGCTCCTCGCCGCGAACACCGACGCGCCCGCCGCGGCGGAGGCGCTCGCGGAGGGATGCGGGCTCGATCCCGCCTCGCTCGACCGATCCTCCTTCTCGGGTCGGCGCGTCGCGGTGCTCGGCGCGGGCGGGGCGGGCGCGGCGGTCGCCGCGGGGCTCGCCGAGCGCGGGGCGACGGTCGTCCTCTTCAACCGGACCCATGATCGCGCCGAGGCGCTCGCCGCGCGGCTCCGGGCGGCGGACGAGTCGTGGCGGATCTCCGCCGGACGCATGGACTCGCTTGCCTGCGGCTGCTTCCACGCCTTCGTGAACGCGACGCCCGTCGGCATGCAGGGCGGTCCCGATCCGGATGGGTCGCCGCTTCCCGACGAGGTCGTGCTCGACGACTCGATCGTCGTCCTCGACACGGTCTACGCGCCGGAGAGGACGCCGCTCCTCGCCGAGGCGGGCTCGCGCGGGGCGAAGGTCGTCCCGGGCCTCGCCATGTTCGCCCGCCAGGGGGCGCGGCAGGCGGCGATCTTCGCGGCGGAGCGGTAGGGCGCGGCGGGAGATCGCCAGTCGCGACCCGCGAGCGCGACGAGGCTCGACGCCTCCCCCGAACTCTGCGACATTTCATCCGGCGCGTCGTCGGGACGCGACCCCGAGGATGCATCCATGCAGCAAGGGCTTCAGGCGATCTTCTCCCGCCTCGTCTCGGAGATCCGAACCAGCCTCCCGGGAACCTCCTTCGAGATCCTCGAGATCGGTGCGGTCCCGCTCGGCGGCGCGCCCGAGCCGTTCCACCGTCTCCTCGACGACTTCCCCGGCTCCCGCGTGCACGCCTTCGAGCTCGATCCGAAGAGCTGCGCGACGCTCGCCGCCGCGGCGCGACCGGGCGTCATGGTCCATCCCGCGGCGATCGGCGTGCGGCGGGAGAGGCGGACGGTCCATCTCACCAATGACCCGATGTGCACCTCGCTCTACAAGCCGAACGAGGCGATGCTGCGGGAGTTCCACAACTTCGAGGTCGCCTACCTCCGCGGGACGAGCGAGGTGGAGGTGACCCCGCTCGACGAGCTGCTCGACGCCGGAAGGTTCGGGCCGGTCGACTTCGTCAAGATCGACATCCAGGGCGCGGAGCTCGATGCCTTTCGCGGCGGCGCCAGGACGCTGCGCTCCGCCCTCGCCATCGTCTCGGAGGTCGAGTTCTTCCATCTCTACGAGGACCAGCCGCTCTTCGGCGACGTGGACCGCGAGCTCCGCGTCCAGGGCTTCATGCTCCACAAGTTCCTCGGCATGTCCGGTCGCGCCCTTCGACCCGTCGTGATGAACAACGATCCCAACTACCCCGCGTGGCACCTCTGGAGCGACGCGATGTTCGTGCGCGACCTCCGCCAGTGGAGCGGGCTCGAGCCGGCGCCGCTCGCGAAGCTCGCGGTGCTCGCGCTCCTCTACGGGAGCCCCGACGTCGCGTTCCGCTGCCTCCAGCTCTGCGACCAGAAGCTGGGCTCGCGGCTCGCGGCGGCGCTCTCGGGATGACGTGCGGCGTCAGGAGGGGTGGTTCATCACCGCCCGGTCGCGGATCGCCCGCGGGGTGAGCCTCGCCGCGAGGCGGAACGGCAGGAAGTGCATCGCGGCCGCGAGAACCTTGTTGAAGGCGCCGGTCACCACCACCGGCTGGTTCCGCTCGACCGCCCGCCAGGACTCCTCCACGACCGCGCGGGAGGACTGCCACATGAAACGGGGCAGCGAGTTCATCGACTCGCGCACGCCGAGCACGTCGTGGAACTCGGTGGTGGTGAAGCCCGGGCAGGACGCGGTGACGTGGACGCCGCTGCGGCGGTGGGCGAGCCAGATCCCTCGGCTCGCCGAGACGAGGAATTGCTTCGTCGCGGGATAGGTCGATCCCGGCGGCTCCGCCGCGAACGCCGCGAGGGAGGCGACGTTCACGATGCGGCCCCACCGCCGCGCGAGCATGCCCGGCAGCACGAGCCGCATCAGGTGGAGCGGCGCCCGCGTCATCACCGCGAGGAACTCCGACTGCGCCGACCACGAGGCATCCGCGAACCGCTGCCTCAGCCCGTAGCCCGCGTTGTTGACGAGGACGTCGACCGCGCGTCCGCGGTCGGCGACCGCCCGCACGACGCGCTCCGGCGCCTCCGGATCGGCGAGGTCCGCGGCGATCGCGGACGCCTCGACGCCATGGTCCTTGGCGAGCCGCCCGGCGAGCGACTCGAGGCGGTCGAGCCGCCGCGCGACGAGGCAGAGGTCGAAGCCGCGCTCGGCGAGCAGCTCGGCGAAGGACTCGCCGATCCCGGCGCTCGCCCCGGTCACGAGGGCGAGACGGCGCGGGGCGGTGGCATCGGCGGCCGGCATCAGAAGTCCGCGTTCCGCGGCGTGCGGGGGAAGGGAATCACGTCGCGCACGTTCGCCATGCCCGTCGCGTAGACGATCGTCCGCTCGAAGCCGAGCCCGAAGCCCGCGTGCGGCACGGTCCCGTAGCGGCGGAGGTCGCGGTACCACCAGTAGGCGGCGGGATCGAGCCCCATCTCCGCGATGCGGCGGTCGAGGACGTCGAGGCGCTCCTCGCGCTGGCTGCCGCCGATGATCTCGCCGATCCCGGGCGCCAGCACGTCCATCGCGGCGACGGTCCGACCGTCGTCGTTGAGGCGCATGTAGAACGCCTTGATGTCCTTGGGGTAGTTCATCACGACGACCGGTCGTCCCACGAGCACCTCGGTCAGGAAGCGCTCGTGCTCGGACTGCATGTCCATCCCCCACGTCACGGGGTAGTCGAACTTGTGCCCCTTCCGCTCCGCCTCCTCGAGCCGGCGGATCGCCTCGGCGTAGTCCATCCGCTCGAAGCTCGCGGCGATGAACTTCTCGAGCCGCTCGATGCAGGTCTTGTCGATCCGGTCGGCGAAGAACCGCATGTCGTCGCCGCGCTCCTCGAGGAGGTCCTTGAAGATCGACTTGAGCAGCGCCTCCGCGAGGTCGGCGTCCGCGCGGAGGTCGGCGAAGGCGATCTCCGGCTCGATCATCCAGAACTCCGCGAGATGGCGGCTCGTGTTCGAGTTCTCCGCTCGGAAGGTCGGTCCGAAGGTGTAGACCTTCGAGAGCGCCAGGCACCAGCACTCCACGTTGAGCTGCCCCGAGACCGTGAGGTGCGTCTGCTTGCCGAAGAAGTCCTGCGCGAAGTCGGGGCGACCGTCGGCGCCGCGCGGAAGGTTGGCGAGGTCGAGCGTCGAGACCTTGAACATCTGCCCCGCGCCCTCGCAGTCGCTGCCGGTGACGATCGGCGTGTGGATCCAGAAGAAGCCGTGGCGGTCGAAGAAGCGGTGGATCGCCATCGCGAGGCAGTGCCGCACCCGCCCGATCGCGCCGAAGGTGTTGGTGCGCGGGCGGAGGTGGGCGACCTCGCGGAGGTACTCGAAGGAGTGGGGCTTCGGCTGGATCGGGTAGGTGTCGGGATCCTCGACGGCGCCGACGAGCTCGAGCCCCTCCGCCCGCATCTCGACCGACTGCCCCTTGCCCTGGCTCGGGACGAGCTCCCCGCGGGCGACGACCGCGCATCCGGTGGTGAGCCGCCTCGACGCCTCGAAGTCCGGGCACTCCGCCGGCACCACCACCTGCAGCGTGCCGAAGCACGAGCCATCGGAGACCGCGACGAACACCACCCCCGCCTTCGACTCGCGGCAGGTCCGGACCCACCCCTTCACCACCGCCTTCCGACCATGCCCGGCGGCGCCATCGGCGAGGATCCGGGCGATCGAGAGGTCGGTGGTCGAGGTGGTCGAGGTCATCGGGGATCCTTCGAGGGTCGCGGGACGAGGGGGGAGTATTCGGCAGGGTCCCGGGCGGAGCAACACGCGCCGCGGCGTCCGACCCGGCGGTCGATCGCATGTGCCATTTCGGCAGCGGTCGGCTTCGCCGCTCGGTCCGCCTGTCAGCGGCGGGCGGCGGCAACGGTGGCTCGGGCGCTCGGATCCTCCGAAGTCGGGGCGTTTTTCGCGGGACGCCCGCTCCGAGCGGCATCCGGGGTCCGGTCGGGCGGGCGCGCCGGTTGCCTCGTACCGTCCTTCCCATGCAGGGTCCGCCGATCCAACCTCGGTTCCCGACCAGTCCCCTCGGGGGCGGCGAGAGCCGCCTGAACCTCCTTCTTGGCTATGCCAAATGGCGGCAGGACACGGTCGCGGAGCACCTTCCGACCCTCCTCGAGCCGCTCGGGATCCGGTGCATCCGCGCCTCGACCGCCCGGGAGGCGACCGATCTGGTCCGGACCTTGCAAGTGCACATCGCGGTCGTGGACCTGACCATTCCCATGGACGGGACGGACCCCCGCCTCGACGAGGCGGGATCCCGCGTGCTCGAGCTGCTTCGGCGGCTCGAGCAGCCACCCCCGACGGTGGTGGTCAGGCCCCCGCAGCCCTCCGTCCGCGAGAGCGGGCGAGGCTTGGCGGACGCCCTCCGACAGGGGGCCTTCGCGGTCCTCGACGGACCGGTCCGCATCGAAACGATGCTGGAGGTGCTGCGGCGGGTGGTCCGCCGGCACTTCTCGGATCATTGGCCGGTGCAGTGAGCACCGGATCGAAGGTCGGGCGCCCTCGGCGTCCCGGAAGCGTGAGCCCCTCGGAGACCCGTGTCATGAAGATTCGACCCCTCGGCGACAAGATCATCGTCAAGCGCGACGAGCCCACCGCCCGCACCGAGAGCGGGATCTACCTGCCCGAGACCGCCAAGGACAAGCCCAAGCAGGGCAAGATCGTCGCGGTCGGCAACGGCATCCTCAACAAGGAGACCGGCGACTACATCCCCTTCAGCGTGAAGAAGGGCGACGCGGTGATCTTCAGCTCGTATGCCGGCACCGAGATCAAGATCGACGACGTGGACTACCTCATCATGACCGAGGAGGACATCCTCGGCGTGGTGGAGTGATCCGCGTCGAGCCGATCCCAAGGAGACGACCATGGAACGCGGACCGCTTCTGCGGATCCTGTTGGACATGAAGGGCACGCAGAAGGAGCTCGACCTGATCATCTCGGGTCAGCCCCAGCCCCTCGAGATCCAGAACGTGGTGGAGGTGGACGAGCTCCACAGCTCCCACGGCATCCGGGTGAAGACCCGGCAGAACTACATCTGGATCGACGCCTCGCACGTCGCGATGGCGTACCAGGTCCGCACCGACCTCGACGAGGACATCCCGGCCCGCGTGCCGGGACCGCCGCCGAAGTCTCGCCTGAAGGCGAAGGTCTGAGCGGCGGATGGACGCCGCGACCCTGCGGAAGGCGCTCCGCGAGCTCGACGGACACCGCGACCTGCGGATCGAGTTCGACGCGAAGACCTGCCGCGTGAGCAAGGCGCTCCTCATCCCCGAGGAGCCCGACGGGCTGGTGAAGGTCACGGACGGAGCGCGGGTCTTCGTCCTCGACGCCACCGGAATCCGCTGGATCGAGATCGGTTGACCACCCGCGCGAACGCCCCCACGAACGACTGACCCGACGATCGAACACGTCACGATCGACGACCCGACCGAAGAAAGGAACCCCACGAACATGGCTGCCAAGCAGATCGCATACGACAACGACGCCCGCGAGCGGATCCTCCGCGGCGTGCAGAAGCTCTCCAAGGCGGTGAAGGTCACCCTCGGCCCGGCGGGCCGGGTGGTGGTGCTCGAGAAGTCCTTCGGCGCCCCGACCGTGACCAAGGACGGCGTCACCGTCGCCAAGGAGATCGAGCTCGAGGATCCCTACGAGAACATGGGCGCCCAGATGGTGAAGGAGGTCGCCAGCAAGTGCTCGAAGGACGCGGGCGACGGCACCACCACCGCGACCATCTACGCCGAGGCGATCTTCCAGGAGGGTCTCAAGAACATCACCGCCGGCGCCAACGCCGCCGGCATCCGCCGCGGCATCGAGAAGGCGGTCGGCGCGATCGTCGACGAGCTCCGCCGCATGAGCAAGCCGGTCAAGAACTCGACCGAGATCGCCCAGGTCGGCTCCTGCTCCGCCAACCAGGACATGCACATCGGCAAGATCATCGCCGAGGCGATGGACAAGGTCGGCAAGGACGGCGTGATCACGGTCGAGGAGGGCAAGAGCCTCGAGACCGAGGTCGAGCTCGTCGAGGGCATGCAGTTCGACAAGGGCTACCTCAGCCCGCACTTCGTCACCAACGCGGCGACCATGGAGTGCGTGCTCGAGGACTGCCACGTCCTCATCCACGAGAAGAAGATCTCCTCGGCGAAGGACCTCGTCCCGCTGCTCGGCAAGATCGCCGAGGGCGGCAAGAGCCTCCTGATCATCGCGGAGGACGTGGACGGCGAGGCGCTCGCGACCCTCGTGGTCAACAAGCTCCGTGGCGTGCTGAAGGTCGTCGCCGTCAAGGCGCCGGGCTTCGGCGACCGCCGCAAGGCGATGCTCGAGGACATCGGCGTCCTCACCGGCGGCACCGCGATCATGGAGGAGCTCGGCTTCAAGCTCGAGAACGTCGGGCTGAACGAGCTCGGCCGCGCCAAGAAGATCACCGTCTCCAAGGACGCGACGACGATCATCGAGGGCGCCGGCAAGACCAAGGAGATCCAGGGCCGCATCGAGCAGATCAAGTCCCAGATCGACCAGACCACGAGCGACTACGACCGCGAGAAGCTCCAGGAGCGCCTCGCGAAGCTCGCCGGCGGCGTCGCCCAGATCAACGTGGGCGCCGCGACCGAGGTCGAGATGAAGGAGAAGAAGGCCCGCGTCGAGGACGCGCTGCATGCGTGCCGCGCGGCGGTCGAGGAGGGCATCCTCCCCGGCGGCGGCACCGCGGTGCTGCGGGCCCGCCGGGCGCTCGAGAAGCTGAAGAAGTCGCTCACCGAGGACGAGGCGGTCGGCGCCGAGATCGTCTGGCGGGCGCTCGCCGCGCCGGCGAAGCAGATCGCCGCGAACGGCGGGCTCGACGGCTCGATCGTCGCGCAGAAGATCGAGGAGTCCTCGGACGTCGCCTTCGGCTTCAACGCCGCGAGCGGCAAGTACGGCGACCTCGTCAAGGACGGCGTGATCGTGCCGACCAAGGTCGAGCGGGTGGCGCTGCAGAACGCCGCGAGCATCGCGAGCCTCCTGCTCACCACCGACTGCGCGATCACCGAGATCAAGGAGAAGAAGGAGAAGGCGGCCGCCGGCGCGGGCGGCGGCATGGACGACATGGACTATTGATCCCTGCGTCCTCCCTTCCTCGTCGCCCGCCCTCGAGGCGGTCGGCTCCACGAGTGCACCCCGCCGCCCGGTCTCGCGACCGGGCGGCGGTCGTCGTGAGCCGAGGACGCGGAGCACCTCCTCGCCTTCCCGTCGCCTCGGTCGGCTCGGCGCACTCCGGAACTCCTCCTCGAACGAGCATCGCGAGGTCGGGGAGTCGTGCTCCGGAACTCCTCCCTGACGGAGCGAAGCGACGTCGGGGAGGTGCCGAGCGAACGCAGTTCGCGAGGCGGAGGGGACGTCCGATGAACGGGTTGCTCGCCTCGCGCAGCGATCGCGCTCGCCTCTCCCGCGAGTCGCCACGCGACGAGTGGGAGAGGCCGCCTCGCGAACGCAGTTCGCGAGGCGGAGGGGACGTCCGATGAACGGGGCGCTCGCCTCGCGCAGCGATCGCGCTCGCAACCCGTAGGAGCTGGTCCCCTCCGTCGCCTCGCTTCGCTCGGCGACACCTCCCCACGGCGAAGCCGTGGGGAGGAATCTCCCAAGAACGCGCTCGCCTCTCCCGCGAGTCGCGGAGCGACGAGTGGGAGAGGTCGCCTCGCGAACGCAGTTCGCGAGGCGGGTGAGGGTGGCGCGACCCGCGACGAATGCCGCAGGGCGCACCGATCGAGACATCGCGTGTCGATTCAGCGCCTCGACTCGCGCGTCGTGCTTCGGACCACCCCCACCGGGCTTGTCGCGTCGCGACAAGCCCGACTCCCCCGCATCGCTCCGCTCGCGGGAGAGTGCCGGGCTCGCCCGAGCCTCGCGTGGACCGCGTGCATCGTGCCCGCATCGGGTCCATCTCGATCCTCTCCAATGCGGGCGAGACGCCCGCAATCCGCTTCACGTGACCGAGCGCGGCTCCATCGAGCCACCGCCCTCGATCCAACCCTTGCCCACGTGACTCGCGAGGCTCCCCGCGCCCTCTGCGACCTCTGCGACCTCCTGGGCGTGAATCGACGCCGCGACGGGCGTTCGACGACACGGTCTCGTCGCCGCGACTGAACCTCGCCCCTCGACGCGCCTCCGCCTCCCGGCGAGGATCCCTTCATGGCGATCCTGCTCCCCCTCGCGCTCGTCCTGCTCTCGATTGGCGTCCTCGCGGTCGCGGTCAATCGACGCTCCGAGCGCCCGTCGATGCCACGTCTGCTGCTCGCGGTCCTCCTCGCGGCGGGAGGGGGATTCCTCCTCGGGTTCCTCGTCGCCGACGTCGAGACCTCCTACCACCGAGCCCTCCTCCGCGGCGTCGTCCGCGCCACCGCGGACGCGCTCGGCACCGACGATGCGCCGGGCGACGCGGCGCGGGTCCGCGACGCCTATCGCGCGGCGCTCGAGGACTCCGAGCGCGGCGAGGACTTCTCGGCGGGCTGGCGGGTCGTGCGGATGCTCGGCGACCTGCCGGACCCGGGCGAACTCGATCCGCCGCCGGACTCGCCCTGACGACGCGGCGCGATCGACCATCCTGCATTCTGAGCCCAAGCCCCAAGTCCAAGCCCGCGTGCGTCTTGCCCGCACCGGCGCGGCTCGGAGTGGACCCGATGCGGGCAAGATGCCCGCGGTCCACTTGAGTCCCGCACTCGAGTCCCCCACTTGATTCCCGCACTCGAGTCCCCCACTTGATTCCCGCACTCGAGTCCCGCATTCGCCGGATCGCGATGAAGACCGCGAACCGCAGCGCCCGTCGAGGACTCCCCCGCCCGTCACTCCTTCCGCGGCAGCCTCGCGAGGTCGAACTCCGCGGGCGGCGGGCACTCGGGGTTGATCCACTGGATCACCGCCGCCCATCCCGCGCTCTCGACGTCGTGCGGAAGGTACGCGCGGATCGGTCTCACCACCTGCCATCCGTCGTGGAGGTGCGCGGTGAGCACCGGATCGACGAGCCGCCCGGCGCGCACGGCGTCGATGTACTGAGACGCCGTCAGCTCCGCGACGTGCGCCGCGTAGCCCGGCATGCGGCTTCCGCCCGCCATGCGCCACAGCCTCCGCCGCCGCACGAGCTCGCGGGTCGCGTCGGTCAGTCGCTTCGCGAGCCCGTGGTGCTGGTGCCTCGGATGCACCATGAGGTCCGCGCCGTAGAGCGTGTGCCCCTCCGGATCGTGGTCGGTGAAGAGCCCCTGCGCCGTGAGCACGTCCCACGAGTCGTCCACGTGGAAGTGCGCGAGGTTCAGGATCAGGCTGAAGTGGCATCCGGCGACCTCGCCGGTCGCCTCGTGCTCGGCGACGAACTGCCCGTCGGGGAAGAGCCGGTGATGGGTCGCGAGCTCCTCGTTCGTGTACGGCCGCTCGGTCGCGTAGACCGTCGCGCAGATCTCCGCGATCGCTGGATAGTCGCGCTCCTCCATCGAGCGGACGCGGTATCCGGGCGGCGGACCTGGGACGGCGGGCATGGTCGGATCAGGCATGGCGTGTCTCGGAGGGGGAGTCCCTCCGCGATCATCGCATGAGCGGGTCGTCCGTCGCACCTCTCCCGCGAGGAGCGCAGCGGTCCGTCGCACCTCTCCCGAGAGGAGCGGAGCGGTCCGTCGCACCTCTCCCGAGAGGAGCGGAGCGGTCCGTCGCACCTCTCTCCCGAGAGGAGCGGAGCGGTCCGTCGCACCTCTCTCCCGAGAGGAGCGGAGCGGTCCGTCGCACCTCTTCCGAGAGGAGCGGAGCGGTCCGTCGCACCTCTTCCGAGAGGAGCGGAGCGACGAGCGGGAGAGGTCGGTCCGCGACCTCCGGTCGCGGACCGGGTGAGGGTGGTCCGCATCAGTCGGTCGTCGCGACCTCCCCGTCCGACGTGGTCGTCACTCGGATCTCGTCGCGGGCGGGACCGCCCTCACGGGCACTCGCCCCAGCCGCCGAGCAGGAGGCTGAGGTCGATGCCGCTCACGACCCCGTCCTGGTCGAGGTCCGCGTCTCCCGGACCGCCCCACTGCGAGAGCAGCACCGCGAGGTCGAGTCCGCTTATCACCCCGTCCTGGTCGAAGTCGCCGAGGCAGCCGCCGCCGCCCGGTCCAAGCTCGATCACCGCCAGGTGCGGATAGCCCGCGCCAGCGTCGTTGAGGTCGTTCCACGCCCCGCTGCTTCCGAGCATCTCCGCGTAGTGCTCGACGTTGCTCGAGTTGTTCGGCTCGCCGACGTTCCAGTTGGTGAACGTGACCGGACTGCCATCCGACCAGCGCCAGTCGCCCTCCGCGTCGCGGTCGTTGAAGCCGATCCAGAGCCGGCGATCCTGCCCGGCGAAGTTCCCGAACTGCTTCAGGATGAACTCGTTCTCCTCGAGGCTTCCGATCGAGGCGAGATGACCGCCGAGCGACTGCGCGAGCGACTCGGCGCCGGTCCAGGTCGTCGAGGTCGTCAGCACGTAGCGCTGCCCGCTCGCGGGATCGGTGACGTCGGCGAGGAATCCGCTCTCGATGACCATCGTGCCGCTTCCCGTCGTGCCGCCCGAGGCAGGGGTGCCATAGCTCCCGAGACGGATCGCGTACTCCTCGCCCGCCGTCGCGGCGAAGACCACCACCGACCGCAGCCCGCACGAGTCGTCGTTGCAGGCGACGACCGTGTCGGGATCGGGACAGCCGCCCTTGGGATAGCCATCATGCACGGCGAGCTTGGTGTCGAAGGTCGACTCGCAGAGGCTGATCCGCACGAGCGTCGAGTCCTCCGCGATCCAGCGATACCACACGTCCTTGTAGATCTGCGCCTGGCCGAAGAAGCTGCACGCCGCGACCGTCGAGCCGTCGGTCGTCGCGCCGGCAGTCGAGTAGGCGATCGCGCCGAATCCGACGAGCGCTGCCGGCGTCGTGCACGAGTCGTTCGCGGGCTGCGCGAGCGCCGAGGTTCCCGCGGAGAGGGCGAGGATCAGCGGCATCAGGATCGGTCGGGGCATGGTTCGGCTCCGTGGGGCGGTCGGCGGCGCCGGAAGGCGCCTCGTCGGAACCTACCCCGCCGCCGCGCCGAGGCAACCGGGGAGCCGTCGTTTCGAGCGAGGTCCGGCGCGCCGCCCCCTCATCGGGCGATGCCGAGGGACTTCATCGCCTCCGCCGCGAGCGACGCCGAGACCGGCGTGAAGCCCTCGCGGGCGACGATCGTCTGCCCCTGCCGCGAGTACACGAAGCGGATGAACTCCGCGAGCGCCGGCGGGGCGACGCCGCCCGCCGAGGGCACCACGTAGAGGTGCAGATGCCGCGCGAAGGGATAGCGACCGCTCGCGCAGTCCTGCGGCGTCGGCATCACCACGACGCCCGACTCGTCGCGCACGCCGATCAGCCTCGCGCGGGGCGTGCGGAAGAAGAGCGAGACGAAGGTGATCCCGCGCGGATCCGCGACGACCCCCTGGATCAGCTCCGACGCCACCGTCCCCGGCACCGCGTCGACGTGGTATCGCCCGTCGCCGAGGAGATCCGAGCGCATCACGCCGAAGGAGCCCTGCGAGGAGAGCGGGATGAACCGGACGATCCCGCGCGTCGCCCATTCGTCGCCCGTCGCCCCGAGCTCGCCCCAGGTGGTCGGTCCGCCGGCGGCGTCGCCGAAGACCGACTTGAGCTGCGCCCGGTCGAGGGCGTCGATCGGGTTGTCGGGATGCACGAAGAACCCGAGCGCATCGACGGCGATGCGGAGGTCGACCGGCGCCGCGCCTCGCCGCAACTTGACGTCCGCGACCTCGGCGTCCGTCATCGGTCGGCTCATCGGCGCCATCTGCGACTGACCCGAGGCGAGCGCCGGCGGCGCGCTCGCCGACCCGCCGGTGTCGAAGTCGAAGGCGACCTCGGGATGGATCTGCCGGAACGCGTCGGCGAGCTGCTCGAGGAGCGCGGTCGTCGTGGAGGATCCGATCGAGGTGACCTTGCCGCTCGGTCGCCCCTCCGGTCGATACTCCGGGAGGGTCTGATCGACCGCCGGCGGGTCCTCGACGCCGACCGCCGGGATCGGCGAGGTCGGCGCGAGGAGGAGCGCGGTCGCGAGGAGGATGGTGCGGGATCGCGTCATGGGTGGGGCTCCCGGGGGTGGTCCCCCTCAGCGCGGCGCCCTCCTTCGGGGCGAGCTTGTCGAGGAGCCCGCTCGTCGCGCCGATCGTCCGCTCGACCGCCTCGACCGTCGTCCGCACCTCGACGAGCAGCCGCTCCCCGTCGGCGATCGTCGAGCGACCGACCTCGAGGAGCCCCGTCGCGTCCGCCATGGTCTGCCGCAGGCTTCCCTGCGCCTCCTCGACCTCGGCGAGGATCTTCTCGCGCTCCGAGGCGATCGTCGCGGGCAGCCCCTCGACCACGCGGCTCGCGCGGTCGGCGCTCTCGGCGAGCGAGGTCGTCGCGGCGAGCGCCTCGCGGACCTCGGCTCGCGACAGGATCCCGTTCACCACGTCGTCGACCTTCCAGTTGAGGATCATCGGGGCGCGCTTGGACATCCAGAAGGTCCGCTCGCCGAGCATGCGGGCCTTCTCCGCGACGTCGACCACCTCGCTGATCGGGGCGAGGAGCCCCCCGCCGCTCCGCACGTCCTGCTCGACCACCGCGCCCGCCGCCGCGACGTCGTCGAAGCGGACGAAGGCGAGGTAGTCAAGCGCCGGATTCTCGCGGCGCCAGCGGAGGATCATGTTGTCGAGCGCCTCGAGCTGCTGCGGCGTGAGCGCCCGCGCGGCGACCTTCCAGATGTCGAGCCGCGCCTCGCGGAGCTGGGTGATGAGGGGTCCTGCGCGGTCGCCGAAGACCGCCACCGCCTCGCCCTCGTCGATCCAGATGTAGCTCTGGAGCGTCACGTAGAGGACGAGGTCGAGGAGCTGCGAGAGCGGGTCGCCGCTCGTCACGATGTCGTAGACCGCGGTCGACCCGAAGGTCTTGATGCGGTTCATGACGAGCGACTGCCGAGGCTCCGGGCTCATCCGGTTGATCTCGACGTCGGCGTTGATGAGGTAGGTCGAGAAGCGGTCCGCGAAGGCGTAGCAGAGCTCCTGCAGCTCGGCGGGGCTCAGCTGCCGCGACTCGCTCGTGCGCCTGACCGGCTCGGCAGGCGGGGTCTTCGTCCGCGCTGGCGCGGCGCCGCAACCGGCGAGGGCGACGACCGCCGCGCCGAGCACGGCGACCAAGGCGAGGCGCGCGAGGGGCGACCGAGCCGAGCGCGTGATCAGGACCATCGATGAGCCCGCCGACCGGCGACGCTGGATCGAGGGCGGGGAGTGTACGGTCGCGCGGCGTGTCGGATCAGGCGGACCGGCGCCGAGCATCGCCGCCTCACGCCGCCTTCAGCGCCGCGGCGAGCTCGACGAGCGCCTTCTTCCCGTCGCCGAAGAGCATCAGGCAGTTGTCGGCGGCGAAGAGCGGGTTCGGGATGCCCGCGAACCCGGGGCTCAGGCTCCGCTTCACGACCACCACCGTCCGCGCCTTGTCGACGTCGATGACCGGCATCCCCGCGATCGGGCTCTGCGGGTTGGTCCGCGCCTCGGGATTGACGACGTCGTTCGCCCCGACGACGAGCGCGACGTCCACCTCCCCCATCGCGGCGTTGACCTCGTCCATCTCCTTGAGCTTCGAGTAGTCGACGTCCGCCTCGGCGAGCAGCACGTTCATGTGCCCCGGCATGCGACCGGCGACCGGATGGATGCCGAACTCGACCGTCGCGCCCCTCGCCTCGAGCGCCGCGGCGAGGTCGCGGACGACGTGCTGCGCCTGCGCGACGGCGAGCCCGTAGCCGGGGACGATCAGCACCCGCCGCGCGCCATCGAGGAGCATCGCGACCTCCTCCGGCGAGGAGGACTTCACCTTGCCCGCGTAGACCGAGTCGGCGCTCGCGGAGGCGCCCGCGGGGGCGATCCGCCCGAAGAGCACGTTCGCGAGCGAGCGGTTCATCGCCACGCACATGATGCGGGTCAGGATGATCCCGCTCGCCCCGACGAGGGAGCCCGCGACGACGAGCAGGGTGTTCCCGAGCACGAACCCCGTCGCCGCGGCGGCAAGCCCCGAGTAGCTGTTGAGGAGGGAGATCACCACCGGCATGTCCGCGCCGCCGATCGGCGTGGTGAGCATGACGCCGAGGAGAAGCGCCCCCGCCGAGGCGGTCCAGTACGCCGCGTCGCCGCCGCCGCGGGCGAGCCAGACGCAGGCGGCGAGGGTGCCGAGCGCGACGAGGATCGTGGCGATCGGGTGCGCCGGCGCGACCACGCGGTCGATCCACTTCGCCTCGCGGAGCTTCACGAACGCGACGGCGCTTCCGGTGAAGGTCACCGCGCCGATCACGCCGGAGGCGCCCGTCGCCACGAGCGTCGAGAGGGCGTCGTCGGACCTGAGGAACGCGCCCGCGACGAGGAGCGACGCGGCGCCGCCGAGACCGTTGAGCGCCGCGACCATCTCGGGCATCGCGGTCATCGCGACCCACCGCGCGGAGACCGCCCCCGCGACGGTGCCGACGACGAGTCCCGTCGCGATCCACCTCCACTCGACGATGTCCGCGAAGCCGAGCGTCACCACCACCGCGAGCAGCATGCCGACCGCGCCGAGCAGGTTGCCGCGCGGCGCGGTGCGGGGATGCGCGAGGTCCTTCAGGCCGAGGACGAAGAGGACCGACGCCGCGAGGTAGAGCAGGATCTGGAGGGGCGTCTCGGTCACGTCACGCCCTCCGCCTGAACATCTTGAGCATCCGGTGGGTGACGAGGAACCCGCCCACCACGTTCACCATCGCGAGCGCGACCGCGACCGTCCCGAGGATCGTCGCCCACCCGCCGGCGCCGCCGCCCGCCGCGACGAGCGCCCCGAGCACGGTGATCCCCGAGATCGCGTTCGAGCCGGACATGAGCGGCGTGTGCAGGGTCGGCGGCACCTTGGTGATGAGCTCGACCCCGACGAGGAGCGAGAGCGCGAAGATCGTCACGAAGAGCGCGAGGTCGTGCGCATCGAGCCCCGGCGGAGCGCCCGCCGCGGCGTGGGCGGCGTCCGCGGAGGCGGTCTGGGCGGAGGTCGGGAGGGAGGTCTGGGCGGCGAAGAGGAGGTTCGTCATGGGTCGTCCGTCGTCGGCGGGATCAGCCCGCCGGGAGCCGCTCCCGTGCCCGCGCGGAGGCGACCGCGCCGTCGCGGGCAAGCAGCGTGTCGCGGAGGATCTCGTCGGCGGCGGGATCCGGCGCGCCGTCGACGAGCCCGGGCGCGCCCGCCTTCGCGAGGAGCTGGAGGAACGCGGCGAGGTTCCGCGCGTACATGAGGCTCGCATGGTGCGGGACGGTCGAGGCGAGGTCGATGGGACCGAGCACGCGCCTTCCCTCGACCTCGACGATCTCCCCGGCGGCACCATCCCCGCGGGTTCGGGTGAGCTCGCAGTTGCCGCCCCGCTCCGCCGCGAGGTCGATCACGACGCCGCCCGGCGGCATCCCCCGGACCGCGTCGGCGGAGACGAGCCGCGGCGCCGGTCGCCCCGGCACCGCCGCGGTCGCGATGACCACCTCATGCTCGGCGCAGGCGGCGGCGAGGCGGCGCCGCTGCTCCATATAGAAGGATTCGTCCATCGCCCGGGCGTACCCGCCTCCGCCCTCGCCGCCCGCCTCGAGCCCGAGGTCGAGGAACCTCGCCCCGACCGAGCGGACCTGCTCCGCCGCCGCCGCGCGGATGTCGTAGCCGGTGGTGGTCGCCCCGAGCCGCCGCGCCGTCGCGAGCGCCTGCAGCCCCGCGACGCCCGCCCCGAGGACGAGGACCCGCGTCGCGGCGAGCGTGCCCGCCGCGGTCATGAGCATCGGGAACATCCGGTCGAGGAGCGACGCCGCGAGGACCACCGCCTTGTAGCCGGCGACGGTCGCCTGCGAGCTGAGGACGTCCATCGACTGCGCCCGGGTGATCCGGGGCAGCAGCTCGAGGGCGAACGTGGTCGCGCCGGTCGCGGCGAGGGCGGCGATGCGCGGCGATCCGGAGAGCGGCTCGCCCATGCCGACGAGGACCCGCGCGGAGGCGGCGGACTCCGCGATCGCGCCCTCCGGCGAGCGCGGATCGCAGGGAAGCCGCACCATCGCGAGGAGCTCCGCCGCGGCGAGGACGGCCCCGCGGTCGAGCACCTCCGCCGAGCCGTACGCCGAATCCGGGAATCCCGCCGAGGCGCCCGCGCCACGCTCGACGAGCACCCGATGCCCCGCCTTCGCGAGGAGCGCCGCCGTCGCCGGCACGATCGCGACGCGCCGCTCTCCCGGGACGAGTTCGCGCAGGGCGCCGACGATCATGGGGGTTCCTCGCGGGCGTCCGGAGCGGCCGCCGGGCGGGAGACTACCGCGCGGCCCACCGACGCTTTGACGATGCCCGCCGCGACCGGTCCAATCCGGCGATGGCGACCCAGAAGACCCCCTCGCGGCGGAGCCGGCCCGCGACCGCCGCTCCTTCATCCTCCGCCCGCATCGATCCCGCCGAGCACGCGCGGCGCCGCGAGGCGGTCCTCAAGGCGCTCGGCGGCGCGGTGGGTCTCGTCTTCGCCGGCGACGCGGTGGGCGAGGAGCCGTATCGACCGCATCCAGACTTCGAGTACCTCACCGGGATCGACGACGAGGGCGGCGCCGTGCTGCTCCTCGATCCGAGGCATCCGGTGCCCTCGCGGCGGGCGATGCTCTTCCTTCGACCGCTCGATCCGGAGCTCGAGCGGTGGGTCGGCATGCGCGAGCCGATCGGCGGACCGCTCAAGACCCGCTACGGCATCCCCACGATCATGCGGAAGGGAGCGCTTGCCCGCGAGCTCTCGCTCTCCGCGCAGCGGAGCCGCCGGCTCGCGTGCCTGCATCCGCCCGCGCACCATGACGCGCCGATCTCGCCCGACCTCGACGTGCTGCGGCGCGTCGCCGAGCGGGTGGTCGGCTGCTCGATCACGGACGCGACCGACGTCCTCCCGAAGATGCGGGCGTCGAAGTCGCCCGCCGAGGTCGAGCTGATCCGCCGCGCCGGCGAGGCGACCAAGGTCGGCTTCCTCGAGGCGATGAGGGCGATTCGTCCCGGCGCGAGCGAGTTCGACGTCGAGTCGGCGCTCGACCGCGGCTACCGCGCCGCGGGCAGCCGGCGCCATGCGTACCGACCGATCGTCGGAACCGGGCTCAACGCGACGGTCCTCCACTACCACGCGAACTCCGCGACGATCCAGGCGGGCGACCTCGTGCTGATCGACTCGGGCGCCGAGCTCGGGGGCTATGCCTCCGACGTCACCCGCACCTATCCCGCCGACGGCGTCTTCACGCCGCGGCAGCGGGAGGTCTACGAGGTGGTGCTGCGGGCGCTCGACGCGGGGATCAAGGCGTGCGTGCCCGGCAAGCGGCTCTCCGACATGGACGCCGCGGCGCGGAAGGTGATCAACGACGCCGGGTTCGGCGAGTACTTCATCCACGGCGCCGGGCACCACCTCGGTCTGCAGGTGCACGACGCGAGCCCCGACGAGCCGCTGCGGCCTGGCGCCGTGGTGACGGTGGAACCTGGGATCTACATCCCGCAGGAGCGCCTCGGCATCCGCGTCGAGGACGACGTCGAGGTGACCCGCACTCGCCCGCGCAACCTGACCGCGTCGATCCCGAAGACCGTCGCCGAGATCGAGTCGATCATGCGGCGCGGGTGAGCGACCGAGCACTGCACCTCCCTCACGAGTCGCCACGCGACGAACCAGCGAGTGCCCGAAGACTCGACGCCTCTCCCGCGAGGAGCCACGCGACGAACCAGCGAGTGCCCGAAGACTCGACGCCTCTCCCACGAGTCGCCACCCGACGAACCAGCGAGTGCCCGAAGACTCGACGCCTCTCCCGCGAGGAGCCACGCGACGAGTGGGAGAGGCCGGGTCGCGAACGCAGTTCGCGATCCGGGTGAGGGTGGCACGACGCGCGACGAGCGTCGTGGAGCGCACCAGTCGAAGCGTCGCCCCTTCCCAGTCGTCGTGCTTCGGAGCACCTTCCACCGGACCTCGCGTTCTCGGCGCCAGTGGAGGTTCGTCGGCGGGCGCTCGGCACACTCCGGAACTCCTCCCCGGCGGAGCGCAGCGACGCGGGGGAGGTGCCGAGCGAACGAAGTTCGCGAGGCGGAGGGGACGTCCGACGAACGGGTTGCTCGCCTCGCGCAGCCCACGCAACCCGTCGGAGCACGACCCCTCCGTCGCCTCGCTGCGCTCGGCGACACCTCCCCACGGCTACTGCCGTGGGGAGGAGTTCCGAAGGTCGCAAGAACGCGATGGTGCGATCACTCGATCCGGAGTTGCCTCGCCCTCCTTAGTTCCCCCGCCGCGCGCCGCCGGACGCCTTCAGCGTCACCTTGACCTCCTGCTCCTTGCCGTCGCGCACGACGACGAGCGTCACCACGTCGCCCGGCTCGTGCGAGCGGAGCTTCGACATCAAGTCGCCCGCGCCCATGAGGAGCGTGCCGTCCCAGGAGAGGATCACGTCGCCCGCGACGATGCCTGCATCGGCGGCGCTCGTCCCCTCCGAGACCGCCTCGACCTTGACGCCCTCGCCGTCGGAGAGTCCCGGCTGCACGCCGAGCCGCACGCCGGCGTAGCCGCGGTCCGGGGTCGCCGCGGCGTCGCCCGAGGAGAACCGCAGGCGCTCGCCCGAGAGGAGGTCCATGAGCACCGCCTCGACGAGCCCCATCACCTTCGTCGCGCCCGCGGGGTTCACGGTGTGACCGCGGTCGCCGGGACGGTGGTAGGACTCGTGGACGCCGGTGAAGAAGAAGAGGACGGGGATCCCCGCGCCGTGGAACATGCTGTGGTCGGAGGGTCCGCGACCGCTCGGGTCGGCGCGGACGAGGAGACCGCTCTCCTCGAACCGCGGGCGCAGGCGGTCGAGGAATCCCTCCGCGGTGCGCACGCCGCCGACGAGGATCTCGTCGCTCCGCAGGCGACCGATCATGTCGAGGTTGATCATCGCGTTGATGCGGTCCGCGGGCACCGTGGGGTTCTGCACGAAGTAGCGCGAGCCGTTCAGGCCGCTCTCCTCGGCGGTGAAGGCGAGGAAGAGGACCGATCGCCGCGGCTCGGGCAGCGATCCCTCCTCCGCGAGTGCCCGGAGTCGCGCCGCGAGGACGAGCATCGCCGCCGTGCCCGAGGCGTTGTCGTCGGCGCCGGGATTCACCTCGATCACGCCGTCCTCCTGCTTCATGCCGATGTGGTCGTAGTGCGCCCCGAGCACGACCCACTCGTCCGCGAGGGCGCCCGTCCCGGGCAGCACGCCGCCGAGGTTCGAGGTCGGCACGCCGTCGCGGACCTCTACCACCGCCCGCACCGAGGCGGGTGTGCCGGCGAGAACGCCGAAGGGCATGCCCTGGTCGGCAAGCCTGCGCCATTCGAGCAGGTCGCCCCTCGTCTCCGGCGACGGATCGAGCGATGCGAGCAGCCGCGCGGCGACCGCGGGCGAGACGATGAACGCGGGGATCGAGAGCTGCGGTCCGAGCCCGCCGCGGCGCGGGAGCTCGAGGTCCTTCGCGCCCTCCGCGACGCCCGGCGGGTTCACGAGGAGGATCGCCGCGGCGCCCGCCTTCGCGATCGCCGAGAACTTGTCGGAGAGCGAGGAGTGCTCGCTGAAGCGCCGCTCGCTCCAGCGGCTGCGGCCCTCCTCGTCGAGCGGCTCGTAGCGGAGGACCACCACCACGCGGCCGGCGAGGTCGCCCGCGCCCGCGAGGTCGTCGTGACCGTCGGGTCCGTCCTCGATGCCGTAGCCGACGAACGCGACCGACCCGGAGACCTCGCCGCCGCCCGAGTTCGCGAGCAGCACGAAGTCGCGTCCTTCCTCGAGCGCCTCGCCCCCGACCGCGAGCGCCGAGAAGAGGACCTCGCGGGCCCGCGAGGGCATCTCGAAGGTCTGCCGGTAGCCGCCGGAGAACGCGGGGTCGAGCCCGATCCGCGTCATCCAGTACTCGAGGTAGTCCGCCGCGCGCTCGATGCCCGCGGAGCCCGGCTCGCGTCCCTCGAAGTAGGGGTTCGAGAGCGTCACCACGTGCTGGTGCCAGGCGATCGCGTCCTCGCCAAGCGCCTCGAGCACCGCCCGCAGGCTCGTCCGCTCGGGATCGACCTCGTCGAAGGACTCCTCCGGCGAGAACTGGTAGACGTCGACCGCGCCCTCGACGACGCGGGCGGGAGGCGCCGCGGGCGGCGCCGCGTCCTGCACGGGCGCGGCGAGCGCGGCGGAGACGAGGAGGATCGACGGGAGCAGGTGCCCGGCGCGACCGAGGGTCAGGCAGGTCATGGACTGGGTCCTTGGGGGGGAGACGGCGACTATAGAAAGGACGGAGGGTTCGGCCGCTTCGCTCGAGGACCCTCGCGGGACGCGGCGGGTTCGACGACCCGCGGGCGGGAGGACGTCGCGCGGCGGAGGGCTCCGCCGCCCGCGACGCCCCCGCTCGAACCCGCGCCGCCTCCTCGAACGAACGGTCCCGCGTGCGTCCGGACGCCTCCGATCGGCGAAGTCCCGATCCCTATACTCCCGCCCGCTCCGCGGCAGCCCCGCCGTCCCGTCGGACGTCGTCGGCGCCGCGGATCGTCGTTCACGGACGCGTCCTCGAATCGATCCCGATCCGGATCCCGCCATGAGCACCACCTCGACCACCGCGCCGCACGCCGCCTCCACCGCCCGCGACGCCTTCGCGCCGCTCGACGTCTTCGCCGGTCGCCACCTCGGCCCGGACGCCGCGGAGGTGCAGTCGATGCTCTCGACCCTCGGCGTCGCCGGCATCGACGCGCTGATGCGCGAGGCGATCCCGGACTCGATCCGCATGGCGAGCCGCCTGCGGCTCGACGCGGCGCCGGGCGCTCTCGGCACCTCGCCCCGCGGCGAGCACGAGCTGCTCGGGGCGCTCCGCTCGCTCGCGTCGCGGAACCAGGTCTTCCGAAGCCACATCGGGATGGGCTACCACGGGACGATCACGCCGCCGGTGATCCAGCGGAACGTCCTCGAGAATCCCGGCTGGTACACGCAGTACACGCCCTACCAGGCGGAGATCGCCCAGGGTCGCCTCGAGGCGCTCCTCAACTTTCAGACCATGATCCGCGAGCTGACGGGTCTTCCCGTCGCGGGCGCGAGCCTCCTCGACGAGGGCACCGCCGCCGCGGAGGCGATGAGCATGTGCCTCTCGCAGTCGCCCGACCGCAAGGCGTTCTTCGTCGCCGAGGACTGCCACCCGCAGACGATCGCGGTGGTCGAGACGCGGGCGTCGGGACTCGGCGTCGAGGTCCGGATCGGACCCGTCGCCGGACTCGCGTCGCGGAAGGACCTCGCGGAGCTCTGCGGCGCGCTCGTCCAGAACCCCGGCACCGACGGGACGATCCACGACCTGCGCGGGCTCGCCGACCGCCTGCACGAGGCGCGGTCGATGCTCGTCGTCGCCGCGGATCCCCTGTCGCTCGCGCTGCTGACGCCTCCGGGCGAGCTCGGCGCGGACGTCGCGGTCGGCAGCACGCAGCGCTTCGGGATCCCGATGGGCTTCGGCGGACCGCACGCGGCGTACCTCGCGACCCGCGAGGACCTCGTCCGCAAGATGCCCGGCCGCCTGATCGGCGTCTCCCGCGACGCGCTCGGGAACCCGGCGCTCCGCATGGCGATCCAGACCCGCGAGCAGCACATCCGCCGCGACCGCGCGACGAGCAACATCTGCACCGCGCAGGTGCTGCTCGCGGTGATGGCGGGGCTCTACGGCTGCTGGCATGGACCGGATGGGCTCGTCGCCATCGCCTCGCGGATCCGCGCGATGACCTCGGCGCTTGCCGCCTCGCTCCGCCGCGCCGGGCACTCCGTCGGACCCGACGCCTTCTTCGACGCGATCCGCGTGCGCCCGAAGGGCGATCCCGACGCGGTGGTCCGCGCCGCGGAGTCGCGCCGGATCAACCTCCGCCGCTTCGGCGACGGCTCGCTCGGCATTGCCCTCGACGAGACGACGACCGCCGCCGACCTCGCCGACCTCGCGGCGTGCTTCGGCGCTTCCGCGCCCTCCTCCACGGACCGGCCCGCGGCGCTTCCCGCCGCGGTCGCCCGCACGAGCCGGTTCATGCAGCAGCCGGTCTTCCATCGCTATCGGAGCGAGACCGAGATGCTGCGCTACGTCGCGCGGCTCCAGTCGCGCGACCTCTCGCTCGCCCACTCGATGATCCCGCTCGGCTCCTGCACGATGAAGCTCAACGCGACGAGCGAGATGCTCGCGGTCTCCTGGCCGGAGTTCGGCGGCATCCATCCCTTCGCGCCGGCGACGCAGTGGCAGGGCTACGCGGAGCTCTTCCGCTCGCTCGAGGGCTGGCTCTCCGAGGTCACCGGCTTCCCCGCGGTCAGCCTGCAGCCCAACTCCGGCAGCCAGGGCGAGTACGCGGGGCTCATGGTCATCCGCGCGTACCACCACCACCGCGGCGAGGCGCACCGCGACGTCTGCCTGATCCCGGTCTCCGCGCACGGCACGAACCCGGCGTCGGCGGTCGTGGCGGGAATGCGGGTGGTGCCGGTCGCGTGCGACGAGGACGGGAACGTGGACCTCGCCGACCTCAGGCGGAAGGCGGAGGAGCACCGCCGCGAGCTCGCCGCGTGCATGATCACCTATCCCTCGACGCACGGCGTCTTCGAGGACCGCGTGCGGGAGCTCTGCGACGCGGTGCACGCCGCGGGCGGGCTCGTCTACATGGACGGCGCCAACATGAACGCGCAGGTCGGGCTCGTGCGCCCGGCGGAGCTCGGCGCCGACGTCTGCCACCTCAACCTCCACAAGACCTTCTGCATCCCGCACGGCGGCGGCGGTCCGGGCATGGGTCCGATCGGCGTCGTCGAGGCGCTCGCGCCGTTCCTGCCGGGGCATCCGGTCTCCCGCCCCGCGTCCGCGGGCAAGCACGCGATCGGTCCGATCTCCGCGGCGCCCTACGGCTCGGCGCTCATCCTCGTGATCCCCTGGGTCTACATCGCCCTGATGGGCCCGGACGGGCTCACCCGCTCGACCGAGGTCGCGATCCTCTCCGCCAACTACATGGCGAAGCGGCTCGAGGGGCACTACGACGTCCTCTACACGAATGACCGCGGGCGGGTCGCCCACGAGTTCATCGTGGACTGCCGCGGGTTCGAGAAGAGCGTGGGGATCAAGATCGACGACATCGCCAAGCGGCTCATCGACTACGGCTTCCACGCGCCGACGATGGCGTGGCCGGTGCCCGGCACGCTGATGATCGAGCCGACCGAGAGCGAGTCGAAGGCGGAGCTCGACCGCTTCTGCGACGCGATGATCTCGATCCGCGAGGAGATCCGCGCGATCGAGGAGGGTCGCGCCGACCGCGAGGACAATCCGCTCAAGCACGCTCCCCACACCGCCGCGGCGGTCTGCAGCGACTCGTGGAGCCACCGCTACCCCCGCGAGCAGGCGGCGTACCCGGCGCCGTGGACGCGGCAGTCGAAGTTCTGGCCGTTCGTCGCCCGCATCGACAACCCCTACGGCGACCGGAACCTCGTCTGCACCTGCGACTCGGTCGAGGCGTACGGCTGATCCGGCGGCGGACCGGACGCCCGCCGCGGCTCACCCCGCGCCGACGCCGATCCAGCCGGACATGAGCGACGCGAGACCGAGGAAGGTGAGGAAGCTCATGCTGTCGGTGACCATCGTGAGGAAGATGGTCGAGGCGGTCGCGGGATCCGCCCCGAGCCGGCGAAGCAGGATCGGGATCGCCGTGCCGACGAGGCAGCCGACCGAGAGCGCGACGCTCATCGCCGCCGCCACCACCACGCCGAGGCGCCACGCGTCGCCGCCGTGGGAGAGCGCCTCGATGACCGCCACCGCGGTGCCCACGAGGAGACCGCAGCAGATCCCGTTCACGAGCCCGACCAGCGCCTCGCGCCGAAGCAGCGTCGCTGCCGCGTGGCGTCCGACCTCGTCGAGGACGATCCCGCGAAGCGTCACCGCGAGCGACTGCTGACCGGCGTTCCCCGCCTGGTTCGCGATGACCGGCATCAGCACCGCGAGCACCGCGATCTCCGCGATGAGTCCCTCGAACTGGAGGACCACCATCGCCGCGACGCCGCTCGTGAAGAGGTTGACCATGAGCCACGGCAGGCGGCTCCGGAGCTTCTCCGAGAGGGGCGACGCGACGCCCTCCTCTCGACCCGCGCCGACCATGACCTGCGCGTCCTCGGTGCCCTCGGCGCGGATCGTGTCGATCACGTCGTCGACCGTGACGATGCCGAGCAGCCGACCCTGCGCGTCCACCACCGGAAGCACCACGTAGTCGTAGCGGGCGAACTCCTGCGCGACGTGCTCGCGGTCGAGCTCCGGCGAGAGCGCGTCGATCCGGCGGTCGATCACCTCGGCGATGCGCTGCCTCGGATCCGCGAGGAGGAGCGTCCGAAGCGAGACCGTGCCCTCGAGGTGACCGCGGCGGTCGATCACGAAGGCGTAGGGCGTCGCCTCGTCGACCTCGGCGCGGCGCACCGCCTCGACCGCCTCCGCGACCGTCATCTCCGCGCGGACTGCGACGTAGTCGGTCGTCATCATGCCGCCCGCGGAGTCCTCGGGATGGCGAAGGAGCTCGCGCAGGCGCGTCGCGCGACCGGTCGCCATCGCCTCGAGGATCCTCGAGCGGCGGTCCTCCGCGATCGCCTGCAGGAGGTCGGTCGCGTCGTCGGGCGCCATCTCCTCGAGCAGCCGACCGGCGAGCGCCGGGTCCTCGCCCGCGAGGTCCTCGACCACTCCCGCCGCGAGCGAGGGCACCATGTGGGCGATCGCCTCGGCGGCGGCATCGAGGTCCATCTCGCCGAGGACCTCGACCGCCTCCTCCTCCGGGAGCCGCTCGAGGGTGTCGGCGGCATCGGGCGCCTCCTGCGCCTCCACCGCCTCGGCGAGCACCGGCGCCTCCGCCCCCGCGGAGATGAGCTCCTCGACGCGGCGGTCCTGGGTCGACTCCTCGGTGGCGCGCTCGATCAGCGGTCGATCCGCCTCGACGGGATCCGGCGCCGGTCGCTCGGGAGTCATCCGCCGGAGTGTATCGGTCGCCGCGCGCGATCCCGCCCGCGCGGCGATGATGCGGACCGGATGAGCGTCGATGATCGAGACCAAGACGGAGCGCTCGAGCAGGTCCCCGCGGGAGACCCGAGGCTCGAGCCCTACCGGTCGCTCCGCGATCCGGACCTCGTCCGCGCGGGCGAGGGCGAGGGCTGGTTCATCGGGGAGCAGGCGCTCGTCCTCGAGCGGATGCTCGCGCGGCGCGGCACGACGATCTCGATCCTCGCGAGCAGGCGCATGGCGCCGCGGGCGGTCGAGATCCGCCGCGCCTCCGCGGATCCCGAGGTCCCGATCCTCGTCGCGGAGGATCCGGTCATCGAGTCGCTCGTCGGGTTCGAGCTCCACCGCGGGCTCCTTGCCCTCGGTCGCCGCCCCGAGGATGGTCGGGCGCGGATCGACGCCGCCCTCGCGGACCGGTCGCGACCGATCGCGCTCCTCGCCTGCGAGGAGATCCGGAACATCGACAACATCGGGCTCCTCTTCCGGAACGCCGCCGCGTTCGGCGTCGCGGGGGTGCTCCTCAGTCCCGGCTGCCACGATCCCCTCTACCGGAAGAGCCTCCGCGTCTCGATCGGGCATGCCCTCGACGTCCCCTTCGCGCGGCTCGACGCCCTCGCGGGCGACCTTCGCGCGATGCGGGAGCGGCACGGGCTCGCGCTCCTCGGCACCGCCACCGATCCGGGGGCGGTCGCGGTCCATCGCCTCGAGCCCACGCGGCGGTTCGTCCTCCTCGTGGGCTCGGAGTTCCCTGGTCTCTCCCCCGCGGCGAAGGCGGCGTGCGACCGGCTCGTGCGGATCCCGATGGCGCGCGGCGTCGACAGCCTCAACGTCGGCGTCGCCGCGGCGGCGTGCCTCTCGCATCTCCGCGGCGACCTGCTCGAAGCCGAGCGCTCCACGACCTGATCGACGGCGCGTTCGGGCGTATCGTCTCCCCCTCCTCCCGACCGGAACCCGCGTGCGGATCCCACCGACCATCGCCAGCGCGAACGACCTCCGGCTCGACGGCACGGTCCGCGTCTCCTTCGCGCACCGCGTCCGCTTCGTGCGCGGCGCGATGCGGTCGGTCGATGGTCGACCATCGCCCCTCGCCGCGGCGATCGCCGAGGCGACCGCCGACGACGGCGGCTTCCGCGGACGGCTGCTCCCGGTCCTCGACTCGAACCTCGCCCGCGCGCAGCCCGCGCTCGAGCCGTCGATCGCCGACGCCCTGCGGGCGGGCGGCGCCGCGATGCCCGAGGTGCTGCCCGCGCTCGTCGTGCCCGGCGGCGAGCGGGCGAAGAACGATCCCGCGGTGCTCGAGGCGATCCTCGACGCGCTCGACCGAGGTCGAGTCTGCCGGCGGAGCATCCTGCTCGCCGCGGGCGGAGGCGCCGTCCTCGACGTCGCCGGCTTCGCCTCGGCGACCTTCCACCGCGGCGTCCGCCTCGTCCGTCTGCCGACCACCACGCTCGCGCAGGACGACGCGGCGATGGGGGTCAAGAACGGCGTCAATCGAGGCGGCAAGAAGAACCTTCTCGGCGCGTTCGCGGTGCCCTCGGCGGTCCTCTGCGACCTCGAGCTCCTGCGGACGCTGCCCGACCGCGAGTTCCTCGCGGGCTTCTCCGAGGCGGTGAAGATCGCGGTGATCCGCGACGCGGCGCTCCTCGATCGGATCGAGCGCGACGCCGCGGCGATCCGCGCCCGCGACGAGGCCGCCGCGGAGTGGGTGATCCGCCGCTGCGCGGAGCTCCACCTGCGGCACATCCTCGAGGGCGGCGATCCCTTCGAGACCGGCACCGCGCGGCCGCTCGACTTCGGTCACTGGTCGGCGCACCGCCTCGAGTCGATGACCGGTCACCGCGTCCTGCACGGCGAGGCGGTCGCGGTCGGGATCGCCCTCGACGCGACGATTGCGGCGCTCGAGTCGCGGCTCGACCGCGCCTCGGCTCGAAGGATCATCCTCGCGCTTCGGGCGCTCGGGCTTCCGACCTGGCTCGATGCGCTCCGCGAGGTGACGGACCTCCTCGCGGGGCTCGAGGAGTTCCGCGAGCACCTCGGCGGCGCGGCGAGCCTCGCGATGCCCACGCGGATCGGGGCGAGCACCGACGCGCCGCCTCCCTCCGCCGAGCTGGTGCGGCGGGCGATCGACGAGCTCGCGCGGTCGTGACCCCGGTCAGCGCGCCGCGACGGTCCGCTTCGCCGGACGATCGGCGTAGCCCTGCGGATGCGCCTGGTGCCAGCGCCACGCGGTCTCCACGACCTGCTCGATCTCCGGGAACCGCGGCTTCCAGCCGAGCCTTGACTTGAGCTTCTTCGGGTCCGCGACGAGCGCCGGCGCATCGCCGGGGCGCCGAGGGGAGATCACGAGCGGCACCTTCCGACCGGTCACCTTCTCGCACGCCGTGATGACCTCCATCACCGAGTTGCCGTTGCCCGTCCCGATGTTGAAGACCTCGCGGGTGGTCGGCGTCGTCGCCTGGATCGCGAGCCAGTGCGCCGAGGCGAGGTCCTCGGTGTGCACGTAGTCGCGGATGCAGGTGCCGTCGGTGGTGGGATAGTCGGTGCCGAAGACCGCGAGCGACTTCATGTCGCCCGCCGCGACGCGGAGGACGAGCGGGATCAGGTGCGTCTCCGGCTCATGGTCCTCGCCGTGCGAGCCGTCGGCGTCCGCGCCGGCGGCGTTGAAGTAGCGGAGCAGCGTGAAGCCGAGCCCGTACGCCTCGGCGAAGTCGCGGATCATCCACTCGACGGCGAGCTTCGTCCGCGCGTAGGGACTGCACGGCACCTGCTCGGACTCCTCGCTCATGGGCATCTTCGGGTTGAGCCCGTAGGTCGCGCAGGTGCTCGAGAAGAGCATCCGCTCGATGCCCGCCTCCCGCATCGCGGTGAGGAGGCTGAGCGTGCCGGCGATGTTGTTCCGGTAGTGGTGGTCGGGATTCGTCACCGACTCGCCGACGTAGGTCGCGGCGGCGAAGTGCATCACCGCGTCGAAGCGGCGCTCGCGCATCAGCGCCACGAGGCGCGGCGTGTCCTGGATGTCGCCGACCACCAGGCGATCCGCGGGGACGGCGGCGCGATGCCCGAGGCTCAGGTTGTCGTAGGCGATCGGATCGGCGCCCTGCCGCACGAGGTAGCGGAGGCAGGCGGACCCGACGAACCCGGCACCGCCGGTGACGAGGATCTTCATGGCGAGGACTCCTACGCTCAGATCATCGGCGCGCCGGCGCCTCGAATCCACGCGCGAGGATCCAATCGACCGCCTCCGCGAGGTCCGCGACGACCGCCGCGGCGTGCTCGGAGGACGCCTCCTGCCCCAGGCCGGTTCGGACGAGGATCGACCCGCGGCAGCCCGCGGCGCGACCGGCGAGGAGGTCCGAGGTCGAATCCCCGACCATCCAGCTCGAGGCGAGGTCGAGGCGGTGCTCCGCGGCGGCGCGGAGGAGCATGCCCGGACCCGGCTTGCGGTCGGGATGCTCCGGAGTTCCCGGACGCTCCGGCGGCGCATGGGGGTTCCAGTAGATCGCGTCGAGGAGGGCGCCCTCGGCGCGGAGGCGTCGCGACATCTCCGCGTGGATGCGGTCGAGACCCGCCTCGTCGAGGAGGCCCCGCCCCACCACCGACTGGTTCGTCGCGAGGACCGCGAGGTAGCCCGCCTCGCGGAGCCGGCGGATCGCCGCCGCCGCGCCGGGCACGAGGCGGACGTCCTCGACGCGGCGCAGGTGATGCACGTGCTCGATGACCGTCCCGTCGCGGTCGAGGAAGACCGCCCTCACCGCAGCCCCGCCGCGAGGTCCGCCTCCGCCTGGCGCAGCGACTCCGGCGTGCCGATGTCGCGGTGGTAGCCGCGGTGCACGAAGCCCCGCATCCGCCCGGCGAGCGAGGGCAGCAGGTCGAAGGCGATGTCGAAGCCGCGGCGGTCCGCCATCTCGCGATGGAGCGCCGCATCGACGACGTAGATCCCGGCGTTCGCGAGGTTGCCGCGCGGATCCTGCGGCTTCTCGATGAACGACCGGATGCGCCCGTCCGGCGCGAGCTCGGCGATGCCGCAGCGGCGCGGCTCCTCGCACTCGAAGAGGACCATGGTGAAGGGATCGGGATGACCCTGGTGGAACGCGACCGCCGCCGCCAGATCCACCGTCGACAGGTTGTCGGCGTAGACGATGACCATGAGGTCGGCGTCGTCGGCGAGGTCTCGATTGGCGGTGATCGTCCCCGCCGAGCCGAGGAGGACCGGCTCGAAGCGCTCCTCGAAGCGGACGCCGCCGCGGGCGTTGGAGGCGCGGATCCACTCGCGCACCGGATCGGGCAGGTGATGGGTGTTGATGCGGGCGCGACGCACCCCCGCCGCGTCGAGCGAGTCGCGCCACCAGTCGAGGAGCGGTCGTCCACCGACCGGCACGAGGCACTTCGGCACGCGGTCGGTCAGCGGGCGCAGGCGGGTGCCGAGCCCTCCCGCGAGGAGGAGCGCCGCCACCCGCGGTCCGCTCACGAGCCGACCTCCACGGGACGCACCACCTGCAGGCGCTCCATCAGCTTCTGGCACTCCTCGAGGATGCGCCCGGGATCCTCCGCGGTGTCGAGCCAGCGGCGGTACTCGCCGACGCTGTCGAGGACGCCTCGGCGCGGCCGCCACCCGAGCGCCTTCAGCTTCGAGACGTCGGAGCAGATGTGGCGGGTGTCGCCGAAGCGGTACTTGCCGCTCGGGCGCCGCGGGAGGTCGGTCGTGCCGAAGACCTCCGCGACCACGCCGGCGAAGTCCAGCACCGTCATCGCGCGGTCGCCGCCGACGTTGAACATCTCGTAGTCGCTGCGGGGATCCTCGAGGACGAGGAGGTTCGCGTCGACCACGTCGTGCACGTTGACGAAGTCGCGGATCTGCATGCCGTCCTCGTAGATCGGAGGCGCGATCCGCTGGTGCGCGGCGAGCGAGAAGACCCGGCACGCGCCGCTGTAGGCGTTGTGGAAGCTCTGCCGCGGACCCTGCACGATCGAGTAGCGCATCGCGACGGTGGGGATCCCGTACCGCTCGCCGAGCCGCAGCGCAAACTGCTCCTCGGCGATCTTGCTCATGCCGTAGGGATTCTGCGGGTTCGCGACGCCCTCGTCGGTCGGCTGCCAGCGGAGCGGTCCGCGGAAGCCCTCCGGCGCCTGGCACTCGAAGACGCCGCGGCGGAGCTGCGCGTCGGGCCGCATGTCGGGAAGGCAGCGGCGACCGTCCGCGTCGAGGTAGAGCCCCTCGCCGAGGGTCGCCTGCGAGCTCGCGACGATCACCCGGCGCAGCGGCAGCTTCTCGCGGAGCGCGAGCTCGTAGATCCGCGCCGTCGAGGCGACGTTCACGTCGACGAAGCGGCTGAACTGCGGGAGGTAGTCCTGGAACGCCGCGAGGTGGTAGACCGCGTCCTGGTCCTGGAGCGCCCGGAGGAGCGTCGCCTCGTCGCGGACGTCGCCCCGCATGAACTCGACGCGGCGGTCGAGGTAGTCGGGCACGCGGCGTCCGGGGTGCACCGGCTCCTCGAGGCTGTCGAGGACGCGCACCTCGTGCCCGCGGGCGAGGAGCGCATCGGCGGTGTGCGAGCCGATGAAGCCGGCGCCACCGGTGATCAGGATCCGCATGGTCGTCCGTCCTCCGTGGTCAGGCGTTGAGCGCCGCGGTCCGCGCCGCGCTCGGGCGCGACGAGGCGTCCCGCGGGGTCGCGCAGTGACCGGGATGGTCGCTGATGAAGATGATCCGGCTGCCGAGGCGGTCGACCCCGAAGCGCACCCGCTGGGGATTCCCGAGCGCCTCGAGGATCGCCCCGTGCCGCTCGGGCGGCGCGATCAGGTACACGAAGCCGCCACCGCCCGCCCCGAGGAGCTTGCCCGCCTGGGCGCCCGCCCGCCGCGCCGTCTCGTACATCCCGTCGATGTGGTCGCTGCTGATCCCGAAGCCGAGCGAGCGCTTGAGCCGCCAGCCCTCGTCGAGGAGCCGCGCGAACTCGTCGAGGTCCCCGCGCCCGGCGATCACCTGCCGCATCTCCTGGGCGAGGTCGCGCATCGCCCGGAGCGTCGTCCGCTTGTCCGCGGTGCCCTTGCTCTGCTTCTCGAGGATGCCGTCGGCGCTCCGCTCCTGCGCGGTGAAGACGAGCATGCTGCGGCGCTCGAGCTCGGCGATCGTGTCGCGGGCGCAGGGCACCGGCTCGACGTGCACCGACTCGTCGGGATTGAAGCGGATGTAGTTCATGCCGCCGAACGCGGCGGCGTACTGGTCCTGCTTGCCGATCGGCTTGCCGAGCCGCTCGATCTCGAGGTGGCAGGACTGCTCGGCGAGCGTGCCGGGTCCGGTCACCATCCCGCGGTAGGCGTGGAGCGCGTTGAGGAGACCGACGGTGAGGGTGCTGCTCGAGCCCATGCCCGTGCCCGCGGGCAGGTCGCCGATCGTGGTGATCTCGAGGTGCCGGTCGAGCCCGGTCATCTCGAGCGCCGCGCGGACGATGGTGTGCTGGATGTCGGGAACCGTCTCGGCGATCTCCGTCTTGCTGTACGCGATGCGGATGCTGCTCGCGAAGCGCGGACCCACCGTCACGTACATGTGGCTCTGCAGCCCGACCGAGAGGACCGCGCCGAACTCCTCGCGGTAGAACGCGGGAAGGTCGGTGCCGCCTCCGGCGAAGCTCACGCGGTACGGAGTCTGCGAGATGATCATGGGTCTCCTCCTCAGGCGGGGCTCGCGGCGAAGGCGGGCGCGGCGGCGCGGGCGCCGCCGCGCGGACCGCGGAAGATCTCGAAGAGCGGCTCGAGGCATCGGTCGAGGTCGAAGACCTCGATCACCCTCGCCCGCCCGGCGACCGCGAGCCGGCGCCGAAGCGCCGGATCCTCCGCGAGCCGCGCGAGCGCCCCGGCGAGCGCCTCCACGTCGCCCGGCTCGACGAGAAGTCCCGTCTCGCCATCCTTGATGAGGTCGGGGATGCCGACGAGGTTCGTGGAGACGGCGGGAAGTCCGCACGCCATCGCCTCCATCAGCATCTGCGGGAGCCCGTCGACGTCGCCGTCGGCGGCCCAGGTGCAGGGCAGGCAGTAGACGTCGCCGCCGTGCATGAACTCCGGAATGAGCTCCTGCTTCAGCGCTTCGCCGGTCAGGCTCATCATCGAGGACAAGCCGAGCCGCTCGACCTGCGCCCGGAGCTCGGCCTCGAGCGGACCGCTCCCGGCGATCACGCAGTCGAAGCGAGTGCCTCGGTCGCGCAGTCGCCCGCACGCGGCGATCAGGTCCGCGAAGCCCTTCTTGCCGACGAGCCGGCCGGACGCGCGGATCCGGAACACGCCGTCCGCGGCGCGAGGTCGCGGGGAGAAGTGGCTGGTGTCGATCCCGCAGTAGACGATCACGAGCTGCTCGGGTCGCGCACCCTCGGCGAGGTAGAAGCGGCGATGGAACTCCGAGATGCAGCAGATGCGGTCGGCGCGGCGGATCTTGTCCCGCAGCGCGACGCGGTCGCGGTAGAGGTCCGCCGCGTGACCCGTGAAGCTGAACGGGACGCCGAGCATCCACGCCCCATACATGCCGACGGTCCCGCATGAGTGGATCCACTGGCTGTGGATCCGCTCGATCCGCTGTCCACGCAGCGAGTCCGCCCACGCGCAGGCGACCGCGAAGTGTCCGATCGCGCGGACGCGCCGACCGAACGACTCCCTCTCGCCCGCGATCGCGTTCCACAGCGCCGACCAGAACCGACCACCGAAGCGAAGGGGCGCGAGCAGCACGCCTCCCACGACGCCGAGGATGCTCGGCGGATACAGGTAGTGCGTGCCGCGGTCGAGCTCCCTCGCCCACTCGCTCGTGAAGAAGGAGTGCTTGTCGCGGTAGAGCGCGTGCAGCCGGAACGGGATGCCCGCCGCACCGACGCGGCGCAGCTCGTTCCCCACCCAGGCGTTGCCGATCCCGTTGGTGGTGATGTAGTGGATCACGCGAGCGGCTCCGCCGACGCGGGGCAGGTCGTGCCTGACGACCCGCGGCGGAAGTCCGGACATCGGCAACCTGCGCCCGGAGCGTCAGCGGCGGTCGCGGGGACTGCGAGGTTCTCGGACCAACCCATCTCGTCCGACCACCCACGCCATCGCCGATCGCGCTGGCGAAGGGCGGCGGACCCCTCCGTGGAGGAACCCGCCGCCCAAGACGAGGTCTTCGACCCGCTGCCGCGTGGGCTCATGCCGCCTCGCGGAACCGGCGCAGCTTGAGGCTTGGCTTCGCGGCATGACGCTCCGAGCGTGCCGCGGGCAGCTCCTCGATCCGCGCGAGGAGCTCGCGGGGACTCGTCGCCCATAGGTCCGCGCCGATCTCCTCGGCGAGGCCCGGAGCGCGGTTGAAGATGCCGCCGCCGACCACGATCTGCATGGAGGGGCACGCATTCACGCCGCGGATGACGTCGATGAGCCCGCGGATGTTCGGTGCGTCGCGCGGACCGCTCGAGAAGAGCAGCAGGATGTCCGGACGGCGCGCGTTCACCTCCTCGAGGATCTCGTCGTTCGCGATGCCGCCGCCGCCGAAGAACACGTCGTAGCCGTCCGCCTCGGCGAGGTCCGCGACGAGCTGACCGGCAAGGTCGTCGGCCTCGGTGAGGCCGCAGAACATGCAGATGGTTCGACCTCGCGGCGCCCGCGGCGAGTAGGTCGCCTGCGCCTGGTCGACCAGCGAGCGGAGCAGCCGCGTCGCGTACTGGAAGGACAGCGTCGAGATCTGGTCGTTGCGGAAGAGGGTGTTCAGCGTGTCGAGGATCGACCAGTACACCTCGCGGCTCATCGTCTCGCCGTCGAGTCCCGCCTCGGTCGCCTCGCGGACGATCGTGCGGCACTCGGCTCGGGCTCCGGACACGAGCGCCTGGAAGAGGCGCTCCTGGACGTCGTGGGGATTCATGTCGGGCTCTCCTCTTCGCCGCAGGCATCCCTGCGCCGCGGCGGTCGCGTTCCGTTCCGCCGGCATCCTGCCGGCGTCCCGACCACGCGTCGGGGACCCTGTGCATCGGGCGCGACGCGTCGATCGCTGGATGCGCGACGCGTTCCCCGTTCACGCCGGAAGGCGACCGCTTTTATCCGACCGCCGGGTCAGCGCTGGAACTCGTAGATCGATCCAAGCCCAAGGATGCGGGTCAGCTCGTCGAGCGCGGCACGCGACTCGTCGAGGAGCGATGGATCCGCGAGGTCGCGGGGATCGATCGACTCGCGGTAGAAGCGTCGAACCCACGACGAGAGCCGCTCGTGGAGCGACGCCGAGAACCGGCACCCGCTCGCCACCGCCCCCCACTCTCCCTCCGTCAGCGGCACCCGCAGCCGCAGGCACGCCGGTCCGCCGCCGTTTCGCATCGACTCGCGGAGGTTCATGAAGCGGACCGCCGCGATGGGCACCGAAGGATCGGCGACGAGGCGGTCGATCTCCGCGCGCGTCGCCGGATCCTCCTGCGACTCGGTCGGAGCGATCAGCACGCGTCCGACTCCGGGCGACCACACGAGCTGCGAGTTGAAGAGATAGCTCTTGACCGCGCTCTCGATCGGCACCCGCGCGGACTTGACCTCGACGGCGCGGAACGAAGGACCGACCCGTGCCCGAAGCGCCGCGAGCACCTCGTCGCGGTCCGCGAAGGCGAGCTCGTGATGGAGGAGCAGCGGCCCGTGCCCGACCGCGATGACGTCGTTGTGGAAGACGCCGGCGTCGATCGCCCGCGGATCCTGCAGCGCGAAGACCACCCGCGCCGGATCGAGCCCATGCCTCCGAGCGACCGCCTGCGACGCCTCGAGGGCGTGCCGCGCGGGATGGAGCTTCGGTCGCCGCGGATCTCCCTCCGCCCTGCCATGCACGAAGAGGTCGATGCCAGGCGTGCCGTCGGGATCGGCACCTGAGGCGTGCAGCCGGGTGTGGTTCGCGGCACCCTCGTCGCCGAGGACGTCGGCGGACGGAAGCGCTGGATGCACGACGAAGCGGGTCTCGTCCGCGAACACCGCGCGGAGCGTGCGCTCGGTCTGCGGCGCCTCGATCGCGCGATGGAGCATCGTGCGCAGGTTCGCGACGGTCAGGTGCACGCGGCGATCGGCGCAGTCATCGCTCGCCGAGACCGTCGCGGCGTTCGCGGCCCACATCGAGGACGCCGACGAGGCGCGGGCGAGGAGCACCGGATCCTCGCGGGCGGCACGACCGATCACCTCATGGTCTCGTCCCGCGAAGCCAAGCGCGCGGAGGAGCGCGACGCTCGGTCGCTCCTGAGGAGGCAGCACCCCCTGCGCGACGCCGAGCTCATGGAGCGCCGCCATCTTCGCGAGTCCCTGCAGCGCCGCCTCCCGCGGTCGCGCCGTCTCGCCGCGGTGCCGGGTCGACGCCACGTTGCCCGGACTGAGCCCGGCGTAGTTGTGCGTCGGACCGACGATCGAGTCGAAGTTGACCTCAGGCATCGCCTTCCGTCATCGGCGAGCGCATCACTTCGCCGTCACCTCGGCGACGAAGGTAAAGCTCGCCGGCTCGCTCGGCACCGGTTGACCGGGCTGCACGTACTCGAGGACGACGAGCGCCCGTCCCGGCGCCTGCGCGACGAACCGCAGCTGCTGCGTGCGGACCTCCTCGCTCGGCGCGGCACCCGGTCGAGCGATCAGGCGGTCGCCGTCGGGAAGGATCACCGCCTGGTCCGGCAGCGTGCGAAGTTCCCAGCGGTAGCCCATCGTGGGATTCGCAAGCAGCTCGACGAGCAGGTCCTGTCCGGTCGTCAGCCGCACCGTCGACCCCGAGTCGCCCGGACCGATGGTGACTGACCCTTCCGGCACCGCAGGCGGCGATTGGCAGGAGATGGTCGTGGCGAGAACGGCGAGAAGAAGAACGGAAGGTCGGGCGAGGCGATGGAAGGCGATTTGCATGGCTCGAAGCGTACGGGGCGAGATGATAACTGAGTCCTATAACTGTGCATGTTCCACATGGAACGTCGTCCGTGCTGGGCCTCTACGTTCAGGCTGAAGTTCCGTCTGTTCCACGTGGAACACCGCGTGTGCTACAACCCCAACGGCTCGTTCCCCTAGGCGAGGTACCCATGCCTGATGCAACTCCCGCGCAAAGCCCGAAACCTGCGTCTCCAAGCACCCCTCCTGCAGGCTCTCCGCCACGGCGCCTCGGGCGGGGACTGAGTTCGCTGATCTCGACATCGCCGCCCGTACCGATTTCTCCTCCCGCGCCCGCGACCATGCCGCCGCCCGCGACCACGCGGCCCGCTGGAGGCACCAAGGTCGCAATCAACAGAGTCGATGCTGTTCCATCCGAACCGTCCGGCATGCCAGCGACGGCTCTAAGCAGTCAGACCACGGAGGGACTGGTCTGGCTGCCGATCGAGTCGATCCAGACCAATCCCCGTCAGCCCCGCGAGTTGTTCGACGAGGGAGCGATCCAGAGGCTCTCCGAGTCCATCCGCTCAAGCGGACTGATGCAGCCGATCGTCGTCCGACCATCCGCCAAGGGGCATGAACTGGTCGCCGGCGAGCGTCGACTCCGGGCAAGCAAGTTGGCAGGCCTCAAGGCGATTCCCGCGATCATCCGAGCCCTTGGTGATCGAGAGTCAGCCGAGTGGGCTCTCGTCGAGAACCTCCAGCGGGAGGACCTCAACCCGATCGAGCGGGCGCGAGGAATCAGCCGACTGGTCAGGGAGTTCCAGTTGACCCACCAGGCGGTCGCGGATTCCCTCGGTCTGGAGCGGGCAACGGTCTCAAACTTGATTCGGTTATTGGACCTAGATGACTTCACGGCGTCGATGGTCGCATCTGGTCGGCTCGACCAAGGTCACGCCAAGGTCCTGCTGGGCGTTGCGGATCCCGTGGTCCGCCGCAGCCTGGCGGCGAGCTCCGTCGATCGACAGTGGTCGGTGCGGCGACTGGAGATGGAGGTCCGACGGCTCATCGCCCCCGAGACCCCCGTCCAGTCCAGATCCATCGATCGAGGGCGGGCGAGCGGTCGGGTCCAGGTCGAGGACCTCCAGCGTCGACTCTCCGAGCACCTCGGCACCCGCGTCGAGATCGTGCTGGGACGCCGGAAGGGCGAGGGTCGCGTGATGATCGACTTTCACAGCCTCGAGGAGTTCGACGGTCTGATGGAGCGGATCGGCTTCGTCGCGGACTGACCGATCCCTCGACCCCGGGGCGTCCATGGGCGTCCGAGGGAGTCAAGGAGCGTCCGCAGGATCGTCCGCAGGAGCGCCCATGGATCAACGGCGCCGCCGCGGGCGGGATCCGTCGCGCGGCACGCGGGCGGATACGCGACGCGCCGGACGCCCCCGACCCGCGCGATCTTCGTCGAACTCCCGGACCTTGCTCACGGAGGTCGCGCGGCTCGACGAGGACCACGGCATGCAGTCGATGCTCTCCTCAACCACCGCCGCCCACTCCGAGCTCGAGGTCGTCGATCCGCAGGTTCGCCGCTGCTTCGAGCGGTTCCTCGCGGGCTGGGCGATCGACCTGCTCGAGGCGCGTCGCCTCGGTCTGCTCTCGTTCGGTTGGAACAACGCGGATCTCGACGCCGACGTCGAGTAGCGGAGCGCGAGGAGTCCCCGCGCCGAGACCCCACAACGAGCCCCCGCGACGAGTCCCCGCGACGAGCCCTTCCACGCGCGTCGGCATCACGTGGATCCGCGCGAACTCAGGCGCGAGGTGATGCCGCGTCAAGACCAGGTCATCCCGCGGGGATCTCCGCGCGCCTCCCACACGGCGTGGCGCACGCCATCGCTCGCCGCGCCCAGGCTCGCAGCATCGACCTCGCCACGCGACGGCGCCTCTCGATCTTGACCGCGACCCCGCGGTCAAGATCCGGCGTGACGACGGAGGTCGGTCCCGCGTCCGCGAGGACGCCTCCTCGGACCAACCCATCGACGGACGTGCATCGACGAGCCCGCATCGACGGAGCGCTTCAAGGGACGCGCCTCGAAGAATGCGCCTCGAACGACGGGCACCAGTGGACCAGCACAGACGCCGGTCGCCTGCGGCCGGATCCAAGGCGCAACGAAACGCGAGGTCGCCATGGCGGCGACCTCGCGGGGAGGCTCTCGGGGGATGGACGCGCGATCAGGGCTTGCAGTTGCCCCACGCGGCGAGGAGCACCACGAGGTCCGCGCCCTCGACGACGCCGTCGTTGTTGAGGTCCGCGGCGACGGGGATCCCGACGCCGGAGAAGCCCCAGAAGCCGAGCATCACGCTGACGTCGGCGCCCTCGACGACTCCGTTGTTGTTGAGATCGCCTGGGCAGCCCTCGCAGAAGACGTTCTTGCCGCCGTCGACGTACGCGCCGACGTAGGGCGAGGGGGCGTTGCCGCACACCTCGGTGTCGACGAGGACGAGGTCGTCGAAGCCCGGACGCACCCAGAAGCCGCCGGCAACGTCGCCGATGTTGTTCTTGATCTCGCAGCCGTTGAGCGTCGCGGAGCCGCCGGTCGGGTAGTAGGTCAGACCGCCGCCGATGTTCGCGGTGTTGTTCGAGATCACGCAGTCGATGAGCGTGGCGCTGCCCTGCGCCACGTGCAGCCCGCCGCCGTGGGAGTTGAGCGCCTTGTTGTAGGTGAAGCTGCAGTTCTCGAAGGTGGGATTGCCGCCGAAGGTCTGCGCGCCGCCGCCGTCCGCGGACACCTGGTTCTGGTGAAACACGCAGTCGCGGATGATCGAGTCGCTCAGATAGATGTAGGCGCCGCCGCCATACGCCGACGCGTTGTGCAGGAAGCGGCAGTCCTCGATGGTCGGGCTCGAGTTCAGCACCGCGATCCCGCCGCCGACGCGGATGAGTGGCGCCAGCGGCAGGGGGGTGCCGGTGATCCCATGCTGGATCGTGAAGCCCTCGAGCCGCGCGGTCGCGGGCTCTCCGGACATGCAGCGGACCACCGAGGTCGTGAGGCCGGTGCCGTTGATGAAGGTCGAGAGCGGACCGCTGACCGACCTCACCACGATGTCCTTGCCGAGGAAGTCGATGCCCTCGAAGTAGGTCCCCTTCGAGACGAGGACCTCGTCGCCGGCGACGGCCGCGTCGATGGCGGCTTGGATGGTCGGAAACTCCCCGGGAACCTCGAGGATGTCGGCCGCGGCGAGCGATGCCGTCGCCCCGACGAACGAGATCGCGATCACGTTGCTGGTCTTCATGTCGTCACCTCTCCGATGTTCGGACGATCGCCGCGGGGAAACGCTTCCCCCGCCGCGCGGACGGTACCATCGCTCCCGCGGAGCCCGCGCGGGCGTCGATGAAAACTCCGCGAGAAGCAGGTGCCTACCCGAGCATGGTCCGGGAACCCGCGGATCGCGACGGACGCCCGCCAAGCACGCCACCCCCCATGCGGATCCTTCACTGGCTCGACCTGTGGTGGCGCGAGGTCGGTGGACCCCTCCGCTCCGTGTCCGAGCTCGCCTCCGCGATGCGCGATCGCGGTCACGAGGTGACGATCGCGACCGCCGATCCGCGCGACGCCCCGCCGGCGTGGCTCGAGGGTCCGTCGCCCCGCCTCGTGGTGCTTCGGCACGGCGTGCTGGGCCGGATCGCCCGGACCGAGTCCGCCCGCATGACGTCGCTGCTCGAGTGGGCGGACGTGGTGCATCTGCATGGGCTCTGGGAGCGGTCCACCCACCAGCTCGCGCGGCGCTGCCGGCGGATCGGGACTCCCTACGCCTCGAGCCTCCGCGGCACGCTCGATGACTGGGCGATGACGCAGTCGCCGCTCCGCAAGCGGCTCTTCCTGCGCGCGGTCGCGTCGCGCACGCTCCGCGAGGCGGCGCTGGTGCACTGCAGCTCGAGCGGAGAAGCGGCGCAGGCGGCGCCCCGCATCGACCGGGCGCCGCTGGTCATCCCCAACCTGCTCCGCCTCGAGCCGCTGCTCGACCTGCCGCGCCGCGAGGCCGAGCGCCCAACGATCCTCTTCGTCGGTCGCGTGCATCCGTCGAAGGGACTCGATCTCCTCCTCCGCGCCATCGCCTCGCTCGCCGAACCGAGCCTCGTGCTCGAGGTCGCCGGAACGGGCGCCGCCGAGCCGGAGATGCGGTCGCTCGCCGGCTCGCTCGGTCTCGCCGACCGCGTGCGGTTCCTCGGGCTCCTCGGGGACGACGCCCTCGCCACCGCGCTGCAGCGGGCATGGGCGATGACCCTCCCGACGAGCCAGGAGAACTTCGGCAATGCGCTCTTCGAGTCGCTCGCCGCGGGCGTGCCGGTCGTGTGCACCCGCGGGCTCGACGCGGACGCGGAGCTCCGCGCGAGCGGCGGCGCGGTGCTCGTCGAGCGCACGGTCGAGTCGATCGCGGGCGGGCTTCGGTCGCTCCTCGCCGACGCGCCGCGGCGGCGGACGATGTCGGATGCGGCACGCGCATGGTCGACCCGAGAGATGCATCCGCGCGTGATCGGCGACCGATTCGAGGCGATGTACCGCGGCATGACGCGCGGCTGATCCGCGCCGCCATCAGCGACGCGCGCCCCCGCGCAGCTCCGAGACCTCGCGGCGACCAAGCAGCCCGACGACCACCAGCCATCCGGCAAGGAAGACCGCGAGCCGCGCCGCCGCGCCCGTGATCGAGTCCGCAGGATGACCCGCGAGCCGACCGGCGACCTCGGCGAGGACGAGGAGCACGACCGCGGGCATCACGAACGCGGCGCACCAGCGGAGCGGCGGGATCCATCCGACGCCCGCGACGGCGCCGGACGCGGCGAGGTGCATCGCGCCGGCGAGGATCCGCTGCACGCCGACCACGGCGGCGACGATGGCGAGGTCCTCGCCCGCGAGGGCGATCGCCGCGAGGATCGCGCCGACGAGCGTCGCGCCCTCGACCGCCTCGAGCGCCGCCCGCAGGCGCCATCGCCCCGTCGCCTCGACGGTCGCGGCGCTCACGAGCGCCGGACCCCGCACGAGGATCGATGCGGCGACCGCCTGCGCGACCACGATCGAGCCGTCCCACTTGCCGCCCCACGCGACGTGGATCAGCGCCGGCGCCGCGAGGCATCCAAGCGCCGCGGCGGGCGCGACGACGAACGACGCAAGGCGCACGCTGCGGCGGAGCGCGTCGACCAGGCGCGCTGGATCATGCGCAAGCCGCGCGACCGCCGGCAGCAGCACGCCATAGGCGCCGCCGGTGACGAGCAGCATCCCGGACGCCGCGAGCTGGAAGCCGAAGAAGTAGTCCGCAAGCAGCGGCTCCGCGGCGATCCCGAGGACGAGGTAGTCGCCGCGAAGGACGATCGCCCCGAACATCGCCGAGAGCATGATCCAGCGGCTCGTGCGGAGGACCGCGGCGACCGATCGCGGGTTCGCGCCACGCAGCGAGAACCCGCGTCCGGCGCCACGCCACAGCAGCAGCAGTCCCTCCAGGAGCGTGCCCACGAGGATCGGAAGCGCGAAGGAGAGCCCGCCGAATCCCGCGGCGGCCGACGCCACGGTGAGCCCGCCCCGCACGACGACCAGTCCCGCCTCGATGCCGGACGCCGCCCGGAATCGGAGGTCGACCTGCAGCCGGGTCCGAAGCACCGCGACCGGCGCGGTGACGATCACGTTCGCCGCAAGCACCAGCGCGATCGGACGGACGCCCGCGGTGCCGAAGATGGAGGGTGAGGCGAGGGCGAGCGCCGCGAGGATCGCCGCCGAGAGCGCCGCGAAGAGGAGGGCAAGCACCGTGGCGGGACCGACGAGCTCCGCGTAGCGCTCCGGCTGCTGCCGCAGGAGCTTCTGCACGCCGCCATCGACGAGGGCGGAGGTGAACACCGTCAGCGAGAGCGCCATCCCGAAGAGGGCGAAGTCCTCGGGGACGAGGAGCCAGCCGAGGGCGAACTGCACGACGAGCCCGACCATCTTGGAGCCGGCGGCGACGAGCCCGCTCCAGCCGGCGCCGGCGAGCGTCGCGCGACGCAGCGATGAAGGGGGCGCGTTCAGGGCAGGGGTCCTCCGCGGACGAGGGGCTCGTCGCTCGGTCGACGGTTCATCGACGCGACGTCGCGAGCGCCGCGAACTCCCGCAGCTCCCGGCGGGCGGGAACGCCGAGGATCGCGGCCCACGCGACCGCGAAGATCACGACCTCCGCCGCCGCCGCGGCGAGCCCGCCGGAGGGGACGCCGAGGAGCGGCGTCGCGCCCCGCGCGATCGCCCACGCCGCCGCGGTTCCCGCGCCGACGAGGAGCGTCCAGCCGAGGACGCGCCACGCCCCGGCGCCGACCGCCCGCGCCGCGACCTCGAGCCGCACGATCCCGATCGCGGTCTGCTGCACGCCGACGAGGAGGGCGAGCACCGACAGGTCCTCGGGACGCAGGATCTCGGCGGCGAGCACCGCGGCGACGAGCGACGCGCCCTCCACGAACGAGAGCCCGAGCAGCAGGCGCCAGCGACCAAGACCCTCGAGGGTCATGTCGCTCGCGATCGCGACGCCGCGGATGGCAAAGGCGTAGGCGATCGCCTGGGCGATCGGGATCGACCCGTCCCACCGACCTCCCCAGAGGAGGTGGATCAGCGCCGGCGTCACCAGCGCGAGCGCCACGCCGCTCGGAAGGATCGTCCAGGCGGCGAATCGCTGCACCCGCGCGAACGTCGCGGCGACCCGCGCGGGATCCGCCGCGATGCGACCGATCACCGAAGGCAGCACGCCCGCGGCGGCGCCGGTCACGAGCTGCATCGTCGAGGCGGAGAACTGGAAGCCGAAGTAGTAGAGCCCGAGGATCCACGGCGCGACGAGGCTGAGGACGAGGTAGTCGCCGCGGCGGGCAAGCAGCGACCCGACCTGCGCGACCATGATCGGGGTGGTCGAGCGGAGCAGCGCGAGGGCGTCGGCGATCCTCGCCCCGCGCATCGACCACTGCCGGAGCCCGCCGACCGACGCGAAGGCGACGACCTCGACGACCGCCCCGAGCGCGAGCGGCGCGATCAGGGACATCGCCCCGAAGCCGGCCCATGCGAGCCCGACCGCGAGCGCCGCCCGACCGACCACGAGCGAGGTGTCCACCACCGCCATCGGACCGAAGCGGAGGTCGACGTCGAGCCTCGCGCGGAGCACCGCGATCGGTCCCTGCAGGAGGCAGTAGGCGCCCATCGCGAGGAGCGGCAGGCGCATCGGGCCTTCCTCGTAGATCCACGGCGAGGCGAGCGCGAGCGCGACCATCACGAGTCCGCCGACCAGCGATCCGCCGACGGCAAGCAGCGTCGCCGACCCGATCACCGCGACGAACCGCCGCTGGTTCGCCCGCAGGAACTTGTGCACGCCGCCATCCTGGATCGCCTCGGTCAGGACGGTCGCGCCGAGCGCGGCGCCGTAGACCGCGAAGTCCTGCTCGACGAGCATCCAGCCGAGGACGAACTGCATCGCGAGGGTGGTGAGCTTGCCAACGAGGGACGCGACCGCGTACCACGCGGCGCCGCGCGCCGTCGAGCGACCGAGCGGAGCTTCGACGTCTCCGGCGCTCACCGTGCGACTCCCGCCGCGGCGAGCCGGCGCCGCCACGCGTCGAGGCTCGCGCGGGCAGCGACCTCCCAGGCGTATCGCTTGCGCACGATCGCCGCCCCGCGGGCGCCCATCGCCGCGCGGAGCGTGTCGTCCGCCAGGATCCGCCCGATCGCCTCCGCGAGCCGACGCTCGTCGGAGGGGACGACCAGACCGGCGCCCGCCTCCGAGATCTCGGGGAAGTTGCATCCCTCCGTCGCGACCACCGCGCGACCTGCCGCCATCGCCTCGAGGAGCGCGACGCTGAACGCCTCCTGCCGGCTCGGCAGCACGAAGACCTCCGCCGCGCCGAGCGCCGCGAGCTTCTCCTCGCCGAGGAGCGGACCGACGACGTGGACGCGGGGCGCCGCCGCCGTCGCCGCGATCGCGGCGCGGAAGGACTGCTCCGCCCCCGCGTCCGGTCCGGCGACGACGAGATGGACGTCGGGACGCGCGGCGGCGACGCGGGCGAACGCCGGCGCGAGCACGTCGAGTCCCTTGCCCGGATGCAGCCTGGACAAGAAGAGGACGAAGGGCGCGCCCGCGAGCGCCGGCACGCGGCGCTCGAGCACCGCGCGATCGACCCGACGCTCGAGCTCCTCGACGACGACGCCGTTGGGCACGACCTCGATCGGCACGGGAAGACCGAGAAGCTCCACGCCCCGGCGCTCCTGCTCGTTGAGGACCTGCAGGAAGAGCGCCCGCTCGAGGATCCGGCGGTGGACGAGGCGCATCGAGATCGACTTCTTGAGCCGCTTCTGGGCGAGCGCCCATGGTCCGAGCACGCCATGCGGCTGGACGAGGTAGGGGATGCCGAGTCGCCTCGATCGCCACGCCGCGGCGGCGATCGCCGGCTCCCAGAGCATGTGCAGGTGGACGGCGTCGACGGTGCCCGCAGCGATGGGGTGCGGTCGCCCGCGCGAGCCGAGGAGCGAGGGCAGCTCGACCCGCCTCGCCCGCGGACCGCCGGGGAGCGCCTCGGCGGCGCGGCGGAGGACCTGCTCGACATCTCCGCCATGGCGACCGTGGGCGACCGTCACCTCGGCGCCGAGCCTCGCCTGCGCCTCGGCGAGGCGCAGGACGACCTGCGGCGGCCCGCCCTGCGCCGGATCGAGCGACGCGAGGACGTGCACGATCCGAAGGGGTCGCGGCGTGTCGGGCTCTCCCAGCATGGATCCAGCCATCATCGACCGGCGAGCATCGGCACCCTCGCCGATTCGACGTCGACGGAGGCGCCCTCCGGCGGCATCGGCTCCTCGGGACGGGAGAAGTACTCCCGGTGGAGCCGCCCGATCAGGATCAGGAGCCCGAAGAGGAGCGGCGTCCCGAGCATGCTGCCCTGCTTGTTGGAGAGGAGCAGGTAGTAGAGGGTGATCGCGAGGATCACCGAGAGGTCGATGCGGGAGGAGTGGTCGTGGCGGACGGCGACGAAGAGGTCGCGTCCCTGGCGCCATCCAAGGACGAGCACCGTGCCGAGGATCGCGGCGCCGATGATGCCCGCCTCCGCGAGCGCGTCGGCGAGGAGCACGTGCGAGTAGTCGTCTCCCGAGCGGGTGTCGAGCTCGCGGAACGCCGAGACGCCAAGCCCCTGCACCCAGTGTCCCGGACTCGAGAGGTACGCGGCGAAGAGATCGACGACGTTGTCGAGCCGACCGGCGCCGCCGAAGACGAGGCTCTGGGCGTCCCAGCGGTCGTCGTTGCGCCAGGAGATGAAGAGCGATGCGGCGAACATCATCCCGACCACCACCACCACCGCCGCGGCGGTGGTCAGCACGAAGCCGCGGAGGTTGCTGACGCGGTAGGCGAGGGGGATCGTCACGATGATGGTCAGGACCGCGAGGACCATCTGTCCGCGCGAGCCGGAGAGGAGCGCGACGCCCGCGCCGATCACCACCGCCGCCACGCGGAGCGCCACCTGCCAAGGCGTCCAGCGGGTCAGCATGGTGAGCGCCCCGATGATCATGAGGGTGCCGCCGAGCGTCCCGATCTGCAGCGGGTTGGTGCGGTCGCCGCCGACGAGGCGGATGCTCAGGCGTCCCGCCACGATGTTGAAGTCGGGGCTCAGGATGATCATCAGCCCGATCGCGAGCCCGACGAGGAGCAGCGACTGCACGACGGTCCGGAGCTCCTCGATGCGGCAGATCATCATCGGCGCGAGCAGCATCAGGAGGATCCAGTAGGGAAGACCCTGCACCGCGAGGTCGAGCGCCTCGCCCTCCGCGGGAGACCAGATGGTCGACAGGTATCCCCAGGCGTAGAAGCCCCACGACGCGAGGAACGCGCCCGTGAAGAGATGGATCACCGGCGACTCGCCGCCGAGCCAGCGCCGCACGATGCTCAGGAGCGCAAGCCCCGCCACCGCCACGTTGAACGCGAAGGCGTTGTTCAGGAAGTAGGGGACCGTCGCCTGGAGGAGCATCTCCAGCGGGAACATCATCACCACGACGGCGAATGCCCACGAGGGGCGCCAGAGCGTCGCCGCGAAGAGCACGCATACCAGGATCAGCGGCAGCAGCGACATCGGGACCGGATGGTACGGACGCGGCGCGGACCGGGCGTCAGGGCTGTCCGGACGACGCGCCCCGCTCCTCGGCGACGACGTCCTGGACCTGCCTGATCCGCGTCGCCCAGCCCGCGAGGAGCTGCTGCCGGACCCCGTCCGACTGCCACGTCGTGGGCGTCGAGCCGAGGATGTCCTGGGCGAACGCCGCGCGGACCTGCTGCTGCTCGACGTTGCCGGGCTCGTCCGCGTTGGTGGTCAGCCGGGCGTAGAAGCCCGCGGCGGTCCAGATGATGAGCGAGTCTGCGCCGCCGGCGATCGCCGGCTGGATCTGCTTGGAGCGCACCTGGTCGAGGGGAATGAGGCGGAACTGCCCGCCCGAGCCGCCCGGCGCGAACCACAGGTTCACGAAGGGCGTCACGGGCCGGTCGGTCCGCGGGGATGCGGCGATCATCGCCTTCGACAGCTCCACGACCCGCTCGTTGCGGAGGCGGGCGTTGTGGGTGCTGTGCTCGGCGGCGGCGGGCGTCGGGTAGTTCCGCGCGTCGTCGCGGTCGTAGATCGTGGGCGAGACGAAGTCGCACTCGTCCACGATCGCCTGCACCAGCGCGCGGCGCGCCGCGATGATCTGCTGCAGCTGCGAGTCGGGGATGCTCACGTGCGTGTGGGCGACGCCGCCGACCTGGAACCACGCGGGCAGCGAGGGCAGGCCGTAGACGCTCCATCGCGCGTTCGGGAACTGGAGCTTCAGCGACTGGAGCGCCGCGACGAACGAGTCGCGGGTGCGGATGTAGTCGGCGTTGTTGGGATCGGCGAGCCCCTTCGCGAGGTTGTGGAAGTGAGGCACCTCGTAGTCGAGGATGAACCAGCCGGTGGGGTTCGAGCCCCAGTGCTCGATGACCAACGACGCGACGTGGCTGGGGTCGATGGTGCCGTCGCCGCAGGTCGGGTCGAAATTCTGGTAGTAGACCCGCGCCGGCGCGGCGCCCTCCGCCATGATCTCCGCGGTGAGCGTGGGGACGGTGTAGAGCGAGGCGCCCGCGGTCTCGAGCAGCGAGTCGGAGAGGATGAGCGGGATCGGAAGCGGCGGGCGAGGCGACGCGGAGGGAACCTCGGGCGGCGCCGGCGGAGGAGGAGGCGCCGTGGGCGGCGTCACCGGCGTGGTCGGATCGACCGGCGGGACGGAGCCCTCGCCCTCGGTCGAGTTCGAAGTCGAGCCGGACTCGAACTCGTTGGGCAGCACGCCGGTCACGTCGGGCGAAAGCTCGATCGCGACCGTGCCGTCGGTCGTCTTCGGGCGCCCGCCGGGCGCGCCCGCGAGCTCGATGGTGAGGTCGATGCCGTCGACGCGCCCGTCGCCGTTGAGGTCCTCGATCCCCGAGTTGGTCCAGTTGTTCGCCTCGCGGGCGGCGAGGTCCATCGTGAGGTCGATGCCGTCGATGCGCCCGTCGCCGTTCAGGTCCTGCCAGCCGGCGTCGCTCCAGGCGCCCTGCCCGGTGCCGCCGCCGAGGTAGGCGCCCTCCGCCTGCCCGCCGGGCGCGGTGAAGCCAAGGTCCTCGCCGGTCGGGACCGTGGCGATCGTGCCGTCCTGCGTGCGCTCGCCCTCCTTGCCGGTCACCACGTCCGCCGAGGGACTCCCGTCGCGCGGCGCGAAGTCGTCGTCCGCGACCTCGAAGAACGCGAGGCGCTGGGAGGACTTCTGCCGGAGCCACGTCCCGATCGCGCCGCGGTCGCGCTCGAGCCGGCGCGGCTCGCCATCAAGCTCGGCGTCGAGCTGGTTCACGCCGGGCGCGAGCGAGATGCGCCAGAGGACCTCCTCCGGCGCGATGGACGCGCCCACCGCGAGGTAGGTTGCGCCCCGGCGGACCTCCACCCGGCGGACCTCCAGGCTCGCGCCCGCGGACTGCCGGGCGACCTCGTCGAGGACCGCGGCGAGGCGCCGCGCGTCCTCCTCGACCTCGCTGCCGCGCCGGCGCTCGACGCACACGATGCCGGCGGGCGCGATCAACGCCGCATGACGGACCATCTCGTCCCAGGTGATCGTCCCCGCGATCGCCGACCGCTCGCCCTCCGACGTCGCGACCGAGTAGGGCAGGATCCAGGGCACCACCCGCCGACCCTCCGCGGCGATCGCGGCAGCGGTCGAGACCTCCTCGGCGAGCGCCATGAACGACGAGGGCGCGAAGCCGGACGCCTCGAACGAGGTCGGCGCCGCCTGCCCGTAGAGCCGCAGCGCGGAGGCGCCGCCGAACGAGGTCGTCTTGCCCTCCTCGTCGGGTCGGCGCAGCACCGCCACGCCCTTCCGACCCTTCACGAGCTCCTTGGAGGACTCGGCGATCGCCGCGTCCACCCGCGCCTCGACGAGGGCGTTCCACCTCTCCCACTGCGGGCTCGCCGGGGTCATCGCGCCACGGAGGGTGAGACCCTCGGCGGCGAGGTCGGCGAAGCGGCGGTCGTTGCGGATCGCCATCCAGACGAGGTCGGAGGCATCGTCGAGCTTCTCGGCCCGCAGCGGATTGACCTCGTCGACGAGGATCACGTCGAGCCCGGTCCGGCGGCTGGCGACGACGGCGGCGAGCCGGTCGAGGTCGCGGCGGACCTTCGCCACGCCGTCCTCGAGCCAGGGTCCTGGATAGTCGGTGAGTCGGCCGCGGACCGCGACGCGGTCCGCCGGCGCCTCGGTGAGCCGCGTCAGCAGGGTGCGGCTCAGCAGCGCCCGGCGTCCCTCCGGCACGCGGCGGAGCTGGTCCGCGAGGTGCTCCTCGGTCGCGCCATCGAGCTCGATCACCGGCACGAGCCGCGACGACCGGACGCCGGGATCCGTCAGGATCCAGGCGAACGGCTCCTCGGATGCGCCCGCGCCGCCCGCGATGAACGCCGCGCCGAGGATCATCCCCCACGCGCCACGGCTGCCACTGGTCGAGATCAGCATGACCGTCTCCTTCCGGGCGGGGTCCGCCCGATTGAACGCCGTCCGGCGAACCACGCCACCCGGCGACCATCGGGAGATCGGTTCTTGGGCACCTCGCGTCCAGTCGCGTCGGCGGAATCCCTCAACCAACCGCGACGACCCGCTCCTCGGGGACGAAGAGGAGGTCCCGGAACCGCCGGGCATCCCCCTCCGAGGAGAGCGGTCGCGGGGGCTCGTGCCCGCGCGGCACGAAGGTCCGGTACCCATCGGGCAGCAGGGCGCGGAACGCCCGAAAGCGGTCGATGTCGCCGAGCTCCACCACGATCCTCGGCCGATCGCGCGCGAGGAGCCGACGTCCGCCGCGGACGACCGCCGCCTCGTGTCCCTCGACGTCGATCTTGACGAGGTCGACCTCCACGAAGCCCTCACGATCCGCGACGGCGTCGAGGGTGTCGAGGGGGACCGCCACCGAGTCCTGCGGGGAATCCGCCCCGAGCCGGCTCGCCCCGGAGTGCCCTCGCTCGACCGAGATCGAGGCGGTGCCGGAGCGATCGGAGAGCGCGACGCGATGCACGCGGACGTGCTCCTCGGCGCCGCTCATGCTGATGTTCCGCACGAGCCGCGCCGCCGTCGTAGGGTTCGGCTCGAAGGCGTGCACCCGCGCGAAGGTCGACCGCCCGCAGAGCGCATGCAGGCCCGCGTTCGCCCCGACGTCGAGCATGGTTCGACCGCCCTCCCGCACGAGCCTCGCGATCGGCGGCGCGGGATGCCGGAAGAGGTAGCCGCACTCGGGGCTCTCCGCGAGGTCGAGCTCCATCTCGAACTCCCGATCGGCGAAGCGGAACACCGCCCGCTTCGGGCATCGAGCGCCGAACCGACCGAGCCGCGCGCCCTCCCACAGCATCGACCACACGATCGAGACCGAAGGCGTCGGCGCCGCGAGCTCCTCGTCGAGGTCGCGGCGCACGCCGTCGGCGATCGACTCGGCGAGGAACCGGAAGTCACGCGGATCGGTCGCCTCGATCAGGATCCCGTGGAGCATCCACTGCACGCGGGGGCGACCGCGGCAGATCCGCCGCACCGCGCCTCGAAGCAGGGAGCGCATCGACACGAGGAGCGCCTACTGGTCGTGACCGAGCGAGGCGGGCAGCTCGTGACCGGCGTCGCGGAGCACCTTCTCGCGCTGGGCGAGCTCGAGGTCATGCTCGACCATCATGCGGGCGAGCTCCTCGACGGAGGTGCGGGGGGTCCAGCCGAGCTTCTGTCGCGCCTTGCTCGCGTCCCCGAGGAGCTCGTCGACCTCCGCGGGACGGAAGTACTTCGAGTCGATCTCGACGAACTCCTTGAAGTCGAGTCCGAGGTGCGCGAACGCCATCTCGCCGAACTGCTTGACGGAGATCATCCGGCCCGTCGCGATGACGTAGTCGTCTGGCTCCGGCTGCTGCAGCATCAGCCACATCGCCTCGACGTAGTCCTTGGCGAAGCCCCAGTCGCGCTGCGCGTCGCAGTTGCCGAGATAGAGCCGCTTCTGAAGCCCGAGCTTGATGCGGCCGGCGGCGCGGGTGATCTTGCGGGTCACGAACGTCTCGCCGCGGCGGGGACTCTCGTGGTTGAAGAGGATGCCGCTCGAAGCGTGCATCCCGTAGCTCTCCCGGTAGTTGACGGTGATCCAGTGCCCGAAGACCTTCGCGGCGCCGTAGGGCGAGCGCGGGTGGAACGGGGTCGTCTCCCTCTGCGGCACCTCGCGGACCTTGCCGAACATCTCCGAGCTCGACGCCTGGTAGTAGCGGACCTGCTTGCCGCTCCACTCCTGGTAGGAGCGAAGCGCCTCGAGCACCCGCAGCGTCCCGAGGGCATCGACGTCGGCGGTGAAGATCGGCTGGTCGAAGGAGACCCGCACGTGGCTCTGGGCGCCGAGGTTGTAGACCTCGTCGGGCTTGGTCTGCTGGAAGAGGCGGCTCAGGCCGTTGCCGTCGGTGAGGTCGCCGTAGTGGAGGAAGAGCCGGGCGCCGCGCTCGTGGGGGTCGCGGTAGAGGTGATCGATGCGGGCGGTGTTGAAGGACGCGGAGCGGCGGATGACGCCATGGACCTCGTAGCCCTTCTCGAGCAGGAGCTCCGCGAGGTAGCTCCCGTCCTGCCCGGTGATGCCGGTGATGATCGCGCGACGGGAGGAACGCTGCATCGAGGGTCGAGCTCCGGGGACGGACTGGTCGGAGGGTCGCCGCCTCGGCGACGCCCGCGTTCGTTCCATATCGGCGAATCGCGCAGGATCATCGCTCTTCCGGGCCTGGGAACCCGAACCTCCGCCCGGATGGAGAGTTCCGCTGCGGGCACGGCCGCGGCGCGCCGATAACCCACCGGAAGTCCACCGATCGAGCGGAGACCCCATGAGCCTCGACCTCGCGAGCCAGCGGATCGTCGTCACCGGAGGCGCCGGCTTCCTCGGTCATGCGGTGCTCGAGCGCCTCGCCGCCCGCGGCGCCGCGTCGCCGATCGTCCCCCGCCGCCGGGAGTACGACCTCACCCACGAGGCGGACGCCGCCCGCCTCTACGCCGACCATCGCCCCGACGTGGTCATCCACCTCGCCGCCGAGGTCGGCGGGATCGGCGCGAACCGGGCGAACCCCGGGCGCTACTTCTTCGCCAACATGGCGATGGCGCTCCACCTCATCGAGCAGGCGAGGATCCACCGCCTCCGGAAGTTCGTGCAGGTGGGCACCATCTGCGCGTACCCGAAGTTCGCGCCGGTCCCCTTCCGCGAGGAGGACCTCTGGAACGGCTACCCCGAGGAGACCAACGCCCCATACGGGGTCGCCAAGAAGGCGGCGATGGTGATGCTCGACGGCTACCAGCGCCAGTACGGGCTCCCCAGCGCGTACCTGCTGCCGGTCAACCTCTACGGTCCGCGCGACAACTTCGACCTCGAGACCTCGCACGTCATCCCCGCGCTCATCCGCAAGTGCGAGACCGCGCGGCGGGAGGGTCGCCCCTTCATCGAGTGCTGGGGCACCGGCTCGGCGAGCCGCGAGTTCCTCTACGTGGACGACGCCGCCGAGGGAATCGTCCGCGCCGCCGAGGCGATGGAGGAGCCGGAGCCGATCAACCTCGGCACCAACATGGAGATCTCGATCCGCGACCTCGTCGCGCTGATCGCCCGGCTCGTCGGGTTCCATGGCGAGATCCGCTGGGACCCCACCAAGCCCGACGGCCAGCCGCGGCGATGCCTCGACGTGACGCGGGCGCGAGAGCGGCTCGGCTGGACCGCGCGGGTCGGCTTCGAGGAGGGACTCCGGCGGACCATCGAGTGGTGGCGGTCGGCGGGAGAGCGTCGGGCATGAGCGAGGCGGCGAGCGGCGCCCCGAGCGTCCTCATCATCAATCAGTACTACGTCCCCGACGTCGCGTCGACGGGCCACCTCCTGCACGAGCTCGCGACCGAGATGGCCCGATCGGGTCGGTCGGTCAGCGTGACCACCTGCTTTCCTTCCTACGGCCCGCCCGAGACCTGGCAGGCGTGCCCGTCGCGCGAGGTGGCGGCGGGCGTCTCGGTGCGGCGGATGTGGACGACGCGGTTCAGCAAGGATCGGCTGCTCGGTCGACTGGTGAACTCGATCACGTTCCTGCTCCCGCTCGCGGTGCGGCAGTTCCTTCGACCTCGCTCCGCGGAGATCTGCCTCTACACGAGCAATCCGCCCTACCTCGGCGTCATCGGCGGACTCGTGAGCCTCGCGAGGCGGCATCCCTACGTCGTGCTGCTGCACGACTCCTATCCCCACATGCCGACGCTCCTCGGGAAGATCCGGCGGGGCGGACGGCTCGAGCGGGCGTGGCACCGCATGAACCGGCTGATGTACGGTCGCGCCCGCGGCACCATCGTCCTCTGCCGGCGGGCGAAGGAGCTGGTGTGTCGGGAGTACGGGCTCGATCCGGCGAAGGTCCACGTCGTCCACAACTGGGCCGATCCCGCCGCGCTTCGACCCGTGCCGAAGCGGGACACCGCCTTCGCCCGGACGCACGGGCTCGTCGAGCCGTTCACCATCCTCTACTCCGGAAACCTCGGGCTCTACTACGACTTCGACACGCTGCTCTCGGCGGCGGAGCGACTCTCCGGCGAGCCGTTCCGGCTCGTCCTGATCGGCGCGGGCGGCAAGCGGCAGCACCTCGCCGACGAGATCCGGCGGCGCCGGCTCTCGAACGTGCTGATGTTGCCCTACCAGCCGTTCGAGACGCTGAACGACAGCCTCAACGCCTGCGACGCGTCGCTCGTGACGATCGCCCCGGGCATCGAGGGGATCTCCTTCCCCTCGAAGCTCTACTCCTCGCTCGCGGCGGGCAAGCCGATCCTCGCGCTAGGCGAGCCCGGCTCGGAGCTCGAGGAGGTCGTGCGCGGCGCCGACTGCGGCGAGTGGTGCCGCGTGGGCGACGTGGACGCGGTGGTGGCGGCGGTCCGAAGGCTCATGGCGGATCCCGCCCGCGCCGAGGCGATGGGGCGACGCGCCCGCCGCGCGCTCGAGGAGAAGTTCACCCTCGGCTCCGCGACGCGGCGCTACGAGGAGATCCTCGACGCCGCGACGCGACCGGAGTGAGGATCGACGCGGTCGGGTTCAGGTCGAGGGGAACCGCCTCACCTCCGCGGGAGGCTGGCGCCACGTCACCGCGCGGTCCTTGCCCTCCGCGAGGTACCACTCCGCCATGCGCCGGATGCCCTCGCGGATCGAGACGCGGGAGCGGAATCCGGCGGCGGCGAGCTTCTCCGCCTCGAAGAGCGTCTCCATCTGGAAGAGCTTCCGGACCCGCATCGAGGAGACCGGCAGGTTCCAGCCGGTGAGGGCGATGACGAGGTCGAACGGCCTCGCGGCGAGCAGCACGAGCCACATCGGAAGCCGAACGCCCGCGGAGCGTCGGCCCAGCGCATCCGCCACCGCCTGGGCGATCTCGCGGCTCTTGAGGTCGGGCTTCTCGACGAAGTTGAAGACGTCGAAGCCCTCGCCGTGCCTCGCCCAGAGGTGCATGGTCGCGTCGACGAGGTTCTCGACGTAGGCGAGGCTCTTTCGGTTCACGCCGTCCCCGGCGACCACGAACCGTCGCCGGTGGATCTGCCGGATGAGCGAGTACATGTTCGCGAGGTTGCGCGGTCCGAAGCAGATGGTCGGTCGGATGACGAGCGCCGAGCGCCCGCCGCCGAGCGCCGCCCACTCGCGCCAGACCGCCTCGCCGGCGAGCTTCGACGCGCCGTAGAAGTTGTTCGGTCGCGGCGTCGACTGCTCGTCGCGTGGCGCCGGGCAGTCGCCGTAGACCGCCACCGACGAGAACCAGCACGCCCGCCGGATGCCGCAGGCGTCGAGCGCCTCGCAGGTCAGCCGCGAGGCGTGCTCGTTGACGCCGAAGTAGGTCGCCTCGTCGATCCCGAAGTCGTGGTGCGCCGCGGCGAGGGCGAGCACCGCGTCCTGACCGGCGAACGCCCGACGGAGCGCGTCCGGATCGCGCACGTCGCCCTGCACGAAGCGGGTGACCCGCGAGCCGGGAGAGGGCGGATGCAGGTCAAGCGCGGTGACCTCCGCGCCCTCGCGCAGGAGGCGCTCCGTGAACCACTCCCCGATGAAGCCGGTGCCTCCCGTGATGCAGATCTTCATGGACCGGTCTGAGGGGCGTGCGGGACGACGAGACGACGACGGCGGTCCCCCGGACCCGAGGCGACGACGCCTCGGACCATCATCATCGGTCCGAACGGATCTCCGCCTGCGGCGGATCGCCCCGCCAAGGATCGATCGACCGCGTTCAGGGACCACTTCCCGCGGCGGACTGCTCGATCTCGACCACCTTGAGGTCGATCAGGAGCTCGTAGGAGGAGATGAAGAGGCAGAACCGCCAGCCCGCGAGCCCGTCGAGGAATCCGAGGCGGAGGACGTACATGTGCAGGAAGCGGAAGAGCCACCGCGCGGGCAGGCGGGGGTAGATCCGCTCCTTGAACCAGCGGCGCCGGGCGATGGGTCCGCCGAGCCCGCGGGCGCCGGCGGCGGTCGCCTCGCCCCGGCGGAGGCGGACGATCTCCCGCGCCTCGAGGGTCGAGTAGCGGTTGTGCTTCGCCATGTACGCCTCGAGCCCGCGTCGATCGTGGTGCTCGAGGTGCCCGCGCAGGCGCCCGGCGTCGCCATCGACCACCATGTGCTCGTGGACCTCGCGCTCCTCGTACCGCGCCCGCCCGCGGCGGAAGAAGCGGAGGTTCCAGCTCGGGTAGTAGCCGCAGTGGCGGATGCGCCGACCGAGGAACACGAAGTAGCGGTTGATCCAGAATCCCTGCGGACCGGACTCGTCGGGCGGTCGCGACGCGACCGCGAGGAGCTCGTCGCGGAGCTCCGGAAGCACCACCTCGTCCGCGTCGAGGATGAGGATCCAGTCCGAGGAGAGCGGCAGGTGCCCGAGCGCCCAGTTCTTCTGCCGCGCGTAGCCAAGCCACTCCTTGGACGTGACCTCCGCGCCGAGCGAGCGGGCAAGCTCGATCGAGCCATCGGTCGAGCCGGAATCGACCACGTGCACGCGGTCCGCCCAGGCGATCACGCTGCCGAGCGAGTGCGGGAGGTTCACGACCTCGTCGCGCACGATCATCACGACCTCGACGTTGCTGCGTCGGGCGTCGCCGGAGCCGGGCGTTCTCGAGGTTCGTTCCATGCCGGGACCCGCCGGTCTATCGACCGTTCGCTCGCGGGCGTTCCAGCGGTCGATCAGGTCGCCCGCCGCGCGGCGAGGGCGGCGAGGTCCGCGAGGTGGCGCGCCGCGAGCGCCCCGACCGAGAACCCCTGCATGTGCTCCGCCGCCCGTCGACCGAGGCGCGATCGAAGCGCTGGATCGTCGAGCAGGCGCCGCAGCCGGTCGGCAAGCGCCCGCGTCGCCTCGTCGTCTGCGAGCCCGAGCGGGACCGCGAGCCCGTGCTCGCCGTCGACGACGACCCCCGCGTACTGCGGAAGCGCCGCGACCACGGGGGCGAGCCCGCACGCCATCGCCTCGAGTGGCGCGACCGGGAGCGCCTCGCCCTCGGCGGCGGTGGAGGGATAGGCGTAGAGGTCGGCGCCGCGCAGCTCCTCCGCGAGCGCCCGCGGGTCGGCGACCGCCCCGACGAGCTCGATCTCCGAGCCTCGCGCGAGCGCCCGCAGCCGTTCGATCAGCGGGGCGCCGCCGCCGCCCGCCTCGCGCGAGCTCGGACCGACGAGGCGCAGGCGGACGCGCCTTCCCTCGTCGAGGAGCCGCCGCCACGCCGCGACGAGGAGATCGAGCCGCTTCTCGGGGTGCAGCCGTCCCGTATAGAGAAGGACGGGAGGATCGCCCGTCGCCCGGGGCGGCGAGGGGGGTCGGAAGACCTCGAGGTCGACCGGGTTGGGCAGGACGCGGATCCTCTCCGAGAGCGCCGGCTGCTCGGCGGAGATCGCATCGGCGATCGCCCGCGAGACGGTCGAGATCGAGTCGACCCGCGCGTAGAGGCGCATCTGTCCCTTGGGGAAGCGCTGGACGTGGACCTCGAGGACGCCGAGGCGCCGCCGCGCGGAGGGACCGCCGAGGAGCCACGGGAGCCACACGCAGTTGGTGATCGTGACGTCCGCGTCCGGCAGGAGCCACCGGGCGCGTCGCGACCAGAAGAAGTCGCGGAGGACGTCGCGCCACAGCCGACCCGAGCGGTCGAGGAGGGGCATCCGGCGGTAGGACACGCCCTCCCATCCATCGCCTCGCGGAAGGTCGGGGTGGTCGGCGCCCACCACCGTCACCGCGTGCCCGCGCCGCGCGAGCTCGCGCGCGATCGACCACCAGACCTTCTCGACGGCGCCGCTCGGCGCGGGCGGCGGGGGCTTGAAGGGACCTAGGACGATGGTGAGGCGCATGCGGAGGCGCGATCCCGTGGCGCGGGCAGCATACGGGGTGCGTCCGACCGGACCCCACTACGATCCGCGGCGTGCCGACGCTGAGGCTCCACAACTCGCTCACCCGCGCGACGGAGGCGTTCGCGCCCGCCGCCGGTCCGGGCGGACCCGTCCTCTTCTACACCTGCGGCCCGACCGTCTACGACGACGCGCACGTGGGGAACTTCCGGGCGTTCCTCGCGGCGGACGTCCTGCGCCGAACGCTCGAGCTCCTCGGGCACCGCGTCGAGCACGTGATGAACATCACCGACGTCGGGCACATGACCGAGGACGACCGCGCCGACGGCGGCGGCGAGGACAAGATGGCGGTCGCCGGGCGGCGCCTCCTCGAGGCGAAGAAGGCGGGCACGCTCCCGCCGGGGGCGAGCGTCGATCCCTCCGATCCGCTCGCGATCGCGGACTTCTACGCGTCGCGATTCCTCGAGGACGCGCGGCGCCTCGGCGTGAAGGTCGCGGAGGAGCAGGCGTCGGATCCCTCGCTCATGCCGCGACCGACCCGCTTCATCCCGCAGATGATCGACCTCGTCGAGCGCCTCGTCGCGCGAGGCGCGGCGTACGTCGCCGCCGATGGCGCCGTCTACTTCGACGTGCAGTCCTTCCCGGAGTACGGGCGCCTGAGCGGCAACACCCTCGAGGCGCTCCGGGCGGGGGAGGGCGGTCGCGTGAGCGAGGCGAACCAGTCGGTGAAGCGCCACCCCGCGGACTTCCTGCTCTGGAAGCCCGACCCGCGGCACCTCATGCGCTGGCAAAGCCCCTGGGGCGAGGGCTATCCCGGCTGGCACCTCGAGTGCTCGGCGATGGCGGCGGCGCGGCTCGGCGCGGAGATCGACCTCCACTCGGGCGGCGAGGACAACGTCTTCCCGCACCACGAGTGCGAGATCGCCCAGACCTGCTGCGGCTACGGCGTGAAGCGGCTCGCGCGGCACTGGTTCCACGTGCGGCACCTCTTCGTCGAGGGCGCGAAGATGAGCAAGAGCCGCGGCAACTTCCTCACCGCGCGGGACCTCTTCGCCCGCGGCGCGACGCCCGCGATGCTTCGCCTCGAGCTGATCCGCACGCACTACCGCGCGAACGCGAACTTCACGCTGCAGGGGCTCGAGGATTGCCGCCGCCAGGTCGAGCGCTGGATCCGCCTCGACGCCGCGCTCGCCGCGGCGTCTTCCGCGGCGCCCGATCCCGCCGCGCCCGCGGGACCGCTCGAGCGCGGGCTCGGCGAGTTCGTCGAGGCGCTCTGCGACGACCTCAACGTCGCCGCCGCGGTCGCGGCGCTCAACCGCGCGGCGGGGGAGGACCGCGGCGCCGCGTGCCCGGCGCGCGAGCGGGCGGCGCTTCGCCGCATGGACTCGGTGCTCTCGGTCCTCGACCGGCACGAGGCGCCCGCCGCGGAGGCCGACCTCGCCGCGCGGATCGCCCCGATCCTCGACGCCCGCGGCGAGGCGCGCCGCCGCAAGGACTGGAAGGAGAGCGACCGCCTGCGCGACGAGCTCCTCGCGATGGGCGTCGAGGTGAAGGACTCGGCGGGCGGCACGACCTGGTCGCGGCGGATCGGCGGCGGTGGCTGACCCCGCGGCGAGGCGCGGCGGACCTCCGGTGATCGGCCTCGCCGGCTCGATCGGCGCCGGCAAGAGCACCGTCGCGGCGATCCTCGCCGAGGCAGGCTGCGTGGTGAGCGACAGCGACCGCCTCGCCCGCGAGGTCCTCGCCGATCCCGCCTGCGCCGCCGAGCTCGCCTCGTGGTGGGGACCCTCGGTCCTCGACGCCTCGGGCGCGGTCGACCGGGCGGCGGTCGCCCGGATCGTCTTCGCGCGACCCGAGGAGCGGACGCGGCTCGAGCGGCTCGTCCATCCCCGCATCCACGAGCGGCGAGCGAGGGCGTTCGCCGCCGCGCCTCCGGGCACGCCCGCGCTCGTGATCGATGCCCCCCTCCTCTTCGAGGTCGGGCTCGACCGGGAGTGCGACCGGACGATCCTCGTGGACGCCCCCCGCGAGCTCCGCCTCGCGAGGGTTCGGTCGTCGCGGGGCTGGGACGAGGCGGAGCTCCGCCGCCGGGAGGAGTCGCAGTGGCCCCTTGACCGCAAGCGACGCGCCGCCCATCATGTGCTCGTCAACGACGCGGACCTCGCGTCGCTGCGGACGCGGGTGCTCGACCTGCTGCGTCGGATCCACGCCGAACGACAGGTCGCGTCCTGAGCCACGGTCGAAGTCGTGCCCGGCGAGGAGTGATCGGCAGGAGCCGGTCATCGCCGGGACGCCTCGAGCGGGCGCGTCCGAGGAACCATCCCTCTCCGCGAGCAGCATCGACCGCGCGGAGAAGCACCCACCTCGCCTTCATTCCTCGAGTCGGCGCCCCGCGCCGACCTCCCATCCGAGGCGGATCCATCCGCCCATGCAGGTCCAGAGCAACACGATGAGCAGCAAGAGCAGTCGTCGCCGCCGGCGCAAGGGCGGCGGTCAGGGCTTCCAGGGTCCTCCCGTCTCCGTCATGACGCTTCCCCCGGGCGCGGTCCCGAGCGACGCGCAGCTCGAGGCGGAGGCGCTCGCCCTCGAGGAGTCTGCCGGGGCGAAGTACGAGGTCGCGAAGAAGGACTCCCTCAACCTCGCGGCGATGCAGCGGATGTCGGGCGACCAGCTCGCGAAGCTCGCCCGCGCCGAGGGGCTCGAGGACGCCCTCTCGCTTCCCAAGCAGCGGCTCGTCTTCGAGGTCCTACGCGCCCGCGCCCGCAAGCAGGGGCTCATGATGGCGGAGGGCACGCTCGAGCTGATGCCCGACGGCTTCGGGTTCCTGCGGAGCGCCGAGTACTCCTACCTCCCGTCGCCCGACGACGTGTACGTCAGCCCCTCGCAGGTGCGTCGCTTCGCGCTGCGCCGCGGGCAGGTCGTGAAGGGACTCATCCGCCCGCCGCAGGAGGCGGAGACCTACTTCGCGCTCCTCCGCGTCGAGGAGGTCAACGGCCGAGATCCCAAGATCCTCCATGACCTGCCGACGTTCGAGAACCTCACGCCGCTGCATCCCAACCGCCGCATCCAGCTCGAGGTGATCGGCAAGCCGGAGAAGCTCGAGACCCGCGTGATCGACATGGTGACGCCGCTCGGCTTCGGGCAGCGGGCGCTGATCGTCGCGCCGCCGCGCACCGGCAAGACGGTGATCCTGCAGCAGCTCGCGAACGCGATCGCCCACAACCATCCCGACGTCCACGTCATCGTGCTGCTGATCGACGAGCGGCCGGAGGAGGTCACCGACTTCCGCCGCAACACGCCCTCGCGGGTCGAGGTCGTGGCGAGCACCTTCGACGAGGAGGCGTCGCGGCACATCCAGGTCGCGGAGATGGTGATGGAGAAGTCGCGCCGGATGGTCGAGTTCGGCGAGCACGTGGTGATCCTGCTCGACTCGATCACCCGCCTCGCCCGCGGCTACAACAACGCGATGCCCAACTCCGGCAAGATCGGCTCGGGCGGCGTGGACAACGCGGCGCTCATCAAGCCGAAGAAGTTCTTCGGCTCCGCCCGCAACATCGAGAACGGCGGCTCGCTCACCATCCTCGGCACCGCGCTCGTCGACACCGGAAGCCGCGCCGACGAGGTGATCTTCGAGGAGTTCAAGGGCACCGGCAACGCCGAGCTCCACCTCGACCGCAAGCTCGTCGAGAAGCGGGTCTGGCCGGCGATCGACATCTCCGCGAGCGGCACCCGCCGCGAGGAGCTCCTCCTCGACCCCAAGGAGCACGAGCTCATCACCCGGCTGCGGAAGGTGGTCTCGGACATGAACGTGGTCGAGGCGATGGAGCTGCTGCGGAGCCGGCTCTCGAAGACCAAGAGCAACGCCGAGTTCCTGATGACGATGAGCATGTCCTGACCCCGGCGCGGTCCTCCGCCGCCCGCCGGGCGACGGGAACCGCCGGGCGGCACGCGGGGTACTCTCCCGCGGGGACCCGCCGGCGACCGACCGCCGCCTACCCGAGGAGTCGCCGAATGAGCCGGATCCGCCGACGCGGCATCACGATCATCGAGGTCATCACGGTCATCGGGATCATCATCCTGCTGCTCGCGATCCTCCTTCCCTCGCTCGGCGTGCTCCGCGACAACGCGGTGCTCTCGCGGAGCCAGGCGAACCTCCGGCAGCTCGCGACGTGGATGAAGGCCTATTCGACCGACCACCGGGAGTTCGTGCTGCCCGCGGCGTTCGACTACCGCGCGAACCCGCTGCCGGGGAAGGTCCGCAGCATCTCGCCGCCGGGCGCGACGATGCCGATCGAGCCGGAGCACGTGGGATCGTGGTCGGACATCCTCTGGACGTACTCCGAGCTTGGTCCGGTCTCGCTCGGTCAGGCGGAGAACGAGTACGACTACCGCTACGACTCGCCGGACGAGGCGTTCTTCACCGCCCGTCCCGACTACGTGACCCCCATGCGGTCCGACGCCGCGAACACCAAGGCGAAGAACGGGACCAACGCCTACCCCTTCGGCGACGGCTCGAAGGACCTCGAGAAGGGGCAGCCGGGGTACTTCGCCGCCAACGGCTTCTTCGACGTCCGGCCGCCGAATGGCCGCTGGTACACCACCACCCAGATCAAGCGTCCGTTCCAGTCGATCTACTTGGTGGACTCCTACGCCGGCGAGGTGATCGCCCCCGACTGCACCCCCTGGGGCTGCGAGGACACCCCCGCCTCGGCGGAGGACGTCGAGGTCGACTTCCGCTACGTCGGGGAGGTGGCGCTGATGCTGCTCCTCGACGGGGCGGTCCGGTCGGAGCCCAAGTGGGCAACCTTGGAGGAGCTCCAGACCGACCGGCAACTTCGGGTCCAGAACCTCGACCGCTGAACGGATCGGATCCCCCGACAGGACTGAAACGAGGGGTTGGGTCGCCGACCATCAGGCGCGGGTCCTGTCGCCATGAGGCGGGCCGTGCGGGTCTCAAGTCGGGTTTCAAGTCGGGTCTCAAGTCGGGTCTTGGGTCGGGTCAGGCGGTTCATGGACTTCGCGTGACCTCGCGACTCGGCGCTTGCCCGGGAGGGGGGGGTCGCTACACTCCGCGGAACCGTCCCTTCTCGGGACGGTTTTTCATCCCAGACCCGGAGCCGGCACCGCCGGAACCGGCGCCGCCCGCGGACCGATGGCCGTGGTCGGTCCGACCCTCCAGACCTTCGGCGACCGCGTCGATCCACCCGCGGTCGGACAATCAGGTTGCGCCACCGTAGCTCAGTGGTAGAGCACACCCTTGGTAAGGGTGAGGTCGTGGGTTCAAGCCCCATCGGTGGCTCTCGCCGGGTCCTCCGCGACGGTGCGGGGACGCCTGGCTCGTCGAGATACGCCGCCTCGGGCGGTCCGGCACGTGGGTGCGGACGCCTTGGGCATCCAGTCACGGCCTGCGGAGCGTCGACACGCTCCGTCTCGGGCCCTTTCGGAGAACCGCCGCCATGGCCAAGGGAGTCTTCCAGCGCACCAAGCCGCACGTCAACGTGGGCACCATCGGTCACGTCGATCACGGCAAGACCACGCTCACGGCCGCGATCACCGCCGTCCAGGCCGCCAAGGGCCTCGCCGCGCCGATCTCGTACGACCAAGTCGCCAAGGCGTCCGAGAGCGAGGGTCGCCGCGACCCGACCAAGATCCTCACGATCGCGACGAGCCACGTCGAGTACGAGTCGGAGAAGCGGCACTACGCCCACGTCGACTGCCCCGGTCACGCCGACTACGTCAAGAACATGATCACCGGCGCCGCCCAGATGGACGGCGCGATCCTGGTCGTGTCCGCGGCGGACGGTCCGATGCCGCAGACCCGCGAGCACATCCTGCTCGCCCGCCAGGTCGGCCTGAAGTACATCGTGGTCTTCCTCAACAAGGTCGACCTCGTCGACGACGCGGAGCTCCTTGACCTCATCGAGATGGAGGTCCGCGAGCTCCTCAACAAGTACGACTTCCCGGGCGACGACACCCCGATCATCCGCGGCGCGGCGTTCCCGGCGCTCCAGAATCCGAAGGACCCGAAGGCGAACGCCTGCATCGCGGAGCTGATGAACCACCTCGACACCTTCGTGCCGGAGCCGGTGCGCGAGAACGAGAAGCCGTTCCTCATGTCCGTCGAGGACGTGTTCTCGATCAAGGGCCGCGGCACCGTCGCGACCGGCCGCATCGAGCGCGGCGTCATCAAGGTCGGCGAGGAGGTCGAGATCGTGGGTCTCCGTCCGGAGAGCCGCAAGACCACCGTCACCGGCGTCGAGATGTTCCAGAAGACGCTCGACCAGGGTCAGGCGGGCGACAACGTCGGCTGCCTCCTCCGCGGCGTCGAGAAGGAGGACATCGAGCGCGGTCAGGTGCTCTGCAAGCCCGGCAGCATCAAGCCGCACACCAAGTTCGAGGCGGAGGTCTACGTCCTCACCAAGGAGGAAGGCGGCCGCCACACCCCGTTCTTCACCGGCTACAAGCCGCAGTTCTACTTCCGCACGACCGACATCACCGGCAAGCTCGAGCTGCTCGGCGCCGAGATGTGCATGCCGGGCGACAACATCACCCTCAAGGTCGACCTCGAGGGCAAGGGCGTCGCGATGGAGGTCGGAGTCCGGTTCGCCGTCCGCGAGGGCGGCCGCACCGTCGGCTCGGGCGTCGTGACCAAGATCATCGAGTGAACCCGGCGCCCCCGGCACACGGAGCGATCCCATGGCGAAGAAGTCCCTCGACCGAGAGTTCGTCTGGCTGCAGTGCAGCGAGTCCGGCGACCTCAACTACCGCACGAACGTGCGGGTGAAGGGCGGCATGTCGGAGCGCGTGAAGGAGGGGTTCATGAAGTTCAGCCCCCGGCTCCGCAAGCACACCCTCCACAAGGTCAAGCGCAAGTGATCACCCGCCGGGGGCGCCTTCGGGCGCCCCCGGCGTCGTACGCCAGTAGCTCAATTGGCAGAGCAGCGGATTCCAAATCCGCAGGTTGAGTGTTCGAGTCACTCCTGGCGTGCTGTCCAGAGGCGCGTCCCCGGCGCGCCGCCCCACGCGGAGACGTTCCATGTCCATCTACAAGCCAGGTCAGGGCTACAACGTCCGCGTCGTGACCGCGATCGGCCTCGGGCTGGTCGTGCTCCTCGGCGCGTACTGGCTCTGGGAGGAGTTCGCCGCCGCGAGCTGGTTCGGGCTCCCCGCGATCTACATCTCCTCCGGCATCGCGACGACCTTCGTCGCCGTCCTCGCGGCACTCGGCTACTGGCTGATCGGGGTCAACCCGCGGGCGGTCGACTTCCTGATCGCCACCGACGCCGAGATGAAGAAGGTCAACTGGTCCACCCGCCGCGAGGTCCTCGGATCGACCGCGGTGGTGATCGGCTTGTCCCTGCTCGTCGCGGCGTACTGCCTTGGGTTCGACCGTGCATTCCTCGTGGTGTTCGCGTGGATGGGCGTGCTGGAGACCGGCGGTCTCTGACGCCCGGAAGGGGTTCGAAGGACATGAACGAAGAAGCCTCATCGATGCAGGGCGCACCGGACGCGGAGCCCTCGGCGACCTCTGACGCGAAGGCGTCCGAGGCTCCCGCCAAGCGCCTGCTCTCCGGCAAGGACGCCGCCGCGAAGCTCGCCACCGCGCTCTCCTCGGGCGGCGTGGCGACGCAGCGGATCACCGAGTCGCCCAACGCCCGCCGTCCCGCCGCCTCCGCGGCGCCGGCGTCGGAGGACGACCTGCCCATGTACCGCGAGGGCATGGACTGGTTCGTGCTGCGGGTGGCGAGCAACAAGGAGTCGGGCGTCCGCGAGACGCTGCTCCGGAAGGTCGCCATCGAGGGCATGGAGCACCTCGTCGGGCGCATCATGGTGCCCACCGAGAAGATCAAGACCTTCAAGGCGGGCAAGCAGAAGGTCACCGAGACCAAGCTCTACCCCGGCTACGTGTTCGTCGAGATGCGCCTCGAGCCGGATGGCCGCATCCCGCAGGACGTCTTCTTCCTGATCAAGGAGACGACCGGCGTCGGCGACTTCGTGGGCACCGCGGGGCGACCGACCCCGATGGCGCCGCACGAGGTGCAGAAGATGCTCTTCGACTCGAAGAAGCCCGAGGAGGCGCCGGAGGTCCGGTTCGAGTTCGCCAAGGGCGACCCGGTCACGATCAAGGAAGGTCCCTTCGAGAACTACGAGGGCACCGTCGACGAGGTGCTCAAGGACAAGGGCCTCGTCCGCGTGCTCGTCACGATCTTCGGTCGGCAGGCGCCGATCGAGCTCGAGTACTGGCAGCTCTCCAAGGCGGTTCCCTGACGCCGTCCGCCGCGGGACGCGGCGGATCGACCACGACGAAGGAGCGAGATCCATGGGCATGCCTCACGCCGTCCGCCGAATGACGAACCTCGCCGCGGCGCTCGCGCTCGCCGCGGCGCTCTCCGGCTGCGCCTCGTGGTCCACGTTCCCGCCGGTGGCGGGAGGCGAGACCCTCGCGCCCGGTCTCGCCCCGGCGCCGGACGTGATGGGGCTCGCCCTCGCGTACGCGCACTCGAAGACCGACCCGGAGGCGCCCCTCGTCTACAACCTGCCGCCCGGCGTCAGCCCCGGCACCTGGAAGAGCGTGAAGCTCCGCACCGGCGTGAAGGACGCCCGCCCGATGCAGCCCGGCGACCGCGAGGTCTGGTCGATCGACCAGGTCCGCCTCCGGGGCGGCTTCGCGGAGGTGGACGTCGTCTACCTCGAGAAGGACGTCTATCAGATGGTCACGGTCAAGCTGCAGTCGCGACCCTTCGAGCCCTATCGCCCGGTCTACCTGCAGCGGTGGCTCGTGCCCGTGCCGACGCCGACCTCGAACGACCCGATGCTCGCCCGGCAGGCGCCTCCCGCCGCCGAGCCCGAGGCGCCGCCGGAGCCCACCGAGCAGCCGGCGTCCTCCTCGCCGACCCTCGCGACCGGCGCGGAGTCCTCGATGCCCGTCGAGGAGCCTGCCGCGCCGACGGAACCGGCGACGCCGTGACCAGCCTGCCGCTCGTCGTCGCGATCACCGGCGCGAGCGGCGCGCCCTACGCCAAGCGGTTCATCGAGCGCGCCACGCAGTTCGGCGTCCCGATCCACCTCGTCGTCAGCGACCTTGGAAGGCGGCTCCTCGCGGAGGAGCTCGACCTCAAGAAGATCGAACCGGACGCGCTCTCCGGCGGTCGCGGCTCGATGGTCGCCCTGCACAACGACCGCGACACCGGCGCTTCGCCGGGAAGCGGTTCGTTCCGCCACCGCGGCATGGCGGTCGTTCCGTGCTCGGGCAACACGCTTGGTCGCATCGCCGCGGGCATCACCGACAACCTCGTGCAGCGGGCGGCGGCGGTGACGCTCAAGGAGCGCCGACGCCTCGTCCTCGCCCACCGCGAGACGCCGCTCTCCGCGATCGAGATCGACGCGATGCAGAAGGTGACCGCGGCCGGCGCCATCGTGCTGCCGCTCTCGCCCGGCTTCTACCTCCGCCCGCGCACGATCGACGACCTCCTCGACTTCATGGTCGCCCGCATGCTCGACCTCTTCTCGATCGAGCATGACCTGAAGGTCCGCTGGGACGAGCACCTCGCGGCGCGGCGCTCGCGCGGCGAGGATGCCTGAGCGTCACCCACGCGGGCGGATCACGAGGTCGCGCCAGAGACCTCCTGCGACGCGTCCGAGAGAAGCGCGGCCCTCGTGGACCGACCGCGGCTCGATGCCGTCGGCTCGTCGGTGACTCCACGCCGACCGCCGCGATGTCGGCAGAAGCACGCTCAACCTGCTTGCAACCGAAGGTTAGTCTACTAGACTAAGTCCGATGGTCATCAACATTCACGATGCCAAGACCCACTTCTCGAAGCTCCTTGAGCGGGTCGCGCGGGGCGAGGAGGTGGTGATCGCCCGCGCCGGGCACCCGATCGCCCGCCTCGTCGCCTACTCCCCGCCAACTGGTCCTCGGCGAGGCGGTGGCTGGAAGGGACTCGTGCGGATCGGCGAGGACTTCGACGCGCCGCTTCCCTCCGAGATCTCCGCTGCCTTCGAGCCCGGACGCCGCGGCGGATGAGCGCCGTCCTCCTCGACACCCACGTCCTGCTGTGGTGGCTCGCCGAGCCGGAGCGCCTCGCGCCGCGCACGCAGGAACTCCTCGCGGACCGATCGCGGCGCATCCTGGTGAGCGCCGCCACGGCATGGGAGATCGCCATCAAGCAGACCCTCGGTCGACTCGACTGCCCCGGCAACCTGCGGGAGGCAATCGGCGAGCAGGGCTTCGAGGCGCTCGCGGTCTCGATCGAGCACGCCCTCGAGGTGGCGTCGCTGCCGCTTCATCACTCCGACCCCTTCGACCGCCTGCTCGTCGCGCAGGCGCGGATCGAGCAGGCGTCCCTCGTCACCGCCGATCCGCGGCTCGCCTACTACCGGATCAACCTGATCCCGGCGTGAACGACTCGCCGGTCGTCGCGGACCGAGATGCCCGCGGCGGGCGTCGTGCTCACGCCTCCTCGAGCAGGCTCCGCCTCGCCGCGTCGAGCTCACCTCGGCGCTCCGGCGAGACCTTGGGGTACTGCAGGTCGAGTCCCTCCAGCGCCTCGACGATCGTCGCCGCGACGAGGGTCCGGCAGAGCCACTTGTCGTCGGCGGGCACCACGTGCCAGGGGGCATGCGGCGCCGACGTCGCGCGGATCGCCTCCTCGTACGCCTGCATGTACTCGTCCCATCGACCCCGCTCGCGCACGTCCGCCTCCGCGAACTTCCAGTGCTTCTCGGGGTCCTCGAGCCGCTCGAGAAACCGCCGCTTCTGCTCCGCGGGGGAGACGTTCAGGAAGAACTTGAGGATCCTCGTCCCATTGCGGGCGAGGTGCTTCTCCCACGCCCGGATGTCCTCGAAGCGCTCCTCCCAGATCCGCTCGGTCACCAGGGAGGGAGGGAGCTTCTGGGCACGGAGGATCTCGCGCCGCACCCTGACGACCAGCACCTCCTCGTAGTAGGAGCGGTTGAAGATGCCGATCTTCCCCCTCGAGGGAAGCACGCGGGCGCAGCGCCACATCCAGTCATGGTCGAGTTCCTCGTCGCTCGGCGCCTTGAAGGGATGCACCTCGCAGCCCTGCGGGTTCACGCCGCTCATCACGTGCTTGATGACGCCGTCCTTGCCGGCGGCGTCCATCGCCTGGAAGACGACGAGCACCGACCAGCGGTCCTGCGCGTAGAGGCGGTCCTGCAGCTCCGCGAGGCGGCGCACGCCCGCCGCGATCGCCTCCTTCGCCCGCTCCTTGCCGAGACGGTCGCCGACGCTGCCGGCGGGGTCGTGATCCGAGAGCCGGAAGCCGCCGCCCTCCTCCACGCGGGTCCGGCGGGCGAGACGCCTGGCGTCGTCGAGGAGGTCGTCTCCGTCCATGCACGCCCCATCGGCAGGACCGCCGCGGGCTCCTTCGGATTGAGGGTCCGACGATCGACCGACCGGCATCCCGCGCGGATCGATGTCCGGGTTCCGCGAGACCGAACCTAGTAGCTCTTCGCCCAGACCACCCGCCGCGGGCTTGACCTGCCGGTGAAGGGGCAGGTGCCCGGCGTGCCCTCGTCGGCGCAGAGACCCTGCCCGTCGAGGGGGATGCAGCGCACCGTCACCGCGAGGTCGCTCTTGATGCGCTCCTCGAGCGCCGGATCGCCGCCGAAGTGCGCGAGCGCGAAGCCGCCGTGGATCGGGGTCGGCGCCGCGTCGTCGCCGGCGCCGCCCGGCGCCCGGAAGAAGTCGTAGAAGTCGTCCTTCGAGTCGATCACCCGCACGTGCTCGCGGCGGAACGCCCGCGCCCGATCGAGGAGCCCCTGCTGGATCTCCGCGAGCATCGACTCGATGCCCTCGACGAACGCGCCGACCGGGATCGACTGCTTCTCCTTGACGCCCTTGTCGCGGCGCCCGACGAAGACGCTGCCCGACGCGACGTCCCGCGGTCCGACCTCGACGCGGACGGGGATGCCCCGCTTCACCCACTGCCAGGTCTTGTCGCCGCCTCGGATGTCCCGCGCGTCGAGCTCGACCTCGACGGCACGACCGCCGTAGTGCCTCCGGCGAAGGTCGGCGACGAGCTTGTCGCAGAAGCCGCGGACCTCGGCGGCGGTCTCGGGCTTGTGCAGCACCGGCTGCACCACGACGTGCGCGGGCGCCACCATCGGCGGGCAGACCATGCCATCGTCGTCGGCATGGGTCATGATCGCGCCGCCGATCAGGCGCGTGCTCACGCCCCAGCTCGTCGTCCAGCAGAACTCGCGGCGTCCAGCGTCGTCCTGGAACTGGATCTCCTGCGCCTTCGCGAAGTTCTGCCCGAGGAAGTGGCTGGTGCCCGCCTGCAGCGCCTTGCGGTCCTGCATCATCGCCTCGATGCACCAGGTCTCGACGGCGCCCGGGAACCGCTCGCCCGCGGTCTTCTCGCCGCGCACGACCGGCATCGCGAGCCAGTGCTCCGCGAACTCCGCGTAGACGCCGAGCATCCGCATGGTCTCCTCCCTCGCCTCCTCCGCCGTGGCGTGGGCGGTGTGACCCTCCTGCCAGAGGAACTCCGTGGTGCGGAGGAAGAGCCGCGTGCGCATCTCCCAGCGGACCACGTTCGCCCACTGGTTGATGAGGAGCGGCAGGTCGCGGTGGCTCTGCACCCACTTCGCGAAGGTCGCGCCGATGATCGTCTCCGAGGTCGGGCGCACGACAAGCGGCTCCTCGAGTTCGCCTGCAGGAACCAGCTTGCCGCCGGGCCCCGCCTCGAGGCGGTGATGCGTGACGACCGCGCACTCCTTCGCGAAGCCCTCGACGTGCTTCGCCTCCTTCTCGAGGAAGGAGAGCGGGATGAAGAGCGGGAAGTAGGCGTTCTTGTGACCCGTCGCCTTGAACATCCCGTCGAGCCCGCGCTGGATGTTCTCCCAGATGCCCCAGCCCCACGGCTTGATCACCATGCAGCCGCGCACCGGGCTCGTCTCCGCGAGGTCGGCGGCGCGGACCACCTGCTGGTACCACTCCGCGTAGTTCTCGGCTCGCGTGGGGGTGATGGCGGTGCGGGCGTCGCTCATGCGCGTCGCGCTCCTCTCGTGGCGATGGACTCGGCGTCGGCGCGCGTCGCCGAGCACCTCGACGGGTCGCCGCGACCGCGAAGGTACCATCCCCGCATGTCCGCCGCCGATCGCTCCAGCGCGCCCGATCCGGGTCCTCCAGCGCCGGCGCGAGGGCTCGCGGCGCTCGCGGTCATCGCCTCCGACATCAAGCTCGCCCACAGCGTCTTCGCGCTTCCCTTCGCGCTGCTCGGCGCGTTCCTCGCCGCGGCGAGCCCCGGCGGACCGCTCGCCGCCGATCCCGCGCAGCGGTGGCTCTTCGGCTGGCAGCTGGCGCTCGTCCTCGTCGCGATGGTCTCCGCCCGCACCACCGCGATGCTCGCGAACCGCCTCGTCGACCGGAAGATCGATGCGCGGAACCCGCGCACCGCCCACCGGGCGATCCCCTCCGGTCGGCTCTCCGCCGGCACGGCGCTCGTGGCGATGCTCGCCTCGGCGCTCGTCTTCGTCGCGTGCTGCGGGGGGTTCCGCCTCCTCGACGGCAACGAGTGGCCGCTCTCGCTCGCGCTGCCGGTCCTCCTCTGGATCGCCGCGTACGGCTACCTCAAGCGATTCACCTGGCTCTGCCACTTCTGGCTCGGGATCAGCCTCGGGATCAGCCCGATCGCCGCGGCGCTCGCGGTGAGTCCCGAGTCGCTCGGATTCCTCGCGCCGTGGTTCCTCGGCGTCGCGGTCGCCTGCTGGGTCGCGGGCTTCGACGTGATCTACGCGCTCCAGGACGTCGAGGTCGACAAGGCGCAGCGGCTCCGGAGCCTGCCCGCGAGCTGGGGCGTCGGTCCCGCGATGCACGCGAGCCGCGTGCTCCACGTCGCGAGCATCGGGCTCCTCGTCTGCGTCTACCTCCTCGACCCGAGCCGCTCGCTGGGGCGGATCTACGTGGGAGCGGTCGCCCTCGCGGCGGGGGTGCTGCTCTTCGACCATCTGACGATCAGGCGCGAGCCCGGACCGAGGCGCATCGCCCTCGTGATGACGCTGAATGGACTCGTGAGCCTCCTCGTCGGCGGCGCCGGGATCGCCGACCTGCTCGCGGGGTGAGGTTTCCCCTTGCCCCGGCGGACCGACCCCGCCACCATCGGCGGCGATGACCTCCGCGGACCCGAGGACCCCGGCGATCGACCCGACGCGGCCGCTGCACGACTCGCTGCGGCGGCTGATGCGGGCGCTCGTCGACGCCTCGGTCGAGGGGCTCGGATCCGTTCCCGGCTGCCTCGACGACGCCGCCCGCGCCGAGCTGGTGCGCCGAGCGCGCAAGTCGCTCAAGCGGCTGCGGGCGCTGCTCCCGCTCGCCGGCGAAGGCGGCGAGGATCCCCGCCGCGCTTCGCTTCGTGCCGCCGCCTCCTCCGCGGCGCGGCGCCTCTCGACCTCGAGGGACCTCCATGCCCGCCGCGAGACGCTCGGGCGCCTCGCGAGGCGCATGCGTCCGGAGCTCTCCGAGCACGCCCGCGACGAGCTCGAGCGGCTCCTCGACCTCGCGGCGAGCGACTCGGCTCGACCGGCGCGCGACGAGGAGTCCGCCGCCGCCCGCGCCGCGGAGCAGATGCTGCGCCCCGCGCGGCTCGTCGTCTCCGCGATCGCCATGCCGCGGGCGTCGTGGTCGGCGCTCCGCAACCTCGTGCGGTCGAGGTGGTCGAGCACTCGACGGCGGCTCCGCCGCGAGCTTGCCGCGGGCGATGACCACCGCCTGCACGAGGTCCGCAAGGCGTGCGGTCGGCTCGAGACGCTGCTTCTCATCGTCGAGCCGATCGACCCCGCGCGGCTCTCGCCGCTCCGGCGACGGACGAGCCGGATCTACGAGGACCTCGGGCTCGACCGCGACCTCCTCCTCCTCCAGCAGTGGCTCGAGGGAGTCCACGGGCAGGGGACGGCGCTCGCCGACCCGCTGCGGGAGGAGATCATCTCGATGCGCGGTCGGACCCGCCGCCGCCTCGCGCGGCGGATCAACTCCATGCCCCGCGCCGGCGATGGACGGTGGCGCTCGATCCGGCGCGTGCGTCCGGGTCCCGCGCCTGCCTCCGACCACCTTCCCGCCTCGTCCGAATCTGTCATCATCCCCGGATCACCGGTCGATCCGTCCCCGCCGGCATCCTCCTCCTCTCCAGGATCAATCCGACCATGAAGATCCTCCTCCGCCTCGCGATCGGCGTCGTCGTCCTCCTCGTGGTGGCGGCGGCGGTCACCCTCTTCTTCGTCGACTCGATCGCCCGCCGCGTGGTCGAGAACGCCGGCACCGCCGCGGTCGGCGTGCCGGTGACGCTCGACTCGATCTCGATCCGCCCGATCGCCGGCGCCGCGGCGATCGAGGGGCTCGCCGTCGCGAACCCGCCGGGCTACCGGGAGGCGAAGTTCCTCACGCTCTCCCGCGGCGAGCTCGAGGTCGCGCTCCGGTCGCTCCTCTCCGACCAGCCGGAGGTGCCTCGCATCGAGCTTGACGGGATCCTCGTCGGCGTCGAGCAGAAGTCCGGGACCTCCAACCTGAAGGAGATCCTCGCCGGCATGAAGTCGAGCCCGGCGCCCGCCGGTCCGGCGAAGGAGTCGGCGCCGAAGCGGTTCAAGGTCGACTCGCTCGTCATCCGCGACGTCAAGGTGCGGGCGCAACTCCTGCCTCTTCCCGGCAAGGCGTCGGAGCTCGAGTTCACCATCGACGAGGTGCAGGTGAAGGACCTCGACCAGGACAACGCCCAGGGCGTCGTCCTCGACGAGCTGATGCGCCGCGTCGTCGGCGCGGTGATGGCGGCGGTGGTGAAGGAGCTCGCGGTCCAGGCGCCGGGCGAGCTCGTCGCCGGTCTCGGCGACGCGATCAACTCCCTCGGGCTCCCCGACGCGACCATGACGATCGGCGGAGGCATCTTGGACCTCGGCGGCATGGTCGACTCCGCCGGTCAGGCGCTCCAGGGCGTCGGACAGGACCTTGACCAAGGCCTGCAGGGAATCGGCAAGGGCCTCGGCGACCTGATCGGCGGACCGAAGAAGGAGTGAGGACCGCGTCGATCCCGGCGCTGTCGATGGCGCTGGCCCTGTCGCCGGCTACGGCGCCGGCTCCTCGACCCGCGGGAAGAGCGCGACCTTCGTCACGCCCGCGTAGGTCCGCGCGGGATCGAGCCGCACCTGCGCCGCGAGCGTGCCGCCCTCCGCGACCGGGGGTCGGGAGAGCGCTCGGCGGAGCCGGTCCATCGAGCCGGGCATGAGCGGCGACAGGAGCGCGCTCGCCGCCTCGAGCACCTCGAGCGACTGGCGCAGGATCAGCGCAAGCTCGCCGCGCCGCGCGGGGTCCTTCGCGATCTTGAACGGCTCGGTGCGGTGGATGAAGCCGTCGAGCGACCGCATCAGGCCGATCCCCGCCTCGGCGAGCCGGTCGATCGCGAACTCCGACGCCGCCTCCTCCGCCGCCCGCAGCGCCCGCGCGAGCGCCGCCGACCAGTCCTCTCCCGCCACCACCCGCGAGGGATCCTCGACCACGGGCAGCGTGCCCTCGAAGTAGCGCTCGACCATCGCGGTCACGCGGCTCGCGCCGTTGCCGACGGTGTTGACGAGGTCGGAGAGATACGCCTCGCGGAAGTGCGCGTCGCGGAAGTCGGCGTCGGAGGCGCCGAGCGGCCCGCGGGTCGCCATGAACCAGCGCCACGCGTCGAGACCGAACCGATCGTGGTAGCCGCGGATCGCCTCGAGGTCGATGAAGTTCCCGAGGCTCTTGCTCATCTTCTGCCCGTCCTTGATCCAGAAGGCATGGGCGTAGATGCAGCGGGGCAGCGGCAGGTCGAGCGCCATCAGGAGCGCCGGCCATACCACCGCGTGGAACCAGAGGATCTCCTTGCCGACGACGTGGAAGGTGGCGGGCCAGTACCTCGCGCGGGGCGATCCCGCCGGATCCTGCTCGCCGAGACCGAGCGCCGTCGCGTAGTTGAAGAGCGCGTCGATCCACACGTAGACGACGTGCCCCGCCGCGCCCGGCATCGGGATGCCCCACGTGAAGTTCGTCCGGGTGATGGGGACGTCCTGCAGGCCTTCCCGGAGCCGACCGATCACCTCGTTGCGACGACCCGCGGGTCGGACGAAGTCGGGGTTCTCCTCGAGGTGCCGCTCGAGCCTCGAGGTGAAGGCGCTCAGGCGGAAGTAGTAGTTCGACTCCCGCGCCCGCACGAGCGGTCGACCCGAGACGGGGCTCCGGTAGTCGAGCTCCTTCGCGCGGGTCTCGGTGTGGTACTCCTCCTGCGACTCGTCGTACCAGCCCTCGAACTCGCCGAGGTAGACCGCGCCGGAGTCCCTCAGCCGCTCGAGGAACCGCTCGACCTGCCGCTCGTGCCGCGGCTCGGTGGTGCGGATGAAGTCGTCGTTGGTGATCCCGAAGTCGCCGAGCACCCGCCGGAACTCCGCGGAGACCTCGTCGGCGAGCGCCCGCGGCGTCATGCCGCGCTCCTGCGCCGACTTCTCGACCTTCACCCCGTGCTCGTCGGTCCCGGTCAGGAAGAAGACGTCGCGGCCGGCGAGGCGCATGAACCTCGCCCAGGCGTCGCAGAGCGTCGTCGTATAGGCATGCCCGATGTGCGGCCGGTCGTTGACGTAGTAGATCGGCGTGGTGACGTAGGCGGTCTCGGGCATCGCGCGAGTATAAACCTCGCGGAGGACCTGCCCGCCGTCGCGCGTCGGCGCCCCGTGATGATCACCACCGACGACCAAGGCAGGCGACCACGCGGCCGAACGAGCGCGCCCGCGGTCGTCGGCACGATCGTGGTGATCGCCGCGGCGGTGCTCCTCGGGGTGGTGGGACCGCGTCTCGCCGACCGCGGCCTCGCGCCCACGGGAGTCCCGGTGTCTTCCGTGATCGAGTCGCTCTCCGCCCGTCACGCCGGTCTCGGTCCCGACCCGGATCCGTCGCGCCTTCCCTCCGACTGGCGGCGGCGCATCGCGGAGGAGACCCATCGAGAGGTGATGCTCCGCGACGACCTCGCCGCCGATGGATGGACGCTCGTCGCGTTCCGCGCCGAGCCGCCGCGACCCTTCGCCGACCTGCCCGTCGCCGCGACCGCGCTCCTCGAGGCAGCCGATGGCGGACCACTCCTCTCGGTCACCGCGATCAGGGATGATGGGTCGATTCACCGCCTCGACGGCTTCGCGCGGCCGCGTCCGCTCCGCGAGGGCGAGCGGCTTCGCCTCGACGGCTCGCAGACGATCCATGGCACCGCCGTGCTCGCGGTCGTCGAGGGCGATCTGCTCTGGGTCCTCCTCTGCGAGGACGCCGCCCGCCTCGACGCCGTGGAGGACGAGCTGCTCGGTCCGCCGCCGACCGCGGGGGACGCCGCGGACTCCCCGGCGTGATGCGGGGACCCGCTTCGAATCCCTCTCCGCCCATTCCTTGAGCGGTCGCCGCTGCGGCGGCGACCTTTGGTGCTTCGACCCGTGGTTGTGTTCGCTCGCACCGAGCGGCACAACCACGCTGCGTTTGGGGGGTTACGCGAGGGTGAAACGAAGCGGTGCGAACCACTGTTTCCGTTTGGGCGGTCGGGTGCTGTGACGCCCAGAATCTCAAACTTGGGCGCCGCTTTGGGGGCGAAGTGCGTCGCTTTTTGCGTCGCTTTGGAGGCGCGGTCAGCCCGCCCGGATCGCGTCTCGCAGCGCCTCGATCGCGGGCGCGCGCTCGGGTGCAACGCCTGCGGCCGCCCCCTGGAGGACGCCGTCCGCCTTCGTCGCGGCTGCGGAGAGAAGCGGGCTGTCCTCGGCGACGCCCGCCGCGCGCGCGCGCTCCAGCGTGCGCAGGAACTCGAGCACGGCTCCGTACGCGGCTTGCCAGTCGACCGTCACGACATCGGCCACGTCGCAACGCAGCAGCTGTGCCCACGGCGTCGGATCGAGGATCGTGCAGAAGCCGTGCTCCAGGCGCACGAGCCCGGCATCCGCCCACGATGCGGCCGTGTCCGCGACGCAGCGGTACGTGTAGCCGGTCGAGTCGGACACGTCGCGGCAGCGCACGCCGCGCGGGCTTCCGAGGAGCGCCACGATGAGATACGCGGCGCAGTCGTTCCCGAGCACGTCGCGCGACCGCAGGTGAAGCGATGCGGGGGTCGATGCCGCGAGGCCCACGTGCTTGCGCGTCACGAGTCGGCGAAGGCCGTTGATGCTCCGCCAGGCAGCAACGCGTGTCGCTTCTGCGGGCTCCTGTTCATTGCGCCGCGTGAGCGTGTTGAGGCGCTGCGTATTGACGCGCGCGCGGTTCGTGGCGAACCAGCTTCGCACGGCCTCCTCGAGCCGCGGTTCGCTCCCGAAGAAGTGCAGCGAGCACCACAGCAGCGCCTCGGGGTCGATCACCTCAAGCGGTTGGTCGAACTCCGGTGTCTGGAAGGGCACGCCCAGCTCGCGCCACTGCACGTGCAGCACGTCGAGCAGCGCCGCGCGGACGCGCTCCTCACGCGATGTAGTAGGCGAGGTCTTCATGGCCAAGCTCCTGCAGGAACTCGCGCAGCTCGGCGCGGAGTTGGTGGTTGCGGTCGGGGATCGTGATCACCCAGTCGATGGCGAACCGCAGCTCTTCTTCGTTCGGGGCGAGTTCGCGCAAGTCCGACTTATGCACCGACTGTCGACCGTGTGCGGCGTCGACCGCCGCGAACAGCTTGAAGGCGATCAGGTCGCGCCGGTCCGGAAGCCGCAGCGTGAGGTGCGTGCCGATGTGGCGGGGGGTGAGCCTTCCCGTGCATCCAGGTGGCAGGCCGAAGTCGAGGAGTCCCTTGGGACCGAGGTTGACCCAGCTGATCCCAGACGACTTGAGCTCGGAATGCGCGTCGGCCACGCGCACGATGGCTCGTTCCACCGCGGGTGGGAAGCGATCGATCTGGACGATCTGCAGCGTTGCGGAACTCCAACCGCTGATCACGTCGACGTCGCGCGTCGGCCGTTGCACCAGGCCGAGGATCCCGAGGGCGGTACCGCCGCAGACGATCCAGTCCACGGGCTCGGCGCCCTCGATCGCGAGCGCGTCGTTGAGCTCGCGGAGCAGGGGATGGGTGGCGGCGGGATCGATCATGGGGGTTCCTCGGCTGGAACAGTAGGCTACAGGGCATAAATGTAGAAGTTTAAGTTCCACAAAGACGCACCGGAGACTCTTCGATGGACAGATAACTGCTATGACGCCCTACGGCAGTGCAGGAAGGGCGGTCCGATTCGCTCCTCCTACAGCGGCTGTCCCCGGTGTCACCGGAACCGAAACCCCTTCTCACGCGTGCCCGCCATCGATTTCGGCGACGCCGACGGCACGCCGTGGGCGGTCAACCCCTGGCCGCGAGCAGGACGTCGACGTACGGCGCCATCACCGCCTGCACGCGGTTGATGCGCGCGAAGTGCAGTAGGTCCTTCACCTTTGCATCCTTGCGACGCAGGTAGGTGCGCAGCGCCTCGATCGCGATGTCCTTGCCGATCTTGTTGCGGAACTTGAAGCAGTCGGCGACGGTCTTCGCGGCCCCGTAGACGCGGAGCTCGCGACCACCGACCTTGATGCGCTCGATGCCGACGGCAAACGATGCGTCACCGAAGCGATAGAAGCGCACCGGTGGGTGTTCAAGCTTGCGGTCCTTGAAGCCGCGCGGCACCGCGAGGTCGACCGCATGCGGGATCTGCGTGGTGAGGCGGTGGTGGGCCAGCGCCGAGACAAGACAGACGATTGCCTTGGGCACCTTCCGGGCCACCACCGCGAGATCGGGTTCCGATGGCGCTGCATCGGCAAGTTGGTAGACGCCGCGGTCGAGCCTGACCACCGTGCCATCCTCCACGAGCGCCGCCAGCGTGCGCGGATGGATGCCAGCAGCCTTGGCCTCTTGGGTGCGGAGGATGCCCTCGGCGCGCCGGAAGGCGGCCGTTGCCCTCCGGGTTGGGGGCTTTGGGATCGGGGTGCTGGAGGGGGCGCGCGGCATAGGGATCGAAAGTGCTACAGATATCGACAAGTGTAGCATCTACGATCCATCTTTGTGGATGATCTTCGTCGAAAGCCTGTGCTCAGCCCCCGCAAAACTGGTCGTCTGAGAAGGACAGATTGGCGGTAATCTGGTCGTCTGAGAAGGACAGATGGTCCTGGCACACTGGCCCGACGTATCCCCGCGCCCACGGCGTCACCGCGTCACCGGTGCCGAAACCCCTTCGCGCTCAAGCCGTCGCGCGGACCGGCGCCGCCTGCGCCTCGGCCTCACCGACCGGGGCATGCACCTGATCGCCACCGCGAAGTGCGCATCCCGCGTCTGCAGGGAGTGCTTCGCCGCCACCAGCGGACTGCGGCCAACCCAGTTGGCGACCACGTGGACGGGAGAGGTCTCGGCCCAGTCGGTGGCGAAGTTCGAAGTTCGCGCGCACGACGCACAAGGACGGTGGCCACGAATCGGACTCCGCCCGGCGGCCCGGACACGAGCCGATCGGTCACTGATCGCCCAAGGAAGGGAGGCTGCCGCCCTCGTCGTCCACCGCTTCCCAGAAGGCCCGCTTGAGCCGGTGGCGGGACGCCAGTTCGGCGTCGAACGCTCGCTGGTCGGCGTTCAGTCCGGCGACCGGGGCCAGCGCCCGCATCCGGACGAGGTACCACGCGGCGTGTGCGTAGACCTTGCGGCGGCCATCCGCGAGGATCGACTCGAGCATCGCTCGGTAGAGGCGCCAACTCGCGCTCGGCGCGGCCGGCTCGAGACGCTTCGCAAGCCGCAGCAGCACGCCGTACTCGTGGCCGTCGAGTTCCGCGGCCCGCTCGGTGACCAGCTGTGCTGCCTCGTGCAGGGCGTCCGCCTCGAGCAGGAAGTCAAGCGCGACATGGACGTCGGGATGACGCGACGCCACACCGAGCGCCCGCTTCCGCCGCTCCGTCGCGCCGGTGTCCGGGCTCGAACGCGCCTCGATGTCCGCAAGCGCCGCGAGGCTCGGTCGGCGACTGAACTCCTCCCACAGTGCTGCAGCGGCCTCGTCCAATCGCCCGAGCCGACGCAACGCCAACGAGCGCACCATCGCCGCACCATACGGCTCGTCGTGCGGCCGACTTGGATCACGATCCCGATGCGCTGCCACCGCGCGATCGATCCACGCGAGCGCCTCCTCGTGGCGGCCGGCCTCCATCAGTCGTCGTGCGATCGCGATGCCAAGGTGATGCGCCGGGCCGTCGAGGTTGCACAGGCGGATGAACTCGTCGACTTCCCCCAAGCCGTCCGCGATGTCGCGGAGATGGGTCGCGAGGCTCGATCGTGCGCTCAGCCGGCTGCTCGACTCGCGCGACCAGGAAGCCCGTTCCGCGGCGGTCAGCGGAGGAACGGCCGCGAGCTCGGCCTCGTAGCGGCGGCGCAGCGTGTGAAGCCCCTCGGGCCCGAGCGCGGCGACGAATCCTGCGATCATGTGGTCGGAGATCGGGCTCGCGGCCTTCTCGACGCGACTGCGGACCATGGCAGCCAGCTTCTTCCGGTCCCGCGGTTCGATGCGGGCCCATGCCGCACCCCAGAGCCGGGTCGCCCTCGAGCACAGCGGATGGAACACGCCGCCCGAGTCGTCGATCCGTTCGGTCACCGGACCAGATGAGTTCACGATCCGCTTCAGCAGCGGCTCGGCCTCGGTGGCCCGACCCGCCTCGATCATCCGCTCGAGCTCATCGAGGCAGGGGGCGAGCATCGCCGCGAGTTCGGAGGCGACTCCGTACGGCCCGGGGCGCCGCCGTGCAGACGCGAAGACGGCTTCCACCGCCTCGTCGATCGGGATCGCCACACCGGTGTTCCTCGGCTTCCTCCTCAATGCCCGAGCTCCCGGCGAGCTTCGGGGCACGGAACCGGAAGCCGCCTCCGCCCGCTCATGGCGACGCCAGCAGCCACTGGTGGGCCGCGATCACGCGTGTCTTGCGATGGGTCATCGAGCGAACGAGGCCCGGGTCGAGGACGATCACGGCGCGTTCGGCCTTCGGATGCTCGTCGCCCCCGGCATCGAGAGCGCGAGTCTCGCGGCTCCACGTCGCCGGGTCCGACCCGTCGGCGCAGACCTGGATCAGTTCCTGCCGACCATCCGGGTGGCGTGCGAGGAAGTCGACCTCGAAGCCGTCCTTCGTCTTCACGTAGGCGACTTCGGCGCCGCGCCGGGACAGCTCGTTGTAGACGGCGGTCTCTAGCGCGTGGCCGGTGTTCGATCGCCCGCTCGTGTCGAAGGCGTCGATCAGACCGGGATCCGCGGGGTAGACCTTCCGTGGGTTCGTGTTTCGTCGGCGCTCCGAATCCGTGGCGACCGGCACCGCGGCGATGACGAAGGCGTCGATCAGGTGGTCCAGCAGCGCGTGAACCGTGTCCTTCGCCACGTTGTGGCCTTGCGAGCGAAGATCGTCGTGCAGCTTGTTGGCGCTGAGGCTGCCGCAAGGGTTCCGCAGTGCGTGTCGGATGATCCAGCGCAGTGCGGCGACCTGCGACACCGCATGCCGCTCGATCACGTCCCGGAAGAGCATGGTGTCGATGTAGCCCTGCAAGAGCGCGATCCGGGTGGCGCGGTCGAGCGGCCGCTTGCCCGAACCTTGCGCTTCGGGAAACCCGCCCACCACGAGGTACTCGCGGAGGCGCTTTTCGACCGCGCTCCTCAATGCTGCCGTCAGTCGATCCGCACGCACCGTCGGCTCCTCGCCGCGGTGGCGGAGCGCCTCGCGGAAGCTGAAGGGCGCGATCACGGTGGGCATGGCGCGGCCGCGGAGGGAGCTGTGGATCTCGCGCGACAGCATGCGCGCAGACGACCCGGACACGACGATGTCGATCGACTCGGTGTCGAGCACGCGCCGGACGAAACGATCCCAGCCTTCCACCAGCTGGATCTCGTCGAGGAACCACGCGGCACGGCCCTTCCTTCCATCCTTGCCGCGGATCTCCGGGTGGCGGCGGAAGTACTCCTCGAGGAGGGCGTCGAGATGGGACGCGTCGATCCCTGCGAGACGGTCGTCGTCAAAGCTCAGGTAGATCGATCGTTCCGGCGGACCGCTCTTGCGCCGCTCGGCAAGCAGCTGCCTGAGGAAGCACGTCTTTCCCGCGCGACGCATCCCGATCACGGCATGCGCCTTCCCCGGCACGGCGGGCGGGACGGCGTCGCGCCGCGTGAGGGTGGTGGCGGCAAGCGGCAGCAGCGCGTCGCTGAGCTTCTCCTGGAGCGCGTCGAGCAGGGGCATGTCGCAAGGGTAGTCCGAAACTGGCCGTCTGAGAAGGATAGATTGTAGAGAATCTGGCCGTCTGAGAAGGACAGATGGTTCCGGCTCACTGGCTCGACGCATCCCCGCGCCCACGGTGTCACCGCGTCACCGGTACCGAAACCGCCTCGCGTTCAGGCCGTTGCCCGGATGGGGGCTGCCTGCGCCTCGACCTCTCCCACGCGGGGCATGTCCCTGATCGCCACCTCGAAGTGCGCGTTCGCCCTCCACTGCGGGCGCGGGCACTGATCGATGATCCGCTGCACCACCTCGTGACGCACGCACACGGCGCGGTCGGGAGTCGACTGCGGCCTGGCGCGCAGGTGCTCGAAGGGGTTCTCGGGGACGAGCTTCCAGCGCCGCGCGCGGCTGAAGATGCACTTGGCCACGTTGACGCGCTTCGCGATCGTCGCCGCGGCAAGCGGCTTGCGCCGGTCGCCCTTCCCGGATGAACGATCCCTGTTGCCACATGCTGCGGAACCCCCGATCGAGGTACGTCCGTCGGCACGACCGGTGGTCGCCCGGGGCGCCCGCCCGCTCGCGCAGCGCGACCCACCCAGGAAGCCCCCACGTTGCCCCGTGTGCCCTCGGCCACACCCAGTCCGCCCGACGCCGGTCCCGCCGCCCCTGCGTTCCGTGTGGCACCAGTACGCGTCCGCCCGCCGCCCGCACCCTCCGTCCGGTCTTCCGCCTTCTGCGCGCGATCGCGCCACTCGTCGAGACCCTCGGGATAGAGCCGGGGTTTCGAGTCCTCTCCGCCCCAAGGTCGTTTCCGGACCTTCCCCGTGCTCCTCTTCCGGAACATCTTTTCCGGACCAGTCATCGATTCGGAACGGATGACTTCGTACGCTCGATCGCCGCGACGCCGATCAACCTGATCCATCCTTGGACGGTCTCTGCAGACCGACATCATGAGCCACCCCACGACCCGACACGCCGCCCTCCTGCTCGCCGCCATCGCCGTCTCCGCGGCGAGTGCGCAGAACGCCCTCGACCACAACCTCCAGCGCGGACCTGGCGCCTCGCGGGTCAACCCCGCCGCCCGCCAGGCCGACCTCCGCTCCCAGAACGAGGACGTGACCGGCACGCTCGCGGGCGGGCGCAGCTTCCGCGGCCGGGTGGACTACCGACCGAGCGGCGACTTCTACGGGACGGTCGCCGCCGACTCGCTGCAGCGGCCGCTCGCCTTCAGCGCGTTCAGCTCGCCGTCCTTCTTCAACTCGCCGCTGCGGAACGACCAGTTCCGCGTGGCGGACAACCTCGGCTCGTTCACCTTCCGCCGCGAGTACGCGACGCTGCCCGTCATCGAGAACGTCGGGCAGGCGTCGGCGCTCGTCGAGAACCAGATCCGCCTCGACCGCACCAATGCCGCGATGATCAGCGGCACGCTCTTCGGCACCGCGGTCTCCTCGACGAGCATCGGGCTCGTGCGCGACGCGGAGCGGGGCTCGGCGCTCGTCACCGCCTCGCCGCTGCAGGGCGTGCGGCGGAATCCGCTCTCCGACCCGCTCCTCGCCGCGAACCTCTCGCCGCTCGACCGCGCGCGGGTGATGGACGACGCCCGCGAGGGAACGCTCCGCGCCTCCTCGGTGGGCACGCCCTTCCGCAGCGCCCTCGCCACGCCGAGGTCCTCGAGCGAGGTGACGCCGCCCGCGGGCATGCTGGTGCCGCCCGCCTCGACCGCCCTCGTCACGGGACAGGTCGAGGCGCCCCGCGTCGAGCCGACGCCGATCGACCGCGACGCCGCCTACGAGCGGATCGTCGAGCGGATCCTGGTCCAGTTCTCCGACCGCGATGACGTCCGGATCACCGCCGACGAGCGGGTGCTCGACGTGGTGCGGACGCGGCTCGAGGAGCTCCGCCGCAACATCGACGGGACGCTGCCCTCGACCGACGGCTCCGGGACGCGTCGCAGGGGCGATCCCGGCGACCTGATCATGCCGGGCATGCGCGAGGACGCCGCTCCGGCGAGACCGGGCATGCCCAGGCTGCCGGGAGAGCGCCTCCGCGAGGAGTACGCCCCGGCGGCGGCACCCGAGATGCGCGGCGGCGCCGCCGAGCTGCCGGGAATCGGCGAGCTCACCCGGGACCCGCTCGCCTCGCCCGCCCAGCAGCGCGAGCGCGACCGCATGGTGCCCGAGGAGCGGGTCCTCTCGATCGACGAGATGGCGACGATCCTGCGGCATGGTCGCCTCGTCGAGAGCCTCACCGAGGGCGACCGCACCCGCATCGCCGAGCTCATCGACCAGGGTCAGCAGCTGATCGCGAAGGGGGACTTCTTCCGCGCCGAGCGCCGCTTCGAGTCGGCGCTCCGGCTGCAGCCGGACCACCCGATGGCGTCGGTGGGGATCGCGAGCTCGCAGATCGGCGCGGGGCTCTACCTCTCCGCGGGGCTGACGCTGCGGAAGCTCTTCTCGACCTATCCCGAGATGATCGACGTCCGCTACGCCGACGACCTGCTTCCCTCGCGCGACCGGCTCGACGCGGTGAAGACGGTGTGCCGCGAGCGCATCGCGCTCGGTCGGGACGTCGCCGGCTACGCGCTCGTCCTCGCCTTCGTCGGTCACCAGACGAGCGACCGCGAGGCGGTGATCGAGGGACTCGAGGTGGTGCAGACCGAGGACGAGACCCGCGGGCTCGGCGAGCTCCTGTGGGCGATCTGGATGCCGAAGGACGACGCCGCGGAGGCTCCGTCGGAGGAGCCGGCCGCGGACCCCTCGTCGCCCTGAGCGCCGGCGCTGCGGCGGCTACCGCCGCAGCGACTGCGGACCGGCGAGCCCGAGGGTCCGCTGGATGTCGCGGGTCGCGCGGCTTCGGTTGAGCGTGTAGAAGTGGATGCCCCGCACGCCCTGGTCGATCAGGTCGCGGCACTGCTCGGTCGCCCAATGGGTGCCCACTCGCGCGACCGACTCCGGATCGTCGCGGCATCGGTCGAGCGCCCGCAGCAGCGGCGCCGGGAAGCGGGTGCCGCCGGCGAGGTCCGCCATCCGCCGCATGCCCGCGAGGCTCGTGATCGGCATGATCCCCGCGATGATCGGCACCCCGATGCCCGCGAGGCGGCAGCGGTCGCACCAGTCGAGGAAGACGCGGTTGTCGAAGAACATCTGCGAGCAGACGTAGTCCGCGCCCGCGTCGACCTTCGCCTTGAGGTGCTCGAGCTGGACGAGGGTGTTGGGCGTCTCGGGATGCCCCTCGGGGAATCCCGCGACGCCGATCCCGAAGCCGCCCGGCACGCCGAGGTCCGCGCGGCGGATCTCCGCGACGAGGTCGGCGGCGTGGCGGAAGTCGCCTGGCTCGAGCCGACCCTCCCGCGGCGGGTCGCCGCGGAGCGCGAGGAGGTTCGACACCCCCGCCTGCGCGTAGCGCTCGAGGATGGACCGCACCTCGTCGCGGCGGTGACCGAGGCAGGTGAGGTGCGGGATCGGCTCGAGCGAGGTCTCGCGGCGGAGGCGCACCACGAGGTCGTGGGTGCGGTCGCGGGTCGATCCGCCGGCGCCGTAGGTGACCGAGACGAAGGACGGACGCAGGGACTCGAACTCTCGGATCGACTCGAAGAGCACGCTCCAGCCCGCGTCGTCCTTCGGGGGGAAGAACTCGTAGCTGATGGTGACCGGATCGCGTCCGAGGATCTCGCGGATGTGCATGCGTCTCGTCCGATCGACCGACCTTCCTTCGACCAAGCACCCCGTGGCGCTGCAGTCGGCGTCGTCGGATCCGCGAGGATGCCCTGATAGACTCCCGCCCCCATGGGGACTCGACCGCGGATCCCGCGCCCGACCGCCGCGCGGATGAGCCTCTACCTCCGCGACCTCGAGGTGCGGCTCGAGCAGGGCGAGCAGACCGTCCGGTCCCGCCAGCTCGGCGAAGCCCTGGGGCTCACCGACGCGCAGGTCCGCAAGGACCTCGCCCACTTCGGTCACCTTGGTCATCCCGGCATCGGCTACCCCATCCCCGATCTCCTCGCGAGGCTCCGCCGCCTCGCCGGCACCGACTCGGGATGGACCGCGGCGCTCGTCGGCGTCGGCAACATCGGGCGGGCGCTCCTCAGCTACCAGCGGTTCGAGGCGGAGGGGTTCCGCATCGTCGCCGCCTTCGACGAGGATCACGCGAAGGTCGGCGGCATCATCGGCGGCGTGCGGATCCACGACCTCGCCGACCTTCCGGTGGTGGTCGCGCGGGAGGGAATCCGGCTCGGTCTCCTCGCGGTGCCTCCCCGCGCCGCGCAGGGGTGCGCCGACGCGATGGTCGCCGCCGGCATCCGGGGCATCCTGAACTTCGCCCCGCGGCGGCTCTCGCCCTCGCCGTCGACGATCGTGCATGAGGTCGACCTCAGCATGTCGCTCGTCCACCTCGCGCTCTCGGTCGCCCTCGCCGACGCGGAGTCCGCGTCGCCCTGCCTCCACGGGATCCTCCCGAGATGAGGCTCGCCCTCCTCGCTTCGACGCTCGCCCTCTCGCTCGGCGCCTGCAGCAAGGCGCGGATCCTCTCGCCGACTCCCGCCGACGAGCGCCGCGTCGAGGTCCGCGACCTCCGCGAGCAGGTCGAGGCGCTCGAGCGCCGCAACGCCGAGCTCGAGCGATCGCTCTCCGCGGAGGTCCGCGCCGAGGCGGGCGGCGATGCCGACGCCGAGGCGGCGAGACCGCGCCTCGTCGCCATCGAGCTCGGCTCCGCGAGCGGCGTGCGCCGCGACCGGCAGGATCCCGGGCGGGGAACCCTCGTCGTCTACCTCGAGACCCTCGATGGTCGTGGTCGGTTCCTGCAGGCGACGGGGAGGGCGAGCGTGACGGCGGTCTCCGTCGAGGTCGGTGCGCCGCCGCGCACCCTCGGCGAGCGGTCCTATTCTCCCGTCGAGTTCAGGGACGCCTGGCGGAGCGGGTTCATGGGCACGCACTACACCCTCGAGGTCCCGGTCGAGATCCCCGATGGCGCGCGGGAGTGCGCGGTGCTCGTCGAGCTGCGCGAGGCGTTCGGCGGCGGGATGTTCTCGCGCCTCCGCACCGTGCCGATCGATCCGCCGGCGCCGGATCCCTCGGAGCCCGGGCGATGAGCCGGATGTCGATCCGCCGCCGCGCCGCGATCGCCGCCGCATGCCTCGGCGCCGCGTGCCTCGGCGCCGCGGGCTGCCAGAAGGTGCTCTTCCCCAAGAACGAGCCGCGCTCGCAGTTCGAGGCGTATGACACGATGCGGCAGAGGTTCGTGCCGATGGAGGTGCCGGACGTCTTCGGCAAGCCTCAGCCGGCGCTGCGGGCGCGCCTGACCAATGGGACCAATCCTTCCTGATCGGCGCGGCGGGGAAGCCTCGGGAACATCTGTCGCATCGTGAGCGGCTCCTCGCCGATCACCTCGCGGACGCACGCCGCGAGGAGCATCGCGGCGCGGGCGACGACCTCCCGCGGCGGCTCCGGCGGCTCCGACTCGTCGACGACCTCATCGCTCGTCGGCGCGTCGAGCGAGGCGAGGTACCGCAGCGTGTCTGGTCGCACCCGCCACGCGCCCGGCGCCTCCGTCCCGACCACGCCCTCCCGAGGATGGAACCACGACGGTCCGCCGCCCTCCGGTGCCTCGAATGGCGGCAGGAACCCGCTCGACGCGAGGAGGTCGCGCTGGTACCGCGCCGCCACCTCCTCGGCGGGAAGTCCCCGCTCGAGCGAGCGGAGCGCCGCGACCGCCGCGTCGAACGCCTCCGGATGCGGATCATGCGGCGCCATGAGGCGCCCAAGCAGGTCGGCGAGGTAGAAGCCGGCGCGGTTCGCCGCGAGGTCGCTGCGCAGCCGTGGAAATGACTCGAGCATCGCCCAGTCGGTGAGCGTCAGCAGCTCCGCGTCCGGTCGCCCGACCGCGAGCACCTCGCCGCGGGTCAGCAGGTCGAAGCCGCCGCCGAATCGACCCCGCTCGCGCCGGGCGCCCTTCGCGAGCCCGCGCACGAGCCCATGGGCGCGACCGAAGAGGCTCACCGTCTGGCTCGTCTCCGACCAGTCCCAATGTCGGATGCACAAGGCGTCGTCGGCGAGGCGAGGCATCGCCGGGACGATAGCGTCGGAGGATCAGATCACCCGACGGCGCGAGGTGGATCCGTCGAGGGCATAGACGCGGTCGCGTCCCGCCGACTTCGCCCGGTAGAGCGCCTCGTCCGCCGCATGGACGAGCGACAGCGACGTGCCCGCCTGCTCGATCGACGCGAGGTCCGCCACCCCGAAGGACGCGGTGACCACCAGGTCCTCCCGACCGCCGAAGCGCTCCGCGGCGAGGCGCCGCCGGATGCGCTCCGCGACCTCGAGCGCGGAGTCCGTGGAGGTGCCGGGGAGGATCAGGGCGAACTCCTCGCCGCCGTAGCGGCAGGCGACGTCGCTCGCCCGCCCGGTCGCGAGGATCGACGCGAAGCGGGCGATGACCTCGTCGCCCACCGGATGACCGAAGCGGTCGTTGATCGACTTGAAGTGATCGACGTCGGCGAGGACGAGCGAGACCGGACGCCCGTAGCGGATCGACTCGGAGACCTCCTCGTCGAGGCGGCGGTCGAAGTAGGCGCGGTTCCAGAGCCCGGTGAGCCCGTCGATGCGCGCCTTCTGCGCGAGCATCGAGAGCAGCCTGCGAAGGCGCAGCGCCGAGCGCACCCGCGCCCGGAGCTCCGCCGCGTCGAAGGGCTTGCCGATGAAGTCCACGGCGCCGCGGTCGAGCGCCCGCACGCGGTGCTCGGTGTCGCCGCTTCCGGAGAGGAAGATCACCGAGAGGTCGTGGGTCCGAGGGTCGTCCTGCAGCGCCGCGAGCACCGCGAACCCCTCGCTTCCCTCCGGTCCGAGGTGGACGTCGAGCAGCACCACCTCCGGCAGCAGCTCCCGCGCCATGGCGACGCCGGTCGCCGCGTCGGCGGCGAGGTGCAGCTCCATCGGCTCGTGCCGCAGGTGACGCCCGAGCAGCCCGCGGATCATCGGGCAGTCGTCGATCGCCAGCACCCGAGGTACGCGCTCCGGCTCGACCATCTCGGCGCTCCTCATGCCGCCGAGAGGCGGCGGACCGTCCGCTCGAGTTCCTCGATCCGCTCGCGGACCAGCGGCGAGTCCGCCTCGCCGCGGAGCAGGTCCTCGATGGCTCCCGCCGCCGTGCCGACCTCCGGGAAGCCGTAGCCGCCCGCGGCGCCCCGAATCTGGTGCGAGACGAAGCGCACGCCCGCGAGGTCTCCCTGCGACCACGCCGTGCGCATCGCCTCGAGCCTGACCACGAGCTGGGCAACGAAGAGCTCGGCGAGCTCCGCCATCTCCGGATCGTCCGGGAAGCGGGAGCGACCGATCCCGGTGCCCGCGGTGGAGGTTCGCTCGACCATGCCGGCGTCATCGGACGACCGAGGGGGTGACTTCGGCGGGGGTCGGGACTCGGTCGAGGATCCCCGTGATCGTCCCCGCGACCTCGACCTTCGTTGACCCTCCTCCCCGCGTCCCGTACCCTCGCGCCTTCGCCGACCCGCGCCGGGCGAGAGCCCTGCCCGAGGAGATCCCGATGGTCCCCAAGCCTCCCGCGAGGGAGACCTCGTCAGGCTTCATCTACGTCCCGCCGTACCGGGTGCAGGGCTTCAGCATCGCCGGCGAGGGCACCGTGGTGCAGGTGCCCGAGCTCGACGTCTGCTTCGACATCGGCACCTGCCCGCGGATGGTGCTTCCATCGCCGTTGGTCGCCCTCAGTCATGGGCACATGGACCACGTGGGCGGGCTGCCCTACTGGCTCAGTCAGCGGCACTTCCAGAAGCTTGGTCCGGGGCGCATCGCCTGCCACCAGCGCCTGGAAGGTCCGCTGCGGCGGATGCTCGAGAGTTGGGTCGACCTCGAGCGGCAGAAGACGCCGTTCGAGATCGTCGGGCTCGAGGATGGCGAGGAGGTCCAGCTCCGACCGAACCTCATGCTCCGCGCGATCGAGGTGAGCCACACCAGCCCCAGCATGGGATGGGTGGTGATCGAGCGCCGAAGCAAGCTCCGAGAGGAGTTCCTCGACCTGCCGCAGGACCGCCTCGTCGAGCTCAAGTCGCGCGGCACGCCGATCACCCGCACGCTCGAGATCCCCCTCGTCGCCTACACCGGCGACACCGAGATGGGTCCGTTCCTGCTCCGACCGGAGTTCTGCGAGGCGAAGATCGTGCTCTCCGAATGCACCTTCTTCGACCCCGACCATCGCGGTCGCGCGAAGGTCGGTCGGCACCTCCACGTCGAGGACGTCGCGCAGCTCGTCAGGTCGTGGAAGGCGGAGGCGGTGATCATCGTGCACCTCTCGCGGCGGAGCCCGCTCGGCATGATCCGCGAGCGCCTCGACGCGATCGACGGCGGCGCCCACAAGGACCGCCTGCTCGTGCTGATGGACCACCGCGCGAACCGACGCCGCCTCGAGGCGCAGGTCGCCGCCGAGGCACCCGCCGGAGACGATGCGGCGGAGGCGCGGGCGGCGACCGAGGTCCAGGCGGGCGAGGAGGAATGACCGCCGCGGCGGCGACCTCCTCGACGATCCAGCCGATCCGGGCTCAGAGGCTCGAGGCGTTCATCATCAACCTCGACCGCGCGACCGAGCGCCTGCGGTTCGTCGAGCAGGGGATCCTCGCGACGGGCATCCCGTACCGCCGCGTCTCCGCGGTCGAGGGGCGAAGGATCTCCTTTCCGATCCCCGAGTTCGACGAGCACGGCTATCAGCGGCGTCATGGGCGTCGCCGGAACGACGCCGAGGTCGGCTGCTACCTGAGCCACCTCGAGTGCCTCCGCCTCCTGCTCGCCTCGGACCTCGACCTCGCGCTCGTCCTCGAGGACGACGCGTCCCCGTCGCCCGACCTGAGCCTCGTGATCGAGGAGGCGCTCCGCTACCAGGACGCGTGGGACGTGCTTCGCTTGTCGGGCTACCACGATCCCCATCCGATGCCGATCGCCATGCTTCGCACCGCGATGCCGCGGCGCCTCTGCGTGCCGCTCTCGAGGCTCTCCGGCGCCGCCGCCTACGTGGTGGGGCGACGCGCCGCGGAGGTCCTCCTTCGGCGCCTCGTCCCGATGCGCGTTCCCTTCGACCACGCGCTCGACCGCGAGTGGTTTCATGGACTTCGGGTCGCGATGGTCGATCCTCTTCCCGTCGCGCAGATGGGTCACGACCTCGGGACGCAGATCCCCCTCGCCGCCGACCGGCTCCCGTGGCTTCGCCGCCACGCGACGGTCTTCCCCTACCGCGCGATGAACGAGGCATCAAGGGTGATCTTCAGGATCGGGCAATGGTTCCGCGGCCGGAGGATCGCCCGGCGGATCGACCATCGCTCCGCGCCCCGCGCGTGAGGTCGATTCCCATCTCTCCGCATCCCGCCGTCGAGGAGCGTCGCGGCGTTGACGCTCGTGGTGGCTCCCTCTACATTCGATCCGTCGCCATGATGGCGACCAAGGCGGCGTCCGCGCCGCCGGCACCTACAACGAAGGATCGTTTATGCGGAGATCCGACCCGCCGAGGGTCGGCGTGGGTCCCGCCCGTCGCCGCGTCCGCGGCAGGGATGGGACCTTTCGTGGGAAGGCGTGGAACAGGCTGAACGTCGATGGCACGACTGGGACCTGACTTCGCGAGGCAGTTCAACGAGCACCTGCGGCGGCACCATCCCGAGATGTGCCGCCACTGGTTCGACGACATCGAGCCGCTCGACCTCGAGGGCGGCACGGTGCGGATGCTCGTCCGCGAGCCGGTGCAGCTCAGGTACCTCCAGCGCTGCTGCACGAGGCAGTTCACCGAGGCGGTGCAGGCGGTGACGGGGCGGCTCCTTGCGATCCGCTTCGTCGGTCCGCAGGACGAGTTCACCGCCTCGCCGGAGCCCGGCGAGCCGAGCACCGAGGGACTGCCACGGCTCGACGAGCAGATGCTGCTCTCGCCCGACTACACCTTCGACAACTTCGTGGTCGGTCCGGGCAACCGCCTCGCCCATGCGGCGGCGATGGCGGTCGCGGGGAGACCAGGTCGCGCCTACAACCCGTTCTTCGTGCATGGCGGCGTGGGGCTCGGGAAGACCCACCTGCTGCAGGCGATCACGCAGTCGATCCTCCGCGCCGACCGCACCGCCCGCATCTGCTACATCTCCTGCGGCACCTTCACCGATGCCTTCCACGACTCGGTCCGCGCCGGTCGGATGACCGAGTTCCGCGACCGCTTCCGGAACGTGGATGTCCTCGTCATCGACGACATCCACTTCCTCTCGAAGCGCGAGCAGACCCAGGAGGAGTTCTTCCACACCTTCAACGCCCTCTACCAGGCGGGCAGGCAGATGGTGCTCTCCTCCGACGCGGCGCCCCAGGACATCCCCGACCTCGAGGAGCGCCTGACGAGCCGCTTCAACTGCGGGCTCGTCGCGCGAGTGGACCGACCCTGCTTCGAGACCCGCGTCTCGATCCTGCGCAACAAGGCGCAGATGCTGAACCTGCCGGTCCCGGACGACGTCCCCGCCTACATCGCTGCCCGGATCGACTCGAACATCCGCGAGCTCGAGGGGGCGCTTGCCAAGGTCCGCGGACTCGCCCACGCGATGGGATGCCCGATCACGCTCGAGCTCGCGAAGACCGCCCTCGCCGCGGACTCGGGACTCGGGCGGGCAGTCGGTCAGCCCAACCTCCAGATCATCGTGGACGCGGTGACCAAGTTCTACGACGTCAGGCTCACCGACCTCCTCTCGAAGCGGCGGCACAAGTCGATCGCCCTGCCCCGGCAGGTCTGCATGTGGCTTGCCCGCCGGCACACCCGCTTCAGCCTCGAGGAGATCGGCGGCTACTTCGGCGGTCGCGACCACACCACCGTCATGCACGCGATCCGGACGATCGACGCCCGGCGCCAGTCCGACCATCGCTTCAACGGCGAGGTCGAGAGGCTCGACTCCGACCTCTCGACCAATCCTGCGCCAGCCGACGTCGAGTCTCGGACGACCTGAGTCGCGGGGTGGGGGGGTTGGGTGTTGGAGGTTGGGGCATTGGCAATTCCGACTCGAAGTTGCCCTGGCGTCATCGCCCCCAACCCGTAGAGGCGCCAGAGCGCGGTGCCACTATCTGATTCATGTGGATAACTCGACGGTTGAGGGTGCCTCCTCGTCTGTTCGGACCTTGAACAACCCATCGCCATCGATCCGTGTCCGGAGTCGAGTTGGGCTGCGACCGACTTCCTGCGGTCCGATGTGGAGACCCGACAGGATGATGTCAGGTTCTCCACCTGACGCTCCACTCCCATCATCATGCCATAAATGGACTTAGCACCGAGATCCGAGACTCATCCACCAACCGACAGGCCTCTCTCTTCTGTGAAGGAGTTACTTCTCAATCAATAGGCCGGAGTTGTCTGAGGTGACCTCCTCAAGGTTCGTCTGGTGCACGCGGCTCTTCTGCACTCCTTGTGGATAACCACCTACCCGTTCATCGGACTCAATGTTGACAACTTGGGCAGAAGCAACTGGAGCGACCCCCGATGGCTCGTGATCGAAGGGTCGTTCCACAACCAAGACAGGGGCAGCCGGAGCGCCCGTAGACCCGGTGAAGGGTCTGAGCGGAACCCGGTCGACCGGAGGCGTCCCGGTAGTCCCGCAGGGTGGAGCCGCCGGCGCCGATCGCTCCTTCGAGCACCACCGGCACGAGCCGGGCGACCTCGAGGAGGGTCGCCCGGGAGACCCGGCGGCACCGTCGGGAGGGTCGCACCCCGGCGAGGTGGAGGACCTCGTCCACGTAGATGTTCCCGAGTCCCGCGACGAGACCCTGGTCGAGGAGCGCGGACTTGATGGGACGGTCTCGTCCGGCGAGGCGGTCGGCGAGCGCCTCCGGGTCGATCGAGAGGGCATCCGGTCCCATCGCCGCGATCCGCTGCTCGATCGCCCGCGACCAGGTCGGGTGAAGGGAGATCCCCCCGAAGCGCCTTGGATCGACGAAGGCGAGGTCGATCCTCGTCCCATCCGGCGCCTCGAGCGAGAACCGGACGTGCTCATGACGCTCGGCGGGGGAGTTGTTCCCGACGATCGTCAGCCGCCCGGACATCCCTAGGTGGACGCAGATCGTCCTCGCCTCGCCCGACTCGACGATGGCGAGCAGCTTGCCGTGCCGTCGGAGCGAGCCCACGACGAGGTCCCGGATCGGTCGATCGAGCTCATCGACGACGACGTCGGGGCGGGCGACGTGGACCTCGCGGATCCTTGCGCCGACCACGCGGTCGAGCATCGACCTCCGCAGCGACTCGACCTCTGGCAGCTCCGGCATTCGTTGGCTCGCTCCCGCGGTCGGGTCGAGGGGTCGGCCTCATATACTCGACCCTGCCGCGGCGCCGATGGCGCCCTCGCGGCGGAATCCGATCGACGAGGCGGGACGAGGCGAGGAGTCTCCGATGAGCGATGGATCGCGTGGAGGTCCGGATCAGGTCGGCATGGTCGCTCCGGTCGATCCGGTCGAGGCGGTCGCCGAGGTCCGCCGCGCCGCGGGCAGGGTCCGCGAGGAGGTCCACAAGGTCATCGTGGGGCAGGACGAGGTGCTCGAGCAGGTCCTGATCGCGATGTTCTGCGGCGGTCACGCGGTCGTGGAGGGGGTGCCGGGTCTCGCGAAGACGCTCCTCATCTCGACGATCGCCCAGACCCTGAGCCTCGGCTTCAGCCGCATCCAGTTCACCCCCGACCTGATGCCCTCGGACATGACCGGCACGGAGGTCATCGAGGAGGACAAGACCACCGGCTCCCGCGAGCTCCGCTTCGTGCGGGGACCCATCTTCTCGAACGTGATCCTCGCCGACGAGATCAACCGCACGCCGCCGAAGACGCAGGCGGCGCTCCTCGAGGCGATGCAGGAGCGTCAGGTGACCGTCGGCGGCGTGCAGCACAAGCTGCCGAGCCCCTTCTTCGTCCTCGCGACGCAGAACCCGATCGAGCAGGAGGGCACGTACCCGCTGCCGGAGGCGCAGCTCGACCGCTTCATGCTCGACGTCCGGATCGGCTACCCAAGCGAGGAGGAGGAGCTCGACATCGTGCGCCGCACGACCGCGACCGGCGGGGCGCGACCGCAGCGGATCCTCTCGGGCGACGACTGCCTGCGGATCCAGGACGCGGTGCGCCGCGTGCCGGTCGCCGACCACGTCGCCCGCTACGCGCTCCGCCTCGTGCGGGCGACCCGCATCAAGGAGCCGGGTCCCAAGCCGCGCAAGGTCGTCGACTACCTCCGATGGGGCGCCGGACCGCGGGCGAGCCAGTTCCTCGTCCTCGCGGCGAAGGCGAAGGCGGCGATGGCGGGCGACCTGCAGGTGACGCCGGACCACCTCCGCGCGATCGCGCTTCCGGTCCTGAGGCACCGCATCATCACGAACTTCAACGCGGAGGCGGACGGCGTGGGCGCGGACGACATCGTGCGGTCGCTCCTCGAGGAGGTCCCGCTCGAGTCGTCCTCCCGCACCCTCGACGCGGTGGCGAGGTGAGCGGTGACCGCGCGGGCGAGGCGGGCGATGAGGCGCGGAATGAGGCAAGGCTCCGCGCCGAGCAGTACCTCGCGCCAGAGACGATCGGGCAGCTCGGCTCCTTCGAGCTCCGCGCCCGGATGATCGCCGAGGGCGTCACGAGCGGCATGCACCGCTCGCCCTACCAGGGTCCCGCCGTCGAGTTCGCCGAGCATCGCGCCTACGTCCCCGGCGACGACCTCCGACACCTCGACTGGAAGGTCTTCGGCCGCACCGACAAGCTGCACCTCAAGCGCTTCCAGCAGGAGACGACGCTCGACGTCCTCGTGATGGTCGACGCCTCCGGCTCGATGGGCTACGGGACGCTGGAGGTCAAGTCCGGCTGGGGCGGCACCAGCGCCTCCGGGCGCCGCCGCATGTGGACGAAGTTCGACCACGCCGTGGCGACCGCGGCGGCGGTGGCGTACCTCTCGCTCCAGCAGCGCGACCGCGTGGGGCTCGCGACCTACTCCGACGGCGCGAAGTCCTCGCTTCGGCGGAGCGCCGGTCGCGACCAGTGGCGCTCGATCGTCCAGGTGCTCTCGGGCGCCTCGGTCGGCGGCGTCGCCGACCTGCCGCGCAGCCTCGAGCAGGCGCTCGCCCAGAGCCCAGGTCGCCTGCTCGTCGTCCTCGTCTCCGACCTCCTCGGGCCGATCGAGCCGCTGCGGCAGGCGCTCGCGATCTGCCGGCACCGCCGGCTCGACGTGGTGCTCCTCGAGGTGCTCGACCGCGCCGAGCTCCGCTTCCCGCTCCGCGAGGAGGCGCCCTTCGAGGGTCTCGAGGGCGAGCCGACCATCGAGGCGGACCCCCGTGCCGTGCGCCAGGAGTACCTCGAGGCGCTGCGGGCGCACCTCGACGCGGTGCACCGCACCGCGCGATCCTTCGGCTTCGACCATCTCGTGATGGACTCGCACGACTCGGTCGGTCCGGCGCTTGCGCTCCTCCTCGCGCGGCGGCAGGCGATGCTTCGCACGGGGCGGGCGGGATGACCATCCGCCACGGAGCCGCGCGATGCTGAGCCTCGCCGTGCCGGCGCTTGCCGTGGGCGGGCTCCTCGCGGCGCTCGTCCCGCTCGCGATCCACCTCCTCTGGCGACGCCGCCGCCGACCGGTCGAGTGGGCGGCGATGGAGCTCCTCCGCCAGGCGGTGAGGCGGCGCCGCAGGCGCCTGCAGGTCGAGCGGTGGATCCTCCTCGCCGCGCGGATGCTCGTCCTCGTCCTCCTCGGACTCGCGATCTCGCGCCCGCTGCTCTCCTCCGGCGCGATCGTCGGGGGCGGCGGCAGGACGCTCTGGATCGTCCTCGACGATGGACTCGTCTCCGCGGCGCCCGGCGAGGGCGGCACCGCGCTCGACGACGCGCGGGCGTGGGCGGAGTCGCTCGTGGGATCGCTCGCGCCGGGCGATGCGGCGGGGATCGTGCTCGCCTCCTCGCCGCCGAGGGTCGCCCTCGAGCCGACGAGCGACCACGCGGTCGTCCTCGATCGCCTGCGCCGCGCGACCGCGAGCCTCTCGCCGACCGACCTGCCTGGCGCGATCGCGCGTGCCGAGGAGCGGCTCGCCGCGCGCGGCGCGGTCGAGGGCGAGGTCGCCGTCGTCGCGGTGGCGAGCTCGCTCCGGGAGGGCGCGCTTCCCGAGGTCGTGCCGGCGGCGAGCACGGAGGATGGCGGCGAGGACGCGGTCCTCCTCCTCGCCATGCCGCCGGCGACGCGGGAGGTCTCGAGCATCTCGGTCGCCTCGGTCGAGCCCGGTCGCGCGGTCGCCGGAGGACCGACGCCGATCCGCGTGCGGCTCGTCCGCGAGGGCGACCTCTCGCCGCGCCGGACCCGCGTCGCCGCGACCGCGGGCACCTCGGTCGACCGGACCGTCTCCTGGAGCGCCGGCGAGCGCGAGGTCGAGCTCGAGATGATGCTCGAGCTTCCGGAGGTCGCGCCGGATGCGCCGGGTCGCGTCGGCGTCGAGGTCTCGGTCGATCCCGACGAGCATGCGGTCGACGATCGACGCACCGCGACGGCGGATGCCCGCTCCCGCGCCCGGGTCGGCATCGCCGACCGCTCGCGCCTCGGCGTCGGCTCCGGCGCCGGCTGGCTCTCGCGGGCGCTCTCGCCGAGCGCGGACGCGGGGATCGAGGTCGTCGAGCTCGAGCCGGGACTCCTCGAGGATCGCGTGCTCCGCGACCTCGACGCGGTGGTGCTGCCGCGACCGGACCGGATCACCACCGATGGCTGGGCGGCGCTCGCGGCGATGCGGGCGCGGGGCGGCGTGGTCCTCGTCGTCCCGCCGGCGCCGCTCGACTCCCATGCGTGGCTCGAGCGCCTCCCGATGCTCGGGATCTCGACCGAGGTCGCCCGCGAGGTCGTGGACGCCGCCGAGGGCGCCGCGCCGACGATCGATCCGCGGAGCGCAAGCCCCGCGTGGTTCGGGATGGTCGCCGGCGAGATGGAGGACCTTGCCTCGCCGGTCGAGGTGCGGAGGCGCCTCGCGACCGCGTCGAGGGATTCCGGCGAGTCGATCCTCTCCCTCTCGGACGGCAGCCCGCTGCTGCTCGCCGCGTCGGACGAGTCGACCGGAGGCTCGACGGTCCTCCTGCTCGCCGCGCCCGACCTCGGGTGGACGGACCTTCCGGTCCGCCCGCTGATGGTGCCGCTCGTGCACGAGGTCCTCCGCGAGGGTCTCGCCCGAGCGGAGCGCTCGCGGCGGCTGGTGGTGGGGGAGGTCGGTCGTCATCCGGGCGCCTCGCGATCGATCGCGCCGTCGGGCGCGACGACCGACGTCGACGACGACGGCATCGCCGAGCGGGCGGCGTCGGAGCCGGGGCTGCATCGCCTGCTCGACGGCGCCGGGCGCGAGATGGGGATCGTCGCGGTGAACGTCGATGCCCGCGCCGCCCGCGCCTCGCCCTCGCCCGCGGAGGCGGCGCGGCGCTCGCTCGGGCGAGAGGTCGAGTTCGTCGATGCCGCGACCGCGGGCGCCCGCCTCGCGACCGAGGAGGGCGGTCGTCCGCTCTGGACGGCGCTCGCGGCGGCGGCGCTCCTCCTCGCCGTGGTCGAGACCATGCTCGCGCGACGCTTCAGTCATGCGTCGCGGGCGGAGGCGTCGTCGTCCGAGGAGGCGCCGGCGTTCCTCGCCTCGTTCGGCGGATCAAGGAGCGCCAGCGCATGAGCGCCGCGACCGCCGGCTGGTGGCGATGGCTCCTCGGGATCGACTCGATCCCCGAGGGCGCCGCGGGCGTCCGCCTCGGCTGGGAGCATCCGCTGCCGACCTGGGGATGGGCGATCGCGATCGCGGCGGCGGTCGGGCTCGCGTGGTTCGGCTACGCGCGGATCCAGGGTCCGACCACGGCGAGGGTCGCGCTCGGCTCGCTCCGCGCGGCGGCGATCGCCTGGCTCCTCGCGGTGCTGCTCGGACCCGAGCTCGTCCTTCCCCGCGAGCGGATCGAGCCGGATCGAGTCGCGGTGGTCGTCGATCGAAGCGCGAGCCTCGAGGTGCGCGACGCGCCCGGCGGCTCCTCGCGGGACGAGCAGGCGCGGGAGGCAGTGGATCTCCTCGCGGAGGCGCTCCGATCGGACGAGCGCTCGCATGAGGTCCGATGGTTCGGCTTCCACGCCGATGCGTTCCCGCTCGAGGCGGCGGATGGCGCGGCGCCGGGCCTCGGTGCCCCCGAGGGCGCACGGACGAGGCTTGGTCGGGCGATCGAGCGGGCGCTCCGCGACGCCGCGGAGCGGCCGATCGCCGCGGTCGTCGTCGCGAGCGACGGGCGGACCGACGATCCGCCGGACCGCGGGCTCCTCCGCCGCCTCGCGGAGGAGGGGATCCCGCTGATCGTCGTGCCGCTTGGATCGTCGGAGCCGCTCGGCGACGTCGCGGTCGCGGAGGCGAGGGCACCAGGTCGGGCGTTCCGCGACGACGAGGTGCCGGTCGAGGCGAGGATCTCGCGGGTCGGTCGAGCGGGCACCGAACCCGTGCTCGTCAGGCTCGTGGACGCGGAGGACGGCACCGTGCTCGCGGAGCAGTCGGTGGCGAGCGAGTCGATCGGGGAGCCGGTCGTCCTCCTCGCCCGCGCCGAGGATGCCGGTCGGCGGCGCTGGCGGGTCGAGGTGGTCGCGCCGGGCGACGACCTCGTCCCCGCGAACGACTCGCGCGAGGTCGAGGTCGAGCTCCTCGACCGCCCGCTTCGGGTCCTCTTCTGCGACGCGTCGCCGCGCTGGGAGTACCGCTACCTCAAGAACCTCCTCGTGCGCGAGCCGTCGGTCGAGAGCTCGGTGATGCTCCTCTCCGCCGACCGCGACTTTGCGCAGGAGGGCAACATGCCGATCTCGCGGCTCCCGCGGAGCCCCGAGGAGCTCGCGGCGTACGACCTCATCGTCCTCGGCGACGTGCCGGGCGGGTTCTTCTCGCCGGAGCAGCTCGAGATGATCCGCGAGCAGGTCGCGGCGCGCGGCGCTGGGCTCGTGGTGGTCGCGGGTCCCCGGAACGTGCCGCGCGGCTGGGAGCGGACGGCGCTCGAGGAGCTCCTCCCCTTCGCGCCCCCGACGCCGGCGGTGATCGACCGCGAGGTCTCCCTCCGCGCGACCGACCTCGCCGCCCGCCTCGGCGTCGTCGGCGCCGACGCGCTTCCGCCGGTCGACGCGCCATGGGGACGCCTCCGCTGGGCGCAGCGGATCGATCCCGCCACGCTCAAGCCCGCGGCGGAGGTCCTCGCGGAGACGACCGAGGGCGACCCGATCCTCCTCCGCATGCGCTATGGCGCCGGGCAGGTCCTCTACCTCGCGACCGACGAGACCTGGCGCTGGCGCTACGGTCGCGGCGAGACCCTCCAGGAGCGGTTCTGGATCCCGCTGCTCCGCCTGCTCGGTCGCGAGTCGGTCGCGGAGGGCGAGGCGCCCTGGCGTCTCCGCGCGGCGCCCTCGCGGATCGCCCTCGGCGAGGCGACGCGGCTCGAGCTCGAGCTCGGCGAGTCGCGGGCGATGGAGCTCGACCTCGCCTCGGCGGAGGTCTCGATCTCGCGGCGAGGCGAGGAGGGATCGACGACCACGATCGACCTGCCCCGCACCGCTCCCGGGCTCCATGCGGCGAGCTGGATCCCCGACGCCCCGGGCGAGCATCTCGTCGAGGTCTCGGAGCCCGGGCTCCTCCGCCTCGGCGGTCGCGCGGGCGTCCTCGTGGAGGTCACCCGCGCCGATGCCGAGTGGCGCCGACCCGATGCCGACCACGAGCTCCTCGCCTCGATCGCGGAGGCGACCGGCGGCGCGTCGTTCCCGCCGGACCAGCTCGGGGGGATCGTGCAGCGCATCCCCAATCGCTCGGTGGTGGTGTCGATGCCGATCATCGAGCCGATCTGGTCGAGTCCCCTCGCGCTCCTCGGGGCGCTCCTCCTGCTGACGATGGAATGGATTGGTCGGAGGCTCCTCCGGCTCGCGTGAGCCCCGCGCCGCCGCGGCGGTCCGCGGCTACCGTCCCCCGCCATGGACCCGATCCTCGACCGCATCAGGAGGCTGGCGCTCGTCGCGCGGCTGTCCCTCGCGGCCGAGCGGTCGGCGCGGATCCTCGCGTGGTCGATCGCGGCGCTCCTCGCGGCGATCCTCCTCGACGCGGCATTCCGATGGCCGGGCGCGATCCGCTGGGTGATCCTCGCGGCGATGGCGGCGGCACTCCTCGCCGCGGCGCGGCGATCGCTGCTGCCGGGGCTCCGCTTCCGTCCCGAGCCGGTCGAGATCGCGCTCCGCCTCGAGCGGGGTCGCCCGGACCTTCGTGGTCGCCTCGCGTCGGCGGTCGACTTCCGCCTCCGCGGCGCGGACTCGGTCGATCCCGTCGCCGCCGCGGCGGTGCGCGAGGTCGCGTCGCGCCTCGGCGCCGGGGCGTCGTCGCTCTGCCTCGACTGGCGCCGCGACCGCCTCGCCCGCTCGGGCGGCATGCTCGCGGCAGGCGTGCTCCTCGCCGCCTCGCTCCTCGCGGCGTTTCCCCTCGAGGCGAGGATCGGGCTCGAGCGCACGCTCGCCCCATGGAGCTCGGCGCGATGGCCCGCCCGGACCGAGGTCACCGACCTCGTCTCGATCGAGGTCGCCCCGCGCGGGCGACCGCTCGTCCTCTCGGCGGCGCTCGTCAAGGGCGATCCAGAGCAGGAGCGGGTCGAGGCGGTGGTTCGGATCGAGCGCGACGGCGTCGTCCTTCCGGAGGAGGTGCTCGTCCTCACCCGCCAGGGCGGTCGCCGCTTCGAGCGGCGCATCCCAAGCGACGCGGACCGCGTGACCTACTTCCTGCGGAGCGAGGACCACGAGACCGAGCCGCGGCGCATCGAGCTCGTCGAGCCGCCGGAGGTCCTCGGCGCGACGCTCATGGTCGAGCCGCCCGAGTACGCCGCGGCGGACCGCGCGACGCAGCGGATCGACCTCGGACCAGGCACCGACCGACGCGCGTCGATGGCGGGCGCCATCCTCTCGGGGAGCCGGGTGGTCCTCGGGCTCGACCTCGCGAAGCCGCTGCCGGTGCCCGAGCCATCCGCGCAGGCTGCATGGCTCGGCGAGGTGCTGCCCGGACTTCCGCCCGAGGCGGTCGTCTCGGTCGATCCGCAGGATCCGCGTCGCTGGCTCGCCGCGTGGACGATGCAGTCGCCGGTCGTCCTGGAGCCGCGCCTCCGCGACGAGCATGGGCTCGAGTCGACCACGGGCGCGACCTACCGGATCGACGCGGTCGACGACGCGCCGCCGACGGTCGTGATCCTCGAGCCCTCGAGCGACGAGAGCGTGCTCGCGACGGCGGTGATCGACCTCCGCGCCGAGGCACGGGACGACGTCGCGGTCGCGGCGGCATCCTTCGACGTCGCGCGGCAGGGCGCCGCGCAGCCTTCGCTCCTCGGCGAGGGCGGCGAGCCTGGTCCGCGGCGCGGGTTCGCCGCGACGCTCTCCCTCGAGTCGATCGGCGCCGCGGCGGGCGACCTCGTCGAGGTCGTCGCGGTCGCCACCGACCGCTTCGACGGCGGCGCGGGTCCTCGCGACCCGTCCCGCTCGCAGCCTCGGCGGCTCAAGGTCGTCGGGGAGGGCGAGTTCCTGCGACAGGTGCGGGAGGACCTCGCGGCGATGCGGCAGGGCGCGATCCGGGTGGACGCGGAGCAGGCGCGGGTGCTCGAGGGGGAGCCTGGCGCCGCGCCGCAGGCGTCGATCTCCGACCGCCTCGCCTCGCTCGGCGAGGGCGCGAAGGCGGTGGGCGAGCGCCTCGCGCGGAACCGCCTCGATCCGGAGGGACTGCCTGCGCTTCTTGGTCAGGCGCAGGATCGGCTCGACCGCGCCGCGGATGCCTCGCGGCGCGCGGAGGACCTCCGCCGCGCGATGGCGGAGGAGCGTGGCGATGACGCGGGGGAAGCCCGGCAGGAGCAGGAACTGGACGAGCAGGCCGCGACGGCGGAGTCGCTTTCCTCCGCGAGGCGCGAGGTGCGCCGCGAGCTGCAGTCGCTCGTCGAGCTCCTCGACCGCGACGAGGACACCTGGTCGCTCAGGCGCGAGGCGGAGCGGCTCTCCGAGGATCTCGCGCGTCTTGCCCGCGAGGTCGCGGAGGTCGCGCCCTCGACGGTCGGTCGATCGCCCGAGGATCTTCCCGCGGGTCCGCGCGAGGCGCTCGGCGAGCTCGCCCGCCGTCAGCAGGAGCTCGCCGACGCCGCGGAGGCGCTCCTCGACCAGATGGAGGAGCGGTCGGAGCGGCTCGCCGGGAGCGACCTTGCCCAGGCGGAGGCGCTTCGCCAGGCGGCGGAGCTCGCGCGGCAGGAGGGGCTCGAGCAATCGATGGAGCAGGCGACCGAGCAGGTCGCGGGCAACCGGCTCGAGCAGGCGGCGGCGTCGCAGCAGCAGGCGCAGCAGGCGCTCGACCGGATGCGGCGCGGGCTCGAGGACACCCGGCGCGTGCGGACCGAGACGCTCCGGCGTCTCATGACCGAGCTGGAGGACTCGATCGAGGCGCTCCTTCGCGCGAGCGAGTCGGAGGCGCGGCTCCTCCGCGGGCTCGCCCCGCTCGGACCGCCATGGGACGCCGCGTCGACGGGCGCGAGGCGCGACGCGGTCGTCCGCCTCGAGCGGAACACCCGCGCGACCGAGGTCGCCGCCCTCGCGGGAGGCGCGGAGGCGGCGCCGGTCGCCGAGGCGATCGCCCGCGCCGCAAGCGCGCAGGGCGAGGCGATCGGCGGACTGTCGTCCGATCGCGGTCGAGTCCCCGAGGTGCCGGCGTCGCTCGCGTCGCTCGAGCGCTCGACGATGGCGCTCCGCGAGGCGCTCGACCTCGCGCGGAGGATCGGCGAGGACGCCGAGCAGGAGGCTCGACGGCAGCGGCAGGAGGAGCTCGCGGCGGCGTACCGCGAGCTTGCCGGTCGGCAGGCGATGCGGCGAGGCGAGGTCGAGGCGCTCGATGCGGCGATCGCCCGCGGCGACGTGCCCGAGAGGCGCCGCGTCCTCGAGCGCCGCCGTGCCGCGACCGCGCAGGAGGAGGTCACCGCCTCGGCGCGGACCCTCCGCGAGGGCGCCGCGGAGCTCGCCGACGCCGCGGTCTTCGCGAGCTCGCAGGAGTGGATCGAGCGCTGGAGCGAGTCGGCGGCGTCGATGATCCGCGACGGCTCGCTTCCGGATGCGCCGCGCCGGCAAGCGCTCGTCGAGGAGGCGGCGCTCGCGATGGCGGAGTCGCTCGAGGCGCTCGCCGAGGACGAGGACGCCTTCGCGGGCGAGGAGTCCTCCGCGAGAGGCGGAGGATCCGGCTCGGGCGGAGGCGGGGAGGACGAGGCGATCCCGCCGATCGCGCAGCTCAGGCTCCTGCGGAGCATGCAGGATGGCGTCCATCGCCGGACGCGGGCGCTCGCGGAGGAGCCGGTCGCGGATCAGGCGGCACGGGCGTCGGAGGTCGCGGAGCTCGCCGCGATGCAGGAGGCGATCGAGTCGCTTGCCGAGGCGCTCCTCGAGGAGGTCGAGTCGAAGGAGGAGCCTCGGACGGAGCCGCCGCCGGCGCCGATCGGGGCGCCCCCGCCGCGCGCCCTGTCGTCGCCGGCGCAGGATCCGCCTCCTCCGGCTCCGCCGAAGACGAAGGGAGCCGCGCCCGCGAAGGCAGGCGAGCCCGGCGACGAGCCGCCCTCCCTCGACGAGCTCCTCGGAATCGAGGAGGAGGCGCCGGGCGACGAGGGCGCCGCGGAGTCCGCGCGGCGGGTCGGCGAGCGCCTCCGCGAGCGACCGGTCGCCGACGACTTCCGCGAGGCGATCGCGCAGATGAGGCGGAGCACCGAGCTCCTCCGCGACGCGGGCGACGTCGGGCTCGACGCCCAGCGGGCGCAGCTCGAGGCGATCCGCCGGCTCGACGCGCTCATCGAGGGCGCCGAGCGCCAGCGTCAGCGCCAGCGCCAGCGCGGCAGCCCCTCCGGATCGCCCGAGCAGCAGCCATCGCCGCCGGAGTCGTCCTCGTCCTCCTCGGGCGAGCCGCAGGGATCTCGACGCCCTGGCGCCGCCGCCGAGGGAGGCGAGGCGGAGCCGCCGCCCTTCGAGGAGGCGGAGCTTGGTCGCCTCCTCGAGGAGGGTCGCGTCGAGTGGGGTCAGCTTCCCGAGCGGGTGCGCGAGCTCGTCCGCCAGGGTCGCCGCGACCGCGTCTCGTCGATCTACCGCCGGCTGACCGAGGAGTACTACCGGCGCCTCGCCGAGGAGGCGATGCCGCGATGAGTCCCGCCAGCCTGCTGATCGCCTCGATCCTGATCCTTCGGCAGGACGCCGCGCCTCCGGCGGGAGCGCCCTCCGAGGCGCCGCCGCCACCACCGACTCCCACGAGCAGCCCGCCGCCGCCCGCCGAGCTCGGCGCGGAGAACGCCCCCGCCGCGGGCGAGATCGACGAGAGGCTCGAGCGGGCGATCGCCCGCGGGCTCGACCACCTCGCGGCGCAGCAGGCGGAGGACGGCTCGTTCGGCTCCGGTCGCTTCTCCGACAACGTCGGCATCGTCTCGCTCGCCGCGATCGCGTTCATGGCGGACGGGAGCGTGCCGGGTCGCGGTCGCCACGGCGAGGTCGTGCGTCGCGCCCTCGACTACGTCCTCGCGCACGTCACGGAGACCGGGCTCATCGCGGGGGAGACCGGGCACGGTCCGATGTACGGGCACGGGTTCGCGACGCTCTTCCTCGGCGAGGTCTACGGCATGACCCCCGAGGACGCGCGGGTGCGCGATGCCCTCCAGCGGGCGGTCGAGCTCATCGTCAACAGCCAGAACGAGGAGGGCGGCTGGCGCTACAACCCCGTCCCCTACGAGGCGGACGTCTCCGTGACGATCTGCCAGGTGATGGCGCTCCGCTCGGCGCGCAACGCCGGCGTCAAGGTGCCCGCGAGCACGATCGAGCGGGCGGTCGCCTACGTGAAGGAGTGCCAGAACCCCGACGGCGGCTTCAAGTACATGCGGAACGCCGGCGGCAGCGGATGGCCGCGCTCGGCGGCGGGCGTCGCGACCCTCTTCTACGCGGGCGAGCACGATGACCCCGCGGTCGAGCGCGGGCTCGAGTACCTCGTGCGCCAGGCGATGCCCTCGGGCGGCTCGGCGATGAGCCAGGCGCACTACTTCTACGGTCACTACTACGCGGTGCAGGCGATGTACCTCGCGGGCGGGGACTGGTGGAGCCGGTGGTGGCCGGCGATCCGCGAGGACCTCCTCGAGCAGCAGACCGCCTCCGGCGGCTGGATCGACCAGCAGCAGGGCGGTCCCTACGCGACGGCGATGGCGTTGATCGTCCTGCAGATGCCGAAGCGCTACCTGCCGATCTTCCAGCGATGAACGCGCCCATGCTGACGTCGCTCCTCCTTCCGCTCGTCCTCGTGGCGGTCGAGGCGGTCGCGGCGGTCGTGCCCGGCGCAAGCAGGCAGGATCCACCCCCCTCCGAGGTCGCCGAGGAGCCTCGCCGCGCCGAGGTCATCCTCCGCGACGGTCGCCGCGTGGCGGCGCTCCGCGCCTCGGTCTCGGCGGACGGTCGCGCGGTCGAGCTCGCGTCGGCGGATGGCGGTCGATCGCGCGTGGTGCCGGTCGAGGAGGTCGCGGCGATCCTCTTCTCGCCGGCGGGCGGCGCGCCATCCGACGCGCCGGGCATGCTCGAGATGCAGGACGGGGAGCGCCTGCCCGGTCGACTCGAGCGCGCGGAGCAGGGCGTCGCGTGGGTGCATCCGTGGCTCGGGGCGATGCCGGTCGACCTCGATCGCGTCCGCCGCCTCGAGATCGAGCGCCTGCCGGGACCACGGCGAGGAGTCACCGGCAAGGACGCCGCGCCCGCCGACGCGGACCTCGTCCTCCTCGCGAACGGCGACGCGGTCGCTGGACTCGTCGCGGAGGTCTCGATCGACGTGCTCGTCGAGCCGCTCGACGGCGGCGAGCCGCGGCGGGTGCCGCTCGAGCGGGTGCGATCGATCGAGCTCGCTAGGCGTCCGGCGGCGCCGGGGACGATCCGCCTCTGGACCGCCGACGGCACGGTGCTCGACGCGGAGTCGCTGCGGGCGAGCGGTCGCGACCTCCTTGCCCTCCGCCGCGAGGGAGCCAGCGACGCGAGCACGCGGGAGACGACGCTCTTCCTCCGCGAGATCGACGCGGTCGCGTGGCGACCCGCCTCGATCCTCTCGCTCGCGTCACGACCGGTCGAGGTCTCGGCGCTTGCCGCCGAGGACTCGCGCTCGCCGCGATCATGGCTCCCCGGTCCCCGGATCGGAATGGACGGCGCCCTCGACGCGCCCCCGATCGAGCTCTCGGGTCCCGCACGGTTCGCCTTCACGGTGCCTGCCGGCTCGGTGCTGTCGGCGGTCGCGCTCCTTCCCGAGCCGATGCGGCGCTTCGGCGACCTCGAGCTCGTCGCGTTCGACGATGGACGCGAGGTCCTTCGGCGCCGATTCTCCGGGTCGGATCCAAGCGCCGAGCTCATCGTGCCCTGCGCGAGCGGCGTCCTCGTCCTCGAGCTCCGCGAGGGTCGCCACGGTCCGGTGCAGGACGTGCTGCGGCTCTTGGGCGCGGTGGTGGTGCTTCGGCGCTGAGTCGGGACCGCGGCGGGCGTTCATCGCCACAGGTCTTGATCAGGACGGGTCGTGATCACGGCATCCATTCGAGCGCCTCCCATCCGCCGCGATGGCGCTCGAGGCGAAGGAGCAGGGGACCGGACGCGCGGAGCGCGACGACCGCGCGGAGCGCCCCGTGCTCGGCGGTCGACGGCGGCGTCGGGCAGGATCGCGCGGCGAGCCCGGCGGCGAGGCGGTCGTCGAGGAGCCGCCGCGTCGAGCAGGAGCGGAGCCAGAGCGTCTCCCGCCACGACGCGAGCAGCTCGACCGCGTGGAGGTCGGCGGCGCCGTGATGGGGCACCTCCGCGACGAGCGGCTCCCCTCCGATCTCGATGGCGACGTCGTCGAGCCTCGGTCCGCCGAGGTCGCCGAAGGTGGCGAGGATCGCCCGTCCGCCGCGCGGATCCTCGAGGAGAAGCGCGAGCGACGCGTCGTTCGTCGCGATCGTCCGATCGCCTGGCGATGGTGCCATGACCCTCGCGCGGAGCCCGAGCGGTCTCGGCGGGAAGCCGGCGTCGGCGCGACCGATCTCGTCGCCCGCGGCGGCGATCATCACGGGGACGCCGCGACGCCGCGCCTCGGCGATGAGCAGCCGCTCGGACCTCGCCGCGTCGAGTCTTGCCCGCCGCGCCGTCTCCTCGCCCACGACGAGGAGGTCGGTCGGGATCCCGCCGAGCACCTCCGCGGCGCCGGAGAAGTGATCGAGGTCCGGATGGCTGACGACGAGCGCCTCGAGCCTGCGGATCCCGAGGGACCGACACGCCCGCACGATCATCGAGCCGGCTCGGGCGTCCCCGCCGCTGCCGCAGTCGATGAGGATCGCCGCCTGACCGCGGGCGACCGCGATCGCGGTGCCGTCGCCGACCGAGAGCGCGACGATCGCCACCTCGTCGGGTCGGCTCGACCATGGTGCCGGGATCATCAGCGCCGTGGTCGACGACGCGGCAGCGAGCAGCGAGAGCCGGGCGAGGAGGAGTGGTCGCCGCGGAATCCTCGCGTCTCCCCGCTCGCGCGGCGCCGAGAGCCACCATGCTCCCGCGAGGAGGAGCGCGACGCAGGACGCCGCGGGAGGCGCTGGTCCGGCGAGGTGGGACCCCGGCAGGCGCTCGGCGCACGCCGCGACCGCGATCATGAGCCGCGCGGCAAGGTCGAGGATCGAGCCCACGACGGGGGCAAGCCCCGGCGCGACGAGCGATGCGGGAAGACCCGCGGCCGCGGTCACGATCGCCGCCGCGGCGAGCGGGGAGGCGAGGATCGTCGCGGGCACGCCGAGGAGCGCCGCCTGCCCGAAGTGACCAAGCGCAATCGGCGTCGAGATGAGCCATGCCGCGGTCGAGGCGACGAGGGCGCCACCTCCCGTGCTCCGCAGGAGCGAAGCGGCATCGCCGAGGTCGCGGCGCGAGGGCAGCCAGCGGCGGCGGAGCCGAGGCGCGAGCTCCTCGAGCGCGACGACCGCGGCGAAGGAGAGCTGGAACGCGGCGCCCCGCGCCTCGCCCGGGGCGACCGCGAGCACGAGGATCGCCGCGAGCGCCGTCGCCGCGCGGGGGTCCCAGCGCCGCCCCAGCACCACGGCGAGCCCGATGATCGATGCCGCGAGCGCCGCCCGCAGCACCGGCACCGCCGGAGGAAGGACGAGGAGGTAGAGAAGGACCGCGGCGACCGCGGTCATCGCCCGCCGCGACGCCCGAGCCCCGACGAGCCCGGCGGCGGCGGAGGCGAGCGAGGCGATCACCGCGAGGTTGAAGCCGGAGATCGCGAGGAGATGCGCGAGTCCTGCCGCGGTGAACTGCTCGCGCACGCCTCGAAAGGACGCCGCCGAGCGCTCGCCGAGGAGGAGCGCCGCGAGGAGGTCCCGCCGTGCCGCGGCGCCCGGATCCGGATCCGCCCCGAGGGCGCTGCGGAGCGACTCCGATCCCGCCCCGCGAAGCCGCTCGCGCAGGCGCTCGAGGATCGGAGGCGTCGCGTCGTCGAGGGGTCGGAGGAGGCGACGATCGGCGACGACGAGGACGCCGAGACGCGGCGGCTCGAGCCGACCACCGCCCGAGACGGATCGACCTGGATTCGGCGCCGGTCGTGGTCCGAGGAGGATCCCTCGCGCCTCGATCCTCGCGCCGACCGACGCGGGAATCGCGCTCGAGGGAAGGCGCACGTCGATTCGTCCATGGGCATCGACGGCGGGCATGCCGACGCCCGCGATCGACTCGACGTCGATCGAGAGGAGGATCGATCGGGTCCGCGGCAAGCGCTCCGCGAGGAGGTCGCCGCCGCCGTCGGCGCGCGGCGGCGCCGCGATCCGTCCGACGACCGTCGCCGGTCGCGGCGGACCCATGGCGACGACCCGCGCGGCGAGGTCCTCGCGCACGCGGAGGTCCGCCCAGCCGGCGGCGAGGAGCACGACGGAGGCGAGCACGAGGATCGCGCGGCGGATCCCGTCGTGGCGCCTTCCCGCGAGGATCGAGAGGAGCGCGGCGACCGCGGCGGCGGCGAGCCAGGCTTGGTGCGGCGGACCGGCGGACGCCTCCGCGAGGGCACCGCGCATGCCGAGCGGACCATCCTCGATGGCGCCGCCCGTGCCGAGGACGGCGCCGGTCCACGCCGCGAGCGCGATCCACGTCGCGCGCGGCGGCGGGAGCGGGGGCTCCTCGGTGGATCGGTCGGGGTCCTCGTCGACCGCGTCGGCAAGGCGGGCGATCGCGCGTCGATCGGTCCTCACGCGGCGAGGCTACGGGCGCGTCGCGGGCGATCCCGGGATCGAGGCGGAAGTTCCGAGGGGCGGCGGTCCGGCGGCGTCCGGACGACGGATTGAGCCGACTGCGGGACCGACCTCAGCCGAGCGCGAGGCGACCACCGTCGACGGGCAGGTTCACGCCGGTGAGGTAGCTCGCCGCGGGCGAGGCGAGGAACGCGGCGACGCGGGCGATCTCCTCGGGCTCGGCGAAGCGCCGCATCGGCACGCCGCGGAGCGCGTCCTCCTCGACCTCGGCGACGCTCGAGCCACCGCGGCTTGCGCGACCCTTGAAGAGCGCCTCGAGCCGCGCGGTGCGGGTGAAGCCTGGCAGGATCGAGTTCACGGTGATCCCGAAGGGCGCGAGCTCGACCGCGAGCGTCCGCGCCCAGTTCGCGACGGCGCCGCGGATCGTGTTCGAGACCCCGAGCCCGCGGATCGGCGTGACGACGGAGGTGGAGATCACGTTCACGACGCGGCCGTAGCGGCGCTCGCGCATCCCCGGGGCGAGCGCCTGCACCAGGATCTGCCCGCAGAGGAGGTGGTGCTCGAACGCCCGCGCGAAGTGGTCGGGCGACGCCTCGATCGCGGGACCGGCGGCGGGACCGCCGCCGTTGTGGACGAGGATCTCGACCGGTCCGCGCGAGGCGAGGAACGCGTGCACCTTGCCGCCGAGCGAGCGCCAGTCGTCGAGGTCCACCTCGAGCGAGGCGTGTCGCTGGGAGTCGGACCTCGGGAGCGCCTCGAGGGCACCGAGGGTCTTGGCGAGTCCGTCCGGGTTCCGACCCATCGCGACGACGCTCGCGCCGAGGCGGGCGAGCTCGAGGGCGATCGCCTTGCCGATTCCCTGCGTGGCGCCGCCGACGAGCGCGGTGCGTCGGGCGAGGGAGAAGTGGTTGGTCTCGCTCATGGCGTCGAGGGTAGCGGGAGGCGGCGCCTGCGGCCGCAGGCGCGGGGTTCGGGGGCTGGTGCTTCGGGAGTCTCGCGGGGCTATGGACACGGCGCGGGCGGCCGCAGGCGCGGGATTCGGGTGCTGGTGCTTCGGGAGTCTCGCGAGGCTTCGGACACGGCGCCTGCGGCCGCAGGCGCGGGGTTCGGGTGCTGGTGCTTCGGGAGTCTCGAGAGGCTTCGGATACGGCGCGGGTGGCCGCCGGGCCGACCGTCGAGGTGCGCACACGGGCGTGGCCTGTGGACCCAGTAGACCTTGTGGACCCAGTGGAGGTGGACGGCGTGTGGACGGTGGACGTTGGTGCGGCAGGCTGGCGACGTTCGGACGCGGCGCCTGCGGCCGCAGGCACTGGATTCCTGTTGCCGTGCTACGGCAGTCTTGCGTGACTCCGGAAGCCCGTGCTTCGGAAGGCATCCATCACCCAGGTGCAGCGCTTCGCCCACCCAGTTGTCCACCGGGTCCACTGGGTCCACCGGGTCCACGTCCACCGATCCGAAGTCCCATGACGACGGAAGGCGCCCGCCACGCGAGCCCGTGCTTCGGAAGGCATCCGCCCGTCACCGCAGCGCTTCGCCCACCCAGTTGTCTACTGGGTCCACTGGGTCCACCGGGTCCACGTCCACCGACCCGAAGTCCCATGACGACGGAAGGCGTCCGCCGCGCGAGCCTGTGCGACGGAAGGTGTCCGCGACTCCGGCAGCCCGTTCTTCGGGGAGCGTCCATCATCCAGGTGCAGCGCTTCGCCCACCCAGTTGTCCACAAGGTCCACTGGGTCCACCGGGTCCACGTCCACCGATCCGAAGTCCCATGACGACGGAAGGCGCCCGCCACGCGAGGCTGTGCGACGGAAGGCATCCGCGACTCCGGAAGCCCGTGCTTCGGAAGGCATCCATCATCCATGGTGCAGCGCTTCGCCCACCCAGTTGTCTACTGGGTCCACTGGGTCCACCGGGTCCACGTCCACCGACGAACACCACCACCGGGTCCACGTCCACCGATCCGAAGTCCCACGACGACGGAAGGCATCCGCCGCGCGAGACCCTCGCCTCCCACTACACTCGCCCCATGCACGACGTCCACTCCTCCCGCGCGGCGGAGCCGGTGGGGCCGTTCCCGCACGCGAAGCGGGTCGGCGGTCTCCTCTTCCTCTCGGGGATCGGTCCGCGCCGCCGGGGCGAGAAGGCGATCCCGGGCGTCACGCTCGCCGTCGACGGCACCGTCGCCGCCTACGACTTCGAGGTCCAGTGCCGCGCGTGCATCGAGAACGTGCGGCTCGTGATGGAGGACGCGGGCGTCCCATTCGATCGCATCGTGGACGTCACCGCGTTCCTGACCGACATGAAGAAGGACTTCGCGGCGTTCAACCGGATCTACGGCGAGCACTTCGCCGGACCGGGTCGCCCCAACCCGACCCGCACCACCATCGAGGTCGGGAGCCTTCCCACCCCGATCGCGGTCGAGCTGAAGGTGATCGCGGCGGGCTGAGGCGGGTCGGGGGCGGTCCATCCGGCGCCTCAGCCGTTGCCGTCGGTGAGGCGCTGCACTAGTCTCGCTCGACCGGGGCGCGCGACCTCGTCTGGTCGCGGGAACCGGTGGAAGGACGACGCTTGAGCCGACCTGCTCCAGAGGAGTTCCGCGTCGACGAGGAGACCCGCCTCGAGGCGGCGACGGATCCCTCTCCAGGCGGCACCGTCTTCGGGTCCGAGGACGTGGAGGTCCCGCCGGCCGAGACGACCGGCGGAACGGTCGAGCCGATGCCGACCCCGCCGCCGCGTCCGCAGGACGCGCGGAGCGCGTCGCCTCGACGAACCGCCGAATCAGCGCCGCCGGTCCGTGACCGCATCGTCATCCTCGGACGCCGCAACGCCGGCAAGACCATCTTCCTCGCGCGGCTCTACGAGCGCCTCTGGAAGTCGACCGGCTCGATCCACATGCGGGCGCTCGACGGCAACGACCACCTCTTCTTCATGGAGTCGATCCGCGTGCTCGGCGACCGCGTGTGGCCGCCCGCCACCGGATCGAGCACCCGCGTCAGGCTCGAGGTCCTCCTCGACGGGCGACCACGGACCCTCTGCTCGCTCGACTACTCCGGCGAGGTCTTCCGTCGGGCGTTCCTCGAGCAGGTCGAGGACGCGGATACCGCCGAGCTCCTCGATCATCTCGACCGCGCGGCGGCGGTGATCCTCCTCGTCGATCCGGGGCTCGTGCTGCACGGGACGCCGGAGCAGGTCGCGGAGGACGAGTTCGGCATGACCTCGGCGGTGCGCCGCATCCGGCGCGGCGCCGGCGGCGCATCGATCCCGATCGCGCTCGTCCTCACCAAGCTCGACATCCACGGTCGGCTCGTGCGGGAGTGCGGCGGGCTCGTGGGATTCGTGAAGACGCACATGTTCCCGCTGATGCGGGCGCTCCACCGGGTCCGGGTCTTCGGCTGCGTCGCGGTCCGCAGCCGCGAGGATGCCCTCGGTCAGCAGCGCCCCGACCTCTCCGCCGAGCCGCTTGGGCTCCTCGAGCCGCTCGAGCACTGCCTGCGGTCGATGCCGGAGGTGCCGGCGCCTGCGGCGGTGCCGCCTCCGCCGCGACCTTCCTCCGCGCCGCGCGAGGGTCCGCCGCCGACCTCCGAGGAGTCTTCCACGGGTCGACTCGTGCTGCTCGCGGCGATCCTCGTCGTCGCCGGCGTGCTCGCGGGGTTCGCCGTCGCGTGGGCGCTCGGCTTCCTCGGTCCGCCGGCGCTCGCCACCTGAGCCATCCATGGACCTCATCCGGCTCGGCACCCACCTCTTCGGCTCCCGCGCGGGCTACCGCACGATCGCCCGGAGTCCGGACGTCTCCGATGCCGAGGACGCGGAGCTCGCGGTCTTCGGGTTCGGTCAGACCGCCGACGACGCGGTGCTTGACCGGCTCGACGATGAGCCGAGCGCGTTCGGTCGGCCGGTGACCGGTGGACGCGTGGCGATCACCCGCCTCTTCCGCGGCGAGCCGGACGAGTCCGGTCGCGCGACGCTCGAGCTGAGGACCATCCTCGTCTCGCCCGCCGACGCGCCGCGCCTCCTCCGCGCCGGGCTTGGCGTGGTGCTGCAGCATCCGGCGATCTGGGACCGCCGGGCGTTCCTCGCGGGCGAGGGTCGCGCGGCGACGCCGCCCGAGGGCGAGGTGCGGCGCGACGAGGCGGCCGAGCAGGCGTTCGCGGCATGGAGCGACGGGATCCTCGGAGCGTCGGCGCCGGAGTCGCGGCGCATCGCGGTGCTCGATCCAGAGCCGGATGGCTCCGCGGCGATCTCCGGCCTCGCGGCGCTCGTCCGTCCCGCCGACCTCGCGAGGCTCCGCTGGGGAGTCCGACTGCTCTCGATCGGCGTGCCGGTCGACGTCTGCACGCTCGCGACGGGCGTCCGCGCGACGGGGAGAAGGATCGCGCGGCGGGTCCGCCTTGGCTCGGTGGAGGCGCTCGCGGAGCGAGACGCCGCCGGCGAGGCGATCCGTGCCTCGGTGGACGGGGTGTTCCCGAGCCTCGCGGCGGTGAGCGCGTCGCGGACCCGACCCGTGGTCGAGGTGGCGGCGCCGCGCGTGGCTCGCCGGGCGCCCGTGATCGCCGCGGTCGGCATCCTCGTCGCGGCGGGCGCCGGGATCTCGATCGCGGTCTCTCGATGCGGGGGTGCCGCCTCGTCCCCGGACGATCGCGCGACCGGGTCCTTGGTCGAGTCGATGGAGGTGCCCGACGAGGTCGAGCGCGTCGCGGTGGCGCCTCCGGCGGAGCCTCCCTCGGTCGATGACGTCGCGGCGACCAACGGCGATGCGCCGAGGAGCGCGGAGCCGGGCCCGACGCCCGTCGAGCCTCCCGCGCCGGGAGGTCTGCAGCAGCTTGGCGGCGACGCGTCGAGCCCCGAGCCTTCGATCGCGCCGTCGTTGGCAGACGAGATCGACGCGCCTCCTGAGGGCGACGAGCCCTCGACGACGGAGCCGTCGGAGGTGCCCGCGTCGGAGGCGGAGCCGCCCGTCGTGGACGCGGAGGACGCCGTCGCGCCGACCGACGCGCCCGGCGAGCAGGTGGTCTCGTCCCCCGGCGAGACCGCGAACGCGATCGTCGATCCCTGCGAGCGGTGCCGCGAGACCTCGCGTTGGATCAGCGAGCAGCTCGACCTCGCCGACCGGGCGATCAAGGAGGACCTCTGGGGGGATGCCCAGGACGCCCTCGACGGCGTGCTCCGGCAGCTCGGGTCCATCGACCTCGACGCGATCGAGGGCGAGGATCGCCGCGTCGTCTTGCAGCGTCTTCGAGGTCGCGGCGCGCCGCGCGACCTCGAGGAGTTCGAGTCCGACTGGGCATCGACCCGCGACCTTCTGTGCCGCCTCGAGGTCTGGCAGGCGTCGCTCGACCGGCTTGAGGACGTCTCGACCCGGCTCGCGGCGCGCGCCGCGGCGAGCCGCCAGTCGGCGGCGCTCCTCCGCAAGGAGTCGCTCTGGATCCTCGGCTCGGAGCGTCCGACCGGACCTGCCCTCCGTCGCGCGATCTCGCAGATGAAGGAGCGGCTCCTCGTCGAGGCGGAGTCGCTCGGGGCGCCCGCGACCCTCCGCGCGTGGCTCCTCCTCGAGCGCGACGTCGGGACGCGGGTCTGGAGCGACGAGCGGTTCCGCCCGCCCTTCGTGGCGCCGCGACCTCCGGTGGAGTGAGCCTCGCCGCACGGTCCGCCCCGCACGGGCGCTACGCTTGACCTTCGCCATGCGCCGATCGACCGGCAACCTCGCCCGAGCCAGCGCACGCACCGCCGCGGCGCTCGCGTCGATCCTCGTCGCGGGATGCCGCAGCGAGCCGAGTCCGGCACCGAGGGAGGATCCGCCGCCGATCGTCTCGGTCGATCCAGGTCGGTCGGTGCCGATTGCGCGGAGTCCCTCGACGAGCCGGCGCATCGTTCCCGAAGACGCCGCTCGACCCGCCGAGGATGACCTCGCATCGACCACCGGCGGCAGCGTCTCATCGGGTGCTTCGGCGGGCGGCGCCGGGGCGTCCTCGAGCGCTGCGGGGTCGGCGCAGGGGGCGAGCGCCTCCGGAGTCCAGAGCGATGCCGCATCCGGCTCCGCCGCGAGCGGGGCGTCGAGCAGCGGCTCGTCCTCACCCGGCTCAGCTTCCGCTGGCTCTTCACCATCCGACTCCACCTCCGCTGCGCCTGCTTCCGGAACCTCGTCGTCATCCTCCTCGTCATCGTCTTCTTCGTCTTCCTCGTCGTCTGCCTCGTCGCCCTCCTCTGCAGCGGGCGAGTGCTCGGGCGGCGAGGGCGGCGGCTCGTCCTCACCCGGCTCAGCTTCCGCTGGCTCTTCACCATCCGGCTCCACCTCCGCTGCGCCTGCTTCCGGAACCTCGTCGTCATCCTCCTCGTCATCGTCTTCTTCGTCTTCCTCGTCGTCTGCCTCGTCGCCTTCCTCTGCAGCGGGCGAGTGCTCGGGCGGCGGCTCGTCCTCCTCGGCGAGCGGACCGACCGAGTCGGGAGGTTCGGGTGCAGGAGGCGGCGCGGGCGACTCGCTCGGCGCCGATGCTCGGAGCAGCGATCACGCGCAGCCGACGGGCGCGAGTCCGCCGGGCACCGGCGCCGCGGGTGGCGCGACGCCGTGGATCAGACCCGAGGCGATGACCGGCGCGGATCCATCGGCGGGCGCACAGGGCGGAGGCGGCGCCGAGGCTGCGCCGGCGGACGCCGCCGTGCCGTCTGGCGGAGGCACCACCGCCGGCTCGCGTGGAGGCGCGCAGGGAGCAGGACGTCCCGATTCGGCGGGCGAGGCAGGTCTTGCTTCCGGCGAGTCGACCTCGAACGAGGCAGGTCCAAGCGGGACTGCTCGCGCCGGCGGAGTCGAGGGAGAGGCGCGGGACGATTCCTTCCTCGATGCTCCAGCGCCGAGCGGCACGCGCGGCGCCTCGGAGAAATCGAGCGACGCGGGTCGAGCGAGCGAGGCTGGTGAGGGCGATGCCGCCTCGTCGACCGCCGAGGGACCCCTCACGCCGGAGCAGGCGACGGGTCGATCCGCTGGATCACCGGGCGGAGCGACCGAGACCGCGGGCGCCGAGGCGCCACCGACGACTCCATCGGGCGCGACGAGCGCCGCTTCCGGTCGAGGCAAGGTCGACGCGAGCGATTCCGGCGATGCGAGCAATGCGGTCGATGCAACTCAGGGCGCTGGACGCGCCACGCCGCCCGAGGATGACGCCCCTCGCGAGGAGGCGGCAGTCGGGGCGGGATCCGCCACGGACGACGCCCGACCGATCGGCACGACGACGGCGCCGACCGCGGACGATCCTCGAGCTCCGGATGCCTCGGAGTCCGGCGAGGCTGGATCTCCCGGCGGCACCACGGCGGTGGCTTCGGGGGAGTCGTCGGCGCCGAGCTCGACCGAGGATGCCCCGGCGTCCGCACGGGGCGGCGGAGGCGCCGCGGGAGAGGCGCGATCCGAGGATTCGACCGGCGGAGGCGCCGGTGGCGCTGGCGGAGGCGCTGCGCGCGGCACGGGGGGAAGGGGCGATCCTTCCGCGCCGACTTCCACGCAGACCTCCACCCAGACCTCCGCGACGACCTCGGGGGGCGGCGATGCCGGCGCGACCGGCTCAGCGCCGCTCGTCGAGGACGAAGCGAGAGGCGCGGATGGGACGGTCGGCGCCGGCGACTCAAGCGCAGGCGGAGGCTCGACCTCCTCGAGCGCCTCGACTGACGCTGGCTCCGTCGACGCGACTGGCGCGACTGGCGCGACTGGCGAGGGAGCAGGCGCCGCGTCGCGTGACCTTGGTGGATCGGGCGATCCCGATGCCCTCGGAGCCCCGTCGACGATGGGAGACGGCGCCGAAGGCGGCGATTCCGAGGTCGATGCAGAGTCGTTCGGAGGCTCCGCGACCGGGACGACCCGCGGCTCGCGCGTGCTGCTCGAGGTGCCGGAGCTCGACCTCGCGCCGATCGAGCGCCGCCGCGAGCGGACCCGAAGCGAGTCGCCCGAGGACGATCCGCGCTGGATCCTGCGAGGCGCGTGGGAGCAGGTGAACCTCGACCGCAACGGACCGGACTTCGCGCCGGGCGGGTACGAGCGATCGCTCATCGTGGTCGATCCGCACGAGGGGACGCTTCGGCTCTACCGCGCCTTCGCGGGAGGCTTCACGACCGCGGGCGAGTTCGCGCTCGAGGTCCTGCTCGAGGGCGAGCTGCGGCTCGCGGCGTCGCCGGACCGACCGCACCGCTTCGCCGCGGAGCCGATCACCCTTCCGGGAGGCGCGGTGGTCGAGCCTCCCATCGAGTCGCTCGAGGTCCTGCGCCGCTGGTCCTTCGCCGACGGCGAGCTCGACGTCGAGGGACGGCGGTATCGACGGATCGACCGCGCGACCTTCGAGCAGGTCGCGCGGGGAGGCGTGGTCGGGGCGGAGGGCGCCGGCGCGCCGGGCGCCGCGGGTCCCGCGACGAGCCGGACCATGCGGCTCGAGGACGAGGAGCCCGCGGCGGTCGACTTCTTCGGGACGAGCATCGTGGGGCGATACGTCTGCTTCATCGTGGACGTCAGCGGCTCCATGCAGGGAGCGAGGCTGCAGGCGGCGCTCGCGGAGCTCGCCGTGGCGATCGATGCCTTGCCGCCGGACCGATCGTTCTATGTGCTCTTCTTCAGCGGCTCGAAGCTCGTCCTCGAGGACCGCTGGACCCGCGCGACCCCCCGCGGCAAGCGGGCGTTCATCGACCGCCTCGCGGGCGTCGGCGCGGATGGCGGCACCGAGCCGGCGTCCGCGATCGAGCACGCCTTCCGGATGCTCGCCCCCGTTCCGGACGAGGTGCACTTCATGACCGACGGGCTCATCCCGGCGCAGACGCCGGCGGTGTTCGCGTCGCTCAACGCCGGGCGGGTCCGCACGGTGGTGCACACCTACGCCTTCGGCGAGCGGGCGAGCGAGGCGATGCTCCGGGAGATCGCCCGCGAGCACGGCGGGACGTACCGGTTCGTGCCGGAGTGACGGCTCGACGCCCTGCTCACTGCGCGGTCGTCGCGCCCTCGAGGATCTCGTCGCGGTAGGAGAAGGACGCGGGCTCGATCGCCGTCGGCGCGACGTCGTAGAGGAATCCCCGCGCCGCGACCGCCGCCCGCACCGCCGCGAACTCCCGGAAGGAGTCGGGCGAGACCTTGATCGAGACGACGTGCCGGGCGGGATCGAGCGTGGCGATCGCTCGACGCCACTCGCGGTCCCGCTCGAGCCGCGCGGCGTCGGTCACCGGCACGCCGCCCTCCGGCAGGAGGTAGGCGGTGCGCTCGAGGTGCTGCCCGCCCGCCCGCCAGCAGTAGTGGATGATCGAGATGCTGCGATCGGGATCGACCGCCTGCGGGTTCCAGGTGCTCCATGAATCGCAGGGATGCGCCGCGGGATCGGACCAGTCGTTGAGGAGGTAGGCGCGACCGCGGGCGACGACGAGCTGCGCGGGCACGCGGTCGGCAAGCTCCCGCCGCCGCGGCGTGCGCACCGAGACCTCCCTCGTCGCGCGGATCGAGCGGAGCTCGTCCTCGAGCCGGCTCACCTCGACCTCGAGGAGCGGACGCTCCGACTCCGCGCCCCGCTCGAGCAGATCCTGCTCGTCGAGGGCGGCCTGCAGCGCCGCGAGCCGCGCCCGCCGCGCCGCAAGCTCGAGGTCGGCGTCCTCGACCGCCTGCCCGAACCGCGCCGCCGCGCGGGACTCCTCGTCGAGCGCGCCGGGATCGAGCGCCGCGAGCCGCGCCGCGACCTCGTCCCGCTCCCGCCTCGCCGCGGCGAGGCGGGCATCCTCGATCCTCCGCGGATCCTCGACGGTCGGCTCCTGCGCCCGGACGGAGGCGATGAGCGCGACGAGCATCGCGACGAAGATGAACAGCCCGAACATGTTGCAGATCGTGTCGAGCAGGAGGTCGAGGCTCTCCGCGGTCTCCTCGCGGCGTCGGCATCTCCTGCTCATGGTCGAGTCTCCCCGGGCACGCCGTCGGCGCCGGAGCCGACCTCGTCGTTGGGCGACTCATCCCCCGCCGGTCGCGGCGCCGGAAAGGCGTCGGAGGTCCACTGCTCCTCGGGCAGCAGGTCGAGCCCGAGCACGACCTCGTTGCCGCGCGGGTCCTCGGCAAGCAGCCGCAGGAGCGCCCGATGGACCGCGAGCCCCGAGGGCTTGAGGACGACGAGCAGCGTGCGCTTCCGCCAGTCCTCCCGCGACGCGAAGAGATCGAGGAGCGCCGCCGCCGCGGCGTCCGGGTCCGCGACGTCGAGCGCCTGCGCCGCCTCCGCCTCCTGGTCGAAGGAGAGGACGATCCGCGAGCCGGAGACCTCGGCGACGGTCGGCGGGAAGGGCTCCGCCCGGTCGAGGAGGTAGACGATCCGCCGCCTCCGCTCCGCGGCGGCAAGTTCCTCGACGAGCCGCTCTCGGCGCCGGCGGAGCTCGTCGGCGATGGCGGCGTCGGCGTCGAGCTCGGCGCCCCGCAGCGACGCGGCGAGCCGCGCCTCGGCGTCGAGGATCGCCGCGCGGAGCCGGCGGAGCTCGGCGTCGGCATCGAGGAGCCGCCGCCGCAGCGGGGCGAGCGCCTCGTTCGGATCGACCGCCGCGCGCCGCTCGGCATCGACGAGCCGCGCGCGGAGGACGTCGAGCTCCGCCTCGACCGCCGCAAGGTCGGCGTCGTCGGCGGGCTCCGGCGGCGCCGCGGTCCGTGCCGACGCGGTCGCGCCGAGCTGCAGGACGAGGAGCAAGGTCATCAGGATGGTCAGCCCGATGGTGCAGACCATCACGTCCTGGAAGGAGAAGAACGAGACGATGGCGTCGTCGCGGCGGCGGCGCATGGAGTGACCTCAGGCCTCGCGCGGCGCGATGAGGCGGACGCGCGAGACGATCTCCGCCACGCACTTCTCCCGCACCTCGTCGAGGAAGGACTCGTCCTGCCTCCGCACGAAGACCTGGAGCAGGTGGATGAGGAGCGCCGCGACGAGCGCCTCGCCGGTCGTGATGAACGCGGTGTCGAGCCCGGCGATCACCTGGCTCAGCACCTTGGTGATCTCCTCGAGCGGGAGTCCGGGCTGACCGAGGACCCCGCCGAATCGACCGATCGCCTGGGTGAGCCCGACGATCGTCCCGATGAAGCCGAGGACCGGGATCGCCCAGGTGAAGCCGCGGACGAGGGTGTAGCCGCCGTCGACGACCTGCTCGTCCTGGTCGGCGCGGCTCGCGAGCATCTCGTCGACGTCGGCGACCCGTCCGACGTTGCGGACGCTCTTCAGCGCCCGCAGCACCCGCGCGAGGTACATGAACCGCTCCGGCTCCTCGACGCTCGTCTCGACCGCCGCGATCACCCGCTCGGCGCTTGCGCTCGAGACGACGAAGCCCGGATCGGCGGGAAGGAAGCGCAGGAGGAACGCCCGGCGCTGCGCGCGGATCTTGAGTCCCTTCAGGACGAGGATCGAGGTCGACCACGCGGCGAGGAACGCCATCGGGATCGGGATCCCCGAGAACCCGGTGAGCCACAGCCACGCGGTCGCGAAGCCGGGGCGCTCGCGGAGCGGATAGAGCCCGCCGTAGACGATCCCGAGCGCGACGAGCGCGAGGAGGAGGGCGGTCATCGCGCTTGGGTTCGTGAATCGTCCGGAGGGAAGCCCGAGGCGGCGCTCGGGATCCTCGCGCGAGTACCGCAGCGCGAAGCCGGAGGCGGGGGCGGGTGCGGTCGAGGCGCTCATCGGGTGCTCCGGGAGTTCAGCGGAGGAAGAGCTGGGCGGGCGCCGCGGCAGGCGGCGGACCAGCGAAGGAGGCGGCGCCATCCTCGAAGGTCGTGCCGACGAGGAGCGCCGGACCGCCGTCGCGGGGAAGGACGACGACGAACGCGCCGCCGCGGAGGACCGCGTCGCCGGCGCCGCGGAAGGGACCGTTGGGACCCTCGGCGCGAAGCGTGCCGGCGGGGACCGCCGGGCGGAGCGCCGAGACGAGCTCGCGCCACCAGAGGTCCTCGCGGTCGGAGGCGGCGGCGGCGTCCGGCGCCTCGCCGATCGCGAGCCGCGCGGCGCGGCGGGCGGCGGCGAGCGCCGCGCGACCCTCGGGCGCGACCTTCACCCAGTCGAGGCTCCGGTCACCGAGGCGACCGGTCGAGAGGTCCTCCCGCCACGCCGCCGACACGTCCGCCTCGGGTCCCGGCAGCGTTGCGTGGACGCTCCAGACGAGCCGCAGGAACGCAAGCTGCATCAGCGGGTCGTCGTCCGCCTCGGCGGACGCTGCCTTCGCGAGGGCGAGCACCTCGCGTCGCACCGCGCTTCCGGGCACCGCGGCGAGGCGGGGGAGGTGCGTCCGCAGGAGCCGCGCCGGCATCGTCTCGACCGGCGTTCCCGAGGGCGGCGCGGGCAGGTCGGTGCGGGTCGAGAGCGTCCCCGGCGGCGCGAGCAGGTCGAGCTCGCTCGAGAGCGCGCCATCGAGGACGCCGGCGCCTCCGGCGCGGCGGTAGACGAAGCCGCCGTTGGCGAGCGGCACCCGCTCGAGCGTCGCGAAGCCGGAGGCGAGGAGCCGTGCCGCGGCGAGCGAGCGCTCGTCGAGGGCGTCGTCGGGAAGCGCCGCGAGGCGCTCCGCGTGCCCGCCGAGGCGCCGCGCCGCGTCGGCGTGAGGCGAGCGCGGGAACCGCTCGAGGTGCTCGCGGACGAGCGACGCGACCGCCCGCGCCGAGCCGCGGTCCTCGGGATGGAAGGGATCGTCCGGAGGCGTCGTCGCGCGGATCGAGCGCGAGGCGACCTCGCGCCACTGGCGGATCCCAAGCGCCGCGTCCGCCGCGGCGAGCCCTGCCTCGTAGGAGGGGGCGAGCCCCCGTGCCGCGAGCACCGCGCCGTGCCGATCGAGGAGCGCCCGGTACGCCGCGGCGAACCGCTCCTCGTCGGCGTCCTCCGCGAGGAGCTCGCCGAGGAGCCGGTCGAGGTCGGCGAGCCCCTCGACCCGTCGGGTCAGTCCCTCGCGCCGCGCCGCGAGGCGGTCGAGGAAGAGGTCGATCGAGGCTCGCTCGGTCGCCGGGACGGGCGCGGCGTCGATCCCCGCCCGCGCCTCGTCGCGGACGAGGTCGACCGCGGCGAGCGCGGCGGCGACCTCCGCGGGACCGGCGTTCGGGGGAGGCGACGCCTGCGCCGCGAGGGTCCGCTCGAGCTCGGCAAGGAGCGCCCGGAGCTCGACCGCGCGGCGCTCGTCGAGCTGCGCGAGCGACTCCCGGGCGCGCGACTCGAGCGCGGCGGCTTCCTCGACCTCGCCGCCCCGCGGACCGGCGCCCGCGAGGAGCCGAAGCGCCGACTCCGCCGCGCCGCGGCGGGCGGCGTCGTCGCCCTGCGCCTCGAGGAGCGACTCCGCCTGCGCGAGGAGCGCCGCGACCGCCGCGCGGCGATCACGATCCGTCGCGACCGCCGCGCGGGCGGCATCGAGCGATCGGCTCATGCGGTCGCGGGAGGCGGGAAGCCAGGCGTCGCCCGCGCGCCCGGTCGCGTCGAGGTCGGCGAGGAGCGCCTCGGCGGCGACGAGCTCGCCCGCGGCGACGAGGCGGTCGAGATCCTCCGCCGAGGCAAGCGCCGCCCGCTCGCGGGCGAGGCGCCAGGCGCCGAGGGAGATCGCGGAGGCGGCGATCAGGACGACTCCGCCGACGACCGCGGCGCGGACGCGGCGGCGCCGAGTCATCTCCGCGTCGTGGCGTCCGCGGAGCGCCTCGACGCGGACGAGGAGCCGCGGCGGCGTCGGTCGCTCGGTCCGCCCGAGCGCCGCGGCGATCGGCTCGACCTCGCGCCAGGCGGCGCCCGAGTCGAGCGACCGCTCGAGGTCGGCGGAGAGCCGCGCCGCGTCGAGGTCGAGCGACTCCTCGCGGCGGAGCGACGCGGTCCAGCGGAACGCCGACTCGCCGCGCTCGAGGAGGTCGCGGCGCGGACCCTGCGCCTCGTCCGCCGGAAGCGACGCGACGAGCGCCCGCCACGCGGGCTCCAGCCGGTCGAGCGCCGGGCGGTCCATCGCCGCGAACGCGCCATGGACCGAGTCGGCGAGCGCGGCGAGATCGCGATGCGACGCGCCCGAGCGGAGCCTCGCGAGGTCGCGGGCGATCCCCGTGCCGAGGTCCTCGCCGAGGATCCGCGCCCACGATCTCGCGCGGAGCGACCGCTCGACCGCCTCGAGCGCCGGGAGGTCCCCGCGGGATGCTGCATCGCGGGCGGCGCGGCGGATCGCGGACTCCGCCGCCCGCTCGAGGAGGTCGATCTCGGCGGCGACCGACGCGTCGCGGCGGTCGAGGGCACGCAGCCGGTCGAGGACCGCGAGCCGCTCGAGCGGCGGTCGCGCGGCGAGCGCGGCGGCGACGCGGGCCCGCTGCTCCTCCGCCCGCGAGCGGAGGGAGACGTAGGCGACGTTCAGCCGCTCGATCAGGCGCCGATCGATCGAGCCTCGCCGTCCGACGCTCGACAGGAACCGTCGTCCCGCCTCGTCCTGCGTGAGCACGCCGACGATCCGCTCGATCTCCGCCGCGCGGCGGACGAGCCCGCCGGAGTCTTCCGCGTAGGCGACCGACTCGGCGAGGAGTCCCTCGTCGAGCCACCCGCCGAGGATCGCGAGCGCCTCGGCGATCCGGGCGGACTCGGCGGCGAGGCGGCGGGCGAGCTCCGGATCGAGCCGAGCCGCGTCGCGGGAGGCGACCGCGCGGTCGAGGTCGGCGACGAGTCCGAGGTCCCACGTCGCGGTCATGGCGCGACCTCCCGCAGCAGCAGCCACGCGACGAGTCCCGCGAGGAGGAGCGAGACCGCGACCGCCGCGGCGAGGAGGAGGCGCGGCGAGCGGGGGGCGTCGTCGAGCACGACCTCGATCGGGATCGCGAGGAAGCGCGGGTCGTCGATGGGCTCGATCGTCTCCTCCTCGACCGCGCCGAAGGCGACCGCAGGACGCTCGGGCGTGCCGCCGAGCGGTCGTCCCTGCCTCGCCGCGTCCGCCTCGGGCGATGCCGGAGGGGAGGCGGGGGCGCGGAGGTCAAGCAATGCTGCGCCCGCAGGCATCGGCTTGGTGGCGATCGCGAGCGCCTCCGGATCGAGCATCGCGCAGAGGATCGTGGTCCCCGGCGGCGCGTGGTCGAGCCGGTCGGCGAAGGAGAAGCTCGACCGACGCTCGCGCGGAAGGAGCGCGAGCATCTCGACCGCGAGACGACGCGGGTCGGCGCGGGCGGGCAGGAGCAGGACGAGCGGCTCCCCGCCGAGCACCTCGATCCGTCGGAGCGCCTCGCCCGCCCAGCCGGCGTCGCCGGTCGCGGACGCCCACGCCGCGCAGGGCATGCCGCCGATCGACGATCCAGGAAGCGGGGGCGGCGCCGCGATCTCGCGCGGTGGACCCTCCCATCGCTCGAGCGGGCGCCACTCCGAGACGAGCGCCGCGGGATCGACGGACCCGAGGTCGCGCTCGTCGAGGAGGAGGTGATGCGCGACGCGGTTGGGACCTCCGCCCGCATCCGGCGCCGGTCGCGTCGAGGAGAGGATCGACCACGCGGAGCCGAGCGCCTCGACCCGCCGCAGCGCGAGCGTGGGGCGCGGGTCGCGGTCGAGCCGGTGCCCGGAGAGCCCGACCGCGAGGCGCTCGGCGAGCGGCGGCATCCCCGCGGTGCGGGCGACGACGTGGAAGCCGGGTCCGCCGCCGTCGAGCCCGCGAGGCGCCCAGGCGTGGACGAGCTCGAGGCTCATCGAGCGGTGCTCCGCGCGAGCGCATCCTCGACGAGCCCGCGCGGCAGCTCCGCACGGCACGCGGGACACGCGAGGCGGCTGCAGGATGCGCCCGAGGGATCGATGGGACGACCCTCGAGGTCGAAGCGACCCGGCGCGAACCGAAGCGCTGCGCCGCCGCCGAGGACGGGATCCTCCGGAAGACCACGACCCTCCGCGATCGCGCGGCAGGACTCCGGGTGGAAGGTCGCTCCGCACCCCGGGCATCGGACGATCGATGGTTCGTGGCGGGTCATCAGGCCGGTCGATCCGCGGACGCGACGAGGGTATCCGCGGGCGCGATCCCGCGGGATCGAGGCGGGTCGGTCCGGACTCAGCCCGCCGGGCGGAGCTCGATCCGCTCGACCGCGGCGCCGGGCAGCAGCGGCTCGATCGTGCCGGCACGCCATGACTCGTGCAGGTCGCGGTAGCGGGGATTGGTCGGGTCGCCCGACTGCCCGCCGGGAGTCTGCAGGATCGCGTCCTCCTCGCGCGAGGGGCTCACCACGAGCCGCGCGCTCGCGCCGAACGTGGGCGCCGCGACCCGCACCGCGTCGGGATGCCCCGCCTGCGGATGGGCGGGGACGTCGTAGCCCTTCGCGAGGAAGGGCATCGCGAGGCTGATCGGATGGCGGATCGAGGCGGCGTTGCGCTCGCCCCAGGTCGGGCACGCGTCGGGACCCTCCGCGAGGCGGAGCTCCGGTCGCGTCGCGACCGTCGCGAGGCGGGCGAGCACGAACTCGCGCCACGAGGAGCTTCCGCGCGGAAGAAGATGCGGCGGCTCCTCCTCGAGCAGGCGGAGCCAAGGTTCGTCGGAGGCGGCGCGGAAGGCGCGGATCTCATCGTCGGAGACCTCGATGCCGCAGGACTCCGCGGCGCGGCGGAGGATCGCCCGCAGGAGCGCCTGCGAGACCGCCGAGCGCACCGCGCCGAGGATGACCGGTCCGCGCTCCGACTCGTCGGCGGTGCCGGACCATGTCGCGGCGATCTCGCGAAGCGCCCCGAGCTCGCCGCCGGCACCCTCGGGGACCGCGGCGAGGACGACCCGCCGCCATGGCTCGAGCGCCGCGACCGCCGCGTCGAGCTGGATCGCGAGGAGCGCCTCCTCGTCGACGGGTCCCGCGGCGAGCCGCGCCTCGAGGAGCGCGCGGATCCGGCTCGCCCGCGTCGGCGGCGCCCAGTGGGAGCCGAGGCGCCGGCTCTCCCCGAGCGGGAGCGACCGGGCGTTCGCGCTGAAGAGGAATCCCGAGGGCGGATCGATCACCCGCGGTCGGAGCGACTCGTCGAGGGGACCGCTCCACGGCGCGTCGGTGCCGGCGGCGAGCGTGCGCGGCGTCCGACCGTCGGCGCCCGCTCGGTCGGGGAGGAACCCCGTCACCGTCCAGCCGATCCGCCCATCGGCGTCCGCGACGAGGGCGTTCTGCGGCGCGCCGCGCCAGCGGGCGAGGATCGCGAGCGCCTCCTCGACGCCGCCCGCCTCCTCGAGCTCCAGCACGTCGAGGTTCGTTCCGGAGGGATCGTCGAGGATCGTGCGGAGGACGAGCGTCCGTCCCAAGCGATCGACCGCGGCGACCGGACCCCAGCGGGTCGTGCGCACGCGGAGCTCCTGGGGCTTCGCGCCGCGGACCTCGATCCGCTCGACGAGCTCGCCGAACGGCTCGCTGCCGCCCTCGATGAGGTAGCGCCCCGGATTCCTCGGATCGACCTCGACGACGATCCAGTCCTCGAGGTCGCCGGTGAGGTTCGTGAAGCCCCACGCGACGCGGCCGTTCGAGCCGATCAGCACCGCCGGCACGCCGGGGAGCGAGAGCCCGACGAGCTCGACGCCCGGTCGCTCGACCGCCACGCGGTACCAGATCGGCGGCATCGAGAGCCGCAGGTGCGGATCGTTCGCGAGGATCGCCCGACCATCCGCGGTCCGGGCGCCGGAGACGGCGAAGGCATTGCTCCCCGGGACGAGGATCGCCGCCGGATCGGGTGACGCGGAGAGGTCGCGCGAGTCGCGCGACTCGCGCGAGGCGAGCAGGGCGTCGGGCGCTGCGTCGGGGTCGGTCTCCCGGCTTGCCTCGGCGCGAAGCGAGAAGTCGTCGGCGCCGGGGATCGGCGGGCGCGGCTCGGGCACCTCCGGCTCGACGAGGAGCGCGTCGAAGCGCGAGGTCTCCGAGACGAGGAACTCGAACATCGGCTCGCCGAGGCACGCCCGCCACTCGCCCCACGCGAGCTCGCGGTCGGCGGCCTGGAGGAGCATCGAGTGCATCGCGAGCGCGACGAGGATCGAGTCCTCGGCGCGCCAGGGCGCGGGCGGCCAGCCGAGCATCGCGTACTCGGGCGGCGTGCGCATCGTGGCGACCGCGGCGTTCGCGCCTTCGGCGTAGGCGACGAGGATCGCGCGGGCGTCCTCGGGGAGCCCCGCGAGGACCTCTCCGGCGATGCGGCGGAAGCCGCGCGGTCGCTCGGCGAGATCGCGGTCGACGACCGCGGGACCCACGAGGGCGGCGAGCTCGCCCGCCGCCGCGCGGCGCATGAGGTCCATCTGGAAGAGTCGGTCCCGCGCGTGGACGAAGCCGAGGGCGGCGGCGGCGTCGCGCTGGTCGGAGGCGGCGATGACCGGCATGCCGCGGTCGTCGAAGGAGACCGCGACCGGCGCCTCGAGCGAGGGAAGCGTGAAGGTCGCCGGATCGGCGTGGGCGAGGATCGCCGCGGCGAGGAGGAGGCTCATGCCCGGAGGGTACGACGGGCGGCCGCAGGCGCGGGGTTCGGGGGCTGGTGCTTCGGGAGGCACCCATCACCCATGGTGCAGCGCTTCGCCGACCCAGTTGTCCACCGGGTCCACCGGGTCCACCGGGTCCACGTCCACCGATCCGAAGTCCCATGACGACGGAAGGCGCCCGCCGCGCGAGCCTGTGCTACGAAAAGCGCCCGCCGCGGCTCCCCCCGCCACTCAATCCCAGCGGAAGACGCCCTTCTTCCAGGCGTAGACGTACGCCACCACGCTCATCGCGATGAAGAAGATGATCCGCCCGAGGAAGAGCAGTCCCTCGGGGCTGCGGGGACCAAGCTGGGTGAACGCCACCGCCCAGGGGTAGAGGAAGATGATCTCCACGTCGAAGACGAGGAAGGTCATCGCCAGCACGTAGAACCGCACGTTGAAGCGGCGCCGCGTGCTCCCGATCGGGTTCATGCCGCTCTCGTACGCGAGTCCCTTCACCGGCGCGTCGGAACTCGGGCCGATGAGGTGGCTCGCGACGATGTTCACCGTCGCGAAGATCGCCGCCATCAGCAGGATGACGAGGACCGGGAGGTAAAGGTCGAGCTGGACGGCGAGGACGTACACGGGGGCGGGATGGTACCAGTCCCCCGCGTTCGGTCACGCCGGCGGCGGTCGCGGGGGTCTACTCGTTCACGCCCCAGTTGCCGAGCAGGATCGACAGGTCCGCGCCGTTCACGATCCCGTCGCCGTTGAGGTCTGCCGGCACGCCGCCGGTGCCCCACGCCCCGAGCAGGATCGAGAGGTCGGCGCCGTCCACGCTTCCGTCGCCGTTCAGGTCGCCGAGCGGCGTCACGGCCGCGCCGAAGGCATCGACCACGAGGCTGAAGCCGGTGGTCGCCTCGATCGACTCGATCGTGCCGGAGAAGATCACCGTGGCGAGCCCGCCCGGCGGCAGCACCGTCGGGAGGTCGAGGGTCTGGTCGGGGAATGGCTGGCCCACCGGCTGCGTGATGGTCTGCGAGCTCTCGAGGGAGAACTCGATCGCCAGCGTGTTCGGACCCGGGACCATCGTGCCGGAGATGGGGACCACCGCGGGCGTCGGACCGACCTCGAAGACCTGACCGCCCTGCGTGATCGTCGTGATCACCTCGACCGGGACCCCGCCGAGGACCGCGTAGCCGCCGCCCTTCGCGGGCGTGACGACGAGCGTGCCAGCGCCGGTCTGGGTCATGACCACCGAGTCGATCGTCGCGGTGCCGAGCGGCACCGGGATCGGCACGCCGCCCGGGAAGAGCGAGTTGGGCGCGAAGGTGCGGAAGGTCGAGTAGAGAAAGGTCAGCGTCAGGTCGAGCTCGCCCGGCACGCCGCCGAGCAGGTTCAGCGAGAGTCCCTCGACCGCGGCGGTCGGCTGACCCGGGCTCCACACGATGTCGAACGATCCCGTGGTGTCGCCGACGATCGTCCCGCCGAAGGCAAGGTCGCCGGTGTAGGGAATCGGCTGGTTGCCGCTGCCGCCGAAGATGCCCGGCAGGGTGCGGGTGCCGGTCGGGTTGTTGGTCGCGTCGTAGTCGCCGATGAGGGAGCCGACGATCGGGATCCCGATCGAGAGGTCGAGCGTGATCGCGCTCTCCTTCGCGTCGACGTCGAAGCGGTACTGCGTGGCGGCGGCGGTGCCGAGGCAGGACCCGGCGAGGAGGGCGGCGAGGATCGTGCGCATCTGGGACTCCGGGCTCGTCGGTCGGGCGGGGAAGTCGGTGCTTCGCGGACCTTCCGTGGATCGTGGGACCCCTCGACAACCTAGCACCGGATCCCGAAGAACCAAGCAGACGACCGCGTCGGAGGCGATGTTCGCGCCCGTGCGGGATAAACCGCGGCACCGGGCGGCGCGGGCGGACCCTGCCGTCGTCGGACCTTCGGCTCAGCCCCAGTTCGCGAGGAGGACCGTGAGGTCCGCCCCGCCCACGACGCCGTCGCCGTCGAGGTCCTCGGGACCGCCGGCGTTGCCCCACGCGGCGAGGAGCCGCGCGAGGTCCGCCCCGCCCACGACGCCATCGCCGTCGAGGTCGCCCGGTCGCGCCGCGCAGGACGCCGAGACGAGGTAATGGAGCCCGAAGAGCGGCGGCTGGGGCGTCGGCGGATCGGGGTCCTTCGGATCGACCACGTCGCACATGAACCCGGCGCTGATCGCGCCGCGCGGCGTGCCTCCCGAGAGGACCACCGCGAGGGTCGGGTCGCCCCGCCACGCGGGCGCGACCGCGAGGACGAGCGTCTCGCAGGGTCGTGCCGAGCCCTCCGCGAGCACCTCGAGCTCGCCGAGGCACTCGCCCCGCACGAGCACGGCGTGACCGGGGAACTCCGGCGAGAACTCGACCGACGCGACGCCCGCGCCGAGGCGGAGCCAGTCCACGTCGCGCGGCAGGTCGCTCGTCCACTTCCCGAAGACCACCTCGCCGCAGGCGAGGCTCCCGAAGGCGGGCTCCGGGCCGTTGCAGCCGTCGTTGAGGCGCTCGTAGCAGATCTCGTCCTCGTCGCGGGCGCCGGCGGGCGGCGTGATCGTGCAGGTCGACGCGCCGCAGAGCTCGCCCGCCCGCTCCGCGCACAGGGCGTCCCACGCCACGCTGCAGCAGAACTGGTCGATGTCGCAGGCGAGGTTGCAGCAGGACTCCACCTCGCAGCCCGGCGTGTCGTGCGGCACGCCGCAGGCGCCGGGGTTCGGGCAGGCGATGCCGATGCAGAGCTCCTGCGCCACCTGCACGCATCCGGCGTCCCACGCCGCCTCGCAGCAGAGGAGGTCGAACTCGCACACCAGCTCGCAGCATTCGGTCTGCACGCAGCCGCCGGTCGGATGCGGCACGTAGCAGTCGCCGGCGCCGGGTCCGCAGGGCGGCGTCGCCTGCACCGCGGCGGCGAGCAGGACCGGCGCCGCGAGGAGGGTGCGCCGGAAGGCGGTCCGAAGGAGGACGCTCATCGCGGCTTCTCCTCGATCGGCGCCTCGGGCGCCGGCGGACCGAAGTCGGCGAGCTCGAGGGCGAGGTCCGCGGCATCGAGCGTGCCGTCGAGGTTCCGGTCGATCGTCGGTCGCGGAGGATCGCGGCGGTCGGTCGAGAGCCGCGGCGGCGCGGAGGATCGGCGGACCGCTCCCTCGCCTGCCGCCCCGTCGCCCGCGACGCCGTTGCCCGAGCGGTTCATCAGGATGACCACCCGGTGGGAGCCGATCTCCGCCGCCACCACGTCGCGGCGCCCGTTCCCGTCGAGGTCGGGCGTGCGGATCGAGCGGATGAAGGAGCCCTCGTAGTAGGGGATCGGGAAGAAGAACGACCACTCGCTCGCGCCGGGCTCGGTGATGTTCCGCATCACCGCGAGCGTGCCGGGCAGCGCGGCGCCGACGACGAGGTCGATCCGCCCGTCGAGGTCGAGGTCGGCGGCGTCGCCGGACCAGCTGAAGCCGGTGAACAGGCTCGGGATCGCCCGCCGCTCCGTGAACCGCCCGCTGCCGTCGTTGAGGAGGACCGCGACGTGCTGCTGCACGCCGATCATGAGGAGCGGAAGCATGCAGTCGAGGTCGCCGTCGAGGTCGAAGTCGACGACCTTGCAGGTGGTGATCCCCCCCTGGAGACCGGCGACGAGGGGAGGTCGCGTCCCGCGGGGCGCGCCCGGGGCGAGCGAGCCGGGGGCGAAGGGGACGACCTGCACGCGTCCGTTCCCGAGCGTCGAGACGACCGCCTCCGGGCGACCATCGGCGTCGAGGTCCGCGGCGATCACCTCCTGCGGGAAGCACGAGGCGACCGACTCTCGACCGAGGGTCCTCGCCGCGGCGACCGAGGCGGAGAGGTCGGGTGCGATCGTCGTCATCGCGAGCGAGCCGGTGCCGTAGTTCGTCGCGGCGGCGTCGAGGTCGCCGTCCGCGTCGAAGTCGCCGAGCGCGACGCCGCGCGGCTCCCGCTCGAGCCGGATCAAGCGAGGCGGGTCGAAGGTGCCGTCGCCACGACCGCGCAGGATCACCAGCCGACCCAGCGCCGCGCGACCGGCGAGCACGAGGTCGAGCCGACCATCCGCGTCGAGGTCCGCCGCGTCCACCGAGTCGGTCGGCAGGCCGATCGCGAGGGCTTGCGGCGGGAGGAACGTCCCGTTGCCGACGCCGCGGAGGACGTAGAGGAACCCCTCGACGCCGCGACCGGGCACGACGAGGTCGAGGTCGCCGTCATGGTCGAGGTCGACCGGCAGCACGTCGGTCGGGAAGTGGGCGGTCGGCAGCTGGATGACCACCGCCGGGTCGAAGGCGATCTGCGCGGAGGAGGATCGCGCGGCGACCACGAGCGCCGATCCGGCGACGAGGCACCACGCGGTCGTTCGTCGCTCGGAGGACTTCATGAGGCGCCGATGCATCCAAGGAACGTCGTCAAACGTCGTCCACCACGCGGCGGTTCGACGCCGAGGGTACGCACGGAGAAGATGCATGATCCCCGGATCGGGGAAAGGTCGTTCGCCTCAGACGGTTCAACTTTGGAGGGGGGACTCCCGGAGCAGTCCGACGTGTCTTCCTCGCCCTCGGGACTCCTCCCCGACCCCGTCCTTCCGTCCTGACTTCAGCCTTTCCGCCCTCGGCGGCGGAAACGAGTGCTAGGTTCATCCGAAGGACCCTGACCTGACGATCCCTCGCCGCGCCGCCGCCCCGAGCCACCGATGACCCAGCACCACGCCCTTCGTCCCGCCGCGGTCCTTCCCGCCGCGGTCCTCGCCTCCGCCGTGGGCGCCCAGCAGTTCCAGCAGCAGACGACCGCCCGCTTCCCGACGCAGTCGGAGTACACCAATCAGGCGACCTTTGGCGACCTCGACTCGGATGGCGACCTCGACATCGTCTTCGCGAACGGACAGGGCTACTCCTCGCTCGGGGCGCTCCTCAAGCCGCGGATCTACCTGAACGACGGGACCGGCGTCTTCGCCGACCAGACCGACGCCCGGGCGCCGGGGATCACCGGCTGCTTCCGCGGCGTCGAGCTCGGCGACTGCGACGCGGACGGCGACCTCGACGTGGTCCTCGCGCAGGACTTCTTCCGCAAGCCGGTGCTCCTCATCAACGACGGCGCCGGCTTCTTCTCCGACGGGAGCTCGCGGCTGCCGAACCAGAACCTCTCGAGCGCCCGGGCGCAGTTCGGCGACGCGGACGGCGACGGCGACCTCGATCTCGCCTTCTGCCACAGCGGCACCAGCAGCCGCTTCGGCAGCAACGGCGCGCCGAAGCTCTACCTCAACGACGGCGCCGGCAACTTCGTGGACGGCACCGCGGGTCGGTTCCCCTCCGCGAGCATCGCCGACCAGCAGGACATCCTCTTCTTCGACATGGACCGCGACCTCGACCTCGACCTCCACGTGTCGAGCCGGTCGACCGCGAACGGCGGCAGCCAGATCTGGCGGAACGACGGGACCGGCGTCTTCACGCGGGTGACCGGCGTGCCGCAGGACTACTCGACCTACTCCTACGACGCGGGCGACTGCGACGGGGACGGCGACCTCGACCTGATCGGGGCGAACGCGGACTCCTCCAACAAGGAGATGCTGCTGCGGAACTTCTCCGGCGACGGCGGCATCTGGCAGAAGATCTCGCAGAACATCCAGCCGAATCCCTCGGTCGACGACAACGACAGCAAGTTCCTCGACCTCGACTCGGACGGTGACCTCGACCTGATCGTCGCGGTGCTCGGCGGCACCCGCGAGCGGGTGTACGTCAACTCCGGCGACTGCCTCTTCGTCGAGAACACCTCGCTGATCTCCGCGCAGTCGGACTCCTCGCTCGACGTGAAGGTCGGCGACCTCACCGGCGACGGGCGGTTCGACGTCGTCACGGCGCAGGGCGAGAGCGGCAGCTTCCAGAACCGGATCTACGTCAACGTGACCGGACCGACCGACGCGCGGGCGCCGCGGGTGACGGCGCTCGAGCAGGTCGTCCCCGGCGCCTCGCTTGGACCCTTCGCCGTGCGGGCGCTCGTCATGGACGACATGACGAGCGATCGCGGCTTCTTCGCCCGCGAGATGGAGCTTCACTACGCCCTCGACGGCGGCGCGCCGGAGGTCCTTCCGATGCGCTGGGTCGGGAACTCGCTCTGGCGCGGCGAGATCCCGGCGCTCCCGCCCTGCACCGAGGTCGCCTATCGCGTGGTCGCGCAGGACTGGGCGGGGAACTCCGGCGAGTCCGCGACCAGGACCTTCGCGACGACCTTCCCGCCGGGGGGCGGCTGCGGACCCGCCGCGGACCTCGACGGCGACGGGATCGTGGGCGGCTCGGACCTCTCGATCCTCCTCGCGGCGTGGGGCACGAAGGGCGGCGCCGCGGACCTCGACGGCGACGGGACCGTGGGCGGCTCGGACCTCGCGATCATGCTCGCGTCGTGGGGTTGAAGCGGGCGAAGGAGCGGGCGATCGCGTCGCGTCGATGACGGTCGCGGGTTCCGGGACTCAGAGCGGTCGAAGCGCCGCCCGCACCGGGCTCGCGTCGAAGCCCTCGAGAAGGAGCGGCAGGCAGAGGAGCTCGTAGCGACCCGGCACGACGTGACCGAGGCGCAGTCCCTCGAGGATCAGGACGCCCCGGGCGAGGCACCGCGCATGCGAGGGGAGGTCCTTCGAGTCGGCACAGTCGACGCTCGGGACGTCGACGCCGAGGAGCGTCGCGCCGCGGTCGGCGAGGTGATCGACGAGCTCGGGCTCGAGCGCGGTGAAGCCCTCCGTCCAGCGGAAGGGGTCGGGGAAGGAGCCGGTCGCGATCAGCACCCGCGGGGGAAGCCGCGCGGCTCCGCCGACGCCGAGCGACTCGAGGCTCTGCGCGAGGTTCGCCCGCGACGCCCGGCGGCCGAGGACCTCGCCGCCGCACGCGACGACCAGGCACTCGCCGCAGGTTCGCTCGAGCGGGATCGACTCGATCGTCCGCGTGCCGCCGTAGTGGCTCGGCGCGTCGAGGTGGGTGCCGACGTGCACCGTCGTCCGCAGCGTCGAGAGGGTCAGGTGGTCGCCCCGCGCGTGGTCCATCAGCACCTCGCGCGAGAGCGGCGAGTCGCCCGGGAAGACCACGGTCCGCGCGGAGAGCGGCGTCGAGACGTCGATGAGGTCGGAGGATGCCCGCGCCCCGCGATCGCTCATGGGGCGGGCTCCGTCGTCGTGGGTTCCTCTGGCGTCGTCGGCGCGGCGCCGCCGACCGCCTCGCGGAGGATCCACGCGGCGCCGACGAGGAGGAGCACCGCGAGCGCCGCCGCGCCGACCCAGCCGGCGACGAGGAACCCCCGGTCGTGCCGCCGCGCCGTCGCGAGCGCCTCGGCGTAGGGTCGCGTCCCGAACGAGACGCGGTCGTAGAGCGGCTCGAAGGAGTCCGGCATCAGGCGGGCGAGGAGGTGCTCGATCCACTTGCGGAGGCGGTGCGAGCGACGCCCGGCGAGGTCGCGCATCTCGATGAAGTTGCGGAGGGCAAGCGCCGCGATCGCGTCGGCATTCTCCTTCCGCGCGGACTCGTAGGCGGCGAGCGCCGCCGGCACCTCGGGGTGCGCCCGGAGCGCGTCGAGGAGCGCCTCGCAGTCCTCGAAGCTCGCGTTCGCCCCCTGCCCGTAGAAGGGGACGATCGCGTGCGCCGCGTCGCCGAGGAGCGCGACCCGACCGCCGCGGGTCCACGGTCGGCAGCGCACCGTGACGAGGGCGCCGACGGGGTTTCGCTCGAAGTCCTCCTCGAGGGTGGGCATGAGCGGCACCGCGTCGGGATAGACGCGGCGGAAGTGCTCCCGCGCCTGCGGGGCGGTCGCGACCTCGGCGAAGGAGGCGGGTCCCTCCCATGGCCAGAAGAGCGTGCAGGTGAACGAGCCGTCGCGGTTGGGAAGCGCGATCATCATCGAGCCGCCGCGAGGCCAGATGTGGAGCGCCGCCGGGTCCATCGCCCACGGGGCGTGCGGACCTGATCCCGCCGCGACCGGCGGGACGTGGAGCTCCTTGTAGCCGTGCCCGAGGTACTCCTGCGAGTAGTCGAAGCGCTCGGACCGCTGCATCGCGCCGCGGATCGCGGAGTACGCGCCGTCGGTCGCGACGACGAGGTCCGCCTCCTCGTGCTCGCGCGTCCCGCCGGGCGACTCGAACTCGACCCGACCGCGGGCGAGGTCGCAGTCGATCGCGCGGCGGTCGAAGCGGACCTCGACGAGCGGCTCCCGCTCGGCGGCGTCGAGGAGCAGGCGGTTGAGCCCGCCGCGGCTCACCGAGTTGATCGCCCGCGTCGGATCCGCGCTGTAGGGCGTGAAGAAGGTGCCGCCCGAGACGGGGTGGATCATGCGCCCGGGCATCCGCACGCCCTCGGCGAGCACCGCCTCCTCGAGCCCGGCGCGGCGGAGCGCCTGGAGTCCCCGCGCCGAGATCGCGAGGTTGATCGACCGCCCGCCGCCTGCGCCCGCCTGGCGCGGATCGCCGCGTCGCTCGCGGAGCGCGACCTTCCAGCCGTCGCGGGCGAGGTAGACCGCGAGCAGGCATCCGGCGAGCCCGGCGCCGACGACGAGCGCCCGACGTCCGGCGCCGGCGCCGCCGCCCGCGCCGCGGCGCGCCTCGTCGGATCGACCCTCGGCGGAGGCGGCAGTCAATGGAATCCGCCCACGACCTCGACGGCGTGGGCGCCCCGCAGCGCGGGACCGAGGATCTCGACGAGCCGCCAGGCGTCGAGGAAGGAGTTGTAGAGGGCGGTCGGGGCGACCCGGATCAGGTCCGGCTCGCGGAAGTCGACGACCGCGCCCGCGCTTCGGAGGGTCATCACCACCGCCCGGGCATCGACCCTCGGGAAGCGGAGCGAGAGCTGCGCCCCGCGGCGCTCCGGATCGGTGGGCGTGACCACCATCACCTCGTCGCCGCGCCGCTCGCGGAGGAGCCAGTGGAGGTAGCCGGTGAGGACGCGGCTCTTCGCGCGGAGGCGGTCCATCCCCGCGCGATCGAAGAGCTCGAGCGACGCGAGGAGCGGCGCGAGCGCGAGGATCGGCGGGTTCGAGAGCTGCCAGCCGTCGGCGCCCGCCACCGGATGGAACTCCGGGATGAGCTGCATCCGGAACCGCGTCGCCGGCTCGTTCCCCCACCAGCCCGCGAAGCGCGGCAGGTTCGTCTCGGCGTGGCGCTCGTGGACGAAGGCGCCGGCGATCGCGCCGGGACCCGAGTTCATGTACTTGTAGTGGCACCACGCCGCCCAGTCGGCGCCCCAGTCGTGGAGCCGAAGCGGCACGTTCCCCGCGGCGTGGGCAAGGTCGAAGCCGGCGGTCGCGCCGACCCGATGCGCCGCCCGCGTGACCGCCTCGACGTCGAGCCGCGTGCCGGTGAGGAAGTCGACCCCCGCGAGCATCACCGACGAGAGCGCCTCGCCCTCGCGCTCGATCGCCGCGACGAGGTCCTCGGTGCGGAGGCCCTCCTCGCCCTCGCGCGGCGAGACCTCGACGAGGTCGGAGGGATCGAGTCCCCGCGCCCGCAGGTGCGTCTTCACCGCGTAGGTGTCGGAGGGAAACGCGGGCTTCTCCATGAGGAGCCGCCGCCGCGCCCCCGAGGGGCGGTGGAAGGAGAGCATCAGGAGGTGGAGGTTCGTGGTGAGGCCGTTCATCGCGACGACCTCCTCCGGCTTGGCTCCCACCACCCGGGCAAGACCCTCCCGCGCGTGGAGGTGGTAGTCGAACCAGGGACGCCGCGCCTTGCGGTGACCCTCGACGCCGAGGGTCGCCCACTCCTCGAGCTCCTCCTCGAGGATCGACCGCGTGCGCCGCGGCTGCAGCCCGAGCGAGTGCCCGCAGAAGTAGAGCCGCCTGCCGTCGAAGGGACCCGGCGGATGCAGGAACTCCTCCGCGAGTCCCCGCAGCGGGTCGATCGAGTCGAGGTGCCGCGCGAACGCCTCGCCCGCCTCGAACGCGCCGACGTGCGCCTCCTCGAGCGACGCGATGCTCGCGCGGGCGCTCATCGCCGCGCCCCCGGATTCGCCGCAGTCCCGGGAGTCCCCGGATCCCCCGGATCCCCCGGCGTCCCCGGCGCGTCGAGCCCGAGGAACTCCCGCGCCGTGCCCGCGAGGATCCGCGACTTCTGCGCGTCGGAGAGGTCGCTCATCGAGCGGACGAGCCGTCCCGGCACCGCCTCGCCGAGCGGGAAGGGATAGTCGCTGCCGAGGGCGAGGCGGTCCGCGCCGACGAGCTCGACGAGGTAGCGGAGCGCCCGCGGGTCGTGGACGAGGCTGTCGAGGTAGAGCCGGTCGAGGAAGGAGCTCGGCGCCGCGTCGATCTCGGTCGCGCAGAGGTCCGGACGGACCCGATGCCCGTGGTCGATGCGCCCGATCGTGAAGGGGAAGGAGCCGCCGCCGTGGGCAAGCGCGACCCGCAGCCGCGGAAGCCGGGCGAGCACGCCGCCGAAGACGAGGCTGCATGCGGCGCGGGCGGTCTCCGCGGGCATCCCGACGAGCCAGGGCAGCCAGTGCCGCGGCATCTCGGCGCGACCCATCATCTCCCAGGGATGCACGAAGACCGCCGCGCCGAGCCGCTCCGCCGCGGCGAAGAAGGGAAGGAGCGCCGGGTCGTCGAGGTTCCACGCGTTCACGTGGCTCCCGATCTCGACGCCGCGGAGCCCGAGCTCGCCCATGCACCGCTCGAGCTCGCCGATCGCGAGCTCCGGATCCTGCAGCGGCACCGTGCCGAGTCCCTCGAAGCGGTCCGGATGCGCCGCCACGACCCCCGCGAGGTGGTCGTTGAGCGTGCGGGCGAGGTCGAGGGCGTGCCGGGGCTGCGCCCAGTAGCTGAAGAGGACCGGCACCGTCGAGAGCACCTGCACCGCGACGCCGGTCGCGTCGCAGTCGGCGATCCGCCGCGCGGGGTCCCAGCTCCGCGAGCACACGTCTCGGAAGTGCTTGCCGTCGATCATGAGCCGACCGCACCCGGGCGACAGGTGCTCGAGCGTCGTCCATCCCCCGTAGCCGGTGATCGCGCGGCGGTCCGGCAGCTCCGGCGGGAGGATGTGGGTGTGCAGGTCGATCGAGAGGACGTCCGCCTTCATGCCGAGGGCGGGATGGTACGGCGGGCGCCGCGGGAGATCCGCCGCCGAAGATCGACCGCCCCGCGGGTCGATGAACGCCCCGCGGGCGGCGCCCTCGCGGCGGTCGCCCGCATCCACGAGAGGTGCCTTGCCATGACGATGACGCGCTTCCCCTCCGCCGCCGCAACGGCGGTCCTTCTTCTCTTGCTCGCGGCGTGCCGCGTCGAGCCGATCGCGCCCCCGAAGCCGACCGCCCCGCCAGGCGCCGCCGCGAGCCTGCGGATCGAGGTGACCGGACGCAAGGAGTGGGAGGGCACGCTGCGGGCGGCGCTCTACGGCACCCGCGAGACCTACCGCTCGAGCGCGCCGCCGCTTCACGCCGGCACCGGCACCTTCGCGCACGGCGAGGGCGTGGTCGACCTCGGCGGGATCGCGCCGGGCACCTGGGCGCTCAAGGTCCACCTCGACCTCGACGGAGACGGCGAGGTCGACCGCGGGCTCGGCGGCATCCCCACCGAGCCGGTCGCCTACGGCAACGATGCCCCGATCGAGCTCGGTCCGCCTCCCTTCGAGAAGGCGCTGATCAAGCTCGGACCAGGCCCGACCACGATCACGCTGCGGCTGCTCGGCTCGTGAGCCCCCGCGCCGAGCACCGGCGCCGGATCGGGCGGGCGGTCGAAGCGCTGTTCGACCGAGCGAGATCCGATCCCTCGCACGCGGCACGGCAAGGCGTCTGAGGCGCCAAGAGACGATGATCCCCAGTCGGCTTCTCGTGCCGTACCCGGGGATCCGACCGGTCAGTCGGGCTCCCGTACGACTCCCCGCTCAGGAGGAACCGTGGGCTACGAGTTCGAGTGGAATCCCCGGAAGTCCGCGTCCAATCGCCGGAAGCACGGCGTGACCTTCGAGGAAGCCGCGACCGCGTTCGCGGACCCGCGATCGCTCAATCAGTTCGATCCGGATCACTCCATCGACGAAGATCGCTTTCTCCTGATGGGCAAGTCGCGGCTCGACCGTATCCTTGTCGTCAGCTACACCGATCGCCCTCCACGCGTCCGGATCATCAGTGCCAGGCTCGCCACGCGCCGCGAGCGGAACCAGTATGAGCACCCCTAGGGCAACTCGTCGTCGTGACCGCAGTGCCGAGCGGGACACCATGCGTGCCGAGTACGACTTCTCCAAGGGTGTCCGCGGCCAGACCGCGCGGCGGTTCGCACAGGGCAGCAACTTCGTGTTGCTCGACGCGGACGTCGCCAAGGTGTTTCCCGACGCGGCGTCGGTCAACCACGCCCTCCGTGCCCTCGCGCGGATCGCGAAGGCGGCTCCTTCGGCGCGGCGCCGAAGGAAGAGCGCGTGACGACCGACCTCTCGAGGGCGCATCGGCAGGACCGTGACCCCGATGCATGCCTGCGCGGGCCTGGAAGTCGGACTCGTGCTTCGGTCCGGGGTTGCCACGGGGCTCCGAGCCAAGGGCGTCGTTTCTCCGGCGCGAGCGGGCGTCCGCTCGAGCCGAGACCCCTCCGTCGTCCTCGCGCCATGCGAAGCGCGTCCGTGGTCGGAGTCCTCGCCTCGGTGATCGTCGCCGCCCTCGCCGCCTGCAGCGGCACGCCGCGCGAGGTCGTCGAGATGCGCACGCTCCGCGGCTCGGTGACCTACCGCGAGCGGATGGCGCTTCCCGAGGGCTGCACGCTCGCGGTGCGGATCCTCCCGGTGACGCCCGGGCTCGGCGATGCGCCGCTCGCCGAGTCGGTCGCGCCGATCGCGGCGCAGGTGCCGATCGCCTTCGCCGTCGAGTACGACGCCGCGCGGATGCCCGCGGGCGCCGCGTACGGCGTGGTCGCCTCGATCAGGCTCGGCGAGGAGGTCCTCTTCGCGTCGCCGACGCCGGTGCTTCTCGAGGGCGCCGCCGGACGCGCCATGATCCTCGCGCGACCCGCGCCGCCGGTCCCGCCGCCGCCGCCCGACGCGGACACCGGTCTTGAGCTCCAGCCCGACGACGAGGTCGGTCTGCCGCCCGGCTGATGCGTGGGGAGTGACGCCTGGGAAGGAACGCCGTGGGGCGCGACCTCGACTCGTGCGGGCGCCGCTCCTCAGCGACCCGCCGCCGCCGCCCGCTCGCGAGGGTCGCTCGCAGCCTCGAGGCGACCGTCCTCCCGCGCGACCGCCGCCTGCACGATCGCATCGTCGCCGCTCGGCGGGGGACGACCCTCCCGCACCTCGTGCCCCGCGAGGGTCAGCATCTCGCGGAGCGCCGGCGCGACGTCGCGCTCGACGAGCACGCGGTCCGGCATCCACTGATGATGGAGACGAGGCGCCTCGACCGCCTCGGCGGCGGAGGCGCCCTCGAGGATCAGCCGCAGGACCTGCAGCGTCGCGCTGATGATGCGTGGTCCGCCCGCGGCGCCGACGGCGATCGTGGCGCGACCGCCGTCGAGGACGATCGTCGGCGACATGCTGCTCAGCGGTCGCCGCCCCGGGGCGAGCAGGTTCCGCGCGGACATCAGGAGCCCGAAGGCGTTGGGGACGCCCGCGCGAAGCGCGAAGTCGTCGATCTGGTCGTTGAGGATGATCCCGGTCCCGGGCGGGATGATCCTCGAGCCGAACTCGAGGTTGATCGTCTCGGTGAGCGCGACCGCGTTCCCCCGCGAGTCGAGCACCGAGAGGTGGGCGGTGCCGCCATCCTCGACGGTGGCGCCCGCCTCCGCGCCGTCGTCCGCGCCGAGTCCGCCGAGCCCGCATCGCCCCGGCGCCGCGCGGATCATGACCGCGACCGACTCGCGGAGCCTCGCGAGATGCGCCGCGTCGAGCATCCGCGCGACGTCGGCGGTCACCTCGGGCGAGGCGTCCGGATCGCCGAGGAGCGCGGCGCGGTCGGCGAAGGCGTGGCGAAGGAGCTCGACGAGGCGCCGCGTCCGCTCCGGCTCGGGGACCGCGGGCATCCCGTCGAGGGCGAGGAGCACCTGGAGCAGGCACGCGCCGCCCGAGGATGGCGGCGGCATCGAGATCACCTCGAGCGGGCGACCCCCGCGGGCAAGGCGACCACGAAGCGTCGCGCGAAGCGGCGTCCGCCACGCGGGCGAGAGCTCGGCGAGGTCCTCCATCGAGAGCGGACCCCCCGCGGAACGCACCGCCCTCACGATCGCCTCGGCGAGGGGACCTCTATAGAAGGATTCGACGCCCTCCTGCCCGAGACGCTCGAGCGTCGCGGCGAGGTCGGGCTGCCGCAGCACCTCGCCGACCGCCGGCGGGCGACCGCCGGGAAGGTAGATCCGCTCGAGCTCGCTGAACTCGTCGGGACCGCTCGTCCCCCGGCGGGCGCGCTCGTTCTCGATCGCCTCCGCGGCGATCTCGATCGCGCGGGCGAGCGGCGGATCGACCGCGAAGCCCTCCCGGGCGAGCCGCGCCGCGGGCGCGACCGCCTCGGCGAGGGAGATCGTGCCGAAGCGCCGAAGCGCCGACTCGAGACCGCGCAGCGAGCACGGCACCGCGACCGACCACGCGCCGATCGACGAGCGATCCGGGATCGGCGATCCGGTCGCGTCGAGATACGCCTCCGGTCGCGCGCCCCGCGGCGCGACCTCGCGGAAGTCGAGGGCGAAGGAGCCCTGCTCCGCGAGGTGGATGATCATGAAGCCGCCGCCGCCGATCCCGCTCGACTGCGGGCGCGTCACGCCGGTCGCGAGCGCCGCCGCGACCGCCGCGTCCACCACGTTGCCGCCCCGGGCGAGGACCTCGACTCCCGCCTCCGAGGCGAGCCGGTGCGGCGCCGCCACCACGAACGCCTCGCCCTCCGCCGCGTGCGGCGGAAGGTCGGCGAGGACCGCGGAGAGGACCGCGGCGAGCAGGGCGACCGTCGGCATGCGGCAAGTATGACGAGCTCCTCCGCGGTCGCCTCGTACACTCCCCGCCCCATGCCCCTCAGCCCGATCAGCGAGATCCTCGAGGACCTGCGCGCCGGACGCGTGGTGGTCCTCGTCGACGACGAGCACCGCGAGAACGAGGGCGACTTCGTGGTCGCCGCGGAGAAGGTGACCCCCGAGGTCGTGAACTTCCTGACCCGCGTGGGCGGCGGCTACCTCTGCGTCTCGCTCGCCGGGGAGATCTGCGATCGGCTCCAGCTGGTGCCGCAGGCGGCGGTGAACACCAGCGTCCGCGCGACGCCCTTCACCGTCTCGGTCGACGGGCATCCGCGGCATGGCGTGGGCACCGGGATCTCCGCCCGCGACCGCGCGACGACGATCCGGATGCTCCTTGATCCGGCGATGAAGCCGGACGACTTCGTGCGCCCCGGACACATCAACCCGCTGCGGGCGCGGGAGGGCGGCGTCCTCGTGCGGACCGGGCAGACCGAGGGCTCGGTCGACTTGTGCCGCCTCGCGGGACTCGAGCCGGCGGCGGCGATCATCGAGATCGTCCGCCCCGACGGCGAGATGGCGCGGATGCCAGACCTCGAGCGGCTCTGCGCCGAGCACGGGATCCGCATGTGCTCGGTCGAGCAGGTCATCGAGCACCGACTCGCCCGCGAGAACCTCGTGCGGCGGATCGCGCCCGCGGAGGGCGTGGACCTCGAGACCCCGCAGGGTCGGTTCCGGCTCGTTGCCTTCGAGAGCGAGATCGACGCGCTGCCGCACCTTGCCCTCACGATGGGCGGGATCGGCGTGCCGGGCGCCGATGGTCGGGTGCCGGTCGCCGAGGACGAGGTCCTCGTGCGCATGCACCGCCGCGACCTGCTCGGGGACATCTTCGGCGTGGCGTCGCCGGGGGGCGTGCGGTCCTCGGAGACGCTCGCGCGATCGCTCGCCGCGATCGCCCGCGCCGGGCGCGGCGCGCTCGTCTACCTGCGCTCGGAGGCGGGGACGCACGAGCTCGCCTCGCGCCTGCAGCGGATCCGCCGCGCGGGCGAGGACCCGGACCGTCCGGACCTCACGAGCGTCGAGTCCGTCGCCGGTCGCGCGATGCCGATGGACCAGCGCGAGTTCGGGATCGGCGGGCAGATCCTCCGCGACCTCGGCCTGCGCCGGCTTCGGCTCCTCACGAACCATCCCGGTCGACCGCGTCCCGGCCTGCACGGCTTCGGGCTCGAGATCGTCGGCGAGGTGCCGGTCGGATAGGGATCGAGAGAGAGCGACGCGGGCATCGCCGAGTTCGCGCGGGAGGGGGGAGCCGAGAGTCCTCGTCGCGGAACGCGGATCCGGACCTGCGTCGCCGCCGAGTTCGCCGTCGAGGAACTCGACCACCTCCCGGCTCACGCCAAGATCACGGAGTTGCTCAGGCGCCCGGACTCGGGAACCTCCGGAGGTCCGCCGGAACCTGCCTATGTTCCCAAGGTGCTCAGATTTCAGCACTTCCGGTTGCCCCGACGCGATCCTGCCCTAGGTTTTTCCTCGGAAACGTCCCGCGCCCTCCGCGGCGTCGCGGTGCGCGGGACGTTTCCAAGGCTTCTTCCGCGAGAGCCGGAGCGTCAACTCATGCAGCGATCCATCCTGTCCGCGACCGTCCTTGTCCTCCTCGCCGCCGGGTCGTCCTCCGCGCTCGACCGCGGCGGCTCGACGGAGAACCCGAAGCAGAGCCCGAAGGATGCGCGAGCGGTCGCCTCCACCGAGGTCGACTCCAAGAGCGAGCGCCGCATGCCCGGCGAGGACGAGCACGGGGACGCGATCCGGATGGTCGGCAGCACCGGCGCCGGTCCGTCGGCGTGCCCGAACCCCGGCGCGAACCCGATCACCGGCAACTCGGACCCGAGCGTCGCCACGAGCGGCATCGCCTGCGCCAGCGGCGGCATCAGCACCCCGAACTCCTACGCGCGAGTGTTCACGCAGGAGCAGCTCGGTCCCGACTACACGATCAACTGCGTGAACTTCGGGATGGTCAACTCCGGCTCGGCGATCCAGGCGATCCTCGGGGTCTACATCGACCCGACCGGCGGCGCGCCCTCGGTCAGCGAGCTCTCGCTGATCGCCTCCTACACCTTGGAGGTGCCCACCGGCGAGTCGCAGCTCCTCACCGCGACGTTCGATCCCTTCTGCGTGCAGCTCGCCGGGAGCGAGACGCTCGTCGTGGTGGTCGACTACGGGGCGAGTTCCGACGGCTTCTGCTCCTTCGCCGGCGGGACCGGCGCGGTGAGCCCGACCTACATCCGTGCAGCCGCCTGCGGCGTGAGCAACTTCGTGAACCTCGCGGCGCTGGGCTTCGCGAACTACCACTGGTTCGTCGAGCTCTCCGGCGACTTCGGCTGCGAGGACGGGATCGTGGGCGACCTCAACCTCGACGGCATCGTGGATGGCGCCGACCTCTCGATCCTGCTCGGTGCCTGGGGCACCGCGGATCCGATCGCCGACCTCAGCGGCGACGGCAACGTGGATGGCGCCGACCTCTCGATCCTGCTCGGCAACTGGTCCTGAACCGGTCCTCGATCGGCTGATCCCGGCACCTTCGGCGGTCCCACGGTCTCCCCGCGGGACCGCCTGAGTTCGTGGTGGGATCGAGGCGTGGCGGATCCGACCGTGGGTCGGCGGCGGATCCTTGCCGCGGCGTGGTTCGCCGGAACATTGGGGGCGTCCCGGCGGACCTGCCGAGGTAGTCTTCTCCTTAGGCGTCGATTGGACCGAGAGGGTCACCGGCGTCCGTCGTGGTCCGTCGAGGCGCGACCCCGCGCCTCCGAGGAGTGCCTCATGGATTCGAACCGGCTGGACTCGAACCGTCCCCGATCCGGCGCCATCCGCGGCTTCACGCTGACGGAGCTCCTCGTCGTCATCACGATCGTCGTGATCGTGGTGGCGCTGACGCTCGCCGGGCTCGGCAAGGTGGTGGACCTGACCCGCACCATGCGCTGCATGGGGCACCAGCGGCAGCTCGCGGTCGGCTGGAACACCTACGCCACCGACAACAAGGGTCGCCTCGTGAGCCCGCGGACCGATCCCTTCGGCACCGCGACCATCACCACCTCCTGCGGCAGCGTGTCGCCGAGCTCGGTCGAGCCCTACTCCGCGAACGTCAACATCCAGAACCAGTGCTGGGTGAAGAGCTGGGGCACCAACATGAACGGCAACGGCACCGAGAAGCGCGAGGCGGTCGAGACGGGGAAGATGTATCCCTACGTCGGCGACCTCACCGTCTACCGCTCGCCGAACGATCCGAGCGCGACGACCGATCCGGACCTCCTCCAGCCCGCGGGCACCCCGAAGCGCCGGATCCGCAGCTATGCCCTCAACGCGTTCCTCGGCGGCAACGTGCCGGACGACCTCGGCGACTACGGGAGCTGGCCCTGCAACTTCAACTCCTGCGCGTCGGGGCTTGGGTTCAACGTGCGGAGCTTCGAGACGCTGACCCTCTCGCAGGTGCCGAATCCGGCGGAGACCTTCCTCTCGATCGTCGAGGACGACGGCGTGGGCTACAACAACCAGGGCTGGGTCATCGACCCGCTGAAGCCCCGGTGGATCGACTGGCCGGCGTTCTGGCGGCCGGACGCCATCACCATGGCGAACGCCGACGGCTCGACCGAGTACTACGGGCTCGCCGACGAGTCGATCGTGGGGCTCATCGAGACCTTCGGTCACAACTACACCCAGACGCCGAACACCCTCTGCGCGTGGAGCCAGCCGACGATCCAGGGGCTCCGGCAGGACTGGTGGTTCTTCCGCGAGAAGCTGCTGCCCGGGATCATCCCGTCGCCGTGAGCGAGGGGAGGCGGCAGCCTTCCGTCGTCATGGGACTTCGGATCGGTGGACGTGGACCCGGTGGTGGTGTTCGTCGGTGGACGTGGACCCGGTGGTGGTGTTCGTCGGTGGACGTGGACCCGGTGGACCCGGTGGACCCAGTAGACAACTGGGTGGGCGAAGCGCTGCGGTGACGGGCGGATGCCTGACGAAGCACGGGCTGCCGGGGTCGCGGACACCTTCCGTAGCACACGCTCGCGCGGCGGGCGCCTTCCGTCGTCATGGGACTTCGGATCGGTGGAC